>MTKZ01011806.1_pt1 | contig 30261 bp, 10 predicted proteins | sample 1042781 | NCBI WGS metagenome assembly MTKZ01 (sample SAMN06212207, study PRJNA360539) | anaerobic digester metagenome | biome: Wastewater treatment plant; material: sludge; isolation source: anaerobic digester fed with sludge from wastewater treatment plant | place: Denmark: WWTP Viborg ... | reverse complement strand
AGCTGTCGGCCATCGCGAAGCCCACGCCTTCGAGCACGGCGCGGGCGAAATGTGCCTTCGTGTGCTTGAGCGTGGCGCCGAAGAACACCCCCCGCGCGCAGGGGTCCGGGTACGGAGTGCGCTCGCCGGAGAGATAGGGCAGGAAGAACAGCCCGTCCGCGCCGGGAGGGATATCCTTCGCGGATGCCGTGATGAGTTCGTACGGGTCCACGCCGCGCTCGGCGGCCGCCCGCTTCTCGTCCTCGCAGAACGTGTCGCGGTACCAGCGCAGCGACCCTCCCGCCGAGAGCACCACGCCCATGACGTGCCACTTGCCCGAAACGGCGTGGCAGAATGTGTGCGTGCGCAGTTTGTCGTCCACGAACGGGCTGCCGGCGAAGGCGAACACGACGCCGGACGTGCCGAGCGACGAACTGACCAGGCCCGGCTTCACGATGCCGCTGCCGAGGCCGCCAGCCGCCTGATCGCCTCCGCCCCCGACCACCGGCGTGCCCGCCCTCAGCCCGAGCGCATCCGCGGCCTGCGCGCTGAGGTGTCCCGAAACCTCCACCGACTCGAAACACTCGGGCAGCCAGTTCTCCTCGACGAAGGCCGCGGCGGCCATCTCGGGCGACCATTTGCGCTCGCGCACGTTCAGGAGGGAAGTCCCGGAGGCGTCGGACACTTCGGTGGCGTACGCGCCCGTGAGCAGGAGCCGGATGTAGTCCTTCGGGAGCAGCACCCTGCGAACCCGCGCGAACGCATCCGGCTCGTTGTTCCTGAGCCAGACGATCTTCGGCGCCTGAAAGCCGGTCAGCACCGGATTGAGCGTCACCCGCTCCACGGTCTCGCGCCCGGCGCGTTCGGTGATCTCGCGGCATTCGGCAGCCGTCCGCTGGTCGCACCAGAGAATGGCCGGGCGGATGACCTCGTCGCGCGCGTCGAGAAACACCGCCCCGTGCATCTGGCCCGACAGCCCAATCGCCGCGATATCCTCGCCTCTGACGCCTGCCTTTGCGCACGCTTCGGGAACGCACGCCCGGACGCCGTCCCACCAGTCGCGCGGGTGCTGTTCGGCCCACAGAGGCCGCGGAATCGAGAGCGGATACTCGGACGCGGCGGAAGCCCTGACAGCACCGGTCTCATCAATGACCAGCGCCCGGGCTCCGCCCGTGCCGATATCAATGCCCAGCAGACAGCCCATCGCCCGGCCTCCCTTCGGCCCTTACGCGAACTGCTTCAGATGCGCGAGGCCCTTCTCCATGCCCTGCTCGCGCCCGAGAGCGCCGTCCTCATGCTCTATGGACAGCACGCCGTCGTAGCCCGCGCGCTTGAGTCTCGCGATGTAGATTCCCCAGTTGATGAGGCCGTATCCCGGCACCACGTAGCGCCACCACCCGGAGTTCAGAACGCCGATCCACGCGCGCTGATCGTAGCGGATCTCGGTGTCCTTCGCGTGCGTGTGGAAGATGCGATCCTTGAAGACATCCACGGCCTTCAGGTAGTCAACTTCCTGATGCACGAGGTGCGACGGGTCGTAGTTGAGGCCGAAGTTCGCGTCCGGCACCGCTTCGAATATCGCTTCGAAATGCGGAAGGCTCTGGATGTTCGTGGCGAACCAGTTTTCGAGGCAGACCTTGATGCCCTTGTCCGCGGCGTATTTCACGAGCGGAGAGAACGCCGGCTTGCAGTCCTCGGCGATGGTCTTGAAGCGATCCTTGCCGTCCACCGGCATTCCGGCCAGCGTGCAGACCACATCGGTTCCGAGCTTGCTCGCCGCGTCCACGACCTGGCGGAACACCTTGCCCTGCGCCTCGCGCGTGTCGGGCTTCACGGCGTCCGAATACCAGGCGAGGCTGCTGATGGCCAGCTTGTGGTCCGCGAAAAGCTGCCTGATCCTGTCGGCCTGGGCGTCGGTGAGGTTCGCCGTGTCAACGTGCTTCGAGCCCGGCCCGGCCGCGACCTCCAGCGCATCGAACCCGGCCTTCGATGCGAACTCAACGACATACTCGAGTGTTTCGCCGCCAAACGGCGATGTCAGAAATCCAACCTGCATAGTTTGCTCCTGCTCTGTCATGCCCCCTTTCGCGCAAGCGGTGGAGGCTCTCGACAATCAAGTTTCGCCTGCGAACGCGCATATCCTCCGCCAGAACAGCGATTCGAACCCCTCGACATCAAGATCCACCGCAACGCGCACGCCGCATGCGGTGCGCGACGGCTTGCGCTCGAACGCGAGCACCCCGGCTTCCGGCCCCACCGTCTGCACGCGGGCGGGCAGCGAGCGCCACGTGATGAGCTTCGAGCGGAACAGGGCAGCGGCGGCGACGGCGGCGTGAAGAGGCGCCGCCGCGCCGGATGGCACGGAGTGACGCACAGCCGACGCGAGAAGCCGGGCGCGGGGCGTGTCGAGGGCTTCGAGTTCGTTGAGCCGCGCGGGAGACAGGCTGGTCCGGCGCGTGGCGTTGAGGCCGCAGAGCAGAACGGGCGCGCCGGAGGTCAGCACCATGTCCGCGGCAGGCGGGTCGAGCCGGAAGCTCTCCTCGGGGCGGATGGACCTCGCGTCCACGCCCTTGAAGTCGCCTCCCTGAATGAACAGGCCGCGAAGCGACCGGAACGCGCAGGGGTGATCGCGCGCCATCCGAGCGGCGTTCGTGAGCGGGCCGGTGGTGATGAGACAAAGCGCGCCCTCGTGCAGGCCGGCCATCTGGAGCAGCAGCGACGCCGCCGAACGGGCATCTACGTTGGGAGGCACCTCAGACGGCTGATCGCACCCGCATCCGGCTTGGCTGCCAGCCGCAACGGGTACATCCTGCCGTCCCGCTGCCTCGAGCAGCGCGCAGGCCGTGCGCGCGCGCATCCGCGCGTCGCCGGACACAGTGGTGACCCCGGCGAGCTGGAGTTCGGGAGAGGCGAGGATGAACGCCAGCGCGAACAGAGCGTCCACATCCACACCGATATCGGTATCGAGAACGACTGGTACCGGGGCTTCTTGTTCGCCGCTGTGCCCCGCGTCTACCACCAGAGCGTAACGAGCGGGCTGCTGTAAGTGAAGGTCACGTGCTCTCTCTTGCCGGTTGCCGCCTCGTCAGCCTTCATCTGCCCGATGAACTTCCATTTCGAGTGCCCATCGTTGTAGCCGATGTTCCCGCCGATGGTGTCCTTGGGGCTGTGGCTGTTCCAGCCCACCTCGTCCGTCGCATTGACGCCCCCGTTGGTTGCCGTCAGGACGATGTCGGAGATGAGCACTGTCATCGGCTCGTGGCCGGTGCGCGTGGCGACCTCCTGCTCTGTCAGGGGCGGGTTCACGTTCCGTGAGAGATAGTTGCCCCAGTAACAGTAGCCGCACCACCAGGCATTGTGTTTCCAGTACACGGACGGCTTGAAGAACCGGTTTGACGGGCAGAAGAACACACGCGTGTCCTTCACATACGCGTTGAGCTCACGCAGGCCCATCGTGGCGCGGCCATCGTTCCAGTCTCCGAACGGCCAGTTCTGGACTTCAGTGGGCGGATAGCGATCCTTGTGGTCATCGGCGTACATATGCAGCGAGACGATAAGCTGCTTCAGGTTGCTTATGCACTTCGCGCGTTTGCCAGACTCCCTCGCTCTGGCGAAAACGGGGAACAGTATCGCTGCCAGAATCGCGATGATCGCGATGACGACAAGCAGTTCTATCAGGGTAAACCCTCGTCGAAGACGGCGAGACATTCGGCCTTTCCTCCTAACGCGCGGACACGTGCGCCACGCTAATCATACCACATGAGATTTGCCGTCCTCCGGCCCATGTGTTGCCCGAGGCGGGTGCTTCGGCACGTCGTTCCAGATAACTCCGAATCGAAGCACGGCAACAAGGAGACTCCCGGCAGTGACTCATACTGTCACGGTCACCTTGGACAGCCCGCGCGGCGAGTCCGGGTTCAGCCCCTTAGCCACGGACAGGTGATACGCGTACCTCTGCCCGGCGACGATCTGCGCGAGTGGGTTCAGGAACTCGTGCTTCGCCCGGGGAATCGGGATCGGGTCGGTGGCTGTGGCGAGTGCGTCGCGGTCGCTGGAGACGACCATGAGCCGTGTGCCGAAGTCGCGCAGGCGCTCGGCCACTTCCAGCACCGCCGTATGCGCAGCGTCGTGCGGGGCGTAGATGATGCAGGGCACCGCCCGCGCCGCCGCCACGGGGCCGTGCATCAGGTCGGCCGACGAGTAAGCGCGCGCCCGGACGTAGCTTGTCTCCATCACTTTGAGGGCGCTCTCGAGGGCCGTCGTGTAGTTGAAGCCGCGGCCGATGACGAAACACTCCTCGACATCCCTGGTCTCCTCCGCCATTGCAGCGACGCAGTCTGTTGCCCTGAGGGCCCGCGCTATAAGTTCGGGGGCCGCGTTCAGGGCCTCGAGATGATCCGGGCGCTCCATCAGGGCGGCCGAGATGAGCGCAATGCTCGCGAGCGAAGCGGTGTAGGTCTTGGTCGCGGCGACGCTCTTCTCGGGCCCCGCGTCCATCGGCATCACGATGTCCGCAACGCGCCCGAACTCGGAGTCGGGGTTGTTCGTGATCGCGACGATGGGGCTGCCCTGCTCTTTCGCGGCCGCCATATACTCGAGCACGTCCTTCGCGCCACCCGACTGGGAGATACCGATCACCATGGTGTTCTGGAGCGGGATCCGGCTGTTATACAGCGTGACGATAGACGGGGTAGCGAGAAAGGCGGCGAGATGGTTCTCGATCTGGAAGAGGTACTGCCCGTAAACCGCCGCATGGTCGGATGTGCCGCGCGCCGCCAGCACAATCTGATGGATTCGCGCGGACTCTGCCAGCCGCGCAACCTCGAGCGCCGGCTCGCGTTCGCGCTCCACGAGACGCTGGACGACCGCCGGCTGCTCGAGAATCTCCCGCAGCATGTGGTGCATGGGCTGTTCCTGATTCTGAGTCCTGTCCGGCAACTCCTTACTCCTCATACAGCAGGCATTTGGCCCGCTCGCCCATGTAGTGCGCCTGGTCTTTCTTCCACGAAGCCATGATTGCGCCGGCGTTCGCGCCGTCTTCGATCATCTTGCGGATGCTGTCGCCGCCGGCCAGGCGGTCGAACGAGTAGTTGCCGGACGGCGGCGGGAGCCGGAACTGAAACGCCTTCGGATACATCGTGCGGATGAGGATGAGAAGCTCAAGGCCAGTGCGGACAGGCTCGAAGGCATTGCGCCCCGTGACGTGCACCTGAATACCGGAACACGGCGTGTCCTTGTACTTCGAGAACCAGGGCACGAAGTGCGTCCCGCGGAACAGACACCCGGGCAGCTTCAGGGCATTGGCCGCCTCCGCCAGTTCCTCGGCATCTATCCACGGAGCGCCGATGGTTTCGAACGGCCGCGTCATTCCGCGCCCCTCGCTGACGTTCGTCCCCTCGAACAGGCACATCCCGGTGTAAACGGTGGCGGTTTCCGGCGTGGGCATGCCGGGGGACGGCATCACCCAGGGCAGACCCGTTTCGTCCCACCACTGCGAGCGCTTCCATCCGCGCATTTTGACGACCCTGAGCGCCGCCGGGCCCTGCTCCAGCCGCCGCGCCACGAAGTGCGCCACCTCGCCCATCGTCATTCCGGTGCGCGTGGTGACCGGGTACAGCCCCACGAACGAGGCGAACTTCGGGTCGAGAACCGGGCCTTCGACCCGGCTGCCGGTAATCGGGTTCGGGCGGTCGAGCACCCAGAGCGGCAACCCGTGCTCGGCGGCGGCCTCCAGGCAGTGCGCCATGGTCCAGAGAAACGTGTAGAACCGCGCCCCGACGTCCTGAATGTCGAAAATGAGCGCATCCAGCCCATTAAGCATCTCCACGGTGGGCTTGCGGTCTTTTCCGTACAGGCTGAACACCGGGATGCCCGTCTTCGGGTCCTTGCCGTCCGACACGATGGCCCCGTCCGCGACCTCGCCGCGGATTCCGTGCTCCGGTCCGAACAGCGCGCCGATCTTGAGGCCGCGCTCGATAAAGACGTTGATCAGCGGCTTCAGGTCGTGTGTGAGCCCTGTGTGGTTCGTAATAAAGCCGACGGTTTTCGATTTGAGTTCGCCGAGGTGCTCTTCGAGAAAGACCTCGGCGCCAAGGGTTACACGGTCCTGCATTGGGGATTCTCCTGCGCGCGTACGCGTGAATGAGTGAATGTCACCTGTAATGTTTGCCCGCCGACGCCAGAAAACCTCCTGCTGGCGATGTTTTCGGGCTGACAGCAAGGCGCACGAAAGGGCGCCCGGCGTTCCGTAAGCGGATCCGGAGCTCGAAGCATCAGATGCCGGCGGCCATTACGGGCCCGAGCGCAGGTCGTTCATTAACTGATGCAAGCCGTATATCGTGTAGCCAAAGGCCACAGCAAGAACCAGCCCGACAACCATCAGCAGGCATACGGCGCCAATAACGAGCCCAACAAGAAGGCGCTGGCGCGGGTCCGGCCGGGGCTGCACAGACGGGGGCGGAGCGGTCCGCGCGGCGTCTGCCTGCGCGGTAGTGTCTTCCCCACCCTGCAGAAACCGATGGCCGCACTTCGGACATGCGATCTGCCGATCAGCCATAGTGCGTTATTGTGGGCGCAAGGCGCGCGAGCCGTCAAGCAACCGGCTTGCGAAAGACGGCAAGAACCGATTGACAGAGGGGCCGCCGTTCTGGTATATTCTGCTCGTCTGAAGGCGTCACGGGGCTGTGGCTCAGTTGGGAGAGCGCTTCCTTCGCACGGAAGAGGTCGACGGTTCGAATCCGTTCAGCTCCAGAGTTTTTCAGACAGCTTCACATATAGACGGCCCGGCAGGGATTCCCCGCCGGGCCGTTTGCATTTCCTGTGCGCCAGGCTACTCCAGTATGAAGTACCTTGTCCCTTGCGCAGTCGTCGTATCGTCGAGGAACACTTCAACCATCCACTGCCCGGGCATTCTCTGGGCGCCGGTTCCGGCAAGCGGGATGTCAACCGACACCTCCTGCGGATAGCCATCGCCTGTGGCGGAGAACCCGGCCGAGAACTGCTGGTACAACTGACCCGACGGAGTCCACCAGCGGATTGTCTGCACATGCGCGCCCGGCCCCAGCCCGCGCCAGACCGCTCTGGCTCGCAGGCCGTAGTAGGCATAGGCGTCAAACGGGCCGTCCGGGTAAAGCAGGCCCGTGCCCGTCTCCATCCCGAACACCCGCAGCTCGTCACACCGCACAAAGGGGATGGTAAGGCAGTGGATACGGCCGCTGGCCGAACCGAACATCAGCCGGGATGCCTGCCTGTGCACAACCGGATCGCCGAGCGCGCCGCCGATGAATATGTAGCTGCCCGCGCCCGTTGACTCCGAGAGTTCCCATATCTTGCCGTCCGACGCGCCCACATACATCTTGCCCGCGATGTCTGAAAGGACAACCTGGCTGGGGCCTGCCACCTCAGCGTAACCCGATCCGGAGCCCCAGGCGGGATTGATCGCCGCCGATGAACCCTGATCGAGGATGCTCCAGACCTTGCCGTCCTGGTCGGAGAGGAAGAGCATGGACCCGGTGTAGTGCACCCAGGGCGCGCCGTAGGGCTCTCCGCCGAACACGTGGGTCCAGACGACCTGTCCGGTCGCGGTCTCGACCTTGTAGAGCACTCCCTCATCGTCTGCGACATACACCATCGAACCGTCGAGGGTCATGCCCGGCGATGTGCTGATATGTCCGAGGGCCAGGCTCCAGATCTTCTGACCGCTTGTTGTGTCTATCGCCCAGAGGCTCGGCTGCGACTCCGCTACCCCCGCATAGCTCGCGAACACCGCGATGCTGCGTGCCGTGTCGAGCGCGGGTGATCCGGGGATGATATCGAGGTTGCCCGGCGCGAAGCGCCACACTTCCTGCCCGGTCGCGCCATCAAGCGCGACAAGCATGTTTGCGGTGGGCGACCCTGTGTTGTAGGTGGGCGCAAGCACGAGCGTCCGTGTCTGTCCCGCGAACGGCCCCACCGTAACCGGCGCCCAGATCTGTCCGGCCACCTTTCCGACAATCTGATTGCCCGAACCCAGCGAGACCGACCAGGCAGCCTGCCCCGTCACTGCGTCATATGCGTAGACATACGTGTCCTGCGAGCCTGTGAACACAAGCTGGCCGCTGTATCCGACGACCGTGGCTGAAACCGGAGGCCGTCCGGAAATCGCTGCTCCCGTCTCGGCCGGAGTGAAGTGCGGCAGTCCGGTGCTGGAGTAGAAGGAGTGCAGATACCGGTCGTTGGAACCGGAGAAGACCGTTCCGTGCTGGACCAGCACGCTGGGCGCCGAAAGGGCCGCGGCCATGGTCGAGTAGTTCCAGATATTGACCCCGTTGATCGAGTTCATCACCGCGACGACGGGGTTGTTCTCCGACAACTGGCCGAGTTCGTCCACGCTCGCGACGCGGTAATAGACGACTTCGCCGGGAGCACGGGGCTGCGGATCCGTCCACACCTGCGCGGTGAGCCCGGTGCTGGCGCTTGCCCACGGCCCGCTGCCGGAGCCCGACAGATCGATTGCCGTGGCCTCAGCCCCATCGCCCATAAGCCAGGTCAGCGTTACCGTCCCGTTCGATCCCGTTCCCGTGACAAGCCTCGGAGGCTGAGGCTTCTGAAGCTTGAGCAGGAACGGGCCCAGCGTAAGCGTCGTGGCGTTGGGAGCGCCTTCGGAGTTCTCGCTCTGCACGTGGAGATACCAGGTCTCAGAGGAACTGCCCTGAAGCGCCAGGGTTCCGCTGGTCCACGCCTGTTCGGAGCCATCGAAGAGGTGCGAGGATACGGACGTCCAGGCGTAGTTCAACGCGCTCGGCTTGCCGCCGGAGCCGAATCCGAGAACACTGGTGAACGTGAAGACAGTGTCGCGGCCATACACCTGCCCGGCGATGCGGTCGCACGTGATGTTCTGTGTCGTTGGCGCGGGCGGCAGGGTGCAGGCAGTCTTCGCCGCGGAGACGGGGCCCGTCACGCCGCTTGCGTTTCTGGACCTTGCGGCCAGCGTGTACGTCATATTCGACTGCAGCCCGGTGCTGGTCCACGCCGTATGCCCGCCTGCGGTCCACCCGGAGTCTGTGGTGTTCGTCTGATTGAGGATCATCGTGGCCGTCTGACCGGCCGCCGGATTGGTGAGGGCGCCGGAAGTCTGGACGGCGATCGTCGTTGCGGTCACGGCGCCGATGGTCAGAGACGGCGTCTCAGCGAGGGTGCAGGCCGGAAGCGGCCCCGCCCATGCCGTGCAGTTGTGCCATGCCCCGCGCGCCTCGCTGTGATTGTCCCTTGCCTGAATGTAGTACGAGTACCCGGTGTTCGGCGTCAGCGCGCTGTCGGTTGCGCTGGCGCCAGTGCCCCAGTCAGCGACGACAGGGCCCGATGTGGAGCCGCGCCGCACCTGCACGGCGACCGACCCCACGCGGTACCAGTTGGCGTTGACATCCGTGGGGCTTGAGTTGATGGACTCGGCCGCGCCGTCCGCCGCCGAGGGGCCCGCGCCCCGGTCGAGCGGCACGGTCAGCCCCAGCGAGATTGACGTCGTTGTGGGCGTGACGCTCGTGATGGCAGGCGCGGCGGGCGCCGCGTTGTCGACGAACATCTCGATGTAGTTCGACCCGCCCGTGTTGTTCCACGGGGTCGAGGCCCGGCCTGTAGCGGACACCGTCTCGAAGTGGCGCCGCACATGTCCGGCCTGGGTGGCTGTATGGCTCCAGCTCGCAGTACCTGAACCCGCACCGACCGGCAGCCAGTCCGGCCCGGAGTCGGTGTTGTTGGAGCCCCACGAGCGCGTTCTGACAGTCCACGCCGCCGGACCGCCAGACATCCCCGCGCTGCCGGCAACGCTTACGGATGGGTTGTTGCTGAAAAACGGTGTGGACGGCGCCGGGTTGATGGCTGCGCCGTTGACTGCGGATATCAGCAGCGCCGGTTCCCAGTCATCCCTGCGCCAGGTGAGACCGGCCGTGTTGGCTTCTCCGGCAACGTCATCCGCGAATCTCAAGGAGAACCCGAACGGGCCTGTGAGGTTGTGGACCTTCACGAGCAACCGGTTCCAGCCGGCGTTCAGAGTCAAGGGCGTCACGTCAGAGTCGAAGGTATGACTTCGCGGACTCAGAAACTCGTGGACCTTCACCCCGTTCAGCCACACCCGGATCTCGTCATCCGAGCCAGTCAGCATGTAGACGGTCTTTGCGTTGGGAGAGTGCACGTAGTTCCACGCATACGCGGTGCAGGCATCGGGCGCGGCGAGGGCTGCGGCCAGGTCCACAAAGCTGCTGGCCGAGTCGTGCTCCTGCCAGGTGTCGCCGTTCAGAGGCACCGTGGGGGATACCCAGAGCGAGGCTTCGTCCACACCCAGGCTGTTCGTCTCGATGCTTGTGCTGCTGTAAGGGCCGATGAGCAGCCAGCCAGTCTGGTAGCCGTTGGAGTACGGCCCGAGCGTGAGGGTGGTGCTGTTCGGAGCACCCGCAGAGTTCTTGCTCTGCACGTGGAGATACCAGCCCGACGTCGAGTTCGCTGCAAGCGTCAGTGTTCCGCTGGTCCACGCCTGTTCAGAGCCGTTGAAGGTGTGTGTTGCCTGCGTTGTCCAGGCATACTTGATCGAACTCGGCTTGCCGCCCGTGCCGAAGCCCAGCGTGTTGGTGAACGTGAAACTGGATTCGCCGCCGCCGGCGGCCGAGCGTTCGCACGTGACGTTGCTGCTGGTTGGCGCCGGGGGCAGGGTGCAGACCGTCTGCGGCGCTGTATCGGGACCTGCCGCGCCGGTCGCGTTTCTGGACCTCGCGACGAACGTGTAGGTCATATTCGACTGCAGACCGGTATTAGTCCACGCTGTGTGCCCGCCTGCCGACCACCCGGAATTTGCCGAACTGGTCTGATTCAGGATGATGGTGCCGGTCTGGCCTGCTGTCGCGTTGGTGAGGGCCCCGGAGGTCTGGGCAGCCACGGTCGTTTCGGTTACCGCGCCAATGCTGAGGACGGGAGTCTCCGCGAGGGTGCGGGTGGAGACCGGCCCCGCCCACGCCGTGTAGTTGTGCCATGCCCCGCGCACCTCGCTGTTGTTATCTCTTGCCTGAATGTAGTACGAATACGCGGTGTTCGGCGTCAGCGCGCTGTCGGTTGCGCTGGTGATAGCGCCCCAGTTCGCCACCACGGGACCGGAGGTGGAGTCGCGCCGCACCTGCACCGCAACCGAACCCACACGGTACCAGTTGGCGTTGACGTCCGTGGGGCTCGAGTTGATGGACTCTGCCGCGCCATCTGCCGCCGAGGGACCCGCGCCGCGGTCTAGCGGCACGGCCGCCAGCCCCAGCGAAACAGATGTCGTTGCGGGGGTAGCGCTCGTGATCGCCGGCGCGGCGGGCGCCGCGTTATCCACAAACATTTCGATGTAGTTCGACCCGCCCGTGTTGTTCCACCGCGTCGAGGCCCGGCCTGTTACGGACAGCGTCTCGAAGTGGTGCCGCACATGTCCGGCCTGGGTGGCGGCATGGCTCCAGTTCGCAGTGCTTGAACCTGAACTGACAGGCTGCCAGCCCGGCCCGGGATCGGTGTTGTTCGCCCCCCACGAGCGCGTTCTGACAGTCCACGCCGCCGGACCGCCAGACATCCCCGCACTGCCGGCAACGCTAACGGATGGGTTGTTACTGAAAAACGGGGTGGACGGCGCCGGGTTGATGGCTGCGCCGTTGACTGTTGATATCTGCAACGTCGGTTCCCAGTCGTCCCTGCGCCAGGTGAGACCGGCCGTATCGACGCTTCCGGCGGCATCGTCCGCGAACCTGAGCGAGAACCCGTAAGGTCCGGTGAGGTTGTGGACCTTCACCAGCACCCGGTTCCAACCGGCGTTCAGAGCAACGGGCGTCACTTGAGAGTCGAAAGCGTGACTCCTCGGACTCAGAAACTCGTGAACTTTCACGCCGTTCAACCAGACCCGAATCTCGTCATCCGAGCCGGTAAACATGTAGACGTTCCTGGCCGTCGGAGAGTGGACGTAGTTCCACGCATACGCCGTGCACCCGTCCGGCGCGGCGAGGGCCGCGACGAGGTCAACAAGATTGCCGGGCGAGCTGTAGTCCTGCCACGAGTCGCCATTGAGAGACACCGCCGGGGATGCCCACAGCGCGGCTTCATCCACTCCCAGGCTGTTCGTCTCGATGCTTGTGCTGCTGTAAGGACCGATGAGCAGCCAGTCCTTCTGGTAGGCCCCGGCTGACAGCACTGTGACCGTCTCGGTGTGCGTGGGGCCGAACCAGGTCACGCCTTCGCGCAGCATCTGCCAGTCGGTGGTGTACGTTCCAGCCGCGGGGGCCGTCATCGTGAACGTGAAAGTGCAGGTATTGCCAGGGCGCACGTCACCAGAGACGATGTGCCTGGTGGCAGCCGTGAAGGGGTCGCTTTCGCCCACAGCCCCCAGACGGAAGCCCTTTGCATCGCGCCACAGCACGCCCCTGTTTCGGAAGGTTACGCTGACAGTGTACGACTCGCCCTCCACCATGGTTGAAGGGATGGTGTCGCTGACGTAATCGCACGAGTATCTGTCATATGTCGGGGTCGTGCCGAAGTACGCGCAGATGCCCTTGTACATCCCCCACATGGCCACCGACCGGAAGAAATCGTCCGTCAGATAGAGAGCGTCTTTGGCGCAGTAGTCGTGGAAGGCGAGTTCCACCAGCACGGCGGGCCTGTTGGGGCGGCGGATTTCCCCGTAGGCCCCACTTGAGTTCTTGACGCCGCGATTGTTGAACGTGCTGTCGTACATCTCACGGATGGTGTTCAGCGTGTTGTTGTGCATGTCCGTCGCGAGCTTGAGGCTGTTTGCCACATGCGCCTGATAGGTCATGGTGCTGTCGTAGAACACCTCAGTGCCGCTGCCCTGCCCGGCAGAGCCGCTGGCATTCGTGTGGTGGGCGATATAGATATCGGTGCTGTTATAGTCGGCCCAGCGCCACCGGCAGCCGATGTCGTCGTTATAGCGATTGACACCAGGCACATTCTCCTCGCCGCCTACGCCTGACGAGCCCGCCCAGACGCTTGCGGGATACCCCTGTGAGCGAAGCCACGAATACGCCCCCATCTTCCAGTACGGCAGACCCTCGTAGGGGTTGCAGCAGGTACTCTCATTCATTTCCCTGGTGACAAGAACGTTTGCCCCGTCCTGGGTCAGGTACTGGTAGAGAAGCTGTATCAGCCGGATCGAGTTCGTATCCTCCAGCACCGCCTCGCCGTATCCGCAGGGATCCGTGCGCTGCCAGTTCCAATACGAGCCGTTCCAGTAGCGTCCGTGAGAGGGACCGAGGCCGATCTTGCGACCGGCCAGCCCGGCGAGCCCGACCGACTTCGGGATCTCGGTGGGAGCGGGTTCGCCGAGGGAAGGGCTGACCTCGATGAAGTCCGCGAGCGGTTCTCCCTTTGCCAGCAGTGGCACCGACCTGATCCCGGGATAGTCGCCCATCGTTGAATGGAACTGCCTGCCGATCCTCCAGAGCCGCTCGTCATCGAGACCCTTCAGCACGTCCGACGACATGTCCACGGTGAGCGTCTCCCCGTCCAGAGTCGCTTTGATGAGCTTAGTCGAGAGCGGGAGGGCCGTCTCGTATCCCTCGCCGATCTCAATCGGCGTGGGGCCGGCCACCAGAGCCTCGGCGGCCGCCACGGGAAGAGGCACTGCGTCCGGAACCTCCCGGCTCACCGCCGCCAGATCGCCGTGCTTGTAGAATCGCACCAGTACGGTGGCGGCCGGCGCGGCGTTCGCGCTCAGGGCAAGTATTATCAGTAACAGAATAATGCTGTTTCGGGTCATTCCGGACTCCGTATCCCTCAGATCAGCCAGACAAACGTGCAATGGCCGCGCTTGCGACGACAAGGATCACTTCAGTTATGCGCGCGCGTAAGCCAGAAGACTGGCTGGAGAGGAAGCGTCCGTTCAGGACGCCCCCTCTCCAGCATAATGCCGCCCCTACTCGAACGGCAGCGCGATCTTGTAAATGCGTCCGTCCGCCGCTCCAACGTACATCTCAGGAGCATCCGTCCCGAGAACCGGGTCACCGATGGTGCCCGCCGCCACACCCAGGGATTTGGCGATGGCCGCGCCGGTGTAGATGTCGATCTGGTAGATGTTGCCGCCTGACGCGCCCACGTAGAGCTTGCCGGATGCGCCGACAACCGGGATGGAAGGCCGCGACACCGGTACAGGCCACCCCGTACCATCCGAAGCGCCTGTCGCGGCGCTTAGCTTGTGCACCCTCGTGCGCGTGGACACAAACAGCGTCCCGCCGAACGGCCACGGAGCGCCGTACACCGGCCCGTCCGCGAGCGCGCTGGTCCAGAGCGCCGGGCTCGTTCCGTTCGCAGTCGAGAACGCATACATCGTCCCGGCGTTGTTGCCCACGTAGAGGACAGAGCCATCGCCCGAGATCGCCGGAGCCGCGCTGATATCGCCGACGCCGCTCCGGCTCCAGAGAACCGCGCCGTTCGTCAGGTTCACCGCCCATACGCTCGGGCTGCCCGACGCTGAGTAGCTGGTGAAGTAGGCTGTCGTGCCCGAGATTACCGGGCTTCCCGTAACATACGCGAGGTTCCCGGGTGTCGTCGTCCACAGAACCACGCCGTCTTCCATGTCCATCGCAACGAAGCTGTTGCTCAGGTTGTTGGCATACGTTCCGGCAACCACGAGATTCCGGGTCTGCCCGGAGCGCGGGCCGGCTGTCAGCGGTACCTGCAGTTGACCGGCGGGCTTCACCTTCACCGGATACCCGGCTGTGACGGCCTGCCGGGTCCACGCCTCGGACCAGGCAGAGGCGGCGAACTTGCGCGCATACACGTTGCCGTCCAGCGACGATGCGAAGACCATCGGGTTCGCAAGCCCGTAAGCCGCGTAGTCCTTGATCGGGGCGGTGCGGTCGAGCACCGTGCCCTGCACCAGCGCTCCAGTGTCCACCGGGCCGAACAGCATTCCGCCGGCGCCCGGATCCATTCCGTGCAGGCGGTAGTCGTTGGAGCCGGCAAACACGCCCGTTGTAGCCGGTGAACCGGCATTCGGGATGAGCCCGGGCGCCGCCATCGAAGAAGCGCCGGTAGAGTAGATCCACGCCGTTCCCGCGAGCCTCTTGCGCCCGGTCACTGTGGAAGTGCTCTCGTTGCCAGCGGCGTCGCAGGTCTTGATCGTATAGGCCGCCACATCGCCTTCGGCAAGCTCGGTCAGCGCCTCGGTATCAACGGCCGGGGCGGTCGAGGCGAGCGGGCCGCTGTCGAAGCCGCCGAACGCCGCGCGCGTCACACGGTAGGCCGCCGAGGCCAGCCCGGACTGGTTCGCGCCGCTGTCGGAGCCAGCGGTGAAGTTGACTATGATGCCGCTGGCGTTCGACGTGGTCGAAACAGCCGGGGCTGCGGCGGGAGGCGTCGCATCGTATTTGTAGGTGAAGAGCGTCGCCGCATCCGACCAGTTGCCCGCATTGTCCAGGGTTTGCACTCGCAGGTAATACGTGCCGTCCGCGCTCAGAGCGCCGGGCACGACCTGCTCGTCATCCTGAGCCGACGGCGTTCCGGTGTCGCTGGTACCCCAGTAGTATCTGTAGCGCTCGGCTGCCGTCGTCTTCAGACCCGAGCCAGCGCCGTCCGAGGCGCCCGAGAGAGTGAAGGTGGGCGCACTGGTGTTGCGCCACTCGCCGGTAGCCTTGCCGTCGCTGCAGGCCGCAGTGGGATTGACGGGCTTCGTGCCGTCATACCAGTATTCGAACAGGGTCACGGTGTCCGACCAGTTTCCGGCGTTGTCCTGCGTCTGCACGCGGAGGTAGTACTTGCCCTCCGTGGTGAGTGACGCGGGCTGCACTGTCTCGTCATCGAGCGTCGCCGGGGTTCCCGACGAGCTTGTGCCCAGATAGTACCTGTAGCGCTGGGTTGCCGTCGTCTTCAGGCCCGATGTGCTATCGGAAGCGCCCGAGAGCGTGAAGGTGGGCGCGCTGGTGTTGCGCCACACGCCGCTCGCCTTGCCGTCGCCGCAGGTTGCGGCGGTGGGGTTGACGGGCTTCGTTGCATCGTATTTGTAAGTGAAGACCGTCGCCGCGTCCGACCAGTTGCCCGCGTTGTCCTGGGTCTGAACGCGCAAGTAATAGGTACCTTCCGCGGTCAGAGTTCCGGGCTGGACCGACTCATCATCGAGCGTCGCGGGTGTTCCCGTTGAAGTCGTGCCCCAGTAGTATCGGTAGCGCTCGGCTACCGTCGTCTTGAGACCCGAGCCGGTATCTGACGCCCCGGAGAGCGTGAAGGTGGGCGCACTGGTGTTGCGCCAATCGCCGCTCGCCTTGCCGTCGCTGCAAACAGCGGACGGATTCACGGGCTTCGTGCCGTCATACTTGTATGTGAAGACCGTGGCCGCATCCGACCAGTTGCCCGCGTTGTCCTGGGTCTGAACTCGGAGGTAGTACGTCCCGTCCGCGGACAATGTGCCGGGCTGCACGGACTCGTCATCGAGAGTCGCCGGTGTTCCGGCTGAACTCGTGCCCCAGTAGTATTTGTAACGCTGGGTTGCCGTCGTCTTCAGACCCGAGCCGCTGTCCGTGGCGCCCGAGAGCGTGAAGGTGGGCGCGCTGGTGCTGCGCCACTCGCCGCTCGCCTTGCCGTCGCTGCAGCTTGCGCCAGGGTTGACGGGCTTCGTCGCGTCGACCTTGAAGCCGGTGCCGGACGACCAGCCCTGGCCGCCGTTGAGATTGGCGGCTGTTGTCCCGCTCGATTCGCCGAAGCGGTAGTAGGCCCACGGGCTATGGGCGAGCACGAGCTGGCGGTAGGTCTCCGCGCTGGCGCGTGCGTTGTAGTGCGCCTGGATATCGGTCTGCGTCAGCGAACGGTCGTAGATCGCGAACTCGTCCAAGCCTCCCGCATAGTACGCGTCGGACGCCCAGTTGCTGCGCCCGATGTAGTTGAGGGTGCGGTTCACCGGGTTCGGCATATATAGCCGGCCCGATACCGCAAGAGCGGTTCCATCGCGATAGACATTCACTGTCCTGTCACTGTTCAGAACAACCGCATAGTGGTGCCACTCGTTGTTGATGATTGCACCCACAGCGGTGACGTTGCTGCTGTTTGCCCCGTCGAACACCCCGAAGTTGAGGTTATTGCTGGTGTCGGCTCGGTACAGCAGTATGTTGTCGCTCGGGGCTCCGTTGCCCAAATCCAGGAACCGGGCATAGTTGCGGGATGCGGTTGGACGCGCCCAGAACTCGATGGTCATCCCGCTGCCAAAGCTGTCGTTGAAGGCAGGCAGAGCGACATGGTCGTCAGTTCCGTCGAAACTCGCCGACGTGTTGCCGGTGACTCCGCCTGACTGGTTGAGCGTCACCCCCCCGGCATACGTGCCGTTGCGGGCCGACTGTGAGACGCCGTCCAGCACGCCCACGCGGTAGTACCACTGGCCGTCAGCAAGGCCTGTTCCGGGCGTATATGAAGCGGCCGTGCCCGCCACGTAGTTCGTATCAACAGCAGGCGAACCGAAAGCGGGGTCATCGTCCACCTGCACGCGGTAGTTGCTCTGCGCGTTCGGGTCGGCGTCAGCGTACGACCACGCCAGGGTGGGCGTGTTATCCGCCGTCCACGGGTTCCCGGCGAGACTGGTATTCGCCGCGGTGGGTGGGGTGTTCAGCACCTTGTACGACCGGTATCCCCAGCCGCCGCCGCTGCCGCCAAAGCGCCGATCGTGGTTGTCGCTCTCCTGATTGTTGTCGTTCTTCATGCGCAGGCAGGCGTAGTAGGTCTGTGGATATCCGTTGGCGAGTGTGCAGTCGTAGTACCAGGCGCCTGCGCCGCTGTCCCAGGCCATGGTCTGGGCGCTGAGAAGGTTCCACGAACTCTGCGTGGTGGCGAGCCAGATGACACCCGACAGCCCTTCGTTCACGTTGTGGATGCGCAGCCAGTCTACATACACGACCTGGCCGCTTGCCGCGCCTTCGCCCACGGGGTCGAGCCTTAGCTGATAGATCGTCCCGCTCCACGAAGCCGGCAGCGCCACCCGGTAGACATGCCACATGCCGTCGGGGATGATGCCCCAGTCCACGTGCCGGTCTCCGCTGTACCCGCCGGCACTGCCCGACCAGAAAAGCTGCGCCGTGCTGCCGCCGGTGCTCGCCATGCGAATCGTCATGTATCTGCAGGTTGCGGCATCAATAGCGAGTCCGCTCGAACTGTGGCAGTAGGGGTCCGCGCCCGTGACATCAATCCGCAAGCGGTCGTTCGAGTCCTCCTGCGTGACCGTGCAGACGTTGGCGGTATGCCAGCCCTGGGTCGTCGCAGCATCCCAGTCCCAGGAGTAGGCGCTTCCCGCGCCCCAGCTGTCCGCTCCGGCGACTGACAGCCGCACGGTCTCGCCCTTCTTCCTGGCACCGTTGTGCCAGCCGTCCGTGGCGCCAGGAGCCTTGCGGGTCACACTGACAGCGGTCGCCATGTTCGGGTTGGTAGCAGCCTTGTCACCAAACCAGTTGTTGGCTCCATACTCCATCTGGAAGTGCTCTTCAGACGAACCAGCATACCTGGGACGTATGTTGAAGCCCCAGGACAGCGTGCCGCCGGGCAGCGTGTCCCCGCCAGTGCCGACCTGCGTGCTGTTGTACCATCCGGGGCCGTCCATGACACCGGCGGTATGGGTGAAGAACGTTGTGCTGGCCGTCCAGTTCCAGTGGACGAGCGCAGGGTTGGTCATTGAGTACATCCACCAGTAGACGTTCCCGAGATACATGCTGCTCTCGACGCTCTTACCGGCATACACAGCGTCCAGGCAGGGCAGGAACTGGGCCTCCTCCGCGATGGTGTCCATCGCACCGCCGCCGTCCGACCCGACCTCCAGAGCGTCGTTCCAGTTGTAGCAGGTCCGCTCGTTGACAACAGCCTGCACGACCGCATCAGAGCTGCCGGCGGGCGTGCGCTGGCTAATGGCCACACCCTGGGCAACGCCTTCGGCCCACGACCAGTGGTCCGCGGAGGTGTCGCCGTTTGCTCGTGTCTTGAAAGAGTGCCGGAAGTGCAGGTGCATGTCCCTTGCCACACCGGCTTCAGCGGTGTACCACTGGCACCGGTCGGCTCCGTCACTCGCCCAACCGAGCCAGAAGGTGGGGCCTTCGGCTCTTGTGTATTGAGTCCAACTCCCCATTGTCGTGTGACGTGTGGTGGTGGAGTAGTACCCGGATGCGGGCGCGACAGTGCACGCGAGAAGGGCCAGGCCCACAGTCAGAACAGCGCAGCAGCAAGGACGGCTCATTGGTTCTCCTCCTGGAGGTTTCCGGCAGACGCGGGATTCCCCGCATCTCTTGCCGAGGGGTTCACGTACACGGGAATCGTAACCGGCTTGGACGGCTCCGCCCCATCCGGAACGATTGTGAATGCGGCGCACGCCTGCCCGCCCGGAAAACCTGCGGACAGGGACATCCTTCCTGAATACACCCCGTCATTCTGGTCGGCGTCGCCGCAGCCTGCGAGATCGCCGGAATCTCTCATGACGACAGCGGAGGCATTGGCCAGGGCGTCCCGCACCAGAGCATCGTATCTGCTCCGGAAGGACTCGCCGCTTGCCGCGCCAACGCTGTTTCCCTGAATGCTGCCGCGGCTCTGCGTGTAAGCGGAGTCAATCCTTACCGGCGGGCTGCCGTTGCTGACCGGCATCGCGGCAGCATCGGTAATGCGGGTGGCGGCGTTCTTGACAGGCTGCCCCGGAAGCAGTTCCGCCAGAGAGGCAACCGCGGCCTTCACCACAAAGGCCGGCTCTTGCCGCGGGCCAGAGGCGAGCGCCTGCGAACCACTCGCCGCGGCGCCGGACTTGCCAAGGCGCTCAATAGCGGCATGGAAAACGAAACGCCTCTCATCGGCGCTGATGTAGGACTCGATCCAGGCATCGGCGATGACCACGCCGTCCGACGGGCCATCACCGGTCGTAAAACGCCACGAAGTCTGCTCGCTCGAGATGGTCTCCCGGCGGCTCCTGCTCTCGCCGGATATGGCAGCCTCGTAGGGGTGATTCGCCGAAAGCGGAGCATCAGGACGAAAGACGACCCGTTTGCCCTTGACAGACACCTTGCCCGGCACCGGGCTGCCCCCGGGGAGTCCGCGGACAAGGACGCTGTGAGGCCCGAACGACTCCGGGGAAAGCTCCGTCGTGAAGGTGACTGTGACCGGCGCATTGGTGGGGACCCCGAACTCGTTCAGCCTCGGGTAGCGCGCAAGCACGAGCAGAGGATTGTCCGGGTTATCCACGCGCGACGCGGTAACGAACTCCCAGGTGTATGGTTCGGTGAGGGCCTGTCCGTTGCTGTCCCGGATTCCGGTTGTGAGCGTGAAGCGGTAGCCGTTGTTCGGCGCCAGCTTGAGAAGAATGACCGAGGATGTCCCGGTTGGGTGGACGACGGCGGCGCCGGGTATCTCTGAGAGCGGCTTGCCATCCAGCAGCACGGTGGTGGTGGTGATGCTGGAAGCATCCATCACCGTATCGAAGTCCACGCGGATATTAGAGGATGTACGCACGGCTTTCGCGCCGTCAGGGGGAACGACGTTAGCCACACGCGGAGCACCTGCACACGGTCCAATCAGCGCCAGTGTCAGGGCTGTTGTCAAGACGAGTTTTGAGCACACAACGATACTCAGGAGGCCCACCAACCCCCAAGGCCGCTCGCATTGTATCACGGCGCTCACGAGAAAAGAAGCCCTTTTGCCGTCCGGCGCTCAAAGAAAATGAAGGCCCGGCGGGGATTGCACTCCATGCCGGGCCCTGGCCATCTTTGTTGCTGGCCGCAGCGCGCTGGAACGGCGGGAAAGCAACAGGCCGTTGGAGCCGGGCCGCGCAATGGATTCGCGAAGGGACGCTCAGCGCGCAGCCCCTCTCGACAGCGGCTGAGACTGTTCGGGAGATATCGCCGAAGCAGGCGTCATCGGGGGAGGCATTCAAGACTCAGGCGGCGGGGCAGAATGCCCCGCCGCCTGGCTAACTCCAATCTTGCCCGGGCAATCCGGACGTTACTCCGATGCGGTTCTGCTCCTTGGATGCGGCGCGTCTCCGTCCACCGGCGAAGCCAGCAGCGTCAGACCCATGTCGTGAACCAGAATGTCCGGCTGCGCGCGCACCGACAGCAGGTTGACCAGCTTGCCGAGATAGTACTCGCACCGGGAGATTCCGGTAACGCTGACCAGAGAACCCGCGGCAGGCGTCTGCATGCCCCCGGCGTCCACGCAGATTCCGATGACTCCCGAGCCGTCAGACACCGCGCTCCCGTCGTCCACATAGAACCAGCCTCGGCCCGAATCCGTGACGCGGCCATAAGTGGTGACAAGAAGGCCGATGTTGTTGAGCCCGAACATTCCTTCGATGCCTTTCTGCCCGCCGGGCGACCTCGGGTTCGACGTGTAGTAGAAGTCGCCTCCGCCGACAGCACGGTTCGGCATACTGATCGCCGCGGCCGCCCCCACCCCAGACTGCGTGACGGCCACCGCCTCGATGAAACGCTCACCGCCGACCGTCGTGCTGGTGACGCCCGACACATGCACCCTGTCGCCAGCGGCAACGCCATGATCGTCCATGGCAACTCGCATGCCCGCGCTGCGGTCTTCGGCCTGCACATAGAACACGCCATCCCAGACCGCCGAAACCAGCACCGGCTCCGTGCTCACAAGCGTTCCATTCCACAAACGCTTGATATCTCCGATCCGCGTCTCGCCCACAATGGAGCACCAGCCGTCGCTCACGTCGCTGTAGGCGCCAGCGGTGACACGGAATGCCAGTTTGGATGTTGGCTCGTTGGGCACCGGCCACGAGTACGAACTGACTGCCGCGGGGACGTCGGCTATCGTCTTCCAGCTTGCCCCTGCGTCGCTGGTGTATTCGAGCCGCGCCTGCGCCGCGCCCGTCCCGCCGCTCTCCCAGACAAGGTCTATCATCTGGTAAGCCGCAAGGGCCTCGCCGTTCTGGGGTGAGAGCCAGTGCACGCCCGTGATGGCGAACAACTGCGTCACGTCGCTGCAGCTTCTGGAGCCCGTGATGCGCAAGAGCGCGGACGGACTCGGCGCCACAGGCACGGGCCACAGGTACGACCCGGTATTGCCCGCGCCGCTCACGGACGGAACCCAGGTCAGGCCGCCGTCCGGGCTGTAGTCCAGAGAGACCGTGCTGCCGGTCGCCCGGGTGAACGTCCAGGTGAGCGGCAGCGTGGCGCCCGCGTCCCAGGCGCTTGCCGGCAGGCTGCCGAAGCGCAGGATGGGCGCAAAGCAGACGTCGTCGAGATACAGCCGGTGCGTGTTCGCGTTGGCTGTGTTTGCGGCCTCCCATGTCAGCTTGTGAGTCCCGGCCTGCACGTCGAAGAACGCCGGACTCCACTCGAGCGTGCCAGTCCACGACTGCTGCTGGACATCGTCTATGAAGAACTTCGCGGACCCGTCGCCGCTGCGCTTCAGGTAGAAGCCGATGAACCCGGGCAGGTCGAAGGAGAGGGTGGTCTCGAGTCTTGACGTGCCCGCCCCTTCGAACCGGGCGGCGGCAACACCCCGATGCTCGTCGGGCTGCACGGTCGTCCAACCGTCTCCAACCGTCCACGGCCATGCGCCAAAGCCGGTCTCGAAGCCCTCGTCCGCCGCCCAGGACACCGCCGCGGCCGGGCTCAGGCCCGCCTTGTCCGGCTGGTCGAGCGGCGTGACTCGCACCCAGAGTTGCTTCGTGTAGCACGCAGGCACGGTCCAGGCGTATTGCCTGACCTGGCTCTCCGGCCCCTCGTTCGATGCCGAGGCAGCTACTATGTTCCAGGTCTGCCTGCCGTCGTCCGAGTAGTCAATCCGCACGCCCGCGCCCATGCCGCCAGTGCTTCTCCAGACGATGTCCCTGCTGTCCCCGGCAAGCCAAACGTCCGAGCCGCCGCGCGGCTCCAGCACCAGCACGCCAGCGCCCACGGGGAAGGACAGGCAGTCGAGGTACAGGGTGTTTCCGCTTGGGGTGTTGAACGTTACGGTGTGCGCCCCGGCGGAGATGGGAACCGCGGCCGGACGCCACTGCATATCTCTGATGTCGGCGGTGTACACCTGTGTGCCATCTATCGAGACGTTCATCGGATAGTTCGCGCGCCACACAAAGCGCAGAAGCCCTGCTTCAGGAGCGGTGAGCGCCAGAGTGAGCTTGCCGGTGCCGTAGGCGCTCGCGCCGCCGCGATAGGGCTGGCTGGCCACCTGCCAGGAGCCGCCGTTGGTCCACAGCCACGAGTTGAGGTCTCCGCTCTCAAAGCCTTCGACCTCCTGCCAGATGTCGAAGCTGCTGGCGCTCGCCGCGGGCTCCCNNGGCGGACGGAACAACTCGCACCCGGAACTGCTCGGACACAAGGGCCGGAGCAGTCACCTCGAAGGCATTGTTGCCGGCGGCGTTCGGCACGGACTCCGCCCCGGGAAACGCCGTCCAGCTGGCGCCGTCATCGGTCGAGTACTGCAGGCTCGCGCTGCTGCCCGTGCCGCTGAAACTGTACCAACGAATGGTCTCGGGGTACCCCGCTATCCAGCACTGGCGCACACCCGTCGCGTTGTCGGTCCCGTTCGGATAATCGAGCAGCACGCCTCCACCCACGGGGAACGACAGGCAGTCGAGGTGCAGCGTGTTCCCGTTCGGCGTATTGAACGTCACGCTGTGCACTCCTGCCGGCAATGGCACACTCGCCGGACGCCACTGCATGTCTCTTATGTCGGCGTAGTAAACCTGTGTCCCGTCTATCGTGACGTTCATCGGGTAGTTCGCGCGCCACACAAAGCGCAGAAGTCCCGCATCCGGCACATTGAGCCGCAGCGTAAGCTGGCCGGTGCCGTAGGCGTTTGCCCCACCGCGATAAGGCTGGCTGGCCACCTGCCACGAGCCGCTGTTGATCCACAGCCACGAGTTGAGGCCTCCGCTCTCAAAGCCTTCGACCTCTTGCCAGATGTCGAAGCTGCTGGCGCTCCCCGCGGGCTCCCCGGCAGACGGAACAACACGCACCCGGAACTGCTCGGACACAAGGGCCGGAGCAGTCACCTCGAAGGCATTGTTGCCGGCGGCGTTCGGCACGGACTCGGCACCGGGAAACGCCGTCCAACTGGCGCCGTCATCGGTCGAGTACTGCAGGCTCGCGCTGTTGCCCGGATCGCCGGAGCTGAACCAGCGGATCGTCTCGGGGTAGCCTGCTATCCAGCACTGCCGCTGTCCCGTCGCGTTGGCCGTCCCGTTCGGATAATCGAGCAGCACGCCCGTCGCCGCGGGGAACGACAACGAATCGATATAGAGCGTGTTCCCGTTCGGCGTGTTGAACGTCACGTTATGCACTCCGGCGGAAATGGGAACCGTGGCCGGACGCCACTGCATGTCCCGGATATCGGCGGAGTAGACCTGAGTACCGTCTATCGAGACGTTCATCGGGTAGTTCGCGCGCCAGACGAAGCCCAGGAATCCGGCCTCGGGCACATTAATCCTCAGAATCAGCTTGCCCGTGCCGTACGCGCAGGCCCCACCGCGATAAGGCTGGCTGGCCACCTGCCACGAGCCCGCATTCATCCAGAGATGCGAGTTGAAGTCTCCGCTCTCGAACCCTTCGGTCTCTTCCCAGAGCTTGATCTTCACGAGGGCCGGCTCGGTGAGGCCGTCCACGGGCGTGATCCTCACGTATGCGTCTGGCGACATGTAGGGCCGCTGGAGCGAGGTGAACTGCCAGTTGTAGCTGCCGGTGTTGGGTGCGGCCTCAGCGATCGTGTGCCAGGAGATCCGGCCGTCGAGGGAATACTCGAGCTTCACCGTCGCCGGATTGCTCGCGCCGATGTTCAGCCACCGGAATGTGTTCACGTCGCCGGAGTACCAGGTTGTCCCCGGAGCAGGCGACAGCAGGTTGAGCCCATCGGTGAACGGCAGGGAGATGTCATCCAGATAGACCGCGCTATCGCCAGCACCGCCAGATCCGCCCCGCACGTACTCCCACCGGAACGTGTGCGTACCCGCCCCGACGGGGGACGCAGTCGTGAACTGCGACCAGCCGGTCTCGCCGGTCGCCTGGAACACCAACTCGCCGTCTATGTAGACGCGGAGGTAGTCAACGTCAGCAGCGCAGCTTGTCTTGTAGAAAAACGACAGCGGCGATGCGGACTTGACCCAGAACGAGATTTCCATGTAGCTCGTCTGGTTGTAGCCGGTCAGGCCCGACTTGCCGCAGTAAGTGCCCGCGTAAGGAGAGGAAGTGGTGCACGCCCATGGCTGGGCGCTGCCCGTGCCGCCCGAGACCCACGGAAAGGCGGCGTGTTCGCCAGTGACAAAACCGGACTCGAAGTCCTCGACATTTCCCTCTGCCGCACAAGCGGGCGAGAGGATAAGGGCCAGAAGAAACGTGGCGAAGAAAAGCTTCCACACAGTAACACCCCTTCTCTGCCAGCGCGGGAATCTCGCCTCGACACGATCTTCCCGTCCGGCTTTCGTCTGTTGGGCGCGAACCAGGCCCCGTTTGCATCCGAGTACCGGCCGTTACGTGCGGCCACCATAGTCACCATACCACATACCAATCGTGACCTGTCAAGCCGAAGAGCAGAACCTTCGGCGCCGCTCACGTCCCGAACCAGGCGGCGCCGAAGTTGTGCCCGGCCGTCAACCTCCCGATTGAAGCGCTGCTGCCTGCTTGCACAAGTCCGTGGCAGCATGACACGCGTAGTATTGGGCGTCCCAACGAGCTCGCGGCCCTATGTTGCGAGATTACGCAACGACGTACTAGAACGGCAGCGAGAAGCTGTAGATCCTTCCGTCGCTCGCGCCGGCAAAAATGACGTTCTTGATAACGTCTATCACCGGGTCGCCGACGGTGAAGCCGATGGTCCGGCTTCCGGTGATCGCGCCATCCGCGAGATTGAGCTGATACAGCTTTCCATCGGAGCTTCCGGCGTACACCCGGCCCCGGAACTCGACAGGCGCGGACGGCGAGGCAATGGCCCTGGTCCACGTCACCGACGGCCCCGCAAGGTTCACCAGCTTCAGGCCGCCATCCGCATACGGCGGATCGCCCTCCGCAAGCGAGAGCAGCAGGCCGTTGACGGCGGGAACGTGATAGGGCGCGCCGTAGATGCGCGAGCCGACGTCCAGCGGATAGCCGCTCTCCACGGCTCCCGTGACGGCGTCGAGCGAGTAGAGCAGGCCGGTCTCGGTGACGGCATACACTCTGGAGGAATCGCTCTTCAGCCCGACGGAACTCTTGACGCTGCCGATCGGCGCCTGCCAGAGCTGCTGCCCGGTGGCAATGTCCACGGCCGCGACGCGCCCGGTGTTCGCTTCGTAGGTCTGGGAGGCAACGTAGAGGACGCCGCCCGTTCCGGAGAGCTTCAGCGCCGGCGCCCCGGCGATGGCCCCCAGATTCCCCGGCGCGTAGGTCCACAACTCGGACCCGTCCGTTGCCCGGATGGCGCGCACGAAGTTTGCGGCGTCGTTGTTGTCGGTGGCGGCGAACACGACATCGCCCGTGTATCCGCCGATCGTGCGGTTGAGCGCCCCGGCCGGCTTGCCGGTCACCTTGACGCCGAGCACCGACCCGAGATCGTGGGTCCAGAGCGGCTCGCCGGTTGCGGCATTGCGGGCATACAAGTTGCCGTCCTGGCTGCCCGCCAGAACCGTCAGCACACCGTTCAGCGTCGCCACGGGCATGCGCCCCTGCACCGATCCGTTCGTGGCGACCGGCGCCCAGAGCTGGCCCGGCGTGTTGGTGTCGAATCCATACAGGAAGCTGTCCGACGACGCGAACACCTTGCCGCTGCCCGGGTAGAGTCCCGGGGGCGCCAGCGATGACGCCTGCCTGCCCGTGGTGAGAACGAGCAGGTTGCCGGTATCCACCGGCGGCTTGCAGGCGGTAACCGTCTGAGACGACTGGTTGCCCGCGGCATCCCAGGTCGTGATGGTGTAGGTGACGACCGAACCGGGGGCGATGGCCGATGTGTCCGTGACATACGGGGCCGAGACGAGACCCGAGTCGTAGCCGTTGGACCCGGTCACCTGATAGGGAAGCCCGGCAAGCCCGGACAGCGCGTCGGACCCGCTCCCGTAGTTGACGGCGATGCCGCCCGCGCTCGCCGAAGCCGACTGCGGCAACGCGGCGGAGGGCGGCGTCGCGTCGTATCGGAACGGCCCCAGATGCAGGTCGCCGTTGGCGATGCCGTCCGAATTGAAGCCCTGCACGTGAAGATAGTACGAGCCATCCTGTGGAGCGTCCGCACTCAGCGTGCCGCTGTTCCAGTCGGCTTCCGTGCCGGTTTCCCACGTGTAGGCGGCGTTCGCGTCGAAGACGTACCGGTACTTCGCGACAGTCCCGGGCCCGAATCCGCCGTCAGCCGTGAATCCGTACCCATTCGTGTTGTACCACGCGTCCGCGCTCCGTATGGACGTCACCGTGGATGCGCTCGGCGGCACGGAAAGCGTGGCGCGCGAGACGATTGTGGACAGCACGCTCTCGTTGCCCGCCGCGTCGCAGGCGCTGATCTGATACTCATAGACGGTATTCGGTGTCAGGCCCGCGGTGTCCACGAAGCCTGTTGATGCCGCCCAGCCGACGTGGACTCCGTCGCGGTACACTTTGTACTCGGTCACTCCCACGGCGTCGGTGGACGGGCTCCAGCTCAACTGGATGGATGAGGTGGAGACAGCCGTGGCGCCGAGAGCAGTTGGCGTTGTCGGAGGAGTTGTCTCGCAGCCCGCGGGTCCGACGTACACCCAGCGGATCGCATCGGCCACCACTACCGTCGTGCCGGCGGTCTCGCCGGTCGCGTTGTTCAGCACGACGGAGCCGTTCGTCCCGGCATCGAAGCGCAGGCCGCTGCCGATGAGCGTCCAGGCGGCTCCGCCCGCCGTCTGGTTGACCGTTGCGAACGCGGCGCCGCCGCTGTAGTTGATGACATACTTCGCCGCCGTGGTGCGATTGGCGCCGGAGTTGTACCAGCAGTAGACGTCGTAGAGCCCGGTCGCGGGGATGACCGGCGTCCAGGTGGCCGTATGTGTGGCGCCCGATGCCACATTGCTGGCGAACTTGTAGTACGTGTCGTAGCCCCCGGCATACGATCCCTCAGTCCACGTGCCCGTGAAGACCGCTCCGGCATCCAGATCGTCAACGATGATATCGGACGGCGGCGGCGATGTGCCCATGTACACGAGCTTCACGGCATCCGCTACCACGCGGGTTGAGCCGTTCGACTCGCCCGTGAGGTTGTTCAACACAACGGTCCCGCCGGTTCCGGCCGCAAACGGGACGCTGCTGGCAATAAGATTCCAGGTGTTGGTGTTCTGGGACTGGTTGAACGACTTTGATGTTGAGCCGCCATCGTAGTTGACCGTGAACGTCGCTTTCGTGGTGGGGTCGGGGTCCTGCGGATAGATGCAGTATACGGCGTAGTAGCCCGGCGTTGTGATCGTGGGCGTCCAGGTGTACGTTGCGTTCGCGTTCCGTTTCTGGCAGCCAGCCCACCGGTAGTCGCTGTTGTATCCAGCCCCTGTCACCGGATTCCAGGTACCCGTGTAGGCGGTGCCCGCCTCGCCATCGTNNGCCCGGCGTCGTGATCGTGGGCGTCCAGGTGTACGTTGCGTTCGCGCTGGTCCTTCGGTTGACCGCGTACCGGTAGTCACTGTTGTAGCCGCTTCCCGGGACCGTAGTCCAGGTGCCCGAAGGCGTGGTCCCTGCATCGCCATCGTCGAGGATGATCTCGGTTGGCGCCGGCGATGTGACGAACACGTAGTCGCCTGAGACTCCTGAACTGCTGGCGTTCCCGGACTCGCACTGGTAGTGATAGGTGGTGCACGGCGACAAGCCGGTCAGCGTTATGCTGTGGCTGGTCACCAGCGAGGCATCAGTGGCCTGACTGCCAAGGGCGCTGGTCGTGCCGTACTTGACCGTGCTGCTCGCGGCCTGATCGGTGGTCCAGGTGATAGTTGCCGACGACGACGTGATGCCGGTGACGGCCACATCGGATATAGTCAGCCCGCTCGTTGTGGTGAACGTAAAATCGCCGGAGACGCCAGTTCCGCACTCGTTCGACGACGAGCACCTGTAGTGATACGTCGTGTTGGCGGCAAGACCCGTGAGCGTGATGCCGTGGCTCGTCACAAGCGAAACGCCGGAGGCCTGGCTGCCGTAAGCGGTGGTGAGCCCGTAGTCCACCGTGCTGTCGGCGGGCGCGTTTGTGATCCAGGTGATCGTGGCCGATGTCGCTGTGATACTGGTCGCCTGCACGTTGGATACTGTTGGCGGCCCGCTGGTGGTGAACGTGTAGTCGCCGGAGGTCGAAGTCCCGTTCGCATTCGTCGAGATCACGCGGTAGTGATACAGCGTGTTCGGGGCAAGGCCGCTCAGCGCCTGCGAGTGCGAGGTGACCAGCGCCGGATCCAGCGTCGTCGTAGAGCCGTAGCCGGTGGTGAGACCGTACTCCACCTGCGAGGACGCGGCTACGTTGGTGGTCCAGCTGATGGTCGCGGCCGAATTCGTAATGCTGCTGGCCGCGACGTTGCTGATGGCCGGGGGCCCCGCGGTGGCGAACGTGTAGTCGCTCGAGGTCGCCGAGCCGTTCGCGCTTGTCGAGATTACCCGATAGTGATACAGCGTGCCCGGCGTCAGGCCGCTCAGGGTCTGCGAGTGCGAAGTCACCAGCGCGGGGTCGAGCGTGGTCGTGGAGCCATAGCTCGTCGTCAAGCCATACTGCACCTGAGACGATGAAGCCTGATCGGTTGTCCAGCTTATTGTCGCCGACGTGGTGGTGATGTTCACTGTCTGGACGTTCGATATGACCGGCGGCGGACATCCGGCGATGGCGAGATCGGTGACGTACATGTTCCCTGTGACGCTGCCAACCTGCACAACCACCGTCTCCGAGACGCTCGTGTAGCCCGTGCGGCTGGCGGTGACCGTGTATGTTCCTGGAGCAAGGTCTATGAACGCGTAGAAGCCGGTGCCGTCGCACCGCATGGAGCGGCTCTCCGGCCCGGAGATGCTGACAGTGGTGCCGTAGATGCCGTCAGACCAGACGCCGGGGCAGCCCACGGTGACCGTGCCGCTGATGTGGCCCTTGGTGGGAGAGGTCTTCCAGGGCATGGCGGGGATGTCATCCCAGGTGGGTGTTACAGAGGACTTCAGTGAAGGGCTGAATCCGGCCCAGGTGCCGCTGACGTAGGGTACCCTGTAGGAGTAGCCCGAGAAGCCCTGGGCATAGTTGCCCGCCGGCGAAGCAGTGCGGGTCTGCTGAAGAGTGGTGATCGAGTTCGAGAGCGAGTTCAGGTAGTTGCCCGGGCCGATGTACATATGCCGGTTGCCGTGGCGGTCTTTCAGGAAGTTGATCCACCTGGTCCAG
>MTKZ01012432.1_pt1 | contig 30314 bp, 25 predicted proteins | sample 1042781 | NCBI WGS metagenome assembly MTKZ01 (sample SAMN06212207, study PRJNA360539) | anaerobic digester metagenome | biome: Wastewater treatment plant; material: sludge; isolation source: anaerobic digester fed with sludge from wastewater treatment plant | place: Denmark: WWTP Viborg ... | reverse complement strand
GGAGGTAGTAATGTCAGCATTGACCAGAATAGAAAGCTATCTCATCGATCTCGGAATAGAATATCAGGAGCTCTCCAATAATTCCTGGTTAATTGAGGATGAAAGCAAAGGCTACCCTAAAATGGTAGTAAGCCTTTCAGACCCTCTTGTTATTATCAGCGCTAATGTCATGCCTGTACCAAAAGAGAAGGCTGAAGAGCTTTTCAGGACGCTTCTGGAGCTCAACGCTACGGACCTCCTGCACGGCGCCTATGCCATAAGCGGCGACCAAATAATCGTAATAGATACACTCGAGTATGATACGCTTGACAAAGAAGAATTTCTTGCATCTATTGAATCGATATCGTTCGCTTTGCTCGAGCATTACAAAAAGCTTGCGAACTATATTCATAAAGTGGAGGAATGAATTATGGGAATGTTCGATCGCCTTAAAACAGTGATCTCATCGAATATCAACGCTTTAATCTCCAAAGCCGAAGACCCTGAAAAAATGCTCAACCAGATGATAATCGATATGAACGAGCAGCTTATCGAATCCAAGAAAGCTGTTGCTATGGCCATTGCAGACGAGAAGCGGCTAGAACGAGAAATGATGGAGAATAAGGCTAAAGCGCAAGAATGGGAAAAGAAAGCCATGCTTGCGGTCCGTGCCAACCGTGACGATCTCGCTAAGGAAGCTCTGCTTCGAAAGCAAGAATTCGAAAGCTATTCTACCCAGCTTGCTCAGCAGTGGGAAGCACAAAAACAATCTGTTGAAAAGCTCAAGGAAGCTCTTCGGCAGCTACAAAGCAAGATCGAGGAAGCCAACCGCAAGAAAAATATCCTTATTGCACGCGCAAAGCGTGCCGAAGCCCAACAGCGCATAACGCAGACAATGTCGAGCATGGCAGGCAATAAGAGCGCNNGAAAAGCAATTTGCTCAGCTAGAATCCTCGCCACAGGCAGCAGACGTCTTGCTCGAAGAGCTCAAGAAAAAGATGCTGACCGAGGATGCGGGACGGAATAATTCTCAGAGCCAATAAGGCTTTTTGGTCTTTTTTCAATTAGCTTCTTCTTGATTTGGGCTGTTTTGCTTTTCCGCCTTCAGTCTTACTCTCGCTTAATATGAGCTCCGACTGCGGATAGTCTCTGGACGAGATTTTCATAACCACGCTCGATCTGGTAGACATTGTGGATAATGCTAGTTCCTTCGGCGCAGAGGGCAGCTATGACCATGGCCATTCCAGCTCGCACATCCGGAGAAACCAATACATTGCCCACAAGCCTCGAGGGCCCATAGACAATAGCTCTATGCGGATCGCATAGCACTATCCTCGCACCCATCGAAATCAATTTATCCACAAAAAACATTCGCGATTCGAACATTTTCTCATGTATGAGCACCACCCCATCCGCTTGTGTTGCTACTACCGTCATAATCGAGGTCAAGTCAGCAGGAAATCCAGGCCATGGGGAATCGTCGATCTTGGGAATCTGGCCACCTATATCTGGAATAACACGAAGTGCAACCGTGCTATTTGGCCTCAATGTGCTCCCCTTCATATCCCATGTGACGCCCAATTTCGAAAACCCAACCTTGAGAGGAGGAAGATCATCTGCATTGACACCATCGATTCGTAGATCTCCGCCTGTTACTACCGCAAGACCAATAAAAGAGCCAAGTTCCATATAGTCTGCGCTTATGGCAAAATCCGTGCCATTTAGGGATTCTGCACCTTTGATAATGAGACGGTTCGATCCCACTCCGTCGATTTCAGCGCCCATCTGAATGAGCATTCTACAGAGATCTTGCACATGCGGCTCACAAGCTGCATTCATAATAATAGTAGTTCCCTCAGCAAGAGACGCAGCCATTATTGCATTCTCCGTGCCTGTCACCGATGCTTCGTCTAGAAAAACAGGTACACCCACCAGTTTGGTCGCGGAAAAAGTGAGCGTGTTTTCTAGGGAGATACGCGCCCCAAGCTCTTGAAGTGCAACAATATGTGTATCTATTCTCCTACGTCCTATCGTGTCCCCGCCCGGAGGAGGTAGAATTGCTTTGCCAAAGCGCGCTACAAGAGGACCGGCAAATAGAATCGAGGCTCGAACTTTTTTAGCGAGCTCCTCGGGCACTTCATACTTAGAGATAGGTCGCGGATCTAAACACCAACTATTAGCATCGACTTGCTCTACTAAGCCGCCTAGATAACGAAAAACATCGAACATAACGGATACATCTTCAATTGCTGGAATGTTTCGGAGGGTTACAGGCCCATTAGCCAGAACAGATGCTGAAATACAGGGAAGAGCGGCATTTTTATTTCCGGAAAGTGTAAGTGTTCCCTTGATAGGATATCTACCTTCGATGATATATTTGTCCATAGCCTTACTGTATGCGCTGCCGATAAGCAGGTCAAGCGCGATTAGGTTTCTCCTGGGGGATATCATGGCCAAAGAGATTGTTAGAGACAAAGCAGATATCGATAGATTCTATATACCATTACCCGATGATTTTCATGCCCATCTGCGTCAAGGAGCTCTCCTTAGAGCCTCGGTGCGCGGACATGCCGGTCAATTTGGCAGAGTACTTCTTATGCCCAATACCTTGCCGCCTATAGCTAGTTCGAGCCTTCTTGAGGCTTACATTGCCGAGGTCGATCAAGCCCTAGTAGAACTTCCTTTGGAAGAACGCTTCGAGCCGCTCTACACTTTCAAGCTACTACCCTGGATGAGAAGCGCCGATATTGAAGCCCTGGCTCGTGCGGGAACTATAGCCGGAAAGTATTATCCCTCGGGATCGACAACCAATGCCGCGGATGGTCCACGTTCTTTCGATGAAGTCGAAGAGGTGTTGAATACCATGGAAGCAATGGGACTAGTCCTCTGTATACACGGAGAAGATCCAAGCGCTCATATTTTAGAGCGCGAGCGAGCTTTCTTGCCTCAGGTCGAGCGCCTTATTCTGCGGCATCCGAGGTTGCGTGTAGTCTTGGAGCATCTATCAGACGCAAAAAGCGTTCACTTTGTTCAACAGGGATCTGAAAATCTTGCTGCAACCATAACAGCGCACCATCTGCTTTTTACCCTCGATGATGTGATGGCGGAGGCGCTTAACCCTCACTTATACTGCAAGCCGGTCCTCAAGTTCGAACGCGACAGAGATGCGCTGCGAATGGCCGTGCTATCTGGCTCGAATAAGTTCTTTTTTGGAAGCGATTCGGCACCTCACCTACGAGAAAAAAAGGAGAGTGCCGCAGCTGCTTCTGGTGTCTATTCAGCTCCGACCGCCCTTCCCGCGCTTGTAGAACTTTTTAACGACTTAGGTGGTCTTGACCAACTGATTCCTTTCTTATCAGAGAATGGCGCGCGTTTCTATGGCCTTGAGGCTAAACCTTCTTTTGAAAGGCAGGAACAGCAAAACCTTGATGCGCGTTCGATAGCCTTCGAACGGATACCTTGGACTGTGCCAGCGATGATCGATGGCATTGTGCCTATGTGCGCTGGTCAGAGACTAAGTTGGAGAGCAGTCTGACTTCAAGAACCTACAATCTGACAATTCTTGAGTGAGTAATTACTTCGGCTCCTGTATCGGTTATGAGCACATCGTTTTCGAGGCGTACACCGCCCAGTTCTGGATGATATAGTCCTGGCTCTATGGTCACAATATGCCCGGGAAGCAAGAGATCGTCTGGCATGGCTCGCATGCTTAGCGTAGGTAATTCATGCGCATCTAAACCAATCCCATGACCAAGCGAATGTGGCATGAACCATCCAGCTTTGGCAAAGAATTCATCAACAAGTGTAGCAACCTTCAAGAGAGATACTTCTGGTCCACATGCCTCCACCGCAATGCGATGCGCCTCCTCTACAAGATCGATCATGGTCTTTTGCTCCTGACTAAGAATATTGTCTACAAAGCTCATGGTCACATCGCTGGTGTAGCCCTCGAAGCGCAGACCAAAATCGAGAATGGAAAGCCCTTTGTTAGCAAAAGGACCCGCGGTAAAAGTAGGAAAAGCGTGGATTCCAAAAGAGCGCTCAGGTCCAGCGACAAGGCTTTCGAATCCCATTCCCTCCGCACCCATTCGCCTTGCTTGTCGCTCTAGAAAAAGAGCGACATCCAGCTCTGTAGAAAGAGTACCAGCTGCAACTTCCTTCTCCACCATATCCATCAGGGTGTCGGTGTATTGGCATATTTCTTGATATAGAATTATTTCTTCTGCGTCCTTTCTTGATCGCATTTCCTTTATAAACCTATCGATGCCGTTTTTTTCGCATATAAGGTCGAATGCATCGAGAGATTGAACGAGTTCTATATATTCGGGATAGGGAGTAGAAGCAGGAAGCGCAATCTTCGAGCCCTTCTCTAAACCCAAAAGATCGAGCGCCGCCTTAAGCGCTTGAGCGGATTGTCTCCCAAAATCCGTAAATGGTAGAATATGATTCGAATCTCCCATTCGATGAGCCATATTAACATCCCAGGCGATAAGCACAGATGTAGCATTCTTATTGACCACCAGCAATGCATCCGAAGGTTGACCGCACAGATAGCGCAACGACGAATCACGCCCATTCTCAAAATCCGATACTATCACGGCGCTTAAGCCTTTTCGCATAAGCTCTGCCGCGAGCGCAGAGCGCCTTCTTGAGTATTTCTTGTTGTCCATGCATTCTCCTTAGGATTCAAAGTAAACCGACAATAACAGAGCAATTATCCTCCGACGCAAAGGCTCTGTCCAGTGAGGGTTGACTAAATTACAAGCGAGCTGAATCAGAGTTGTAAAAGCCTGGAGCCACATACTAGATTCCCTTTGGAGCTGCCTTATTATGGAGACATTTTGGATTAGGGCAGAAAGGGAAAGACTGAATAGTCAGTTCCTTGCTATTCCCTTATTCGGCCTTTTTCCTCCTTCTTATTTCAACTTCTTATACACAAGGTTCGTAGCAGTATAGACTCCTTGTAATAATAGGCGCTGAAAGGTTATCGTAGTTCTGTATGTCTCGAAGCTATTTTGATAGTCATGTGCCCATAGTAGCGCTGGCCACTCCAGAGGGCCGATCTGCGCTTGCCATCATCCGAACTTCAGGCGAGGCTGCAATAGACATCGTAGCTCGCTGCTTTTCGCAGCCTGAGGCTCTTCTTGGCGCCGCAGGCTATGAGGCAGTTCATGGTTGGATAATCGATCCTGTCACTAAAGAGCGCATCGATGAGGTTATGGCGCTGGTCTATAAAGCACCGCATTCATTTACTGGAGAGAATGCGGTGGAAATACTATGCCATGGCTCGATTGTAGTGGTTCGTCGGATTCTGGATGTTCTATATGCCCAGGGGTTCTCTCCTGCTTTGCAGGGCGAGTTTTCTTTTCGTGCCTTTATTGAAGGCAAAACAGATCTAGTTCGTGCTGAGGCCATAAATGAATTGAGCCTGGCTTCTTGTGAAGCGGCTCGGCACGATGCTCTTTTGCGGCTTTCCGGGGTGCTTTCTAGGCGACTAAAAGAGCTACGCAGCATGATGTTGGATGCGCTAGCGGATATTGATGCACGGCTCGATTACTCAGAAGATGAAGGACCAGAAAAGATCGAAAGCTGGCCCACGATTATATGTCAGGCTCAAAGTTCTATCATTGAGCTTCTTAAAAGCTATCCTGGCGGAAAATTGCGGCAAGAAGGTCTATTGGTGGTAATCGCTGGAAGACCTAATGCTGGCAAATCGAGTCTATTTAACCTGCTTGTGCAAGAAGAACGAGCCATAGTGAGTTCAGAGCCAGGTACGACCCGCGATTGGCTCGAATCCTGGATAACGATGGGAGGCTTAGCAGTGAGGCTTGTGGATACAGCTGGTCTTCGGAACTCAAAGAATGAGATAGAAATTGAAGGTGTGCGTCGAGCCAGGGCTATGCTGGATCAGGCCGATCTGATTCTCTATCTGGTAGATGGGACTGTTGGCCTCTATGAAGAAGACAAAACCTTTATGGCCTCATATCCTGGGGCTCTCTTTCTCTGGAACAAAGTCGATCGGACCGATTGCTTGGCAGTGCCTTCGGGCTGGAAGGCGACAAGTGCCAAGGATCTCGCTTCCTTTGGGTCTTTGGAATCTATGCTGGTTGATGAACTTCGAGCAAAGGTCGATGAAGGCTATGGCATGCAAGGCCACGAGCCGCAAGGCCGGAACCCCCCGACCTGTAATTCCCAAGATCCAACTCCGCTAAGCCGGGAGCGACAAAGCTATGAGAGACAGATCAGGATCGTAAGCGAGAGGCAAAAGCAACTTCTTTATAAAGCGCAGGAGGCTCTAAATCGCGCTATGGAAGCCCATAAGGCTGGGGTCGCGCTCGATCTTGTTTCTCTGCATATTCAAGAAGCGACTGAGTCCATAGGAGAGATTTCAGGCGACATAGCTTCCGAAGAGGTGCTGGAGCATATATTCAGCAGTTTTTGCCTGGGCAAGTGAACAAGCCGCGCTAAACACAAAAGAGGAATTGAGAGCGAGAGAAGAAGGCGAGCGCGCAGGGAGCGCCGATGCGAGAGCAAAGAGTTCGCGCTTGCACAAGATAGCCAATGAAGCCCTGGCGCAAGATAGCGCATGGCAAGACTTCAAAATGTAGATTTAAGATCGCAAAGGGGCAAAAGTGCGAAATCGCGCGAACGATTAGAGGATTAGGAGAGAATGGAATGGGAGATTTCGAGGCTATTGTCATAGGAGGGGGGCATGCTGGCGTCGAAGCCGCCCTAGCCCTTGCAAGGCTTGGAACCAAGACCGTCCTCATTACGCAGAATCCCGACACTATAGCCAGAATGTCCTGTAATCCTGCCATAGGTGGCCTTTCTAAAGGCAACCTCGTGCGCGAAATCGATGCGCTCGGGGGACAGATGGGCATTTTAGCAGACGCAACCGCCATCCAGACACGCATGCTCAATCGCTCCCGGGGTGCGGCGGTCCAAGCACCAAGGGCGCAAGCCGACAAAGCACTCTATGCGAAAATAGCCAGAGATGCTCTCGAGAGCCAGCCGAATCTTTCAATTTTTATGGATACGGTTGTGGACTTTATACTGTCTAAAGATGTTCATCCTCGCATCGAAGGAGTGGTAACTGAGCGCGGAAATACCATTGGAGCTCGGGTTGTAGTTCTGACTACAGGCACTTTTATGGAAGCAAAGCTCTTTATCGGTGCATGGAGTGGGCCTGGCGGCCGCCTTGGAGAACCAGCGGCAATGGGGTTGGGAACAGCCCTCCGCGAAAAAGGATTTCCTTTGGGGCGTATGAAGACAGGAACACCGGCACGGATAAAGCGAGGAAGCATCGATTTTTCTAAGCTCGATGTGCAGCACGGAGATAAGGCCAAGATATTTTTTTCCTTTCTTGAGCACGATTATGAGCGACCCGATGTTCCATGCTATGTCATATACACCAATGAGGCGACCCATGAGGCAATTCGCTCTGGATTGGATCGCTCTCCGCTTTTTTCGGGCAGCATTGTCGGAAAAGGGCCAAGATATTGCCCTTCGATCGAAGACAAAGTAATGAGATTTCCGGATAGAGAGCGGCATCAGGCTTTTATAGAGCCAGAAGGCCTTTTTACGGATGAGATGTATCTAAATGGGCTTTCTAGTTCGCTACCGGAAGATGTTCAGGAGCGCTTCTATCACAGCATTTTAGGCCTTGAAAATGCGATAATTGTTAGACCCGCCTATGCCGTCGAATACGATTATATCGATCCAGCTGCGCTCTATGCCTCATTAGAGTCGAAGCTTGTGGAAGGGCTTTTTATAGCAGGCCAGACCAATGGAACCTCGGGATATGAAGAAGCTGCTGCCCAAGGCCTCATTGCAGGAATCAATGCTCGCCGGAAACTCGATGGTTCATCACCGCTTATCCTTGGAAGAAACGAGGCCTATATTGGTGTTCTAATCGATGATCTTGTTACGCTTTCGCCAAAGGAACCTTATCGCATGTTTACGAGTAGAGCTGAATACCGACTTTCTCTCCGCCACGATACTGCGGATCTGCGACTCACCCCCTATGCAATTGAAATGAAGCTTGTTGATTCGCGTCGTCGCGAGAATTTCGAGCATAGAGTAAGAACCATAGAAGAAGTAAAAGCCCTTCTCGAAGGTCATAAAATCAATCATGAGGATATAGCGCAGTTGCCTGAACTTGAAGGCCACCTTGGTCAAGCGCTTTCCGATGCGATTCGCGATCCAAAAGTCGGTTCTCTATACGACGACGAAATTATAGCGCTTTCGCGCCTGGCAAAAATTTTGCCTCAGACCGCCAGTATGCAAGCCTCGGGCGTCATAACAGCACTTCTCAATGAACGCTACAAGGGATACCAAGAAAAGGAAAATCGTCTCGCAAGCCGTCTTGCTCACGCAGAGAAGCTCTTAATTCCACGGGGTTTTGATTACAAAGCAGTCAAAGGGCTATCTCAAGAAGCCTCAGAGAAGCTAAGCGCAAGCCAGCCCCTCACGCTCGGTCAAGCTTCGAGAATTCCGGGAGTCCGGAAATCGGATGTTGCGCTTCTGTATATAGCACTCAGCAAGCGTCCCCGCTAGTTAATCTGATATTGCGCTTCTNNTTGCGCTTCTATGTATAGCTATTGCCTCGAGATGGCCTTTGATTGAAATATCCTATTGCCGACAAAGATGATTTATGATCCAGATTGCCCTGCCTTGATTATTTGGACTCGAAACCGCAGGTATCTGCAAGCTGCTTTTTTGCATCTTCCAGGGCTTTTCCATAGTTATTACGCATTGATTCGATATTCTTCCGATAGAATTCCGCAAACTCGGGGTCGGACATCGGATCTATTCTTACATTTTGGCCTAATGCTGCGGCTAGTTGTCGCTCTCTCTCTCTAAGCTTGGGCGCCCACTGATTCCGAATTGCTTGTTCGACTCGCTTCATTTCCTCTTGATATTGACTCAAAAAACGAAGTATTTGCTGATAAAGGGAGCGTGCTTGCTGCTGCGCAAGCTTTACTTCTCGTTCTGATGAAAAGCGTGGAGAAAGACCGCATAGCAAGACTATAGCCTTACCTATGGATTCCATTTTCTCGGTCTCGACTACCGAGTTGGTTGGCAGCTGGATAAAGTTAATGAGCACTTCGAAGGCTGCGGTCAAAAAAGTCTGGCGCTGAACAGGTTCCAATTTGTTCAATATTGCCTTGAAATCGACTGAAGTCTGATCTTCCAAATACTGGCTTGCCGCTTTTCGACCCTCGATCCTCGCATCGGCTAATTTTTGGGCACTTTCGTCGAGCTGCAGGTCTTTTGTCCTCTCGAGTGCGAGCTCTAAGGCACTTTTTATGACAGCCATTCCAATTCCTCCTCGATTATTGAGAATAATATAAATCAGGGTGCGGAGGGTTTGCTCTTGATTGTATCAAAAAAGCTGGCAATTTTATCGAAAATACCAATAACAATTATAATGGCAACTATCCACTCCGCTATCCGGAATACCATATGGGAAGAAGCTTGAAGGATCATCTTTATGATTTCAAGCGTATAAAGCACCATTATAGATGCAATGGTCACCTTGCCCATAAATGTGGATTTTGGCTCGATGCGTTTTGCGATTATCATGAGCACCGCCATAAACAGCGCCTGAATTCCAAAGCGCGTTATAATGAGCCAGAAGAGCCATCCCGGAATAAGTAAATAATACTGAAAAATAATACTCAGGACAATAAGCAACGCATAATCGCTAACCGAGTCCAGTATTTTGCCTATTTTTGTAACCTGATTGGTTTTTCTGGATATAAGCCCATCGAAAAAGTCTGTAAGAAAAATAAGAGCAATCAATATAAGGACCGGTATTCGTATACTATATTCTTTTGCAGCTATTACCAGCACCAAAAGAGTAGGCATGGAACTTACTCTGCTAAGCGTAATTATATTGGCAAGATTTATTCGATCGAGTTTTTGACCTGTGGATTCGATATAGAAGTCGTCTCGAAAAAGAAGCAACATTATGAGAATAAGAATATGAAATCCAGTGCTAATCGGCAGGAAGATAGTCCAATATTGCGATTCGAATCCCACAATTAAAGAAAAGGTCAGGAAGATTATGCATTGAACGATGAAAAATATCGACAATGTGAGCAGGATGTTTCGAGGAAGGTCAGCAATTCTATCTTTTTCTTCCATGAATATTTTTATCCTATAGGATAGCCACATTTATTTTGCTTGATATGCAAAGGCGTACAATGGCCGAAATTTACTTATTATACTATAGCCTCGATTATAATCTTGACAAGCTTGATGACTAATCCGTATGCTTCCTTTGATGACCATAGCCGATAAGATAACGCTTAGCCGAATGATTATGGCGCCTTTTTTTTTCTTTTTTGTTAGAGCCGAATTTATCCCGCGTCAGCCCGCTATTATCATACTATGGATACTATTTGCCTGGATGGAAATCAGCGATCTCATCGATGGAAAGGTAGCCAGAAGAAGCAATCAGGTAGGATCTTTTGGCAAGCTATTCGATCCTTTTGCGGATGTAATCTCTCGTGTTACATATTTTTTGGCTTTTGCTAGCATAGGCATAATGCCTCTTTGGGTGCTTCTGATAGTGATGTATCGCGAATTCGGCATTCTCTTTCTGCGAGCACTGCTTGCGCTTAAAGGGACCGCCATGGGAGCCCGTCCTGGTGGCAAGTTGAAAGCGGGTACCTATATGGTGGCTGGCTTGCTTTCGTTGTGCTTGTATACTGTTCAGACCTATGCTTCTAGCATGAATAGTGCGATTATTGACGGCTTTTCGAATCATTCTGACAAAATGACAGAGATTGCGAGTGTTTTACATTCTTTGACCTCTATATCCTATGTTGTTGTGGCACTTGCCACTATTTTGTCTTTTATAGACTATATGATCCAGTTCAAGAAGATTTATGGGCAAACGAACGAAAAAGTATAGAGTTTTTTTTGAATAATTGCCAAGGAACCTCTTGACCAACTCTAGCTTGTTCGGTTATGTTCTCATCCGCGCCCATCACTTAGTGCTGCATGTTATGTAATAATTTGCAATAATAAGCAAATAAATGCGAAATATGCAAAGGCTTTTGGGTTTTGCAAGCACTTGACAACTATTGATAGATTTGGTAGTTTCATCGAGCGCTCTTTAGGTTAAGTTTTTGGGGCGTAAGACAAGCGGTATTGAGGCTAAGCTGGCTGAGGTGCTGCGAGGGATCTATGAAATATGGAAATAGGGAAGGGGATAGAGGAAGGTTTTTCGAGTGGTATGTTTATGGGATTAATTTTATAAGCATATTACAAGAGACGGATTGAGCCGGAGGGATATTTTTCAAGTAAAGAGAGATATCTGCTTGAGAGGGTTAACGAACAAAGGAACTGACAGGCGAAAGTCTGTTAGAATACATAATGGAGAGTTTGATCCTGGCTCAGAACAAACGCTGGCGGCGTGTCTTAAGCATGCAAGTTGAGCGGCAAGGAGGAGAGATCCTCCCTAGAGCAGCGGACTGGTGAGTAACGCGTGGGTAATCTATCTTAGGCATGGGGATAGTCACTAGAAATAGTGGGTAATACCGAATAAGTTCCATAAGGGGAGGACTTATGGAAGAAAGGTGCTACGGCACTGGCCTTAGGTGAGCTCGCGTCCCATTAGCTAGTTGGTGAGGTAAAGGCCCACCAAGGCGATGATGGGTAGCCGGCCTGAGAGGGTGTACGGCCACACTGGGACTGAGATACGGCCCAGACTCCTACGGGAGGCAGCAGCTAAGAATATTCCGCAATGGACGGAAGTCTGACGGAGCGACGCCGCGTGGATGAAGAAGGCCGAAAGGTTGTAAAGTTCTTTTGCTAGGGGAGAATAAGTGTGGGAGGGAATGCCTGCACGATGACAAGGACTAGCGAATAAGTCCCGGCCAACTACGTGCCAGCAGCCGCGGTAACACGTAGGGGGCGAGCGTTGTTCGGAATTACTGGGCGTAAAGGGCATGTAGGCGGCTTGGTAAGCCTGGCGTGAAAGTCTGCAGCTTAACTGTAGGGATGCGTTGGGAACTGCTTAGCTTGAGTTACGGAGAGGGAGCTGGAATTCCTGGTGTAGGGGTGAAATCTGTAGATATCAGGAAGAACACCGATGGCGAAGGCAAGCTTCTGGCCGACAACTGACGCTGAGGTGCGAAAGTGTGGGGATCAAACAGGATTAGATACCCTGGTAGTCCACACAGTAAACGATGTGCACGAGGTGCTGGGGCGGTAGTTTCAGTGCCGGAGCGAACGCGGTAAGTGCACCGCCTGGGGAGTATGCTCGCAAGGGTGAAACTCAAAGGAATTGACGGGGGCCCGCACAAGCGGTGGAGCATGTGGTTTAATTCGATGGTACACGAGGAACCTTACCTGGGTTTGACATACGGAGGGAAGTGGCAGAGATGTCACTGCGTAGAGATACGGCTCCGTACAGGTGCTGCATGGCTGTCGTCAGCTCGTGCCGTGAGGTGTTGGGTTAAGTCCCGCAACGAGCGCAACCCCTACTGTCAGTTACTAACAGGTTAAGCTGAGGACTCTGGCGGAACTGCCGGTGACAAACCGGAGGAAGGTGGGGATGACGTCAAGTCATCATGGCCCTTATGTCCAGGGCTACACACGTGCTACAATGGGCGAGACAGAGTGAAGCGAAGCCGAGAGGTGGAGCAAATCGCAGAAAATCGCTCTCAGTTCGGATTGGAGTCTGAAACTCGACTCCATGAAGGTGGAATCGCTAGTAATCGCGCATCAGCATGGCGCGGTGAATACGTTCCCGGGCCTTGTACACACCGCCCGTCACACCATCCGAGTGGGGGGTACCCGAAGCCGTTAGTCCAACCAGAAATGGGGGGCGACGTCGAAGGTACGTCTTGTGAGGAGGGTGAAGTCGTAACAAGGTAGTCGTACCGGAAGGTGCGGCTGGATCACCTCCTTTCTATGAGAGAGGCGTTTGGATAAGCCAATAGCTTATTCAGACGAACGACTAAAATAGGCAAATCCGATGGTAGATGCAATCTTAACCTTCTTTGCATCTACTCCTATCTTCTATCTTCTTCCTTTCTTTTTTTGGGCCAGTAGCTCAGTCGGTTAGAGCACTTCTCTGATAAGGAAGGGGTCAATAGTTCAACTCTATTCTGGCCCATAAAATAGCGAAATGCTGAAAAGCAAAGCGCACTGGTTCTTTGACAACAAAAGGGAAGGGGAAGGCAAAGATAGCGCGAAGAAGTGTATGGGAGCGCCGTACATGGTATTTGCGCGACACATGACAAGTGGTATGGCAAGGATCATATTACTAAAGCATGTGTAATAGGAAGAGAGTGAATAATAATATGGTCAAGCGAATAAGGGCGTACGGTGGATGCCTTGGAGCCGCTCGGCGAAGAAGGCCGTGACAAGCTGCGAAAAGCTCGGGGGAGGAGCACATATCCCAAGATCCCGAGGTGGCCGAATGGGGTAACCCACCTAAATAAGGGTATCAAGCACTGAATAGATAGGTGTTTGAGGAGAACCCAGGGAACTGAACCATCTAAGTACCTGGAGGAGAAGAAATCAAAAGAGATTCCCTAAGTAGCGGCGAGCGAAAGGGGAAGAGCCTAAACTCACACTGGTGTAAGGTGCACGCTGTTGCTGGTGGGGGGTAGTAGGGGCTGTTCGGAGGGACGTGCAGGACCTCGCGAAGTAGAAGTGCGGTGTATAAGAACGGCATGGGAAGGCCGGCCAAAGAGGGTGAGAGCCCCGTATTTTAAACATGAGCACACTTTGTGGGACAGCAACCTGAGTACGGCGAGGCTCGAGGAACCTTGTCGGAAGCTGGGTCGACCACGATCCAAGGCTAAATACGGAGCGGCGACCGATAGAGGAATAGTACCGTGAGGGAAAGGTGAAAAGGACCCCGGTGAGGGGAGTGAAAGAGAACCTGAAACCATACGCCCACAACAGGTCGGAGGGGAGTATAAACTTCCTGACGGCGTGCCTTTTGTAGAATGAGCCTGTGAGTTACGATAGCGAGCGAGGTTAAGGCATGGGAGTGCCGGAGCCGGAGGGAAACCGAGTCTTAATAGGGCGAGTTAGTTCGTTATCGTAGACCCGAAGCCAGGTGATCTTATTACGGCCAGGCTGAAGCTCAGGTAACACTGAGTGGAGGGCCGAACTCTAGTGTGATGAAAAACGCAGGGATGAGCTGTGATAAGGGGTGAAAGGCTAAACAAACCTGGAAATAGCTGGCACTCCCCGAAATGCCTTGAGGGACAGCCTCATACGCCTATCATGGAGGTAGAGCACTGTTTGGACTAGGGGTCTTCACCGGCTACCAAACCCAGGCAAACTGCGAATGCCGTGACAGAAGGTATGGGAGTGAGACGGCGGGCGATAAAGTTCGTCGTCGAGAGGGGAACAGCCCGGACCGACAGCTAAGGTCCCTAAATGCCGCTGAGTGTGAAATGAGGTGCTATTGCGAAGACAGCCAGGAGGTTGGCTTAGAAGCAGCAATTCCTTAAAAGAGTGCGTAACAGCTCACTGGTCGAGCAATGGTGCGCAGAAAATGTAACGGGGCTAAGCGGTATACCGAAGCTTCGGATTCTATGTATAAAGCATAGGATGGTAGGGGAGCATTCCATGGACCGCAGAAGGTACACTGAGAGGTGTGCTGGAGGGGATGGAAGAGAGAATGCAGGTATAAGTACACGAAAAGACGGGTGAGATTCCCGTCCGCCGAAAACCTAAGGTTTCCTGGGTAAAGGTCATCTGCCCAGGGTTAGTCGGTCTCTAAGATGAGGCGGAAGCGCGTAGTCGATGAGAATTCGGTTCATATTCCGGAACCATATATAAGTTCGAAGGGATGACGCATGAGGTGGAGCACTGCCGGCTGACGGAATAGCCGGTTTACTTAGCGAGCCTATGAGGTAGCGAGGGAAAACCAGCTACTGAGGTGAGCTAAGGAGGGAGAGAAGCTACGGTGGAACGAAGAGTGCCGAATCAAGGTGCCAAGAAAGAGTCTCTAAGGACAACTTATATATGACCGTACCGTAAACGGACACACGTAGGTAGGATGAGAAATCTAAGGCGCTCGAGATAACTCGCGTTAAGGAACTCGGCAAAATGCACACGTAACTTCGGGAGAAGTGTGGCCTGAGCGATCAGGTTGCAGATAATAGGCCCAGGCGACTGTTTACCAAAAACACAGGACTCTGCGAACGCGCAAGCGGAAGTATAGGGTCTGACGCCTGCCCGGTGCTGGAAGGTTAAGAGGAGGGGTTAGCGGGAAACTGCGAAGCTCTGAATTGAAGCCCCAGTAAACGGCGGCCGTAACTATAACGGTCCTAAGGTAGCGAAATTCCTTGTCGGGTAAGTTCCGACCCGCACGAATGGTGGAACGATCTGGGCACTGTCTCGACGCGAGACTCGGTGAAATTTAAGTACCGGTAAAGATGCCGGTTACCCGTGGTTAGACGGAAAGACCCCATGAACCTTTACTGTAGCTTATCATGGGGACTTGGCTTTACATGTGTAGGATAGGTGGGAGACAGGGAAGCATGGCCGCTAGGCTGTGTGGAGTCGTTGGTGAAATACCACCCTTGTAAGGCTAGGTTTCTAACTCAGTTTGTAAATCCAGGCTGAGGACAGTGGTAGGTGGGCAGTTTGACTGGGGCGGTCGCCTCCTAAAAGGTAACGGAGGTGCGCGAAGGTTGCCTTGCGCTGGGTGGAAATCAGCGCTTAAAGTGTAAAGGCATAAGGCAGCTTGACTGCGAGTCCGACAGGACGAGCAGGTACGAAAGTAGGTCTTAGTGATCTGGCGGTAGCGAGTGGAAGCGCCGTCACTTAACGGATAAAAGGTACTCTGGGGATAACAGGCTGATCTTGCCCAAGAGTTCACATCGACGGCAAGGTTTGGCACCTCGATGTCGGCTCATCGCATCCTGGGGCTGGAGCAGGTCCCAAGGGTTTGGCTGTTCGCCAATTAAAGCGGTACGTGAGCTGGGTTCAGAACGTCGTGAGACAGTTCGGTCCCTATCTGCCACGGGCGTTGGATGGTTGAGAGGAGCTGCTTTTAGTACGAGAGGATCGAAGTGGACGAACCTCTGGTGTACCAGTTATCCTGCCAAGGGTAAATGCTGGGTAGCTAAGTTCGGAAGGGATAACCGCTGAAAGCATCTAAGTGGGAAGCCCACCTCAAGATGAACCATCCCCGGGGATTAAATCCCCCTTAAGGTACCAGACAGACTATCTGGTTGATAGGCTGGAGGTGGAAGTGCGGTAACGCATGGAGCCGACCAGTACTAATCTACCGTGAGGCTTGACCATATTATCCTTCACTCTTAGATGTAAACGCTTCTTGTGAAGAGTTACTTTTACAAAATATATCTTTGTCTTTCCCGTATTTCTATGCGCTAAGCGCTCTTGAGTGCCCTGCGCAACCCCAACGAGTGCAACCAGCACCCGTTGCCAGAATGAAAATTATAGCCTGGTGACTATAGTGGAGGGGCCACACCCGTTCCCATACCGAACACGGAAGTTAAGCCCTCCAACGCCGATGGTACTGCCAAAAGGTGGAAGAGTAGGTCGTCGCCAGGCCTTTTTATTTAATCATCATTATTACCTACCTTCACCACCCTCTGGTTTCCCTAGCCCTATGCGTCAACTCATTCCTGACTTGTACCCATAGTTATGAAATGATAGTATCACGCCGATGATATCCGTTTTTTCTCCTTATATTACCCGTAGAGACATGGATCTCGTTCTTAGCAGAATGGTGGAGGATGCTGTAAGCGAAGATGTATTTAACAGGCGCTTTGAAAATGCCGTAAAAGAGCAGTTTAATCTTGAATATGTGATATCAATGAGAAGCCCTTATAACGCTCTCCAAAAGGCACTTCAAGTTTTTGGTCTGGAAAGAGGTGCAAAGATAGCTATTTCCGCGCTTGCACCAGCATGGCAAAAGGATGCCTTAGAGGACAGTGGATTCACACCGGTAATTCTGGATATCGATCAAGAAACATTTCATCCAAAACCGGAAAGCATTTCCCTGGCCAACCCATCGGCGATTATTCTGTTCGATGCTCTTGGAAAGTCCCCTTCTGAAGCTCTGTTAGAAAGAATCGATATACCTATTATAGAGGACATTTCGCAGACTTTGGGTATGATCAAAGTGTCAGATGAAAAACATCTATATGGGCACTTTCTGATCTGGAGTCTAGAGTCAGATTCTGCAATTGCAACTGGAGGAGGGGCTCTTCTTTGTGCGAGCGGCAAGAGAGACGCTCAAATACTTCGATTGCTGGATGAATCTATGCCAAGAGAGCTAAAGATGACCGACTATAATGCGGCACTTGGCATATCTCAGATGAAAAGCTATCCTAAGATGATAGAGCGAAGAAAGACAATCTACCGGAGATTGATAGGGCAACTTTTGCGGACTCGGCATTCATATTTGCAGCAAGAGGACTCTGAGTCCTGTCCCTTATATGCCTTTCCGATATTTCCTGAAACAAGCGTTAAAGAGATTATAGACTATGCGATGAAGCATGGTGTAGAAAGCAAGCATGCATTTGCTTCTTGCATATCCCAGAGATTATATGAGAGCGAGCCCGAACAAGAAGCGGTATTCCCAATCGCACGGTCGGTAGCATTGCGCTGTATTTTATTTCCTATGCATCATAAACTCACAAACCAGCAAGTAGAACAGATAGGCAAGGTAATTGCCACACTACCATAGGAGATTCTTATGTCGGAGAGCAAATCCACACTAATTTTCGCAAATTTGAACAAAGATGATGCAGGTCATGCAGCACAAATTGTGCAAGCTGAGCTGGAACAGAATGGCTGGCATACAGAAATCCTGGCATTTCGAGGCTCAATATCGGAATACCCTGATTTTGATCGCTATAGCCTTATCGTTAGTCTTGGTGGCGATGGCACTCTTCTATATGCTGCTAGATTTGCCGGTCCTCGTGGCATACCCATACTTCCAATAAACTTAGGAACTTTAGGATTTATAGCCGCTAACAGGATGGAAACCTGGGCTGTTACTTTCGAACATTGGCAGAAAGGAGCTCTAGATCCATCAAAGCGCTTGATGCTGCAATCTTATGCGTACAGAGGAAAGAAGATTTTGCACAAAGGAATCGCGCTCAATGATATAGTCGTATCCTCTGAGAGTGGCGCTAGAATGATACGCATGTGTCTGTCAATAAATAGAGAATGCNNCATAGATATTGAAATCGATGAGACCAAGAAAGCAGGAGCTCTTCTGATCTCGGATGGTCATATAGTGGCAAATCTCGTGAAGGGCGATGTGATCCGGATTCGAAAATATGAGAAGAATGCATTCTTAATTGTTCCTTCAGGCAATGCCTTTTTCTCTGCCCTAAGGACAAAACTGGGTTGGTCGGGAGACAACGATGCTTGAGCAGCTTTCGGTGCGTAATTTCGCCATTATTGAGAGCATAGATATAGATTTATCTGCCGGAATGACGGTGTTCTCAGGAGAAACCGGAACAGGCAAATCATTGATCGTCGATGCTCTAGGATTTTTGCTTGGCGCACGAGTCGACAATTCAATAATCCGCGAAGGAGCCACAGAATGCTCCGTATCAGGGCTTTTCTCTGCTTCGAGCAATGCTCAGGTCGGGCTCTGGCTTAGAGAAAAAGGCATCGAATGGCAGATCAATGAAGGAATTTTGCTGCGTCGAATTCTCAAACAGAATGGCAGAACACTGGCATGGATTCAAGATCGACAGGTTTCCAGGAATGAGCTCCTGGAATTCACTCAGTACCTTGTAGATATACATGGTCAGCATGAACATCAAAGACTTATTGATTCGTCTACTCATCTGGACATGTTGGATGCATATGCTAACCTAGAGGATGAATTGCAATCGTATCAAGTGCTGTATTCGGAATGGAGAGAAGCGACTCGTCAACTGCAGGAAGTACTGGAACAAAAAGCAAAGCGCTCGCAAGAAGCTGATTATCTCGATTTTGTAATTAGAGACATTGCATCGATAAAGCCCAAACCCAATGAAGACAATGAGCTTTTGACTGAGGAAAAGGTACTCTCCGAGCACGAGAAGCTATTTGGAGCAGTATCTGAGGCATCAGTGCTTTTGGATAGCGGGGAAGGTGGCGATGTGCTCCATACCCTAAAAAGGATTCGAGCAAGTATCGAAACTGCGCGCTCAGTCGACATTCGGTTAGGATCTTTCTCTGAAAGGCTTTCCGCAGCCTACTATGAGCTGGAAGACATATCAGAATCTTTGAATAAGTACAAGGCTGGCCTTCGATTTGATCCCGATCGTCTGGAAAAAATCGAAAGGAGACTATCCGATTTTCAACGCTTAAAGCACAAATATGGGCCAAAGCTCGATGATGTTCTGCAGACATACGACAGGGCAAAGAGACGACTCGAAGCGCTTGAACATGCTGAGGAGAATGCTGAAGAACTGGAAAAGAAAGAAAAATCGCTCGAGAAAGAAGTGTTGAATAGAGCGTATCAGCTGTCTGAAAAGCGAATGATGGCAGCGGTTTCAATGTCATCTTCGATAAGAGAGATAGTTAAAGATCTAGGAATGCCAGAAGCGCAGGTAAACCTTCGTCTGAAGAGAATTGTGGACGAGAGAGGAGGAAATAGGGCAACGCTTCGCGGCATAGATGAAGCGGAATTCTTCATTGCTCCAAACCCTGGAGAACCGGAACTTCCCTTGTCTAGAATCGCTTCAGGAGGAGAGTTGTCGAGATTCGCTCTTGCAATCAAGGCTGTATTAGCTTCTCATGATGAAGTAGAGACCCTAGTGTTCGATGAAATCGATTCAGGTATAGGAGGCCAAGTTGGTGTTGCCGTTGGCGAATACCTGAGGCAATTGAGCCAATATCGCCAGGTTCTATGCGTTACACATCTTGCGACCATCGCGGTGCGAGCTGATCACCAAGGCAAAGTCGATAAATTTGTATCAAAAGGCAGAACAGGTGCCTCCATACGCTTTCTTTCTGGAGAAGACCGGGAAACCGAGATTGCACGGATGCTATCCGGATTTTCAGAAAGCGAAGCCTCCAGAATTCATGCTGCTGAACTTTTGAGAAAAGCCATTTCACATAATTGAATAGTTTAAAAAGAGAACATGCGAGCCTATTTTCATAGATTATAGGTTTCAGGAACTTCTCAATTCCTAGCCTCGACAGGCAAGCTCATGAAGAGCATCATGAGGCAAAAGCTCACCGACAGTCGAACTTATATATGAATCTTCGCTGTTGCCGAAGATTACCGGAGCTGAGGAGTGCATGAACTCTGATATCACCTGTCGGCACGCTCCACAAGGGCTGACAGGGTAATCTGCATCCGGCGTTGCTATGACTAGTGCTTTAAATCGCTTCTTGCCAGAAGCGATAGCCGCGGCGATCGCATTGCGCTCGGCGCAAATTGTCAATCCATAGCTGCGGTTTTCAACATTGACGCCGGTAATGATGCTATCATCGTCGCAGAGCAATGCCGCACCAACCCTAAACTTAGAATAAGGGGCATAACTCTGTTCACAGGCTTTGAGAGCATGCTTGAATAGATAAGTATATTCCGTTGTCATGTCAGTTAAGATCCTTTTCCAATAATATATCCGAAAATGAACAGAATTGAAATGCGCCATGCGGTATTGACTCAAAGACTTCAGTCATGCACCATAAAATACAATGAGAAGGCGATTTTATGGCCTTATTATTGGTATAGCTGCGATTATCTTTACGCTCTTTTCAATAAGAAGCACTTTGCCGGAGAGAGAGATCACATCAAGCGTTTTTTTGACATTTGCTGAGGCTCTGGATGTGTCAAGAATTCCTAAAGCAAGAAGCGATCAGATCGTGCCCTTTATTGCAGAATCCTTCTTAGGTTATGCCGATCCATTAGAAGAGCTGCTCTATGTCCATCCTTTCAAGGGAAGAGCAGCAATAGATAGACTCGGTTGGATCACATATGATCGGCTTGCTACCGATTTGAAATTATATGACCTGAATGGTGGTGGGCAGCAATTTCAAGCATATGCTTATCCATGGTTTAAGGCCTCATGGAGAGTATTGCTTCGAGCCGATCAGATGGGCATAGCGGTAATGGACAAGACAGGATTGATTAGGTGGGAGAAGGAATTTCCGACGCCGATAACGGCGATCGATGCATCTTCTCTGTTCCTCGCCGTTGGAACACTTGACGGATCGATCAGCGTATTCGATCCAAATGGATGGGCTATCCTTTCAATGCAAAATAGTCTTCAAGAATTTCAGACAATCTATGGTCTAGCCCTATCTGCGGACAGCAACTATCTCATTATCGTAAGAGGTATCTCACCCAAGAAAATTGAAACCTACAGGTTTACAGACAATTCCTTTGCAAAGGTATCCGAGTCTTCGTTGATGGTAAATACGACTTTCCAGGCAACCATAGCAATAGCCCGGGACAATTCACACGCAATAATGAGCTTTGGTGATATGATAATATATTATAATATAAAGAATAAATATTATAGAATTCTTGAAGCAGGAATGGCAGGTGTAGAGTTATCAGAGACTCAGGTTGATTTTAGGTATTTTGTACTTGGATCCTTAAAAGACTCGCTCGTGGCGATCCTGAGAAGCGATCTGGAAGGAAAAGCAAAATCTGATGTTATCATTCTTAATCATGGCCTTCCAGTACATATTGCTCCCGGAGCTTTTGGCGCAATTGGCGATGAAGAAGTAATCGGATTTGTATATAAAGATGGCCTGGAACTATTAAAAGGATGGCGGCCATGAAGGGGAAATATCCTTTTTTAATAAGTTATTTATGGCTCGCTACCTTGCTTGGTGCATTGGACTTCAAGATACCTGAAGTTATTGATTTATCAGGGTTTGGAACAGTCCTTGGCGATCAAGCTAAGCAAGGGGTTTCGTTAGAATATGATGTAAGAGAAAGATGCTATGGCATGATTCCAAGAAGCGATGTTCAGCTGATATCGTTAGATACAACGTTTGAAGCACCTTCAAGCGGTTCTATTTTTTATTCGCAAGTTGAAGCAGATTTGCCAACAGTCTTCTCTTTTCCATTAGGTGGAGCCCTGGCTGTTATTCATCCCGATAGATTTGTGAGCATAACTTCAGGGCTTGATCCTATTCAGGTCATGAAATCAACTTCCCGATCATCGAAAGAAGTCCAGAATAGCTTTGCAATAAAGAAAGGAGACAAGCTTACTGGAGGAGATGGCTCGGGCGTATACCCATCCAAAAATTTCGGTGTTAGACTTTTCGACGCAAAGAACGAATTATGGATGAATACGATTTTTCTTGCTCCCTGGATCAGGGATAATACATCTCCAATCATGCGCAGCGCAAAACTGATCATGACTGGCACAGATAAGAAGGTATTGTTTGATTTAATGGAGACGAATAAAAAAGAAAAACTTATTACCTGTCCTCAGGGAAATTATTCATTGTTTGTCGATGCGCGAGATATCATCATCACAAGTTCGCGTTACTATTCTGCTCCCTATTGCATCAAGGTCATGCTTGATGGGGAAACCGTAATCGATGCTTCATTCATAGCCGCGCGCGCAAGCGGAGAAGGGATATCATTTCTGGGCAATCCACCCCCCTCGCGAGGATCCATAGGAGAAGGTTATTCAGGAGAGGGTTATTCATACCATGTTGGTCAATTCTTGATTCTCAGAGGCAAACACGATCTTATGCTTCAAGTGAATGATTTTGCGGGGAATCAGACTACTATGCGAACTTCCATAACCGCATACTAGAAAAGCTTGCCCCGATTTCGGTTCGCTGATAGGATTCTAGATATGTCGAATAATAGAGCGACCATTGCTGATAATGTGACTATCATAAAAGAACGGATTTGGCGCGCGGCAGAAAAGGCCGGGAGGTCTTCCGATAAAATCGATCTCATGGCTGTGACCAAATTCCAGCCTATCGATGTTATTCGACAGGCCTATTTGGCAGGCATTAGAATCTTTGGAGAAAACAGAGTACAGGAAGCATCTGCGAAATTTCCTTCTCTGGAACTAGAGCTAGAAGGTGCTAGCTTGCATATGATTGGCACAGTTCAGAAGAATAAGATCAATAAAGCTTTGACAATCTTCGATGGGATTCAGGGGATAGACGATATAGAAACTCTAGAGGCTATCCTTATAAGAATCAAGGCCCCAAAAAGACCAATAAAGCTATATCTGGAGCTGCATACGGGAGAGATTTCGAAATCCGGCTTCCCTAATATAGATGAGCTCCTGCGAGGGTGCGAGGTCTATGCAAGATATCGTCAATCAGATCCTCAGTGGATGACAAAAGCCTTGCTCTGCGGTCTTATGACCATGGCNNAAAATAAAGAGCAGCTTTGATTTTCCAGAATTTAGCGAGCTTTCTATGGGCATGAGCAATGATTTTGAGATTGCGATAGAGGAAGGTTCGACACTCGTGAGGATAGGAACTGCTATCTTTGGTGAGAGGAACGCATAAAATGAATAGGCGCTGCCTTTTATTGCTCATTGTTTTTCTATGCGGAGACCTCTTGGTTTATTGTTTTCCAGCACAAGCTCAAGAAGAAAATCCTGGCTCAGAAATTGTCGCTAAAGAAGAAGAGAATTCTCAAGAAGCGCCAGAGGCGCCTGTAGCTCCGGAAGCGCCTGCAGCGCCAGAGGCGCCTGTAGCTCCGGAAGCGCAAGAAGCGCCTGCAGCGCTAGAAGCGCCAAAAGTGACTCTACCAACTTTTTCTTATAGTGACACTAAAGAAGGCATGTTTAGGCGCAGCCTTGTGATCTCTATTGGGCTTTTTCCTTTCAGCTATTTCTATACTAATTTTGCTTTCGATTTGGCTCGCTATATATCGCATGGCTTCGATACGGCTTACGCGCCTTGGCCATTCAATACCCAATATGGTGTTGCCCTGACAAATAGCGAAGTATGGACAAGAATCGGTATAGCTTCCGGAGCAAGCATATTGCTTGGTTTCTTGAGCGTTATCATAGAGTGATATACAAAAAGCACTGTATTCTGTATACTGCAGCGTAACCTTTCTATAAGGTAGCGCCATAATTTCCATTTTTGAGAGAGGCTAAATATGGCGAATGGCAGCGATTTTAGAGGCGATTATCAAGAATTCAACCTCGATGATGCAATCCGCAAAATTCCGGATTTTCCCAAACCGGGCATATTGTTCTATGATATTACAAGCATCCTTGCTAACCCAAGAGCATTCAAATATTGTATCGATTCAATGTTTAAGCTATATGGAGATACTGAATTCGATACGGCAGCTGCTATTGAATCCCGAGGATTTGTGTTTGCCGCACCCTTCTGTTATGAGCGGAATATCCCTCTGCTTTTAGTTAGGAAAAAGGGCAAATTGCCTGGAAGGACCATTTCCTGCGCCTATGAGTTGGAATATGGAACTGCCGTGTTGGAGATGCATATTGAAGATATCAAGCCAAAGGCTCGTTTTCTGATTATCGACGACCTCATCGCTACAGGAGGCACTATTAACGCTACCTGTGAAATGATTAAACGCGGTGGGGCGGTGCCTGTTCGCGCGTTCTCAGTGATAGGCTTACCATCTTTGAAATACCAAGAGAAAGTGACAGATGTTGGTATAGATACACTCATCGAGTATTCTGGAGAATAGGTGAGTAAAAGAAGCCCTTTGGGGAAAAGAGCTCCGAATTTGGTTTGAGCCAGGTAATAACAGAAAAAGGAGCAATCTATGCTTGAACGATTAAAAAAAAATCCTAATTGGAAAAATAGAGAAGGTCCATTAGTCCTTGTGATAATGGATGGAGTAGGTTACGGAACTTACAAAGAAGGTGATGCAGTCCTTGCAGCGAGAATGGATCATTTCAGGGAGCTTGAAGCCAACTGCCCCAAAACGCGGCTTAAGGCTCATGGAACTGCCGTAGGCCTTCCCTCCGATGATGACATGGGAAACTCGGAAGTCGGTCACAATGCGATTGGTTGTGGTCGAGTTTTTGCCCAAGGTGCGCGCCTCGTCAATATTTCTATTGAATCAGGGATAATATTCGAAGGGAAAGTCTGGAGAGAGCTTATTGCCAATATAAAGGAGACCGGAGGAACACTCCACTTTATTGGCCTTTTCTCGGATGGTAATGTTCACTCGCATATCGATCATTTAAAAGCCATGCTCGTTCAAGCACAGAGAGAAGGTATCAAACGAGCGCGGATACATATCTTGCTCGATGGGCGAGATGTTGGAAGCCAAAGTGCTCTTGAATATGTCCTTCCTTTTGAGACTTTTCTTGAGGAATTTAGAAATCAAGGGTCGGATTATCGCATCGCCTCTGGAGGTGGAAGGCAATACATAACGATGGATCGTTATGGTGCCAATTGGCAGATGGTCAAGCGCGGTTGGGACTGCCATGTTAGAGGCATAGGAAGGCAATTCGCCAGTGCGGAAGAGGCAATCTCGACTTATAGAAAGGAGATTCCAGGCATTATTGATCAAGATATTCCCGAGTTCGTCATTGCCGAAAATGGCAGACCCATCGGTACAATCGAGGATGGAGACTCGGTTATATTCTTCAATTTCCGGGGTGACAGGGCGCTTGAGATTACAGCAGCCTTCGAGCAGGATAATTTCGACAAATTCGATAGAGTCAGGCGACCAAAGGTATATTATGCAGGTATGATGCAGTACGATGGCGACCTCAAGGTTCCTTCCAATTTTCTNNGAGACACAGAAATATGGTCATGTTACCTATTTTTTCAATGGCAACAGGTCAGGGAAATTTTCGGAAGAACTGGAAGACTATGTCGAAATACCTAGTGATCGTGTGCCATTCGAGCAAAGGCCATGGATGAAATGCGCAGAGATAGCCGATTATGTCATAAATGCAATCGAAAATGGCCCATATAGATTTATTCGCCTCAATTTCCCAAATGGCGACATGGTAGGGCATACAGGGGTCTTTCAAGCTGTGGTGTGTGGTCTGGAAGGAATGGATATCCAGCTAGGCAGAATATATGAGGCAGTGCGAAAAAAAGGCGGAATCCTCTTGATAACGGCCGACCATGGAAATTCCGATGATATGTATGAGCACGATAAGCAGACTGGAAGAGTTATTTTAGGTCCCGATGGCAAACCAAAGGCAAAGACAAGCCATTCGCTCAACTCTGTCCCTTGCGTAATATACGACCCGCAATATCAAGGCGAGTACAAAAAGGAGCTTCGGCAAGGAATGGGAATATCAAGCTTGGCCGCAACCTGTGCTGAACTTCTGGGTTACATCCCGCCTGATCATTATGATCCATCGGTGTTGGACATGCCTATAGAGAATGAGGCATAGCAGAATAATGCAGAATCCAGAATATAGCCATAACCTGGAGATAGAACTTAAGGCACGAGTTCAGCAGAGAGAGGAAGTGGAATCTCGCCTTTCCAGTTTCATGCACTATATAGGACCCATCAATAAGCTAGACGAATATTGGGAAGTATCAAATGCAAGATTAGGGGATTTTGGTGGTTTTAGATTTCGCGTTCGCCATGAATTGGCTAGTACTACTATAACATTCAAAGAAAAGACCTTCGATGGAGACGTAGAAATCAACCATGAATTCGAGTTTAGTGTCAATGGTGAACCAGCTTTTAAGGCCTTCATAGAAAAAATGCACGCACATCTGATCTACCAAAAGCAAAAGAGAGGTACCCGCTGGGAGGATGGTACAGGCTTGGTTGCGGAGGTAGTCGAAGTATCTTCGCTCGGTCTTTTTCTTGAAGTTGAATGCATTGGCGATAGTCGCGTCACATTGCAGCAAGAAGAGGCCAAATCCCGCTTATATAGGGTTATCGATCAATGTGGCATTTCAAGAAGCGCTCTTGAGCCAAGACCGTATTCGCAGTTGCTAGGGTATTGAAAGTTGAATAAACAAGAATTATCGCGCTGACGGACTTGAATCCCCGACCTACCGGATGAAAATCACAAGTTGCACAAGGTATATATAAAATATTGCATTATATGCTCAAAACTAGCTTCTTACTAATTAATAACTAATGATTGTGTCCAGTCCTTGTTGATAGTGTCCAGTCTTGTTCGCGATTTACTGCTAAAAAGATCATTAGGAATCGTCTCCATTACGCTACTGTATATAATAACGCCTGAACGAGTCCTCAAGACCGTATTAGATTTATTGTCTTCCGCCAAACTCACGGCTTATTTCCATATAGCCGGGGTATGGGATCATCGCTTTACCAATAGAAATAGAAGGCTTTAACTGGAGGGTTAGTGTAGAGGGTATTTCGGATGCACCAGCTAAATTAAACAACAAATTCAGAATAGCATCTTGTGTATTGTCTTCTTTTAAAGAAAAAAGATCGAATGTCACTTTTAATGGAATGACTGCAACACGATTGCCTCCAGGAACCTTTACAGAATCGGTAGTGAAACCACTAAATAATGGTTCTCCATCAAGGGCTACAGCATAATCTACACGGTCTACTGCTACAGTCTGGGTATTCGGATTTCGGATTTCTACAGCAAGAGTCATGGTTACTGGCAAAGAACCTTTCTTAATGGCTAGAGTAATTCTACCAGCATCCAAAAGGCTCAACTCAGAAATTGATTTCTTACCACTAATATTCACTCCTGCAGCAACAACATCCTTAATCCCCTGCATTCGAAATTCACATCTCTTCAGTGTAGTAACATCGCTTACGGTAGCACAACTTGTCATCACAAGAATACTGATAAGTATGACACTAGCCTTTTTCATACAACAAACCTCCAGATATATATATNNTATAAGCCCTTATCTCCCGCTCAATCTTCGAGCTAGTTTCTTTGATGATTCTTCCGCGGAAATAGGCAGCAGGCAGGTTGACAAGTGAGCCAACGAAGCCTTTTCCGTTCATCTTATAGATGATTCTCATGATATAACATCTTCTTATTCGATCCGAATCTTATTCGAGTAATTATTATCGATGTTCATTTCGTCCGGTATGTTGCTTATCTGCCTCCAATGATACGATCTGATTGTTGAAGAAATTTGCAAGCGCTTTCCAGGTTTGCTTTTACATCTTATCGCCTTGCTTATTCAACCTCACGACCATCTTAGTGAAGAAATCATCCTTCATTTATACATGTATTCTATTATCTATCAAGGTGTCGAGTCCCTCCCTCGTTGTCTTATAGTCTTCAGACTTCTGTCTTACAGACATCGATCCATTTCTCTGCGCTTGCGATCTCTTCCAGCTCTTGGCATGTCATCTCTATTGCCGAATTGCTGCTCCCGCAGGCAGGATACACAGTGGTAAATCTCTTGAGAGAGACATCCAAATACACTCGTACATTCTCATTGATCCCGAATGGACATACTCCGCCGATGTTGTGGCCGATATACCGTTCGACCAGATCTTTATCGATCATCTTTGCCTTTGTACCGAAAAGTTGTCGGTATTTTCTATTGTCGATTTTTGCGTCTCCGGCAGCGACAATCAATATGGCAGAGTCATCGACCATAAAGGCCAATGTTTTGGCGATTCTCGCTTGCTCAATACCAAGCGCCTTAGCTGCCAGTTCCACCGTTGCGCTCGATTCATCCAGCTCTCTTACCTGTTCGTCTTTGTTCCACTTTTTTAGGTGTTCTTTTGCCCTTTCTAGACTCATAGATCAGTATCTCTCCTGATTGCGATTTTTACGCCGTCGTCAATGGGCAGTATCGCGCTCATGACTCGGTCTTCATGTATCAAAAGGTTGTTGAGCTCCTTTATATAAGGTATTTCTCAAGGTCTTTCTTTATCATCTTTCCGATTTCGCTATGCGTCACCTTAGTGAGATCATGCCGGCTCTCGAAAAAGAAGGGCATCATAATCAAGTTTAGCCTGGGTTTCTGGACAACAAAGAGCCCGTTGTTGGAGCCATTTTGCGTACCCGTCTTCATCTATTCGATAATCTCGGCTTCCATGCCCAGCCGGGATGCGGAATAAATCTCGATGATAAGGCAATTGCAGGATTTTATCTCGATATAGTCCTTGAACACAAGCGAGGTCTTTTGCATGGTAACGGTTAAGTTCACTCGGCGCCGACGACCGACCTTACGAGAAGCCCGACAAGGAAGGATAAGAATGCTACGCCAAGGCTAATGCCGGCCATCTCGAGGAAACGTGGCTTGAAGGCCTCGCTCCTGGCCACCGATACGTAAAAGTTGAAGCCTGCAATGATGCCGACGGCGATAAGGAGGGTTATCCCGAGGCTAGCGTAGATCCAGAAGCCGGTCTGTGGCACGATGAGATAGGGCAGCACCAGAAGTATGACCGTTATGAGGTAGGCTCCTCCCGTGTAGAGGGCTGCCTTTTTCGCCTTAGGATCGTTGTCGGCCTTGGAGGCAAGATAGTTCGAGGCCGCCATGGACAGGGCGGCCGCTATGCCCGTTATGATACCGCTGACCGCGACGAGCTTCCCCTTCTGGAATGCAAAGGTCAGGCCCGCCAGAGTGCCCGTCAGCTCCACCAGNNGGCGCCAGGATGAATGGAAGCCACGCGGGCATAGTCGGCCGCTGTTACCTCTTCGCCCTTTTCGAGGAGTTTGAGTGTAAAGGTCAAACCGAGGACCTTGGCCAGCAGGGTGAAAAACAAGATTCGCCCTCTGCTGGGAGCAACTTCCTGTCCCGAGATGCTCTTCCAGAATGCGTAATGTCGTTTTTCAGCCTCGGCCATGTCGAAGAGGACAGCAGCATTGTGCTCATCCTTGCATTCTTTTGCCAGTTTTTCGTAGAGAAGAGAGCCGGTGATTTCCTCGCCCTGAAAGCGAAGAACATCGTTCAGTAGTTTTTCATCAGATTGATTGTTCATGACATACACTCCTCACAATGTTGCAATTAATCATACTTCATCAGCCCTTAAGACTCCAGAGTCGGAAGGGTGGCGAAACTCCGATCGATTGAAAAACCTGGTGAGAGATCACGGCCTCTTATACAATTTACTTTGATTCCGAGCCATTACTTTGTGTCACATCTCGACCATATGATGGGTTCTGACTCAGACCTGAACTATAAGGATAAGTTCTAAGTCGTCAGACTCTTGCTATGCATGCACTCTTGCGTCCGTTAGCTGTTTCTAAAGGCCTATATGTATTGATGGCTTTGTCAGTTTTGATGGCTCTCAGTGCTTTCCTGATAATATTACCATGCGACGATAGCACCAATTCCAATACAGGATCACCGCAATTCGTATATTCTCCGAAAATCGGCGCCCGTAGCCAGGTTGTTGTGGAAGTGAGGAAGCCGTTTTCCGGGGATACGGAGATAGCCTTGCGCCCTAGCATGAAGTCGGGCTCAGGAACTATAAGTCAGGGGCCAATTTGATGTTTCTATATGCTTTTCCTGGC
>MTKZ01046597.1_pt1 | contig 30349 bp, 31 predicted proteins | sample 1042781 | NCBI WGS metagenome assembly MTKZ01 (sample SAMN06212207, study PRJNA360539) | anaerobic digester metagenome | biome: Wastewater treatment plant; material: sludge; isolation source: anaerobic digester fed with sludge from wastewater treatment plant | place: Denmark: WWTP Viborg ... | reverse complement strand
GTTTGTCATCCGCGGTCACGCTCACGCCAGCATTCACGCTCAACGAGGCAACGCCGTCATGAAAGTGAATCACGCCCACCTGCGCGGGCGCTGAACCCGCAGGCAGGGGCACATCGCACGCGGGGTCGCCGCCAATGCTATTTGCGCCATCCTTCAGCCAAAACAAACCAGAAACGGCCAGCCAGCCATCGGGTTTTTTCAAATTTGTCTCGCGCTGTTCGCGCCAGCTTTGGGTTTCTTGGATGAACGGTGTGTTTTGCATGGATGGAATGATAACGGATGGCGTTGAATATTTTCGCCATTCTTAACAGATTTGTGGTTTATTCACGCCCAACTGAACACCTCAATAAAAAAAGCCGGGGACGCTGGCATTATGCCAACATCCCCGGCTATACGGAGTGGGACTTCCGACGTGAAAGACTAGTTCACGCTTTGGCGGAGCGCGGTCATCTTGGCGGCCACGCTGCCATCAATGACCTTGTCTCCAACTTTAACAACCAGACCGCCCAAAATGGAGGGGTTGACATCAAACGAGACATCGCCAAGATTGCCAATTTGGCGACCGAGATCAGCCTTCACACCGGCCTGCTCATCGGCGCTCAGCGGCAACGCGCTGGTCACAGAAACCGAGCCGCCCTGGGCCACATTCACGCCGGCTGGCACTTTGCTAAAGAACTCGTTGATGAGCGCCTTCTGGCGGTTGGCATCCAGCGATTCGCCCACGATCTTGTTGGCGGCGGCCATGGAAATGGCGGCTACCTGACCGCGCAGGTCGCCCAGCATTTGGTTGCGCTGAGCCACCGCGTCAATTTGCGCCTGAGCGCGAATCTTGTCGGCGTCGACGTGCGCCTCTTTGCGCAGGCGGTCAATCTCGGCCTGAGCGCTTTGCAGGGTCTCGGTGCGCAGTTTTTGCGCCTCGGCCCCGGCCTGCTGCATTTTGGCCTGATAGTCCTTCTCAATGTTCGCCAGCTTTTCTTCGGCCATGCGGGCGTTTTCCATGGAGTCGTCAATCTTCTTGCGGCGGGCATCCAGGTTCTTGAGCACTGGGCGAACCAACGCGCCATTCAGGAAATACATGATGAGCAGAAAGTTGACGATCTGCGCCAGAATCTGGACAAGGTTAATGCCCAGCCCTTCCAGCGCCCCGCCGCCTTCCGCGTATCGGATGGTGGTTGCAAGGATATGCATGGTAAGTATTGGTTATTGGTTATTGGTTATTGGTTGATGAAATTCCGGCCTGCCAGAGCGCCATCAACCAACAACCAATAACCAACAAAAATCAGAATGCGAACAGCAGAAGAAATGAAATAACCAGCGCGAAAATGGCGAGCGATTCGGCGAACGCAATCGCCAAAATCATGTATGTTTGAAGTGTGTTGGTCACCTCCGGGTTGCGGCCAATTGAGATGAGCGCGCCCAGACCGGCCAGACCAATGCCCACACCGGGGCCAATCATGCCAGCGCCACCGGCAATGCCGGCGCCAATTGCCTTACCCAGAATTTTTGCAGCTTCGAGTTCCATTTATAAGTTCTCCTCTTTAGGTTTGAATCTTGATTTAACTTTTTTATCTATGTGGATAAACAAGACNNTGTGGATAAACAAGACGAACGCGATTAAATCTCTTATCCCGCAAATTTTGTTTATCCACGTTAAATTACTTTTAATGCTCCGAATGCGCTACCGCCAGCGAAGTAAACACGGTGATGAGCATGAGGAACACAAACGCCTGAATAACCGCCACGCCGAACTCCAACCCCAGGAACACGGTTGGAATAAACACGGGCAGGATGGACATCATCACGAGCACAAGCACGGTTCCGGCAAACATGTTGCCGAAAAGTCGGAATGAGAACGAGACGATGCGGATAAATTCGGAGAGCAATTCCAAAATGCCCACGACGGCGGAGATGTTGCCAATCAAGCCGCGCATCATGCCGGTGCGGCCCTGCTCCAGCGCGTGGCCGTTAAAGAACCGGCTGAAGTAGTGGCTGCCATTGGCCTTAATGCCCTGAATTTCGATGAAGATAAACGCCACCAGCGCCAGCGCCAGCGTGGTGCTGAGCGAGGACGTTGGGCGGCGCAGATACGGGATCATCGCGTAACCGCCCGCGTGGGCCTCTGCGCTCACAGACGTGGAGGCGACCAGCTCGCCATACTGGCTTTGCGCAAACGGCTTGTAGCCGCACACTTTCTCGTAGCTCTCGCCTTCCTTCACTTCCACGCCGGTGATCAAAGCGGTGGGGTTATGCTCGCTGCCCACATTCACCGCGCACCAGCCGCGCAAACCCGCGTGGGCTGGCTCCAGCTTGCCGATGGATTCCACGCCGGGGACAAGCTCCAGAAACCCAGAAATGAGAATAAACAGGAAGGCCGACACCGCGATGGGCACAACCGCCTTCGTGCGCGCACCCAGGGTTGGGAGCATGTAATTTTTGTAGAGCAACTCCACAAACGATTCCAGCGCGTTGCCCATGAACGTGGTCACCCGCCCGCCGGTGATGCCCGACTTGGCGGCCAGCACGATGATGATGATGATCGCATCCACAATCAGCGTGGTGAACAACGTGTTGGTCATATCAAATTGACCCAGCACAGGCAGATTTGCGATTGGGAACAGCGTTTCCGCTGGCACCACAATGTTGGGGATGAACGACTTGAACAGCACCGGTTGCCCATTGATGGGAATGGTGAAACTGCTCAGTTTTACGCCGATAAAAATGGCGATTGCGCAGATAATTAAAAATCGTAAGTTTTTGCTCATGTTGTTTATAAAACCCTAAAAGCGGCGCAAACCCGCGTCGCCTGTCAGGTTAAATTTCACTTTGTTTTTCTTCTGTCTGATTGGGCTGCGATTCCCGCGCCGTTTCATCCACCCAGTTCAAATATGCCTGTCTCGATTTTTTAGCCGACCGCATCGCCAGCCAGTATGTCAAAAACACCGCCACTGGCAGGCTTATCACACCCAGCCCCAGCGTCAGCAGCGGGCGTGTGCCAAACCGCGCATCCAGCGCCAGACCCAGCACAATTGCGCCGATAATCACGCCGCCAACCACCAGCAAAATCTGCATCATCATCATGGCGACCACCGACGGTGGGAAAGCCTTTGACATGATGACCAGCGGATTTTCTTTCTTCATGACTGGTCGGGCAATTTTACCAAATGAGTTCTTGCAATGTGTAATGTGTAAGGTGTAAGAAGGCGCATCATAACCGCATCATTTATTCATTGCCCACTTACACCTTACATATTAGACTAATTGCTCAAAAACGCCTTTGCCGCCTCAAGCGCAAGGTTGTACACCGGCGTGGCGCCCACCAGTGTTGCAATTGTGCCAATGGCGCACACCGCATTCACAAACATAGTGGCTGGCGCGACCTTGAGCGGCGTGTTGTCCTTCGCGGTCTTATCCACATACATGGCCTTGACCACACCCAGATAGTAATACACCGAGATCAGCACGTTGATCACGCCGACCACGACCAGCCCCACCATGCGCGGGTCATTTGCCGCGCCCGCGATGGCCGAGCGGAACAAATAAAATTTGCCGGCAAAGCCCACCATCGGCGGCGCGCCCAACAAGCTCACCATTGCGGCCACCATTGCCAAAGCCAAATATGGCGAGCGGCGACCCAACCCGGCAAAATCTTTGTAATTCTCACCGCCCACCCGCTGAGAAATCACGCCCACCACCGCGAAGGCGGCGATGTTGGTGATCATGTAGGTGGCAAGGTAAAACACAATCGCGGCCAGCGCCTGAGGAACGGTATCGCCTCTCACGTTAGCAAAGGCAGCCACGCCAATAAAAACGTAGCCCGCCTGCCCCACCGATGAGAACGCCAACATGCGCTTGACGCTTTTTTGCACCGCTGCGCCCAAGTTGCCCACAAACATAGTCATGAACGCGACTACGATCATTAGAACCGCAATCACTCCCTGTGCTGGGGTTGGGTAAAGAGTTATTGCTTTATCTTGAATAAAAATAAAACCGGAACTCAAAAATCTCAATAAAATGGCAAACCCAGCGGCTTTGGATGCCGTGCTGATAAACCCGCTCACCGGGGTTGGCGCGCCATCATATACATCCGGCGCCCAGAAATGCAGAGGCACTGCGCTGGTCTTGAATAAAAAGCCCACCACAACCATGATCATGGCGGCGATGCCCAAATACCCGCCAGCGCCCAACTCAAACGCCTGCTGAATGCTGGCGTAACTGGTGCTGCCCACGATGCCGTAAATGAGGCTGAGGCCATACAGCATGACGGTGCTGGTGACGGCGCCAAACACAAAATATTTCAGCCCCGCCTCGGAGCTGCGCTTGTCATCGCGCATAAACCCGGCCAGCAGGTAGAGGGAGATGGAGGCGACTTCGGTGGCCAGATACAACAAAATCATGTCGTTCGCGCCAGCCATCAGCCCCATCGCCAAAACGGCCAAAACAAGCAAGGCGTAAAACTCGCCGCCCGCCCGCGCGGGCCGGAAGTCTACGGTTAACAGCGCGGTGAACGCGCCCGCCAGCAGGAAAATGCCGCGCATCACAGATGTGAACAGATCGTAGCGCATCATGCCGCCCAGCACAGCCGCGCCTATGTTTGGCGGGGGGGCTGTCGCAACAGAGAACGCCAAAATAGCAATCAGCCCAATGGCAGTGATGAACCCCAATTCGCGGGGATTGTTGTTGCCGCGTTTGGTGAGCAGGTCTAGCGCAAGAATGCCCAGCGCCAGCGCCAGCAGCAAAATTTCCGGGGCAACCGCGCCCAGTTGACTTAGGTCGAGTGGTGATAGTGTCATTTTTTTCTAAAGACCTCACAGGTCTCGGAGACCCGTGAGGTCTGATGATTTCATCCTGCGTTGATCGCTTTCATGATGGCCTGCACGCCGGTTTGAATAACCGACATGATGCTGTTCGGGAACAACCCAACAACAATCAGCACGGCGCAGAACATGACGATTGCGATGCGCTCTTTCATATTCAAGCCGGGCAGTTTCTGAAATTCTGGCGTGGTCGGCTCGGTGAAATACACCTTGTAGCCCACGCGCAATGTCCACGCGGCGGTGATGATAACGGTCAGGATCGCACCAATCGCCATCCACGCATACCACCAGCTTGTGCCGCCAAACATGAGGTTGGGTGTGCTGGCCGCCTGCCACAACCCGCTCAAAATTTGAATTTCCGCCGGGAAGCCGCTCAGGCCGGGCATACCCATCGCCGCAAGGGCGCCGATGATCCACGCCACCGCCGCCAGCGGCATCACCCGCGCCATGCCGTTGAGCACGTTGATGCTGCGCTCATGCGAACGCTCGTAGACCATACCCACCAAACCGAACATCAGGCCGGTCATCACGCCGCCCGCGAACAGCTCCAGCCCCGCCCCGTTTAGCCCAAGCTCGTTCATGCTGGCGATGCCAAGCAAAACCAAACCCAGGTGAGAGACCGAGGCGAACCCAACGATGTATTTGAGGTCGCTCTGGCGGAAGGCGATCACGCCAGCGTAAATCACGTTCATGAGGCACAAAAAGACGACAACCGGCAGCCAATACTTCGCGGCTTCGGGCATGAGCTGAACGCCAAAGCGAAGCGCGGCATACGCGCCGGTGGCCTTCAACACGCCGCCATGCAACATGGACACGGCGGTCGGCGCGCTCGCGTAGCCATCGGGCGACCAGTTGTGCAGCGGCCACAAAGAGGCCAACACGCCAAAGCCCACAAACACCGGCAAAAACCATAGGCGGGTGGTGGCGATGCGTTCTGCGGCGGGCAAAGCCGCAATGCCAGATTGTATTTTGTAAAAGTCGAAACTCTGACCGGAGGCAAAGTAAATTGCCAGCAGGCCGATGATGGCGACCAGTGAGCCAACGAACAGATAAATCGTCAACTTCATGGAGGCGTATTCCTTGCGCCCGCTGCCCCATCCGGCCACCAAAACATAGACCGGGAAGAGCACCATCTCATAAAAAATGAGGAACAGGAACACATCCAGCGACATGAAGGCGCCAAACACGCCGCCCACCAGCAAAAGCAAGAATGCAAAATACTCGCGCGGGCGGTCGTCTTTTGTCCAGGAGATGAGAACCGCGCCGAACATGACGATGCCGGTGAGCAAAAGCTGCGGGGCGCTAAAGCCATCCACCGCAACGTGATAGCCAATGCCCATGTCTGGAATCCACGGCATTTGCTCCTCGAACTGGAAGCCGCCCTGGGCCCGGTTATACGCAAACGTGACGTACAACGAGAGCGCCAGCGAGATGCCAGACGCGATGAGCGCCACCGTGCGGATGGCCTCGTATTTGTCCCTGGGCATCAGCAGGATGATGATGGCGCCGATCATTGGCGCGAGCATGATGAGTGAAAGAATTGGCAAAGTTGTCATTTAAATTTTTTCTCTGCGCCGTCATTCCCGCGAAAACGGGAATGACGATTTACTTTTTTTGCCCTAATTTATTCCTTAAAGTATTTCGCTAATTACCCTTTTTGAATCAGCAATTTGACCAAAGCCGTGACCGTGTTGTTGATGACGTTGAGCACGAGCGCGGGGAAGATGCCCAGCGCCAACATGCCAACCATCAAGGGGACCACGCCCAAAATTTCTTTGATGTTCATATCTGGCAGCGGGTGATGCACCCATTCCGCGCCCACCGGCCCGTGCAAGGTCTTTTGCAGCGACTTAAGCACGTAAATGCCCGTGACCAGCAGGCCAATCATGCTGAGCACAATCCAGATGGTGAGCTGATCCCACGCGCCGCGAATGACCATGAACTCTGAGACGAAGCCGGCCAAACCGGGCAAGCCCAGCGAACCCATCGCGCAGAAAATCAGGATGGCGCCATACTTGGGCATGATCGTCCACAACCCGCCAAATCTGGTCAGGTCGCGGGTGTGGGCGCGCTCATAGACCACGCCCACCAGCGCGAACATGGCCGCGCTGGAAAGCCCGTGCGTGATCATTTGTAGCACCGCGCCGTTTGTGGCAATGATGGCGCTCAGGCTGTGGTCAACGGCCATGGCGGCGTGACCCGCCGCTTCGGCCCCGTGCGCCGCCTCTGCCGCGCCGTGCGCCATCTCCTGGGCCACTGGCCCGCCCGCAGACACCAGCGCAACCGCCGCAATTCCCATCGCCACAAAACCCATGTGGTTGATGGAGCTGTATGCCACCAGTTTTTTGAAGTCGTTTTGGCCCCAGGCCGCAAATGCGCCCAGCACAATGCTGAGGCAGGCGAAGATGGCGATGACCACCGCGAAATCGCGAGAGGCCTCTGGGAAGAGCGGGATGACCAGCCGCAAAAAGCCGTAGCCGCCCAGCTTGAGCAAAATGCCCGCCAGCATCATCGAGCCGCCGGTGGGCGCTTCGGTGTGGGCATCGGGCAGCCAGGTGTGCANNCCGGCCATACCGGAATTTTGAGGCCGAAGGCGATGGCAAACGCGAAGAACGCGATGGCCTGCCATGTGCCAGAGGGCATCCCCAGCAACCCGCCCAGCGCGTTTGTGCCGTTGGCCTGGAAGGGCCGCCCGGCGGGCGTGAGCAACGTGGCGATGTCAAATGTGTGGCTGGCCAGACCAATCACCTGCGTGGCAAGCAACATGGCCAACCCGGCCAACAGCGTGTAAAGAATGAACTTAAACGAGGCATATTTTCGGTTCGCCCCGCCCCATTGGTTGATGAGGAAGAACATCGGAATCAGGCCGATCTCGTAAAAAATCAAAAACAGAACAAGGTCTAGCGAGACGAACACGCCCAGCACGCTGGTTTGCAGCAAAAAGAACAACGCCGTGTACGCCCTCACCCATTTCTGGTTGTGCATGGAAATGAGCAGCGAGGCTGGCACAAGGAAGTTGGCCAAAACCACCAGCGGAAGGCTGATGCCATCCACGCCCACGTGATAGCTGGCGTTGATCTGGGGGAACCACGTCATTTGCTCCTGGTATTGAAAGCCGCTGTATTGGTGCGAGGCGTAATCGGCAAACAGCCAGACCGAGAGCGCCAGCGGGATGAGGCTGAAAATGACAGCCCCCCACTGAACAAGCTTTGTCTGGCTGCTGGGCATAAGCAACACCAAAATCATGCCGACCAGCGGCAAAAACGTGATGATCGAAAGTATGTTTGACATTTTCGCTATCGTTTATCTTTTTCGAAGGTTCAAAGGTTCGCGTTCAAACCCAAACTTGCAATTTTTAAACACATGAACCCACAAACCAGTTATTTTTTATCTCGCCAAAACGAACAGAAAGAAGCCCACTAAAACCAGCACCGCGATCATGGCCGAGAGCAAATAACCCTGCACCTGGCCCGTTTGCAGATCGCGCAGGAAGTTGCCCAGCCCCTTGAACGCGCGGCCCACCGTGTCCGAGAACCCGGTGATGAACACGCGGTCAAAGGTCTTAAAGCCATCCGCGATAAGGCTGCCAATGGCGAACCCGCCTTCCAAAATTTTGTCAATGATGCCTTTGTCAACCACGCGGGTGTAGTTATCTGCAAGCGCCTGCAAGGGGTTGATGAGAACCGCGCGATACAACTCGTCCCACATCCAGCGGCGGTTTAGGAACGTGTAAAGGCCGCCCAGTTTCTGCACGGGATCGGGAACGCCCACTTCCAGGTTGCGCCCGCTATACACCACCCAGCCCAGCCCCAACCCGCCCAGCGCCACCGCCAGCGAGAACAGCACCGGCACCAGGTTGAAGGCTGGCGCCTCTTCTTTGATGATGAGCATGGGCGTGATGAAGTCCTTGAGCCATCCGGCCAGACCCAGACTCTTAAAAATATCGCCAAAGCCCATAAAATCTTTTGGCACGTTAACAAACCCGGCAAAAATGGCGAAGAATGCCAGCACGATCAGCGGCAGCGTCATGTGCCAGGTGTTCTCGCTGGCGTGGGCCGCCGCATCGGTGCGAGGATGGCCGAAGAAGGTGAGCTTGATCTGGCGGGCCGTGTAAAACGCGGACATCAGCGCGCTTAGGACCAGCACAACAAACACCAGCGTTGCCAGCGGCTGCCCCTGCCCAATGCCAAAGTGATACGCCTCGGCGAAGATTTCATCCTTGCTCCAGAAGCCCGCCGTAATGAACGGGAAACCAGCCAGCGCCAGGCCGCCAATCAAAAAGGTGATGAACGTGATGGGCATCTTGCTGCGCAGCCCGCCCATGTTGCGCATGTCTTGCGGGTCAAACTCTTCTTTATGAGACGAATGACTGGAGACGGAGGACAGCCCATGCCCGTGCAAATCTTCTGTCTTCCGGCTTCCGTCTTCGGTCGCGTGGGTGTCGTGCCCATGCGCATCATGTCCATGCCCGTCATCCAGCCCCGCCCGCGCGGGGTCGCCATGCTCGTGGTGCCCGGTCACATGCTGGTGGCCGTGCTCCACGCCGTGAATCACCGAGCCGGAACCAAGGAAGAGCAGCGCCTTGAAGAAAGCGTGTGTCAGCAGATGGAAGGCCGCCGCGCCATACGCACCAATCCCCACCGCCGCCACCATGAACCCCAGTTGCGAAATGGTGGAGAACGCCAGCACGCGCTTGATGTCAAACTGCGCCAGCGCAATTGTCGCGCCCATAAACGCCGTAAGTGATCCAATCAAGCCAATGATGAGCATGGGCGTGTGATTGCCCACCTCGGCAGAAATGGCGAACAAGTTGAAGAACCGCAACAGCATGAAGATGCCCGCGCTCACCATCGTGGCGGCGTGGATCATGGCGCTGACCGGGGTCGGGCCTTCCATGGCATCGGGCAACCACACATGCAGCGGCCACTGGGCGCTCTTGCCCACCGTGCCGCCAAAAATCAGCAAACCAGCCAGCCCAGCCGCAGAAAGACCGGGGATGAGCAGCGCGGGCGTTTCGGCCAAATGCTCCAGCACGGTCTTGTTCATCATCACATCGTGAAAGTTGAGCGAGCCGGTCTGGGTATACAAATAAACCATGCCCAAAATGAGCAGCATATCGCCCACGCGGGTGGTCATGAACGCTTTAACGGCGGCGTTGTAGGCGCTTGGCTTGTAATAGAAAAAGCCGATGAGTGAATATGAGCAAAAACCCATCAGTTCCCAGAAGATGAACAAGCTGAGCAGGTTGTCGCTCACCACAAGCCCCATCATGGAACCGGCGAACAGGCTGAGATACGCGAAGAAGCGCGTGTAGCGCGTCTCGTGAGACATGTAGCCCACGCTATACAAAATGATGAGTGTGCAGGCCAGCGGCACCATGAACAGGAACAACGCGCCCAGCGGGTCAACCGATACGCCCATGCTCAGGGAGGTGTCGCCGGTGGGAATCCACGCGATGCTCCCATGCAGCGGGTTGGTCGCCAGGTCTGGCCGCCCGATGACGCTGAAGACCACTATCCAGGACATGATCAACGAGAGGGCCATCATGCCAACAGCCAGCCATGCGCTGAGGGCGCGCTGGCGGTTGGTGAACAGCGCGATCACCGCAAAGGCGATGATGGGCGGCAGCGGCGCCAGCGCGGTAAGGGTAACGAGGGTGTCTTGAGTCATTTTTTGATAAGTTCAAAGTTCAAAGTGCAAAGTTCAAAGTGCGCGTCGCTGAGACATCGCACTTTGTGCTTTGAACCTTGAACTTGTTCGTTACATCTTCAACAAATCCATCTGTTCCGGGTCAACGCTGCGCATGTTGCGATACGCGGAAATAATCAGGGCCAGGCCAACCGAGGCCTCGGCGGCGGCGACGATGAACACAAAGGCCGCAAACGCCAGCCCAACCGTTGCCGATGGGTNNCGCGATCAGGTTGATATTGACCGCGTTGAGCATCAGCTCCACGCCCATCAATATCGCCACCGCGTTTTTACGCGCCAGCGCGCCATACAGCCCAATGCAAAACAGGGCGGCGGCCAGTATCAAAAACCAGGAGAGAGGAATACCATTTAGCATTATGAGTTGTTTGGGTATTGGTTAATTTTTAATGCGCGTGTTGCTCGGTGGGCGCAACCTCGGGTGTTGTGATGGCCTCTGCGGCGGCATCGGCGGCCAGTTCCGCCGCAATCTGTTTGCGCTCGGCCAGCACCTCGGCGGGATGGCGCTCGCGGGCCACCCAAATTGCGCCGACCATGGCCAGCAAAATGAGCACGCCAGAAAGCACAAAGGGCAAGGCATATTGGTTAAGGTCCACAAACCCCATCCCCAAATTTGCCAAGATTTGCTCGGAGACGACGGGCAGGCCAGCCGCGCCGCCCGCAATGCGCCACTGCAACCCGCCAAAATTGCGGCCCAAAAAGTTGATGGCAACCGGGCTGAGCAAGCCGACCAATCCCACGAGCAAAATGCCGCAAATCACGGTCGCCTCGCGCCACTGAGAGTTGCCGCTTTGGCCGCCCATCACCCCGCGTGTGAGCATGACGGCAAAAATAATGAGGATGGAGATGGCGCCCACATACACCAGCACCTGCGCCGCGGCGAAGAAATACGCCTCTAGCAGCACATACAGCGCGGCCACCCCGAAGAATGACAGCACCAAAAACAGCGCCGCGTGAAACAGGTTGCGGCGCACCACCACCATCACCGCGGCGATGATTGTGACCAGCCCAAACAGGATAAAAAGTATTTGTCCAAACGTCATTGTATTTTTAACATTGATGAACAAGATCAGCAGGATTTTGAATTTGCATCCTGCGCGCCTCGTTCATCCATGTGAATAAACTATTTCAAAGAAGCCGCCGTCGCCATGTTTTGCGCGCGGCGCTCTGCCAGTGTTTGCTCTTCGGCCAGCCGCAACGCGCGGGTGCGCCGCGCCACCAGCCACAGGCCCATCACCAGAATAAACATCCCCGGGCCACCCAAAATAATCGTCTGGATGATGGGGTGCACCAAAATGCCGCCGTTGGCCGACTGCGCCCCGGCGGTGGTCACAAAAATCTTGCTCAAGAAGGCCACCGCGAGGATGTTGATCAGCGACATCGGCACGAGGAATTTCCAGTTAAAGTTCATCAGCTGGTCCACGCGCACGCGCGGGAGCGTGCCGCGCAGCCACATGAGGAACGCGAGCACCACGCCAACTTTGAGCAGCAGCCACACGTAACCGGGCAAAATCTCCGGGCCAGCATAACCGCCCAAAAACAAGGTGACAAACACCAGCGAGATCGCCAATGTGTTGACGTATTCGCCAAGGAAGAACAGGGCGAACTTCATGCCGCTGTATTCCACGTGAAAGCCCGCCACAATTTCAGATTCGGCCTCCAGCAGGTCAAATGGCGAGCGGCCCGTTTCTGCAATGCCGCTGATGATGAACACCACCGCGCTGAGCGGGAGCATGAGAATAAACGGGATGCCCGCGCCGCCATTTTGGGTGGTTTGTTTGTTGATCACGTCAATCAGGCTCATGGAGCCGGTCAGCATGACCACCGGAAGGATGTTGAGCAGCATGGGAACTTCGTAGCCCACCAACTGCGCCACCGTGCGGAACGCGCCCAGCAACGAGTATTTGTTGTTGCTGCCCCACCCCGCCATGAGGATGGCAATTGTGCTGGCGGAACCAATCGCCACCACGTAAAACACGCCAATGTTGAGGTTTGTGCCCACCACGCGCGGGGCAAACGGAATCACCGCATAGGTTGCCAGCGCAAAAATGGCAATGATGAGCGGCGCGAGGTTATACACCGGGCGGTCGGCATCGCGAGGCGTGGAGTCTTCCTTGGTGAACATCTTGACGCCATCTGCAATGGGCTGGAGCAAGCCGTATGGCCCGGCCTGGTTTGGCCCCACGCGGTCTTGAATGCGCGCCACGAGTTTGCGCTCCATCCACGTGAGAGCCATGAAGCCCAGCGCCGCCGCCGTGCAAATGAGGATGGCGGCCAGCATGGCGATGGCAAAATCTGCGCCGGGGTTTTTACCCAGCAGGCTGTAAATCAAATTGGCAATCGCATCGCCAACGGTGCTAAGAAGGTTATTAAGTGCGTCCATCTTTTAGTTATTGGTTCACGAGTTGGCAGGTTCTAATCCCACTCCAGCACGCCTTTGCGCCAGGCATACACCAGGGCCCCCAGCAAGGTGATTGAAAACACGGCCAGGATAAACACCGAGTAAAGCGGCACTTGCTGAAACGCCACCGCAAAAGGAAAGAGCAATACGCCGCCCACATCAAACAAAACAAAAATGAGGGCAAATAGATAGTATTGCACCCGGAATTGAACCCAGGCGTCGCCCACCGTTTCAATACCGCACTCGTAGGTGTCCAGCTTGGTTTTGGTGGGTTTGTGGGGGCGAAGGAAGGACGCGGCGATGAGCGCCCCGCCCATCAGCACAAGGCCAGCTATGAGCATGGCGCCGACAAATACAAAATCTGTTCTCATGGCAATTCTGATTATAGCCTTAGAAGAAAGTTAAGAATTCAGAATGCTGAATTCATAAATCCTGTTGCGGATGACCATTTTCTGCGTTCTGCGTTCTTAACTCCGAATTTTGAGTTTCGGTTGCGATTTGCCGCACAAGTTGATCGTAAAGCTGCTCCAAACCAAGCTGAAGCGACTGGCCAGCCACGCTAAACGTGTAGGCATTTGAGCCAGACACGGCGGGCGCGCTGGCCGTGTTTTTGCCGTGATAGATCGCCATCAGCCCCGGCACAAGGCTGGCCACCGCGTCTCGGCCTTTGCCAGCTTTGGCCAGCCGGCGCAGCCCGGCGCGGGCATTCTTCAAAAATTCCAGGGTGATGGCTATCGCGCCCGCATCGTGGCTCTTGCCCCGCCCCGGGATCAAAATGCTCAACTTTTTATCGTGCTGAATGGCGGTGAGGGCGTCAATCCATTTGTCCAAATCGCTGTTCGCATAAAGCACGGGCGGGTCATCAATGGCGATGTGATCTCCGGCGAACACAAGCCCGGCCTCGCGCACAAACACAAACGATGAGCCGGGCATCACGCCGCCCACATGCAAAATCTCAATGTTCACTGGCTGGCTGCCCGCCGCCAGCGTCATTTTTTCGCTAAACGTGAACTCTGGCAAAATGCCGCGCTTGCGCAGCTCAAACGCAGAGAGCGGCTCTGGCGAGCGCGGCTGGGCGGCTTCCAGCGCGGCAAAAAGCTGGGTAAAGCCCGCATCCTGAATGATGGTGGGCACACCGATGACTTTTGGCGCGGGCTTGTCTACCGGCGCCAGTAGTTTGAGCGTGTCACCACTCACCCGCTCTGGCGAGGTGAAGATGATCCAGCGCAAGGGTTTGTTGGTCACACCAGACATGCCAGCCCGCCAGTCGGCCAGCTCGGATGCCTGCATGGGCAGATCAACGGCGATGGCGCAATCGTCGGTCACAATCAGGCTGACGTTTGCGCCGTCCTGCATGGTCATTACGTGCGCCGTTACGCCGGGGCTGCGGGTAGGTATATTTTCAACTGTCATATGAACTACCCGATTAGACCATTAAGCGCGTGAAATGGCAAATTTTTTGTTATGGTTTGATGAGCAACGCGCGCAGTTCCGCGTTCATCAACGAACAACAAACGCCTACCACATCGCGTCAATTGTCTCGGCCAGCGTCACGGGATCGCGCGAGAAGGCCAGGTGTTCGGTGAGCGGGGAAGTCACCCGGTGGATGTGGCCCTCGGCCACGCACTGGGCAATTTCGGGGTCGTGGTCGGCAAACTTAGCCATCCCAACGATGGAGCAACCATCATCCGCGTCCCAGCGCGGAACTTCCTCCAAAGCGTTGGAGACATAATACAAAATAGATTTGCTATACACCTGCCGCAAGGTGTCTTTGCGTTCCGCCTCATCCGAGAGCGTATACAACCGCAGCTTTTGCAGCGCGTTTTGTCGCAAAAGCGAAATGTAGGTGCGTTTGAAAAAATCGCTGGTGATGCCGGGCACCCACAACGCCGCGGTTTTAATGCCAAGACCATAGCCGGTTTCTCCGGCCAGAGGGCCATCCCCAATGGCTTTGCAGGCCAGCAACTGCGCAAACGGCGCGAGCAAAATGCCGCCCGCGCTGTGCCCCACCAAATGAAACTCCCAGCCAGCCGCCTGCCCGTTTTGGCCGAGGAGTTGCGCGGTTTGCCGCGCCCCACCCTGCGGCTGTGCGCTGGCAAGCAACGCGTTTTCCTTCATCTCATCCCAAATTGGTTTGACGGGTGGCCGCCCCGCCTGCTCCAGCCAGTCATCCATTTGCTCACGGGCGCTGCGCGTTATCATCTCTGCCAGCGCGTTTGCAAGGCTGTCAAAAAAGCCGCTGCGCCAAATAAAAAAAATTGGGTAAATCTGCGCGTCCAAAAAAGTTTTGCGCCACACCGCCGCGTGATCCATCCCCGATTGCGAATCGTTCATGCCGCCGTGCGCGTAAAACGCCACACGCTTGCGCGGCCAGTCGCGCATCACCGCAGGCATGGTGACGTTGATCATTTCACGCAGCTCATCTGGCGTGGTGCGCCAATCGGAGATGCCTTCTTGCTTCAACAAGCCATCATTTCCAAGATGAATAACGTGATCCTTAATGGTGGTCATGATTCGCGCTAAAATCACTGGCATGAACGCATTCAACAAGTTTTTCACTATCCTTGGCCTGATAGTTTTGCTGGCGACTCTCAGCGTGGCCCTTATTGTGCCATCAATTTTCATTAATCTCATTCAAGTTGCGGCCAACTCGCTGCACACTTTGCTGTTTGCCAACATGGCCGATGCGCCCGGCGCGCGGCTGCTGGTGCGGGTGGCGCTGGCGGCGCTGTTCGCGCTCATCATCCTGTTCATTTTGTTTTTAGAGTTTCGCCGCCCACGCCCCAAGACAGTTGAGGTGGCGCAGGAAAGCGGCGGCAAGGTGCGGGTGATGAACGAGACCATTGAGCGCAAGCTGCAAGACCAAATCGAAGGGCTGGGCGACATGGTTAACGCCAAAGTGAAGGTGAGCGAGAAAGGCAAGGCCGCGGTGAACGTGAGCGTGGAGGCGTTCACCACCCAATCTGGCGACCCCATTGCCAAAGGCACAGATGTGGCCCGCGTGATCTCGGATGTAATTGAGAATCAGCTTGGGCTGCGGCTGGCCAGCAAGCCAACGGTGGTGGTTAAGAACAGCCGCGCCAAAAACGGCAAACCGCAAACAACCATTTTGCCGTCCCAGTCCGCTCCATCCATGTCCCTCACAACATCCGACGAGACATCAATAACAACCAATTAAAAACAACCAATTAAAAATCAAGCGAAAGTTGCCCGCTTAATTTTTAATTTTTAATTTTCATGACGAATGAGCTTTCTCTTCCTTCGCAGATTGAATGTCTGCTCTACGCGGCTGGCGAGCCGGTTCAAATCACGCAACTCGCCACCGCGCTGGATGTGAGCGTGAAAGACATTGAGGCCGCGGTGGACGAGCTGAACAAGCTGTGCGAAACGCGCGGGATGCGCCTGCAGCGCCAGGGCAACAAATTGCAGATGGTGACCGCGCCGGAGATGGCCGAGCGCGTGCAAAAATTTCTGGGTTTGGAGGCCACCAACCGCCTGTCTACCGCCGCGCTGGAAACGCTGGCAATCATCGCCTACAAACAACCCATCACCAAACCACAACTGGAAATGCTGCGCGGCGTGAACTGCGATGGCGTGGTGAACACGTTGGAAATGCGCAGCCTGATTCAAGATTTGGGCAAGGCAGATAGCGTGGGGCACCCCACCTTGTATGGCGTATCGTTCGATTTTTTGCAATATTTTGGCCTCAAGGGCACCCACGAGCTGCCCCCGGTGGACAAACTGGCCGAGATTTTGCATGTCACCGCGCCGCAAACCCCTGCCCCGGTGGATGAAGCCCCGGCTGGCGAAGGCGAAGCGGTGAGCGAAGAAACCCCGCCCGCCGAAGCCCCATCCGCCGAAGAAACGCACCCCGAACCCGCACTCATCCCCACCCAGCAGGAAGGGGAAGCGGAGTGAACCCGCAGCGATTTTTAGTGGCCGCCGGGCTGGGGTCGCGCCGCGCCTGCGACAAACTCATCAAAGAAGGGCGCGTCACGGTCAACGGCCAGCCATTGGTTTTTGGGATGGAGCTGAGCGATGGCGATGATGTGCGGGTGGATGGCCGCCCGTTGCGGGCGCAAGCCGCGCATGTCTACCTCATGCTCAACAAACCCGCGGGCTACATTTCAGATCGCGGGTCGCATTTGCACCCCAGCGCGTTGGATCTGGTGAAGATCGCCGCGCCCGGTTTGCACGCCGCCGGGCGGCTGGACCAAGATGCCACCGGCCTGCTCTTTCTCACCAACGATGGCGAGCTGAGCTACCGGCTCACGCATCCCAAATTTGAGCATGAGAAGGAATACCGCGTGCTGGTGGAAGGCATCCCCAACGGCGAAGACTTGCAGCGCTGGCGCGATGGCGTTTTGCTGCACGGCGAAACCGAAAAAACCGCCAAAGCCGAGGTGAGCCTGTTTGGCCCCCGCGCCCGCGAGGGGGCGGACGCAAGCAATACCTGGCTGCGCGTGATTCTGCACGAAGGCCGCAAACGGCAAATCAAGCGGGTGGCAAAGCACATCGGCCACCCAGTGATTGAGTTGCAGCGCGTGCGGATGGGGCGGCTAAAATTGGGCGACCTGCCCATCGGCCAGTGGCGGCATTTAACCGAGAAAGAAGTGGGGGAGTTGAAAGGCTCGTAGCGCTCCGGGCGCTACCCGGTTTTCTGGAAAGACAAGCGCCCAGAGCACCTAAAAAAATGAAAAACACGCACAAAACGCATAACGCGCGCATCGCCATAGACGGCCCGGCCGGGTCTGGCAAAAGCACCATTGGCCAAATGCTGGCAGACAAGCTGGGGTTTTTGTATTTCGACACGGGCGTGATGTATCGCGCGGTGACGCTGGCCGCCCTTTTGCACGGGGTTGATTTGGACGACGAGCCATCTGTGACCCAACTGGCCGAGCGCTCGCACATTGAGGTGATGCCAGCAGAAATTGACGATGGCCGGCAATACACCGTTTTGCTGGATGGCCGCGATGTGACCTGGGACATCCGCAAGCCAGAGGTGGACGCCGGGGTGAGCATTCCATCCAAATACGCCAAAGTGCGCGAGAACATGGTGGCCCAGCAGCGGCGCATTGCGGGCAGCAAGCGCGTGCTCATGGTTGGCCGCGATATCGGCACGGTGGTGCTGCCCGATGCCGAAGTGAAGATTTACCTGACCGCCAGCGTGGAAGAACGCGCCCGCCGCCGCCACGAGGAATTGCTGGCTCGCGGCGAGCACAGCAATTACGATGAAGTTTTGGCCGCCATGCGCCGCCGCGACCAAATTGACTCGTCTCGCGCGGTCTCGCCCCTGCGCCCCGCAAATGACGCGATTGTGTTTGACAGCACCGGGCTGGAAACGCCGGTCACGCTGGGAAAATTGACAAAGATCGTGGAAGAGAAATTAAACACTGCGCTTGCGCAAACACATGCGCAATCAAACCAGTAAAGCGCTTTGTCTTTCTCACGGCGTTCTGGTGGGCCGCTCAGAAGGGGCGACCGTGCCGCTGGCTTTGGGCGCGGTGGAGCCAGCGCCGGGCGTGGCTGTGCCGTTGGGGCTCATATCCACCCGCACAAAAAACACCTGGGTTTGTTTGGTTTTCTCATCCTGGTTGATGACAATCGCAAGGCCAAACTCTTTTGCGCCTTCTTTTTTGTTGAACAGGCACAGCGACCCTTGCGCAGAGCTGGCGCTGCCCGATGAATTGCCCAAACACCCGCCCGCATCGTTCTTCCAGCCAGTGGCGGCCATGCGCTCTTTGGTGTAAAAGGCGGGCACGTCACCCGGCGCTTTGGCGGTGGTATAAGCAATAAAATCAAAACGGCCCTGAAACGCCGATTGAATCACCAGCCGCGCGGCGAGGGGCAGGTCAATTTTGGCCTTGGTCAAGCCATCCATCTGCGGCACATCCGACCAAAGCGCATCTACCGTGCCCGCGTTAGAGCCGCCCAAAATGCCGCACCCGCTTAACACAAGCATGGCTGCGGTAAAAAATAGAACAAGTTTTGTTTTCATTTTATTTTGAAACCGAAGATGGCGGACAGAAGACGGAGCATCTGTCCGATTCACAAGCCATCTCCCGTCTCCCGTCTTCCGTCTTCCGTCTCTTAAGCCTATGGTAACATCCCAGCGTCTTCATGTCAGCAACCACTCAGCAAAAATACAAGGCCGTTTTGTTTGATCTGGACGGCACCATCCGCACAAACCAGCCCGAAGGTCTGGAGGCGTTTATTCAGTTTGCCTCGCAAATTGGCGTGCCCATGACCGCAGATCAAATGGCGCATTTGGAGCGTGAGGCGCACCGCTACTGGGCCGATGGCGCCCTGGTGGGCGAACACATGACCCGCTACGATGAGCGCGGGTTTTGGGCAAATTACTACGCGCATCTGCTCAGCGTGGCGGGCATTCAGGAATGCGATGAGCGCGGCAAGCGCATTCAGCATTTGTTTGAAGCCGAACACGACCCCGACGACTTGATTTACGCCGACGCCTGGCCGCTGCTCACCAGGCTGCGGGCCGATGGCTACGTGGTTGGCCTTGTCTCCAACCGAGACAAGCCGGTTGATGAATACATCACATCCATTGGCCTGCGCTCTTTTTTTGATTTCACGCTGGTGGGCGGGCAAGTGAACAGTTGGAAGCCCGACCGCCTGATTTTTGATGAAGCGCTGAAAAAAGCCGGGGTGGCCGCGCACGAAGCGGTGTATGTGGGCGACAATTATTACGCGGATATTCTGGGCGCCATCAACGCTGGCATGGCCGCGGTGCTGGTTGACCGGCGTGATGTGTTTGAGAAAGACTTTGACCGGCGCATTCATCATTTGCACGAGCTGGTGAAGTGGCTGTGAGATTTAATTCCTAGAACGTGAACACCCTCTCCACCCCCAACCCCTCCCCCGGCGAGGGGAAGAAAAACCGGCGCGTGTGGCCCATCGTTCTCGTCTCGCTGGCGGTGGCGGGGCTGGTGTGCGCGGTGTGCGCAGGCGCAACCCTGTTTGTGGGGATGAAGGCGCTGGACATGGCGCAGCTCCCATCGCCCACCGCCACCCGGCTGGCCGCCGCAACCGCAACCCCGCCGCAAATTCCATCGGCCACACCCGCGCCCGCCAACCCAGGCCAAACGCCCCGCCCTGCGCCATCACCCACCCCGCAGGCCGCGCTTACGAACACAGTTTCCATCACAGATACGCAAATGCAATTGCGGGTGTTCGGCCAGCTTTGGGACGCGGTGAACACCAGTTACGTGTATACCAATTTCAACGGGCTGGACTGGGAGAAAGTTCGCGCCAGCCAGGAAGCGCGGATCAACGCGGGCATGGTGTTCACCGATTTTTACGATGATATGCGCGGCGTGGTGGAAAGCCTGAACGACAACCATTCTTCATTTCTCTCGCCCGAAGAAGTGCAGACAGAGAACGCCGAGTATGAGGGCAAAGACGCGTATGTTGGCGTGGGTGTCCGCTGGGATATGAGCCGGGACAAGAAATATGTGTTTGTGCTGCAAACAATGGCAAACAGCCCCGCAGAAAAAGGCGGGGTGAAGGCCCACGATCATATTCTGGCGATCAACGGCGAGCCGGTGATTAATGGCAACGAATTGCGNNCATGGATAGGGCGCGGGGCGTATCTGGCACACCGGTCACGCTCACCCTGCAAGCGCCGGGCGGCCAGCCGCGAGATGTGGTTTTGATTCGCGGCGACGTGAGCGGCGCGGCCCGCGTGGAATACCGTGTGATCAACAATGCAGGCAAAAAATACGGCTACATTCTGATCCCCACCCTGTTCGAGCAAACCATCGGCCAAAAAACGCGCGAGGCGTTGCGGGCTTTGAACAAAAACACAACGCTGGATGGCATCATCCTTGACATGCGCATCAACGGCGGCGGGGCGTATCCCATCCTCACCGAGACGCTGGGGTTCTTTACCACCGGCGAGATCGGGCGGCTGGTCAACCGCTCGCAGCGCCCGCAAGTCATCCGCGTAAAAGCCGAGCCTATTGGCAAATCTCAAACCCTGCCGCTGGTGGTGCTGATGGGGCCTTCGACCGAGTCATACGCCGAGGTATTCAGCGGCGCGTTGCAAGCCAAAGGCCGCGCGGCGCTCATCGGCTCGGAGTCGGCGGGGAACATCGAGACATTGCGGCTGCACGAGTTCAAAGACGGCTCTGCGGCGTGGATCGCCGAAGAGACCTTTCGCTTGCCCAACGGCACAGGCTGGGAAGGCAAGGGCCTTACACCAGACGTGCGCGTGGACAAAAACTGGGACGAATTCACCGAGGACGACGACCCCGGCATCGCCGCCGCGCTCAATTATTTCAAATAAAGCACTTAACATTAAAAAACATGCCACACGTTTGCGATTACGAAGGTTCCGATTACAAAACGCGGTTTTGGCAAAACGCCGACCGCGCCTACGAAGATGCCGCCGAGCGGGTAGCGATGCGCCGCCTTTTGCCATCCAGCGGCAAGCGCATTGCCGAGTTTGGGGCGGGGTTTGGCCGTTTGGCCGACCTATACGCCGGATACGACGAAGTGATTTTGGTGGATTACTCGCGCACGCTTTTGCAAGAGGCCATGCAAACCTGGGGCAACGACCCGCGCTTTAAGTTTGTGGCGGCCAATTTGTATGCCCTGCCCTTCGCGCCGGGCGCGTTAAGCGCAGCCAGCATGATCCGCGTGATTCATCACATTGCAGATGTGCCGCAGGCGCTGGCGCAAATTGGCAACGCGCTGGCCGATGGGGCGACGTTTGTCATGGAGTTCGCCAACAAACGTAACCTAAAAGCGATGGCCCGCTACGCCATCGGCAAACAAAACTGGAACCCCTACGCGCCGGAGCCGGTGGAGTTTGTCAAACTCAACTTTGATTTTCATCCGAGCTGGATGAAAGACCAACTGAGCCGCGCGGGGTTTGAGGTAAAGCAAACGCTGCCCGTGTCCTATCTTCGCGCGGGGTTCGCGCGGCGGGCGTTACCCCTCAGCACAATGGTGAAGCTGGACGCCGCATTGCAAAACACCGGCGCGTTGTATGCGCCCAGCGTGTTCACCCAAAATGTGCGGATGGGCGGCGCGGCGCTCGTTCCGCCGGGCGGGGAGATTTTTGTCAGCCCAAAGTCTGGCAAACCCCTGCGCCGCGAAGGCGACCTGATGGTTTGCGACGCCGATGGCACAAAGTGGCGGGTGAACGGCGCGTTTTACGATTTTAAGGAAGAGGTTGAGTAGTGATAGTTGAGAGTGATAGTTTTGAGAGTGATAGTTATAGTGAACGCGAAAAATTTCCTATAACTATCACCCTAAACTATCACTACCTACGCCCCATACAAAATTCTGCCGCAGGTGGCGCACTGCACCACCCCCGTGCCGGTGCGGGCCTGCTGAAGCTGCTGCGATGAGGGCTGTTCGCCGCACGCGCTGCACGCGCCGTTTTTGATGATCGCCACGGCCACGCCATTTTTCTTGGTTCGCAACGCGGCATACAGGTCAATATCTGGCTTGGAAATGCTGGCGACCGCGGCGGCGCGGCGTTCCAGATCGGCTTGCGCTCTCTTTTGCAGGTCGGTCATTTCTTGCTTGCCAGCCACGTTATCCTCTTCCCATTTTTTGATGGACTGGCGCAGGGCGGCCTCACAATTTTTCTCGGTCGCGCGGGCTTCGTCTTGCAATTCCATTGCGGTCAGCATTTGCTCGTCCAGCTCGGCGTGATGGCGCTTGTGCTGCGCCAGATCGCGCTCCACATCCAGCATTTCTTTGGGGTTGCGAATTTTGCCCGCGTAAAGGCGGTCCTCTTCTTCCTTGATTTTGGCATCCAGCGTTTTCGCGTCCATCTCCAAAGATTTAAGCGCAGATGCGGCGACTTGCGCGGCTTTTTGCGCTTTGGCGTATTCGTTGCGGGTGTGATTCACCGCAGGGTTATTGGCGATGGCCTGCTCAAGCTCGCGCCAGCGTTTGCGCGTGGCATCCAGTTCGGCATCCAAAAGTTGCAATCGGTAGAGTGATTCGGCGCGTGACACGGGGGTGATTATAGACGGGAGACGGGATTGCTGTCTTCGATCTTCCGTCCTCCGTCTTCCGTCTTCCGTCTTCCGTCCCCATCCCGTCTCCCGTCTCCCGTCTTCTATAATCTCCCTCAATGTCAAAAATACTGGTAACCGGCGGGGCGGGATTCATCGCCTCGCACATTGTGGATCACTATCTTGAGCTTGGGCACGAGGTCATCGCGGTGGACAACCTCGCCACCGGCTCGCGGCACAACCTAAACCCAGCCGCCCGATTTGTGGAGGCCGATGTGCGGTCGGCGGAGTTTGCCGCGCTGGTTGAGCGCGAGAAGCCCGAAGTCATCAACCATCACGCCGCGCAAACGATGGTGCGCCCCTCCACCGAGAACCCCATCTACGACATGCAAGTGAACGTGCAAGGCATCCTCAATCTTTTGCAGGCAGCGGTGAAAGCTGGCACGCGCAAGATCATCTTCGCCTCATCCGGCGGCACGGTGTATGGCACGCCCAAACCAGAAAATTTGCCCGTGAAAGAGGATCACCCATTTGGCCCGGAAAGCCCGTATGGCATCAGCAAAGCCGCCAGCGAGTATTACCTGCGCTACTACGCAGCCAACTTCCCAATCGTGTTCACCGCGCTGCGCTACGCCAATGTGTTTGGCACGCGCGATGAAATCTCCAGCGAGCATGTCATCACCGTGTTCGCCAAGCGGATGCTGGCCGGGCAAACCCCGGTAATTCATTGGGATGGCGAACAGGCCAAGGATTACATTTACGTGACCGATGTGGCGCTGGCAAACGGCCTTGCGCTCAAGGCCGGGGACAACCGCGCGTATAACATCGGCGCGGGCAAGCCCACCAGCGTGAACGAAATTTATCGCGCGGTGAGCGAAGCCATTGGCGCGCGCATCCAGCCAACGTATGGCCCCAAACGCATGGGCGATGTGCGGCTGGTGTATTTTGATTGCGCCCGCGCCGCGGCAGAGCTGGGCTGGCGTCCGCGCGTCTCGTTTGACGAAGGCATTGCCAAAACAGTTGAATGGTATAAAAGCGTTTGAACGCGCCAACGCGCCAACGCGAGGAGCAACCATGATTGACTTTACACAAAAAGTGAGCGTGCCAGAAGACACGTTAATGCGCGAGCTTGAGGGCGAATCGGTGCTGCTGAATTTGACAAATGAAAAATATTACGGGCTGAACAAAGTGGGCACCCGCATGTGGAACGCGCTCGAAAAAAGCGCATCCATTCAAGCCGCATACGACCAGCTTAAAGCCGAATACGACGTGGAGCCGCAACGCCTGCGCGACGATCTTGAAAAACTGATCGCGCAATTGCAGGCGCAAGGACTGATCTCAATTCGTAATTAGTAATTCGTAATTACAAACTCCATGCGCTCTCTCGCCCATCACACGCGGCAATTTTTGCGGCTAAGCTGGCGGCACAAGCTGGGGCTGGCGCAGGCCATGCTCGCCATGCCGGTCATCGCTTTGCTCATGCGGGTGATGGGTTACCGCCGCGCCAAAAACCTGCTCCACCGCCTCAGCGCGGGCGCGCCACAAAACCCATCTGCCGATATTGCCAACCCGGATGTGTGGACAACCACGCAATTGGCGGCGTTTGCCGGAAAGCACACCCCTGGCCGGCCCAGTTGCCTGGTGCGCTCGCTGGCGCTTTGGTGGATATTGCGCGGGCAGGGCATAGCCAGCGAGATTCGCATTGGCGTGCGCCCGGCGCAGGCAGGCAAGACCGGGATTGACGCTCATGCGTGGGTGGAGTTGAACGGCCAAATTTTGAATGACAGCCCGGCCACCGTTTCTCAATTCGCCGTGTTCGACAAAATGCCAGATTTACCGCTGAACGCGTTTTAGTTTTTAGCGCCACAAGCGCTTGATTCACACATGCAAACTTTTATTGCCGTGTGCGCCCTGAACGGCGCAGAGTTGGACCCCGCGCAAACACGCGCCCTGCGCCAGCGCCTGACCGCGCGGCTGGGCGCCAGCACACGCTGGCGCGAGCTTCCGGGCATGGCGATGGGCGGCACGTTTGAGCCGCTCTCGCTGGATGGCGAGACGTGGATTGTGGCGGATGCGCGGGTGGACGCGCGTGACGAATTGGCGGGCGAACTCCATTTGCCGCACATTCCACCGGATGAAGAACTAATTTTGCGGGCATGGGAGAAATGGGGCGAGGATTGCGTAAATCATTTTATTGGCGATTTTGCGTTTGCCATTTGGGATGGCCGCCAGAAAAAGCTGTTCGCCGCGCGAGATGGGTTTGGCATTCGGGCTTTGTATCACGCGCAGGTGGATGGGGTTGTGGTTGTGGCAAACCAAATGCTGGCCGCGTGCGCCTACCCCGCCCTGCCCTGCCGCCCCAACCAGGCGTTCATCGCCGATTTTCTTTTGCTGGGCATGCCCGGCGACCGCGAAATCGCCTCGTTTGAAGGGATATCCCGGCTTCCATCTGGGCACACGCTTGTGGCGCAACGCCAGGCAGCGGTGCGCAAATATTGGTCGCTGCCCATTGAGGAAGAACTGCGTTTTAAGAACCCGCAGGAATATGTTGAGCGCTTCCGCAATATTTTTGAGCGGGCGGTTGAAGATCGGTTGCGCGACCCCAAAATTACGCTCTCTGCCAGCGGGGGTATGGATTCCAGCGCGGTCGCGGCGGCCATCACCAGCATAGCCCGCAAGCGCAACCTGCCGCTGGATCTGCGCGGGGTGAGCGTTGCCACCAGCCACCCGCAAGATGAAAAACGCAGGTGGGCGGCGCAAATGGCGGCGCATGTAAATATGCCGGTGGATTTTATTGAGTTGGAGAAATACACTCTGTTTGGCGATATTGACCTTGACGAAAATGACGGCCAGCTTGATGACCAGACCCAAAATGATTTGACCTGGGCGTTTGACAGCGCCGTGAGCGCCCACTCCAAAAAATTGTTCACGGGCGTGGGCGGCGACGCGGTGCTGTTTCCATCCAACAGCTACTGGCTGAATGATATAAAACGCGGGCGGCTGGCAAAGGCGGCGCAGGCTGCGCGCCAGTTNNTCGGGCAGACCATGCCGTTTTATATTCGCACCGCTTTGCGCCGCCAGCGCCCAACAGACAGCCCCGCCACCATCCCGCCCGATTGGATTGACGCCGATTTTGCGGCGGCGCATCATTTGACCGAGCGCGGGGAAGCGACAAGACGCAAACACATCCACCTTCATCCCACCCACCCAGACGCGTACCGGATTCTGGGATTCAAGGAATGGCAATTTATTTTTGAGAAACAAACCCACGCGCGGTTTGAAAAACTAATGCCGTTTTTTGATGTGCGCGTGGCACGGTTTTGCTTGCGAGCCCCATCGGCCCCGTGGTGCGAGGACAAATTGTTGCTGCGCGAAGCCATGCGCGGGCTGATGCCAGAAAACGTGCGGACACGCCGCAAAACGCCTTTTACAGCCGATGTGCTGGGGCCAAAGTTTGACGCGGTTGACCGCGAGGCGGTTTTGCAGCGGGCAGAACCGCTGGTGAAGCCCTATATCAACGTTGAACACCTGCGGAGCCACTTTGCAGAGAAAGACCAGACTTTTATAAAGTTCGGCCTGGCCCGCGTGGCTAGTTTGGCCCGCTGGCTGAGGCGGTTTGGGTAGAGCGGGTTTTGGCTGCGCAGGAATGTAAAGAACAAGCGGTTATTTTGCGCCTTTGCATTTTTGCGAGAAATTTTTAGCTGGCAGACAACTCCCGTTAAAATAAAGCGTAATGAAATTTTTTAGCAAGCCAAGTTCTGTATGCGCCCGCATCATAAGCGCATCGGCGGCGGCGCTGGCTTTGGCCAGTTGCGCCTCACCAACCCCAACCTCACAAATCAGCACATCGCCATCTACGCCATCTACGCCAGCGGCGGCCCAAAGCGCGGCCACGCCCGCGTCGCAGGCGTCTTCAAGCGCGGCGGCGCCCGCCGCAACCGCGGCTTCCAGCGGGTTTCCCGCTAATCTGGCAGCGCGGGTGAATGGGATACCCATCACCAAAGAGCAACTGGACAAGGAAGTTGGCAGATACCTGGCCGGTGACCCAGACGCGCCCCAGCCAAACACGCCAGCGATGAATGATTTGGCTCAGGGTGTGCTGGATGGGCTGATTGAGCAGACGCTGATAGATCAGGAAGCCGCCAAACAGCGAATTACGGTTAGCGATAAAGAAGTGGATGATGAGATAAAAGCCCTGAGCGACATGCGCGGCGGGCAGGATCAGCTAAAAGAGTGGATGCAATCCATTGGCATCACCGAGCCGGAGCTGCGAGACCTGGCGCGGCAGGAATTGACCACCAGCGCCCTGAGCGAAAAAATTGCCCAGCAAACGCCCAAAACCGCGGAATATGTTCACGCATATCACATTCTGGTGAACACAGAAGCCGAGGCAAAACAAATTTTGGCGCAGTTGCAAGGCGGCGCAAAGTTTGACACGCTGGCAAAGACAAAGTCGATAGATGCGTCTACCGCGCCTGCTGGCGGCGATTTGGACTGGTTTGCGCAAGGCACGGGCGCGGTGATTTGGGAAGAGGTGGAGAACGCGGCTTTCCAGCTAAAGCCCGGCCAAATCAGCGGCGTGGTGCCCAGTTCGGTGGGGTATCACATCATCAAGGTGGATGGCAGAGAGACGCGCCCGCTTACGGCGGAAGATGCGGCATTTTTGCAGCAATCTGCATTTGAAAACTGGCTGGCAAATCAAAAACAAGCCGCCAAAGTAGAACGACCCTGAACAATTACGAATTACGAATTACGAATTGAAAGCCAAATAATTCGTAATTCGTAATTCGTAATTCGTAATTCACATGACCGACCTTGTTCAACTTATTGCCCAACTGGCGCAATTGGCGGCTGGCCCGCTGCTGATTGGGCTGGTTGGCACGTCGCTGGTCATGGTTCTGATTCGCAACTGGCGGATTACGCTGCCCGCGCTTATTTTGCAATACGCGCTTGTGGGCGTGATGCTGGCCCGCGTCACCCAGCCCGCCGTGGCGCTCATCACCCCGCTGGCTGGCGTGTTGATTTCTCTTTCGCTCAGCATAGCCGCCCAACGCGCAGACAACGAACGCGCCGCGCGGGGGGAATCCATCGCCATTGAGCGGGTGAAGCATGTGGCCTGGCAAAGCGTGCCCGCGCAAGTATTGCTGAGGGCGGTGGCCGCCACCCTCACGCTCACAGCGGCGTTTGGCGTTGCGGTGAATTTCCCCCTGCCAGGGAGCGCCCGCGAACTGGGCTTGGCCGCGTATGTGCTGCTGGCCTGCGGCGCGCTCATCATCGCCATCGCCTCCGAGGCGCTGAACGGCGGCATTGGCTTGTTGATGATCATCAGCGGGATTGAATTGGGCTACACCCCGCTTGAGCCAAGCTTGAGCGTGGTCATTTTGCTGGGGTTGATGAATCTTCTGGTCGGCGTAGCCATTGCCTACCTCACTCTGGCCGATGCCAACTCGCCAAAACCAGCATGATCCCAGCTTCTTTACTCGTCGTCGCCATCCCTCTTCTGTTCGCCCTGCCCGCGTATGGGCTGCGGCGGGCGCGCACGTTCGAGTCGTTGATTGGCATTGGGGCGTGTCTTGCTGTTATTTTTATTTTGGCCGCCAGCGAGCAAAAAATTGTTTTGCCGGGCGTTGTGATTGATATTGGCGCGCCGCTCACGCTGCTGGGCCGGGAAATGCGGGTGCACCCGCCAGAACGCAACGCGCTCATCTTGCTGTTCATGTGCGCCCTGCCCATGTTTGGCGTAACGTGGCGAGCAAGGCAAGGCTGGACCTTTACCCCGGTTGGGTTGATCGTTCTGGCGCTGTTCAGTTTCGCGCTCATGATTCGCCCGTTTGTGTTTTCCGCGCTGGCTATTGTGGCGGCCTCGGCCATGCTCGCCATCATGATTCAGACCGAATCTAACGAGGACAACCTGAGCAACCTGCCAGAAACAAGCCCGCTGGGGGCAATGCGCTATCTCACGCTCGCGGTTCTGGCGATGCCCGCGCTGCTGGCGGCCAGCTATTTGCTTTCGCGCGCCGGAAACCCATCCACCGATTTTGAAACATACAACCGCGCGGCGGCTTTTATTGCGGTGGGCTTTGCGCTGCTGCTGGGCGGGTTCCCGCTGTTCACCTGGATTCACCCGGTCGCGCGCGATGCGCCCCCGCTGACAACCGCGTTCATCGCCAGCGTCATCATTGGGGCGCTGGCGTTTGTGGTGTTTTCGCTCCGGCAGGAATTTGCCTGGTTTAATAACAGCCCGCTGGCAAGCGATATTTTTCGCGGGGCGGGAGTTGCCACGCTGATCTTTGTCGCGCTCACCGGCTGGGCGCAAAAAACCTTCAGCCGAACGCTGGCTTGCCTGGTGGGAATCGGCGTGGGCGTCGCGCTCATTTTGCTGGCTGGCAACCAGCCTTTGGACATGGAAAGCATGGCGCTGGGGGTGGCGGCCCACGCGCTTTCCATTGGGCTGATGGGGCTGGGGCTGGCGTTGTTGCGCGAGCAAGCCAGCAGCGATGATTTTGAAAGTTTGCGCGGGCTGGGCGCAAAATATCCGCTGGCTTTGCTGGCGGTTGGCGTTGGCGGGTTGAGCGCGGTGGGTCTGCCCGGCACCTTTGGGTTTGTTGCGCGGTGGGCCAGCGCGCGGGCAATGGCAAACGCGGGCCAGCTTGAAACAACGCTGCTTCTGGTGGCCGCCATCGCCAGCGTTGGCATCGGCTTAATTCACGGCATTCAGGTTTTGATGGATCAGCAAACCAGCGTGACCGCGGTGGAGAGCCAGGTGGTGGAAATGGCGGCGCAACCTTCCGGGCGGCTGGCGCGTTATCGCTTTTTGCTGAACAACGATGTGCGCAGCGCCATTTTGATTGGCGTGGGCGTTGTGGCGGTTATTTTGCTGGGCATTTTCCCGGGATGGANNGGTCACTGGCTCACACCATCGCCGCCGGTTTTTCGTATTACCGCTAGGATGCGGCCTGCCCCGCCAAAAGCTGGCCGGGCGGCTGCATGACATCCGCAAAAAACCATCCCATCCAAACCGACATGAGGAAGTTCATGGGGTATTCCTCGGTGATGGGCTGGCTGGCGCTGGCAAGCAGCATCATCACCACAAACACAATTCCATCCAACCGGCGCAACCGCCACGAAATGACAAAACACGCGATGAACGGAATGTAAAACGCGATGGCGCCCAGCCATCCAATGTTAATGAATGTGCCCGCGTATGACGAATCCAGAACTTCGGGGTGAATTTTCAGCTTGAAGGTGTTATCGAGCAGCACCGCGCCATTGCTGCCCAGCCCAAACTGATTTGAGATGGCGCCCCCGCGCCGAAACGACTCGACCACATGATTGATGCGCACCGGGCCGGAGACCTCGGTGAAATCCTGGCGGTTGGTCACGATGCCGATGGTGAAATATGTAAACACCCCCAAAAGCGGGATGAGCAGCAATTT
>MTKZ01013433.1_pt1 | contig 30380 bp, 32 predicted proteins | sample 1042781 | NCBI WGS metagenome assembly MTKZ01 (sample SAMN06212207, study PRJNA360539) | anaerobic digester metagenome | biome: Wastewater treatment plant; material: sludge; isolation source: anaerobic digester fed with sludge from wastewater treatment plant | place: Denmark: WWTP Viborg ... | reverse complement strand
CTCGGGCTCTGATTCCGGAAGCGGAAAACACGGCCGCACTTTTTACCGGGGTGATCGAAAAGGCCCGGACCGTGTTGGCCGACGAAGCAAAGGCCAACATGATGCTGCTTCGGGGCTATGCCCGTTACCGCAAGTATCCGTCCCTTCGGGAGCGTTTCGGATTGAATGCCCTGGCGATCGCGAGCTATCCCATGTATCGGGGCATTGCCCGGCTCCTGGGGATGGAGGTCGCAGCACCCACGGATGCCATCAAGGCGGAGATCGATGCCTTGCGGGCAAATTATGAAAAGTACGACTTCTTTTTCGTTCATGTCAAACCGACGGACTCCCGGGGTGAAGATGGAAGCTTCGACGCGAAGGTTCGGGTCATCGAGGAGGTGGATGCGCTGGTCCCGCTGGTGATGGGATTGAGGCCCGATGTTCTGGTCGTTACCGGCGATCACTCGACCCCCGCCGCGCTGGCCTCGCACAGCTGGCATCCCGTCCCGGTGCTGCTGTACGCCGACACCTGCCGCCCCGATCGGGTGGAGCGGTTCGGGGAGCGGGACTGCATTCAGGGCGGCCTGGGGCGGATGCCCATGGTCCACCTGATGGGCCAGGCGCTTGCCCATGCGAAGCGCCTGGAGAAGTTCGGCGCCTGAGGAAGGGTGGAAAGATCCCATCCATGTTATTGAATGTTCGCCATTCGTGATCAAATGCCATGACCCGCAGGCAGGATCAATTCGACAAGATCAAACGGATTGCCCAGATCGGGGTCGCCCTCTCCTCGGAGAAGAACCTGGATTCCCTTCTCGAAATGATCGTTGATGAGGCACGGCGGATCACCCGTGCCGATGGCGGGACCCTCTACATCCTTTCCGATGACGAGACTGCCCTTCAGTTTGCCATCGTGCAGAGCGAGACCTTGAAAATCCGCATGGGCGGCGCGGGAGGGAAGATCACCTGGCCGCCGGTCCCCCTTCGGGACGAGAAGGGACGCCCCAACCATGCCAATGTCTCCGCCTATGCCGCCATCTCCGGCGAAGTCGTCAACATTCCCGACGTCTATCACACGGAAGGCTTCAACTTCGAGGGCACCCGACAGTTTGACCAATCGACCGGTTACCGCTCCCGATCCATGCTCGTGGCGCCCATGCGAAATCACGAGAGTGACATTATCGGGGTGCTGCAGTTGCTCAATGCGCGGGATCCGGCGACAGGGAGGGTCATCCCCTTTTCCAGCGACAGCCAGAACATCACCGAATCTCTGGCATCGCAGGCTGCGGTCGCCCTGACGAACAACCGGCTGATCCATGACCTGGAGACGCTGCTGGAGTCGTTCATCAAGACCGTAGCCGCCGCCATCGACGAGAAATCCCCCTACACGGGCGGTCACATTCGGCGGGTTGCCGAACTGACCATGGCCATCGCCCGCAAAATCAACGAAGCCAAGGAGGGGCCGTTCGCGGATGTTTTCTTCGACGAGCACCAGTTGAAGGAGCTTCGTCTGGCCGCTTGGCTCCATGATGTGGGGAAAATCACGACGCCGGAATACATCATCGACAAGGCGACCAAACTCGAAACGATATTCGATCGCCTGGCTCTTCTGAAATTGCGTTTCGAGGTGCTCAAGCGGGATCGGGAAATCATCATGCTGACCCGGAACCCCGTTCCCGGAAAGGAGCCGAAATCCGCCTTGCCCGATTCCCGGCAGAATCTGTCTGTTGAAACGCTGGCAGAGGACTACGAGTTCCTTGTCAACATCAACATGGGCTATGAGTGCCTGAACGAGGACCAGATTGCCCGCCTGCGGCGCATCGCGGGTCGGAAGTGGCTGATGGGGGACGAATGGCGTTCCCTCCTCAGCGAGGAGGAGCTGAAGAACCTGAGCATTCCCCGAGGGACGATCACGGCGGAGGAGAAGAAGATCATCGACAACCACGCGACCGTAACCTACAAGATGCTCTCCCAGCTCCCCTTCCCGAGGAAGATGAGGCACGTGGCGGATTATGCGGCCGGTCATCACGAGAAACTGGACGGCACGGGCTATCCCCTGGGCCTCAAAGATGAACAGATTCCCATTCAGGTGCGCATCTTGACCCTGGCGGATGTCTTTGAGGCGATCACGGCCAAGGACCGCCCCTACAAGAAAGGGAAAAAGCTTTCTGAGGTTATGTCCATCATGCGGGGCATGGTGAAAGACCGGCACCTCGACGCGAATCTTTTCGATCTGTTCATTCGGGAACGGATTTATCTCGACTACGCGGTGAAGGAGCTGGATCCGCGGCAGGTCGATCAGTTGGACTTCGATCTTCTGCTTTGCTCAGCGAATTGATTTCCTTCTCGATGCTCCGCCCTCTTTCGCTGCCTTTCGGAAAATGGGGCCGGGCGGCCTGAAAATGAAAGAGGGCGCTTTCCCTTTTCCTTTTTTTCTTGAAGTAAAGGCCGAAGTGGTAGTGTGAGTTTCCGGAATCGCCGGTCCGGCCGTATGCCACGGCCATGTTGTAATGGATGTCCTCATCGGCAATCTTTTCCGGATTCAGCCGGCCGTAGATTTTGACGGCGGACGCGAAATCTCCCAGGGCCTCATAGGATTTGGCCAGGTGAATCAGGGCGATTTCGTTTCCTTCATTCAGGGTCGGAACCTTCTGCAGCAGCTCGATGGCATCGGCGGGTCGGCCGGCTTTGAGGCAACTGATGCCGGTGTGAAGCAGAATGTCCTCGTCGGCCGGGGCGCGCTGCAGCGCCCGCTTGAAGTTTTCCAGAGATTGGGACAGGAGACCGAGCTTTTCCTGGATGAGCGCAAGACCGAAAAGCGCATCCACGTCATCGGGGTTCTTCTTCAAGGCCTGCTCGTATTCCCGAAGGTCATATTCCAGGTTCTTGTTTTCCAGAACGAGCATCGCCTGGACCCGCTTCAATCCGCCCACGACCGAGTCTTTTCCCCGCTGCCGGTAGATGGTCTGCAGCAGGCCGTCCAGGTAGCGGATCCGCTCGTCCGTTCCCGGGTGTGTCAGGAAGTAGGAGGGGACGGTGTTGGAGTAAAATTCATACCGCCTCATGATCCGAAGAAAGTCGAGCATGGCCTTGCCATCGTACCCGGACTGGACCAGGGTTGCCATGCCGAGCCGGTCCGCCTCCTCTTCATGTTCCCGGCTGTACTGCAAGGTCAGGTGGGTGGCGGCGGCCATGGAAAAAGCGGCAACCGCGGCGGTTCCCTGTCCGCCTCCGCCGAAAAGCGCGCCGGCCAGAATGGCGGCCAGCGAAGCGATGGACACTTTCTGAGATTTGTCCAGGATGGCGGCGATGTGCCGCGCGTTCGCGTGTGCGATTTCATGGGCCAGGACGCCGGCCAGTTCGGCTTCATTTTCCACGAGGCGGATCAGCCCGGTGTTGATGTATACGTACCCGCCCGGCGTCGCGAAGGCGTTGACAGCGGAGCTTTTCACAATGAAAAACCGGAAATCGAAGGGGGCTTTGCGGCTGTGCGCAAGAACCAGATTTCCGATGCGCGTGAGATAGTCCGCCGCTTTCCGATTCTGGTCCAGATACCCGTGCTTTGCCAGCTTGTCATGGAATTCCCTTCCCACCTTGTTTTCGTCCTCGATGGTGAAAGCGCCGGACGCGTGCGCAGGAAGGAAGAGGCCGAGAAACAGGATCAGCATCCAGAACGCAAAACGGGAAGGGACCCTTTTCAAAGCGGGCACGCCCGGGATCGTTTCCGGGGACAGATTCATGAAGCGGGTCCATCGTGCAAGGGAGTTAAACATGGCGGCCGCAAAATAGGTTTGTGCTTTTCAAGGTCGATTGTGTTATGTGCAGAATCAATCTGATATTTATATGAAAGAGCTGATTCACACAAGGAATATCTCGGTACGCTGTTACGAGACGGAGGAGGCGGCGCTTCTGGTGGAAGGATCGCTGGCCGACGAGCGCCTGTTCCCCTTTTTCCTCTATTCGGCGAATGAAGCGCGCGGCCCCGGCGTGGTCCATCACATGAGCATCCGCCTGCGGCTCTCCCTGCCGGAACTGAAGATTCTTGATGCAGATGCGGAAATGCCGGTCGTGCCGGTCTTCGAGTGCCGGGAGATTGCCGAGTCCGTGAGGAGACTCATCGGTCTTCGGATCCGGCCGGGATTCACGAATGAAGTCCGGCGGCTTCTGGCAAAGACGGCAGGTTGCCTGCACCTGACCCATCTGATCCTGGCCATGAGTTCCGCGGCGGTGCAGGGGCTGTGGACCTATTACAGCCGGAAAAAGACGGGCGGCCCCGTGCGAAAGCCGGAAATGGACGGGTCCATGATCGTCGACAGCTGCTGGCTCTGGCGCGGGGACGGACCCCTGGCGGCGCGGTTCCGGAAAAACCTGAAAGAAGGAGTTCCTTCCAAAAAAAGACTGCTGATTACCATCGACGGGCCGGCGGGCGCCGGTAAAAGCACCGTGGCCCGGATGCTTGCAGAAAAACTTTCCTACTCCTGCCTGGAGACCGGCGCCCTTTACCGGGCGCTGGCCTATCGCTGCATTCGGGAAGGGCTTGCGGCGGCGGATGAAAGCGGGATTGCCGATCTGTGCGACCGGATTCATGTCACCCTGAAAAGCGAAGCGGGCTCCATGCGGATCTTTGCGGACGGCGAAGACGTCACGGACCGGATTCGCAGCGAGCCGGTGGGTCTGCTGGCTTCAAACCTGTCGGCCATGGCTCCGGTCAGGGAGCGGTTGCTTTCCGTCCAGCGCGACGCGGGGAAAGAGGGCGGGGTCATCGCCGAAGGCAGGGATATGGGCACAGTGGTGTTTCCCGAGGCGGACTTCAAATTTTTTCTGGATGCCAGCGCGAGTGAACGGGTCGAAAGGAGGCGCCGGGAAATCCTGGCGCGGGGAGACGCAGTCCCGTATCGGATCGTCCGGCGGGACCTTGCCGCGAGAGACCGTCAGGACCGGGAGCGAAAAGTCTCCCCTCTCCGGACGCCTGAGGATGCCACCGTGATCGACTCGACGCATCTGTCCGCGGAAGCGGTGGTCGCACGGATCCTGTCCGTCCTGGAAGACGGGCGCCCTGAAGCATGACGTGTTCAATCCGCTTGAAATTCGGATTTTGTTGTGATAAATGAGTAAAGTTATACAAAGACATTCAACTTTTCAGGGGGGGTAACGGTTCAATGGTTAACAATGATAACTTAATGTCGGAACAGGATTCCCAGCAGGAGGAAACGCGTGCATCCCAGCCGGAAGCGGCGGCCGTTCAACCGGCGCCGGGCAGGGAAGAGGCTCTGGGATTCAAGGAACTCTACGAGCAGAGCCTGCAGAACGTGCAGCTGGGGGCGGTCGTCACCGGAAAAATCGTGCAGATCAATGCCGATACCGTCATGGTCGATGTCGGCTGGAAAACGGAAGGATACATACCCATCCGGGAGTTGAAAAACGACGAGGGGAATCTGACCATCGCAGTGGGCGATGAAATCGAAATCCTTGTCGACCGGCGGGATGGCGACGGCAACCTCGTTTTGTCCCGGGACAAGGCCGCGAAAATCAAAGTCTGGGACGATGTTAAAAAGGCCAGTGAACAAAATGCGGCCATCCGGGGCACCGTTGTGGAGCGGGTGAAGGGCGGGCTTTCCGTGGACATCGGGATTACGGCGTTCCTTCCCGGTTCGCAGGTCGATATCCGGCCGGTCCGCGATCTGGACCGTTTTGTCGGTCAGACCTTGATGTTCAATGTCATCAAGTATGACCGGAAAAGAAACAATGTCGTCTTGTCGCGCCGATCCATCCTCGAGCGCGAGCGGGAAGCGGAGAAGCGGGAGACCCTGGAGCGGCTGGAAGTGGGGGAAATCGTCGAGGGGGTCATCAAGAACATAACCGACTACGGCGTCTTTATCGATCTGGGCGGCGTGGACGGGCTGCTGCATGTCACCGATATCTCCTGGGGCCGGATTACCCGCCCCGCGGACAACTTTACCAAAGGGGACCGGATACAGGTCAAGGTGATTTCCTTCGATCGGGAGAAGGAGCGTGTCGCCCTGGGTCTCAAACAACTGATCACCAATCCCTGGGAAACCATCACGGATCGATATCCCGCGGGATCCATCCTTCCGGGCAGGGTTGTAAACGTCACGGACTACGGCGTATTCGTGGAACTGGAGCAGGGCGTGGAGGGATTGATTCACATTTCGGAAATGTTCTGGACTCGCGAGATCAAGCATCCCTCCAAGGTTCTCAGCTTGGGGGATCAGATCAATGTGATGGTCCTCGATGTGAATCCCGGCGCCAAGCGGATCTCCCTGGGGCTGAAGCAGACCACACAAAATCCCTGGGAGACGCTCCGAGAGAAATATCCGGAAGGCAGCGTCGTCCGGGGCGTAATCCGGAACATTACGAACTTCGGAATCTTTGTGGGAATCGAGGACGGTATCGATGGCCTGATACACATGTCGGATATTTCCTGGCGGCAGCGGGTGAAGCACCCTTCGGAGCACTTCAAGAAGGGTCAGGAAATCGAGGCCATGGTGCTGAACATCGATGTCGAACATGAGAAGTTTTCCCTGGGCATCAAGCAGATCGAGAAAAATCCTTGGGAAGACCTGGACCGGAAGTACAAACCCGGTACGGTTGTCACAGGCAAAGTGACCAACCTGACCGATTTCGGCGTTTTCGTCGAGCTGGAGGAAGGAATCGAAGGCCTGGTTCATATTTCTGAAATCAGCCAGAAAAGGGTCAAGTCATCCTCCGATCTGTTTGCTGTGGGCGACACGATATCGGCAGTGATCAAAAATCTGGATCTGAAAAGCAGAAAAATCAGACTCAGCATCAAGGATCTGGAGGGTCCGTCCTCGGAGGAAGGGTCTTCCGTCCATGCCTATCTGAACAACCGGGAGAATGTGGGTTCCAACCTGGGCAAAGCGCTGGCGGATGTCAAGATCGTGGATATCAAGGGATCATGAGAAGACATCCGGTCATTCTGGGTCTGCTGTTGCTTCTCCTGGTTTTTTTCATTTTTTTTCTATTGGCCTATTTCCTGGGCATTTTCACGGGCAAGCGGTCTCTGCCCTTGGCCGACTCCATCGGCGTGCTGAACCTGGAGGGGGTTCTGCGGAGTTCGCAGGAGTTCGCGAGGCAGGCGGAGGAATTCGGGCGCGATGACGGAATCAAGGCGGTCGTCGTACGGATCGATTCGCCCGGCGGCGGCGTGGCAGCTTCGCAGGAAATCTATGCCTCGCTGGCGGAATTGAAAAAGAAAAAAAAGGTGGTCGTCTCCATGGGCTCCGTGGCCGCTTCCGGGGGATACCTGGTTGCCTGCGCAGCCGATAAAATCGTGGCGAACCCGGGCACCATCACGGGCAGCATCTCCGCCATCATGCATTTTGCCAATGCCGAGTCGCTCATGGAAAAAATCGGGCTGAAATCCTCGGTGGTCAAGAGCGGCAAGTTCAAGGACATCGGATCGCCGGTGCGGCCCATGACAACGGAAGAACAGGCCCTGATCCAGGATCTGGTGGACGACACCTACGATCAGTTGCTGGAAGTCATTTCTAGGGACCGGAAAATTCCCCGGGAGGCCTTGAAGCAACTCGCCGACGGGCGCGTTTTTACGGGAAGGCAGGCCCAGAAACTGCGGCTGGTCGATGATCTCGGGGATATGGGTCATGCCGTGCGTATGGCCGGCAAACTTGCCGGGATCAAGGGCACGCCGGAGCTGGTTTATCCCACCAAAAAGAAATCGACCTACTGGGAACTGCTGATGGAAAAGGCGGCATCGGCACTCGTCGGAGAATTGAATAAGGAGGGCAGCCGGTTTCAGCAGGGAGTCCATTATCTCTACGAGCCTTCATCATGATGAATTACAAGACCATCTTCATTGAAAAAAAGCCGGGATACGCCGTTGTCACCCTGAACCGTCCCAACGAAATGAACGCCCTGTCCCGAACCATGCGCCAGGAGCTGGAGGACTGCTTTATCCGGCTGGAAACCGATGCGGACGTCAGGGCGATCATCCTTACCGGGGGCGATTACATCTTTTCAGCGGGCATGGACATCAAGGAGATGGCCGTTCTTCCCGATCACGAAATCGATGACTACTTCAAGTCGATCGTCCGCTACCTGAAGCGCATCTACTCCTGCCCGAAGCCCGTCATTGCTGCGGTCGGCGGGATCGCGCTGGGCGGCGGATTCAACCTGGCCATTGTCTGCGACCTGATCATTGCTTCGGAGTCCGCCATCTTCGGGCATCCGGAATTGAAATTCGGATTGAATCCGCTCTTCAATCCGCTGCGGCAGATTGTGGGAATGGTCAAGGCGAAGGAAATCGCGATGCTGGGGGAACCGCTGGGCGCGAAAGAGGCGTTCCGGATCGGCCTGGTCAACAAGGTTGCATCCCCGGAGCAATTCATGGCGGAGGCCATGAATATGGCGCAGGAGCTTTCGCGGCGGTCGGCGAAAGCCATTGAGGCGGTCAAAAAGGTATCTCTGGTCGCGCCGCAACTGGACACGAGCTCCGCGCTCGATATGGAATTCGGTTTTTCGGCCTATCTCTTTTCAAGCCCGGAGCGAAAAAAACATATGAGCGATTTCTTCTTTATCGAACAGATGAAGAAAAGGAGACAAAAAAGCGGGGAATGACTTACAGCGCTTCCCATTCGTTGTCCGGCGACGCGAAGTCCCGAAGCTGATCTCTCCGCTTTTTGTGCTGAAGCTTTTTCAGCGCTTTGGCCTCGATCTGCCGGATTCTTTCCCGGGTCACCCCCATCATCTCGCCGACCTCCTCCAGGGTGAACGGTCCGAAATTGCAGGCTACCCAAGTGCAGTTGAGGAACGATTCATTCTTAAGACGCCATTCGCAGGTTGCGTCCTGGCACGTTTCCGCAATCAGATAACCCTTTTTCTTGCATTTGTAGGTGTTGATCACCGGTCCTGTCTCCTGTTTTGCGGTAATATATTCATTGATTCTGATTTGTCAATTGAACGGAGCGCAATCCTTCATTTGGGATGGAAGCGCTTTTCCAGCCTGTGGAGGCGATGGACGAGCGCCTGCTGCTCGAATGGTGTCGCCTCCGGGGCGCGGTCAATGGCGTGACGGACCAGTTCGAGGGCGCGCTCGGGATCGCAACTCCGGTGTTCATGCCACTTCGCCAGTTCGATGAGGGCAAACCGGTCCCCGTCATCTTCAAGGAGCATCTCTTGCCAGAGGCGGACCGCCTCCTCCCACCGGCTGTCCCGCTTGTGGATGAGCGAAAGCATCCGTCTGGCTTCCCGCGCGGCGGCCTCCCGTCCTGAAACGGCGACACATTCGAGCAGGTGCCGGGCCCTCGGGTCATCTTTTCGCTCGATCAGGAGCCGGGCAGCGGCCAGCGCGTCGCGGAGATCGGTACGAGTCCGTTCGCCGGGGACATCGATCAGCTCCGTCAGACGGGCCATCAGTCCCGCCAGGGAAATGACGTCCAGGCGGTTGTGTTCGAAAACGCCGGAGATCAGGCCGGGGTCGCGCCGTTTCAGCCATGCGAAATAGCGCTGCGGAATCTCGCTGCCTGGAATGTCGTCCCGTCGGAAGAATCCGAAGATCTTCTCCTCGATCGTGACGAGGCGGCAGTTTTCGAGACGGTGTCCGAGCAGGCGTCGGGCCGGATAGAGCAGATCCAGATGGGGCATTCCGGTCAGGGGATTTTGAAGGCGGTTCAGGATAAACCGTGTGGTCAGCAGTCCCACATCGAAGCTTTTGCCGTTGAAGGTGACGAGAAACCTTTTATTTTGGGCCAGCTTTGCCAGAATTGAAAGGGCCGCCCGCTCTTCGGCGAAATCCCGGACAAAGATCTGCCGGGTTGCAAAGCCGTCCTTTTCGAACCAGCCGAGTCCGATCAGGAAGGTCAGCGTCCCGCTGCCGCCGGCCAGCCCGGTCGTTTCCGTGTCCAGGAACAGGCCGTCCGTCAGGGGATGATTCTTGAGGAAGCGGTCATTGGCCAGAAGGGAAGCGGCATCCATGTTGATCCTCGAGAGGGATTCGATCGGCCGGTTGCCGTGGAGGGAGGAAGGGTCCGCGAGCCCATCCGATACGAAACAGGAGCCATGGAGCGTGGCGGCCTCCCATCCCGCGATGACATCGGTCAGCGAACGCACTTCCCGCTCGAAGGGCATGACGGGAAGGGCCGGCCGTGATTGCGGCCGACGTGCCAGGATCCGTTCGATCCGCGCGCGGAGGGCGTTGATCTCGCTTCGGCGGTCCGGCCGGTCCGCTCGACCGGTTTCACCGGTCAGCCGTTGGATTCTTTTGGTTACGCTCATGGCACAGTCTTTCATGGGGCTGCGGCGACGGGACGGGATGTTCGTGCCGGACAGCATTGCCTTTCCGGGAAGCGCGACCCCGTTTTTCTCTGTCTGACCACGAAGCCTACAGGATCCGTTCAATGATGGCCAGTGCGACGACTTTTGCCGACAGCCCGACATCCAGGGTCGGTCCGACGCAGGTCGGGCAGCCCTGCAGGCAGGGGCAGTTGCCGATCAGGTCGCGCGCCGACGAGAGCAGCCGCTGGTGTTCATCGAACAGGAGCTCCGCAAAGCCGATGCCGCCCGGATAGGCGTCGAAGATAAAGATGGTCGGATCGTAGGCGTCGACCATCGTCACAAACGATTCGTCCGCCGCCGCCCCCGCGGCGCCTGGAGCGGCTGTGAGGGTCCGGGCGGTTTTACCCTGCCGGACAAACCACTCGCCGCTCTTGTCGCCGATGGCGCGGTCGATGTCGTGCGGGTCCGCCATGAGCAGAATGGCCGCGAGATGATGCAGGCTGTAGGCCAGGCCTGCCAGGCCGTCGATCAGTTCGGACTGCGTGCAGGGGATCTCCATCAGCCGGTCTTTCGGAATGGTGAACCAGTAGCTCGTCGTGTGCATGTCCTTTTCGGGAAGGTTGACGTCTCCGAAACCGATGTTCTCCAGGGTGTAGAACTTGATCTTTTTATATCCGGTGACTTTGCGCACGACCTGAACCTCGCCGTGCTCGACGATGGCGTCCCGGTGGCGTTTTGTCCCGAAGCTGTCGATCACCCGGACGTGGGTGTACGTCATGGCGTCCGTGTAATAGTCCGTGTCCACCTTGCGCACATAGGCCTTTTTCCCGTCGAGGTCCAGCCGCGTCACATGATACTGCTGGGATTCGACCATGTAGATCGCATCCGTGTGGACCGTGGTGAAGGCGCCGTCCCAGTCCACCTCGGCAATGACCTGATGGTTCCCGGCTTCCGTGGCGTCGACGACCACGATGTTTTCGGGATTGACGCTCCGCAGACTGATTTCATCGGCGGGGTAGCTTTCCGCCGCCCAGTGCCAGCGGTCGGCCACACGGTGCAGGACCCCCTTGTCTTCGAGGTAATCGAGAAGCTCCTCCAGATTTTCCTTTCCGAAACGCTCGCCTTTTTCGAACGGGAGTTCGAAGGCCGCGCTTTTCAGGTGATGAAGCAGGATGAGAAGGTTGTCGGGATTCACGCGGCAGTGCTCGGGCGGGAGGGAGAAGAAGTAGTCCGGATGTTCGACGATGAACTGGTCCATGGGGCTGCTCCGGGCGATCAGAATGGCAAAGCTCTGTCCCGTGCGACGGCCGACCCGTCCGGCCTGCTGCCAGGTGCTGGCGATGGAACCCGGATAGCCGACCATGATGCAGGCCTCCAGATCGCCGATGTCGATCCCCAGTTCCAGGGCGTTGGTGCTCACCACGCCCATCACCTCGCGATTCCGCAGTCCCGCTTCGATCTGGCGCCGCAGGTTGGGGAGATAGCCGCCCCGGTATCCGGTCACGAACCTCGTGTCGAGAGGCTTTCCCCGGCTGAACCGGTCCTTCAGGTATTTGGTCAATACCTCGACGTTCAGGCGGCTGGTGGTGAAAACGATCGTCTGGATGGCGTTGGCGATGAGGTCCGCGGCCAGCTTTCTGGCCATGGTCAGGGCGGACTGCCGGATACCGAGCTCGCGGTTCACGATAGGCGGGTTGCAGAGAACGAGCGCTTTGGCAGCCGCAGGGGCGCCGCTTTTTGCAATCACCGCGACCGGCCTTTCCAACAGGTTTTCCGCATGCTCTCCGGGGTTGGCCACGGTTGCGGAACAGCAGATGAAAACCGGGTCCTGACCATAGAAGCGGCAGATTCGCACCAACCGGCGGATGACGTTCGTCAGGTGAGACCCGAAAACGCCCCGGTAGACATGCAACTCGTCGATGACGACGTACTTCAGGTTGCTGAAGAGCTTCAGCCATTTGGTGTGGTGGGGGAGAATCCCCGCATGGAGCATATCGGGGTTGGTCACCACGACATGGCCCTGCCTGCGGATGGCCCGGCGGGCGTCGTCCGGCGTGTCGCCGTCATAGGTGTAGGTCCGGATGTCACCGCCCAGTTCATGGATCAGGCCATGCACTTCGTGCATCTGGTCCTGGGCGAGGGCCTTGGTGGGAAACAGGTAGAGGGCGCGGCTCTCCGGCGCTTCGAGAATCCGTTGAAGCACGGGCAGGTTGTAGCACAGCGTCTTGCCGCTGGCCGTGGGCGTCACCAGCAGCACATGCTGCCCGTCCCGAGCTTTTTGGATCGCTTCGGCCTGATGGCTGTAGAGTTGTCCGATGCCCCTCTTTTCGAGGACAAGACGGAGGCCGGGGTGAATCCAGCCCGGAAAGGCGGCGTAACGGCCTTCCGTGGCCGGAAGTCGCCGGAACGACGTCACGGTTTCCATGAAGCGCCGGTTGTCTGCCAGCCGGGACAGCCATTCGTCCATGGTGAATTTGGCCATAAACCCTTCCTGGCGGCGGATCAGAGACGCTTGACCTTTTTCTGTTCGTACATGGCCGTATCGGCGCGGGTCATCAGATCATCGAGCGTGCGGGGATCTTCGGGATCGAATGCGGCCCAGCCGATGCTGATGTGCAACTGGTATGAGCGGTTTGCCTCGGCGTTGTGGCGGTCGAATTGGTGCTGCAGGCGCTTCAGGAGATATTCGGGACTGATGTCGGCGGTGTTGAGGGAAAGGATGGCAAACTCGTCGCCGCCGATCCGGGCGATGATGTCCGCTTCCCGGAAGGTTTTTTTCAGGATCGAAGCGACGTCCATGATGGCCCGGTCTCCCTCCAGATGGCCCAGGGCGTCGTTGATGATCTTCATGTAATCCAGATCGCAGAAAAAGAGCAGCATCTTCATCCGGGTCCGGCTGGACGACCGCATGTGCTGTTCCGCCAGGGTGGTGAATCCCCTGCGGTTGTAGAGGCCCGTCATCGGATCGGTCACTGCGAGGGCCCGCAGTTCCTCATGCAGCAGCTTGTATTCGGTGATGTCGGTCAGCAGGCCGCCGAGTCCCGCCGCGGCATCACCTTTGTCGCGGAGGGGCCGGACGGACGTGCGCATATCCAGGATCCGTCCATCCCGGGTCAATACGCGCAGTTCGGTGGTTTTCGTCCCGTCGATCAGGGCTTTCTCAAACCAGTCATGCAGGGTTGGAATGCCCTCCGCGGGAACGAATCTGGAAAAGGGCTGCCCGATCAGCTCATTCACACCGTATCCGATCACGCGCTCGACCGACGGGCTGACATAGGTGAAACGGCTCTGGGCATCCAGNNCCGCAGGCGCTCTTCGGCGATTTTTTTCTCCGTGATGTCACGGGTGAGCCCCCGGAAGCCGATGGGGTTTCCCTTCTGGTCCCGAATCAGGAAGATGGAGGTCTGGACCTGGAGCGGTGTGCGGCTCTTCGTCATGATCTTCCATTCGAACAGTCTGGCCGGGGCGCCGGTCCGGTAAACCTCGTGGAAGGCCTGAAACACCTGTGCGGCGTTGGCGTCGTCCATGAGGATCCGGTAGTTGGCACCCCGCAGTTCCTCTGCCGCGTATCCCGTCAGCCTCGGGAGGATGTCGTTGAAAAAGGTGAACCTGCCCGTCAGGTCCACCTCGTAGTAGCCATCGTCGATGCTGTCGAGCATCTCGCGGTATTTTCGTTCGCTTTCAGAGGGGGGAAGCGGCTCTTTTCCATTTTTGGCTCCGGTCTGGAACGGCTGATGCGTCCTTTTCGCTTCGATCATGAATCCGCCCTTCTTTCACTCTGCCGATGGCGCTTCCCCATCCTCACCCTCGCTGAGACTCCATCGCACCCTACCGCTGATTCGGATCGCCCCCGAAATGGAAGCGATCAAAGTTTAATAGATATTATTGCAAATTATCATAAAAATTACAATCAAAAAGGCATTTGAGTCGGGTAGGTCGAAGCCGCAGTCATCCGCTCAGGGTCAAGACCTTTGCGCCGCGGATCTGGCCGGACTTCAATTCGGCCAGGGCGCGGTTCGCCTCCGCCAGGGGGAAGGTCTGAATCTGCGGCCGGACGGGAATGTCGGCCGCAAGCTTCAGGCACTCCCGAATATCCGAGCGCGTCACATTGGCGACGCTCTTGATTTCTTTTTCGAGCCAGAGGTCGGACGCATAATCCAGTCCGAGCAGCGCTTCCCGGTCGGCATCCTCCTTGCGGATAGCGTTGATCACCAGACGCCCGCCGCTCTTCAGGCTCCGCATTGCCGCCACAACCGGCTTCCAGACCGGTGTGGTGTCGATGACGGCCTGAAGCTTTTCCGGGGGAGAATCCTCCGTTCCGCCCGCCCAGACGGCTCCCAGATCCAGGGCGAAGCTCCGTTCCTTTTCGCTCCGTGCGAAAACGAAGATGTCCGTTTGCGGATAAAGCCGCCGGGCCATTTTAAGGACCAGGTGCGCCGAGGCCCCGAAACCGGTGAGGCCCAGCGGCTGACCGTTCCGGATGCCTGCCAGGCGGAGTGAGCGGTAGCCGATGGCGCCGGCGCACAGCAGGGGCGCCGCTTCCGCGTCGGAGAAGACCGCCGGGATCGGATAGGCGGAGCCTTCCGGAAGGGTCATGTACTCGCCATAGCCGCCGTTCCGGTCGCGGCCGGTCGCTTTGAAGTCCGGGCAGAGATTCTCCCTGCCCTCGGCGCAGAAAGGGCAGCGGCCGCAGGTGGAGTGAATCCAGCCGACGCCGACCCGGTCGCCCGCCTTGTGTGCCGTGACGTGATTCCCAACGGCGGCAACCCGCCCGACCACCTGATGGCCCGGGATGACCGGGAACTGAGGCGGCGGCGTGCGGCCCTCGATCTCATCCAGCTCGGTGTGGCAGACGCCGCAGGCGGAAACCCGGATCAGGATTTCGCCGTCCACGGGGGACGGGTCCGGCACATCCGCCATCTCCAGCGGGTGGCTGTTCTCCCGAAAAAGGGAAGTGCGCTTCAGAATCATGGCTTTCATGGCGGATCCCCCTCGCAGTCGGCGGTCAATTGACGGATTTCCAGTATTCAGAATAGCACAGACCGGCTGCCAAAGCCAATGGCCGGCGCTTCACCGGAGTTTGTGAATGGCCGGCTTCACGGGTTGATTTTGCCCGTGCTTTCCAGTACGCTCGAAGGCGACAGAAAACGAGGAGCATGCCATGAGACATTCCATTCCGGGACGGATGATCATTCTGGCCTTGGCCTGCGCCGTGCTGGCCGGGTGCGCCACGCTGCCTCCGCGCCTTCAGGAATCCGGCCTGAACAGCCGCTTCTGCTTCGACCGCGATTTGCCCTTTGACGACTATATCCGGGAAACCGGCCGCATGATCGAAAGGGTCCGCGTGGACATCAACGAGTTCAACCGGGACCGGATCCTGGCGGCCAACATGCCCTTCGAACTGAGGCCCGACGAAGGCCGCTTTTCCCGGAATGCGGACGGGCGCTGGCCGCGGGGCATTCTGCTGGTTCACGGGCTTTCCGATTCTCCCTACCTCCTCCAGCCTATCGGCCGGCACCTGCAGTCGCAGGGCTTTCTGGTCCGGTCGATCCTGCTGCCCGGCCACGGCTCGGTTCCCGGCGACCTCCTGCGGGTCAGCCATCGGGACTGGATTCAGGCCGTCGAATACGGCATTCGCCAGCTCAAGCCGCGCGTGGAAAAGCTCTATATGGGCGGGTTTTCCACCGGCGGCGCCCTTTGCATCCGCGAGGGGCTCGCGGACCCGGACATTCGCGGCCTGGTCCTTTTCGCGCCGGCGGCGGGCATTCGAAGTCCCTGGGCATTCACCGCCGGTTTCCTGAAGACGTTCCGCGACTGGCTGGGGGGTGAGGAGGACGACCGGGACTACGCGAAGTACGAATCCTTCGCCGTGAACGGCGGCGCCCAGCTTTACCGGCTGACCCGGGAGATCGATGCCGCATTCGCATCCGGCCGGCGGCTGACCATGCCGGTGTTTGTCGTTCTCAGCGAAGCCGACATCTCCGTGGACAGCGAAAAAATGGTCGAAGTCTTCCGGTCCAATGCGACATCGCCCGACAGCGTCCTGATTCTTTACGGCGGAGAGAACGGGAAAGGCCGGAAGGAAAGTGACAGGCGGATTCGCTGTATCGAGAGCCACGACCCCGAGCGGCGCATCCTCGATTTCTCCCATGTGTCCCTCCTGATGCCGCCGGAGGATGCGCATTACGGGAAAAACGGCGGCTACCGGTATTGCCTGCATTACCGGGGCGACCGGGCGAAGCGGATGGCCTGCTTGCACGACCCGTCGACGTGGCAGGGCGAGATCACCGAGGAGAATCTGAGCAAGCACACTCTGCGCCGGCTGACCTACAATCCCCGCTATGCCGAAATGACCGGAATGCTGGACCGTTTTCTGGAAGCGGCAAAGTGATCCCGGCGCGGGTGCGGCCCGCCGCGGCTCGAGAGCATTGGGCAAATGCCCGTCAACTCTTTCGGCTGGTCTTGGTGATGAACGTGGACACCTGCTGCTTGACCTTCTTGCTGTTGCACTTCGGGCAACCGATCTTGACCTTATCATGCTCGGCGATGCTGTGCTGGACGGAGAATTTACGTTTGCAGTCCTGGCATTGGTAATCGTAGGTGGGCATGGTTTTTCCTCCTTGTCATGATATGGCTTCCCTTCCATAATTTAATAAAACAAAAAAAGTTGTCAAGGCCTTTCGTGAATCCCGCCGTTCGTGAATCCATGTATGGTCCTGTTTTGTGAGGGAGAGATTCTGACCGGCTTTTTTATCCGCGGCCGAAGACGGGATGACGGGCTGCGGCCAGATGGACAAGGCGGCTGCCCATGGCGCCGAAGGAATAGCCCGCCGCTTCCGCGGCGCAGGCCATGCTGGCGTCCGAACTGATGTCAGCGTTGGGGTTGATGTCGAGGATGTAGAAAATGCCGTCGCGCANNGTGGACATCAGCAGGTCCGATTCCGGTTCGGTCAGCGGGGCGGGGAGGCGCAATTCGATTTCCTCGTAGTGAAGGGACCCGGGAAGGAATTTCGCATCGTAGGTGCAGAGACGGTCCCGGACATTGCCGAAGCGGCTGAAATCCATTTCGGCGGGCGGCAGCATCTGCACCGGATCGTTGCCCCACAGGGAAACATGAAATTCGCGCCCGTCGATGAAGTCCTCGACCAGGGCGGGCTGTTTGAACGCATCGAGAATAAAGGCAATGCGGGTGCGCAGTTCCTCGCGGTTCAGGACGACGGCCTCCGTGCTCACCCCGAGGCTGCAGTGTTCCTGCGCGGGTTTCACGATGGCGGGATAGCAGCTCCAGTCGCCGGGATCGGCCCGGTCAAAAATTCGCCAGGCCGGCGTGGGCAGGCCCTGCGCATCGAGCAGACGCTTGACGGAGGCCTTTTCCCAACTCAACCGGAGGACGTCCGACGTCGCGCCCGTGTAGGTAAAACCCAGATCCTCCAGCACTTCCGCCACCAATGCATCGCTGTGCGGAATCCCGGGTAGCTCCTCACACCAGTTCAGGACCACCCAGGCGGCGGGATCGAAACCCTTCAGGCAGGCAGCCAGGTCGGCATGGCTGACGGCGACCGTCTCCACCGGGTGTCCCAGTCCGCCAAGCGCCGACGCGAGACATTCGGCTTCACGCCGGGCCGTTTCCCTGTCGCTCGACGGCCAGGCGGGATCGAGATTGTGCAGCAGCAGGACCGGCAATTCCTTCATGCAATTTGTCCCCTTCTTTTTTCGATCTGACCGGTGGGGGCATGATTGGCACATTCCGGTAAAGTTCTCAACCGAAAACGGGACCTTCCCGTGATGTATTCGATTGAATGATTTCCGGCTGACGCATGACAGGATCCGTCAATTTGGCGACTCCGTCACCGGCATTGTTTTACGATCCGAGATATGACTCTTTTAACAGGAACTTAGGGATGGAATCCACAGTTGTGTTGACAACATTGTTTACAGAACTGTTTATGAAGCGCCTAAGTTGCCAATTAATGCGAAGAATAACGCTGTGCACGAAAATCATTCAATTTAAAAATATAATAAATACATATAGATAAGATAAACCCGCAGAATTTCCTGAATTTATGCGCCTTGCTCGGAAGGTTATAAACCGGGCATGGAAAATATTTGAGATTTCTTAAATTTTTCGAATAATAAATGTTATTATTATATAATCATTGTTTGAATTGCCTCTATTATATAAATTCCCTCCTTTCCGATATTTGGTTTGATGGGCGGCGTGTGGTTGCATCCGGTCATCGACGATGCCGGCTTCCATCCTCGCGGCGGTGCAATGGATGGATGGGACGATCCGCTGAATGGGGATGGTTCGGTTCCCCCTGCGGCAAAGCAATGCGGCGGTTGATTCAGGCTTTCTGAAGATATTTGCCCAGGAGATCCGAGATCTCTTTCGGCATTCGGATCCCTTTTTCAATAAGCCTCGTCTGGTACTTTTTAAACGAGTAAATGTGCCGGAAGGAGCTGATCATGATTCGAATGTATTCGCGGACCATGGCGGCAAGCTTCTTGCGCAGGGCCGGCTTATCGAGGAGCAGGCTTTCCACTTCCTTGATCAGCCTGAGATTCACGGGGCGGCAGATGGACCGGTAAAAGGCAAAACGCTGAAGCTGGGTGTCGTTCGAGTCCTCATTGCGGATGGCCTTTTCGACCCTGTCCAGATCGAGGCTGTCGCAGACCTCGATTTCCATGTGGCCCGCACGCAGTGCCTCGAAAACAGCCTGCAACGGCTGCGGTATGGAACAGGCATCGTTCGGATCGGTCAGGCATTCTTCTCCCCGCAGATAAACGATGAGGTCGATATCGGAGCCCCGATCCGCGATTCCGAAGTTCAGGGAACCGAGAAGATCGAAGGCGACATGCATTCCCCGATTCCCGATGTCCCGATAGATGCCCCTCAATTCCCGGATCATGCGCCTGGATTCTTCCGTTTCATAGTTCAGGAAGAATTGTTTCACCCTTCTGAACCGGGAAACGGAGCGAATGTGGTTCTGTCGCGGAGCCTGACCCGTCAGCCGGTTGATTTGATGTTCATCGAGGGCCAGTTTTCTCAATTCACCGTCTCTCAGCACATAATCGGCCAGGTCCAGTGTTTGACGGGCATCGAGTTTGCGGAGCGTGGCGACATGAAACTCCCCGGATTCCAGGATCAGGTCGAAGAAGTATCCCCCTTCCTTGATCTGATGGATCTCTACATATTTGCCGAAATTGGAGGGGTTCAGGAAAAAAGTTCCCTGACGGTAACGGCATCCCCAGGCTTCGTGGACATGGCCGCTGAGAACGACCTTCGGCGCTTCCTCGTCGATGAAATTCCGGATCCCCACACTGCCGACACTGCCCTGACCCTGCAGGGTATCCAAAAAACCGTAGGGCGGGTGGTGCAACAGGCAAATGTCGGGCTTCTCCTTTTTGAAGAACTCGTACGGCTCCGAAAAAAAGGTCCCTGCTCGCTGGCCTTCCCTGAATCGGACGCAGAGGTGATCGGGCACGCCCGGCGTCGAGACGGCGGCGCCTCCGTAGCCGGAAATCTTCATGCCGCGAAATTCCATGGAGCGGAGATGAAGATTCCGGTCTTTGAGGGGAGTGAGGTCCAGGTCCATGTCGTAATTTCCCGGAATGACGACGATTCGCTTTTCCGAAAACCCGGAAAAGGTCTCGGCGAGAGCGTCGTATTTGTCCAGCAGACGCTTCCGCGCCTCGTCGCTCAGCTTGACGTAGTTTTCCGCCTGGCGGATCTGCTCATCATCAGCCCTCGCATTCGAGGACAGCATTTCCGCGGCAATCGTGTACAGATCCCCCTCCCGGTCCTGCATCTTTCTGATTTTCTGAAAATACTCCTGCAACGCGATGAACTTCCAGGCTTTGGCGTGTGACGGGAAAACGGAATAGATGAGATCTCCGCCGATCAGGTAGATGTCCGCACGGGTCTCGCTCAGGAGGCGCTCCAGGTTCTTGAATGCGTCGTGGATGTCCGTCAGGTAGATGATCCTCATGTCGTCCTTTCTCTTCAGAATCGGCCGGCTTCTTCGCCGCTGAACGGCGGGCTCTGAAACGGGCTTCATGGCAGCACCTCGAATTCTGTACCACATGTTCGAGCCGGATGCAGGCATTTTAAATCGTTGCATCACACGTTGGCTTATAATGCGAAGCACGGCCGGACCGGGTCGTACGTGGGGTCCATGTTTGCTGTCCAACCGCATGCCCAGCCGCCATGGATCCCGGTAGGAAACGGACATCGGCCGCTGGTATGCCGGCCGGCCGAAAAGTGCATCCGATGGCATGAATGAATGGCAGGCGGCCCGAAGGCCACTGACGCGCGTTTTTTGCTTCTCAATTCCTGTTCCGTCGGATATGATGATTCATATATCCTCCGTTTGCAGGCAGGTATTTGAGATCCTCATCCGTGGCCGGGCGGGCGATGACCGGAAGAGATGCCGCGCCCGATCGCGGCATCATTTGACATGAAAGAGGAAGATTTCCGACAGAGGGGAAGATGGCATACGTTTATCGATCGAAGGCAGGCACATTCACGATTCGGGTTGATGAAGCCAATCCTGGGAGCGTTGAACTCTGTCTCGGCGGGATGTGGCTCTGCAATTATGACTCGGCCGATGGAGCCGCGGCGGCGGTCTGCCGCGGGGAGACGGGCTGGCCGGACTGGGACGGCCGAACGGATTCGGAAGGGCCGCAAGATTTGAAAGACTGGGAAGAAATCTGATCGAAAGGCCGGTCTTTCTTGACGTGATTTCCGATCCAATGCTCATAGTTGTATGAATGTCATAGATTTCTGATCGGAGGTTGTCGCATGGAGAGTCGAATCGCGGAGGCGATGCGGATGCCCCATCCGCCCGTCGCCCTGCTCTGGTCCGACGATAAGCCGGCCGGGGCCATGCAGTTTCAGGAGGGGCGGTGGGGCTGCGTCATGTGGCTGGCGGCGAGCGCCGCCCGGGGGCGGGCCGCGGTCTGCGACGCGAAGACCTTCGGCTGCGTCGGCGGCGGTGTGGGCCTGGGATTCGGAAACCAGTACAAAAACTTTCCCGGCGGGGAGGACTGCTTTCGCTGTTTCCTCTCCTCGGGCAATGACGGCTGGGAGAAGGGGCGCGCAGCGGCGGAGCAGGCCAGGCCCTTCCTGCGGGCCGAGGCCTACGACAACTTTCTCCACGGCGAACGGTATTTCAAAGGCCCGGATCAGGTCTCCCGCTTCATCTCGTGCCTGCCCATGATGGAGATCCCCAAACGCTATGTGGTTTTCAAGCCCCTGCGGGAGGTGGATCCGGCAGTCGATGACCCGAAGGTCATCGTTTTCTTCGCTGATCCGGACCGTCTCTCCGCCCTGGTGGTCCTGGCCAACTATGGCCGGGGAGACAACGAGAACGTCATCATCCCCTATGCGGCAGGGTGCCAGACAATCGGCATCTATCCTTACCGCGAAGGCCGCTCGGACCGGCCGAAGGCCGTCGTGGGCTTGACGGACCTGTCGGCCCGGGTCTACATCCGGAAGCAGTTGGGCGATCATCTCTTGAGCTTCGCCGTGCCCCCGGTCCTCTTTGCGGAGATGGAAGCGAACGCGGCCGGGTCCTTCCTGGAGCGCCACACCTGGAAGGCGCTCATGGAGGACGGCAGGGAGGGATGAGCAGGAAATCCGGGAGCCGCAGCCATGCCTGATCAACCCCGCCGAATGGAAAGGGAAAGGAAGACCCTGGAGGCGATGATCCGCATCTTCTGCGGGGATCGGCACGCGACGCGGAAAAGCCTCTGCCCCGACTGCCGGGACCTTCGGGCCTACGCCCTGAAGCGGTTGGACAAGTGCCCCTTCGGGGAAGAGAAGCCCGCCTGCTCCCGGTGCACGGTGCACTGCTACAAGCCGGCCATGCGGGAGCGGATCCGTGAGGTCATGCGGCACTCCGGGCCGCGGATGATCCGCCGCCATCCGGTCCTCGCCGTTGCCCATCTGCTGGATGGGCGGCGCAAAGAGCCCGCATCCTGACGCACCGGCTTTATCCCGCGCCGGACAGGCGCCGCGCGACCGTTGTAAGCGGGTGTAGGAAGGGCGCAACTTGTATTATCCGGGAGAGGGAATCGAGGGGGATTGCCCGTGAAGATCTGCCACCGCTGCCGCCGGGAAATCACTCTGGAAGGAAAGATCGGCCGGCGGGAGGCCTGCCCCGGCTGCGGCGCCGACCTCCACTGCTGCCTGAACTGCTCGTTGCACGATCCCGGCGCCTACAACCAGTGCCGGGAGCCCCAGGCGGAGCGCGTCTTGGACAAGGACCGTGGCAACTTCTGCGACTGGTTCCGCTTTCGGGACGCCGCTACGGGCAATGGGACGGGAGGAGGGAAGGGCAGTGCCGAGGACCGGCTGAAGGCCCTGTTCAAGCCCTCATAAAACCGGGATATTATGCAGAATCTCTATTGTCGGTTTGTTCGCGTCTCGGACAACCGCATTTGCCGATCCATTGTCCGGCATTCATCTCAGGGAGCGTTCAGCAGCATCGGCATCAGGGAAGTGAAAATCTTTTCATGCAGGTCTTCGTCCGCCGTCCGCTCTCCGATCGCCCGACGGATCCATTCCTCCCGTTTCATCACGAACCGGCCATAGTCCCCAAGCAGCCGGCGGCTTTCCACTTGTACTTGTCTTGGTTTCTGAAAATCAGGTCAAGCCTTTCCAGCTCTGCAAGGTCCCGCATGAGCGTGGTTAAGGAGAGGCGGGCGTATTCCTTGCGATCCATTCGAAATCGTCAGACGCAAAATGCACCGATCCGTCACAACCCCAACAGGATGCGGAGCCGGTCTTCCACCGCCTGCACCGTGCCGGAAGATACGTGTCCCCAGCGGCGGATCAGTCTTTCCGTGGAAATAGAACGGACATCCTCGCATTTGATGAAGCAGGTTTCCCGTGTCCCGGCCTCGGGGGGATCGATCCGCACGTGAGTCCGGATCCCCTTGCCTTTGGTGGATATGGGCAGAACGATCACGAGTTCCGCCGGGCTCTGATTGAACAGATCGACGGAGACAATAAGACAAGGCCTTTTTCCGGCCTGTTCGTGCCCACGAATGGGGTTCAGGTCGACCAGCCAGATTTCCCCGCGGGTGGGTCCTTTCGCCGTCATGATTTTTCACCGTCGGCGAGGGCGGCGTCCCAGGCGGCTCTTTCCTCTTTTTCCGCCTGCCAGGCGTCGGGATCGTTTCGCAACGCCGCAAAATCATTGTGCAAGCCTTCCAGGAAACGCTGGCGGCGGTAGGTTTCGATGGCCCGGTCAATGACCGATTGCAGGGACTTGCCATCCTGCCGGGCCAGTTCGCCGAGCATCCGGCGTGTCGATTCGCTGATTCTGATGGTGGTGGAGGGCATGTTCAGTCTCCTTAAAAAGTGTCAATTATAGAATACAATACTATCTACAAAAATGAAACAAAATAATCTGCATTAAAAAAGCGGTCGCTGTCGTAAGATACAGACAGCGGCCGCTTGCTTTTGTACGATTGTGAATCGGAGCCCTCGGACTCCGCGCTCTTCAGGTACAAGCCGTGACAGGCGTCAACCGTTGTCCTTGATCAGCATGGTCGACGGATCGAGCAGGAGGGGGGCCTCGCCCGCGGTTGCGGTTCCTCCCTTCAGCGGCCGGATGTGGATTTCCGATCCCTTGGGGCGGAGTTCGAGGGCCACATCGAAAAGATCGGCCACGTGCAGGAGCTGAACCGGCAGGCCGTCGGGGCCGGGCTGTTCATGGCGGTGGGTGTGGACGGTAAACCAGATGCGCAATCCCTGCCGGGCGGCGAGCGCCTTGAGATCGCAAAGCGGCTGCCTGCCCGATTCGTCGAAGCGCAGGCCGTCCATGATGATCATCTGCGGATGAAAGATGTTCTGCGCCATCAGGTCCGTCAGGCGCTCCTCCAGGCGGGGCACGCTGAAACCGTCGACCTTGAATGTCATGATCAGACGGTGCGGCAGGATGGTCTCCCAGAGCTGATTGGCCTGCAGCACCTGCGCGAAGCTCGCCAAGTGGTGGAAGAGTTCCTGGTACCAGATGCCGACCTTGCCGACGGGATCATGGAGGCTGATATGAAGCACATTCTTGCTCCTCAGCATGGCGTTGAGCGCGAGCTGCACCAGCAGCGCCGTCTTGCCGACGCCGGCATAGGCCAGAACGGCGCCGAAACCGCCTTCCGGAATGACGTCATCCGTCCCGGAGCTCACATTCCTTAAGGGATTGCGGAGAATCAGATCTTTCTTGAGCATGGTCATATGTTTGTCCTTTGAATGGTTGTTGATCGTTGCGTCTGCCCGCGCGAAGCCGGGACCGCGTTTCAGGCGGCGCTTTTCTTCCGCTGGGCCGCTTCTTCGGCGATCTTTTCCGAGATGGACTGCGGCACCTGCCGGTAGAGGGCGAATTCCATGGTGAACTGCGCCTTGCCCTGGGTCGCCGATCGCAGGACCGTCGAAAACCCGAACATCTCCGCCAGCGGCACCTGCGATTCCACGACGCACATGGGCCCCTCGTCCTGGGCGCCCACGATCATGCCGCGGCGCTGGTTCAGAAGGCCCATCACCGCCCCCTGGAACTCCGTGGGTGTCTCCACGACCACCTTCATGATCGGTTCGTGAATGACCGGCCTGGCCCGGAGGTAGCCATCCTTGAAGGCGCCGCGCGCGGCGGCCTGGAAGGCCATGTCGGAGGAGTCCACGGCGTGTGAGGCCCCGTCGTTGATGACGATCCTGACGCCTGTGACGGGAAATTCCATTTTCGGCCCCTTGGCCAGGCACTGGCGGAAGCCCTTCTCGACGGCGGGAATGTACTGGGTGGGAATGTTCCCGCCCGTGACGGCGTTCTCGAAGACGAAATCGGCATCCGCGACCGGCTCGATGTATCCGGCTACCCGGCCGTACTGGCCGGCGCCGCCGGTCTGCTTTTTGTGGATGTAGTTGAAGTCCGCCCGCTGGGTGATCGTCTCGCGGTAGGCCACACGCGGATTTCCCGTGGCCACCTCGGCGCTGTATTCCCGCTTCATCCGCTCCACGTAGACTTCCAGGTGCAGTTCGCCCATGCCCTCGATGATCGTTTCCCCCGTCTCCTGATCCAGGTGGGTCCGGAAGGTCGGGTCCTCCTTGGTGAAGCGATTCAGGGCCTTGGACATGTTGATCTGCGCCTTGTTGTCCTTGGGCGTGATGGCCAGCGAAATCACCGGGTCCGGTACGAACATGGAGGTCATGGTCAGGTTGATGCCCGGCGAAATGAAGGTGTCGCCGGAGGAGCATTCGATGCCGAAGAGCGCGCCGATGTAGCCGGTGGGGATGGCGTCGATGTCCTCCATCTGGTCGGCGTGCATGCGCACAACCCGGCCGACCTTGACCTTCTTGCCGTTCCGTGCATTCACAATCGTGGTGCCGCGGGCCAGGATTCCCTGATAGACCCGGATGTAGGTGAGCTGTCCGTAAGGTCCGTCCTCCAGCTTGAAGGCCAGCGCCACGATCGGCTTGGACGGGTCGCTGTCCAGCAGCACCGGGGCCTCGTTGTTGTCCATGTCCAGCGCCTCATTCTGAACGTCGGCGGGGCAGGGGAGGATTCGGTTCACGGCGTCCAGCAGGGGTTGAATGCCCTTGTTCTTGTACGCGGAGCCCATGAAGACGGGAGTGATTTCACGCTTCAGCGTTCCCCTGCGGACCGCGTCCAGGATCACCTGATCCCGGATTTCCCGCTCCTCGAGGATCGCTTCCGTCAGCTCGTCCGAAAACATGGAAGCGGCATCGATCAATTCATCCCGCTTTGACCTCGCCTCGGCCAGAAGGTCCTCCGGGATGTCCCCGCTCCGGACGATCTCGCCGCTGTCGCCGTCGAAATAGAGGGCCTTCATGGCCACCAGATCGACCACCCCCTGCAAATCCGTCTCCAGACCGATCGGCATCTGCATCGCCACGGCATTGTGGCCCAGTTTCGAGCGGAGCTGGCCGATGACGCGGCCGGGATCGGCGCCGCTGCGGTCGCATTTGTTGATGAATGCGATGCAGGGGACCTTGTAGCGCTTCATCTGCTGGTCCACCGTGATGGACTGGGACTGGACGCCGCCGACCGCGCAGAGCACGAGGATGGCGCCGTCGAGCACCCGGAGCGACCGTTCCACTTCGATGGTGAAATCCACATGGCCTGGGGTGTCGATAATGTTGATCTCATGGTCCTTCCATTCGCAGAAGGTGGCCGCCGAGGCAATGGTGATGCCGCGCTCCTTTTCCAGCTCCATGGAATCCATGGTCGCGCCGACGCCGTCCTTGCCCTTGACTTCGTGAATGGCATGGATGCGCTTGGTGTAGTAGAGAATCCGCTCGGTCAGCGTGGTCTTGCCCGAGTCGATGTGGGCGCTGATCCCGATGTTTCTGGCCTTCTGAATGTCGTTTTTCATGACGCTTTTCCCTTTGCCTCAAAAAATAAAAAATCCCTCATTAGGAATGAATCAGACCGAATGGGGGATTCACCGTAAACCGTTATTGCCGGAAAGTGGCGCTATTTAATGGATGATCAGGTTTTTGTCAAGTATTTTTTTAATGTGGTTTTCGGCAGTTGCCGAATGACCGTCGGCCGGTTGCCTTTTCCGTACCGGTGGATGCACCGGCACGGATGCGCAGGAATGTCGAGGAGAGGCCGGCAAGACGGGTGGGAATGCGCGATCCCCTGTTTTAAAGATCGTAACGGCCCTCCGCTTCGGGCTGGAAAAGGACCGAGATGATCTTGTATGTTCTGGTTTTCCCCGAGGGAAGGGGCCATTCGATCTCGTCGCCCACCCTCAAGCCGATGAGGGCGGCGCCGACCGGCGCAAGGATGGAAATTCTCCGGCGGTTTATGTCCGCATCGGAAGGGTAGACGAGGGTGATTTCCGATTTTTCGCCCGTATCCAGTTCCTGGAACGAAACGCGGGAGTTCATGGTGACCACGTCGGAAGGGATCTTCTCGGAGGGCACAACCGTGGCCTGATCGAGTTCGTTCCTCAGTTTTGCGATGTTGGGCGCTTTTCCCGCTCCCGACACCATCCGCTCCAGGCGCTCCCAGTCCCTCTCCGTGATGTATATGGTCTTTGGACGCTTCATGGCGCTTTCACCTCCATTCCGCCGGACGATCCCGTAGCGATTCCCGCCCGGTCCCTTTCGCCTCTCGGCATCAACTCCCGATGGATGATTCGAAGGATCTCCTGAGAAAAGCGACGGACCGCATAACCCTCGAGATCGGTAACCGGATCGGTCTCTCTGGGGAACACCTCGCTCAGGCCGATCAGATTCGACTCGATGCTGTCGAGGATTCGGTCCGGGTTCCAGCCGCCCCCGCTGCGGATCGCCGACATCCGCTCCGCCACACCGAGCAGATAGTACCATCGTCCGTCGGGCTTCTTCCAGGCGGATGTCTTCCCTTCCCGAAGCCGTTCCCCGCGGCTGTTTGCGGAGGCGTCCGAAGCGTTTCGATCGTCTCCCGACCGCGCCATTCCATCACCCTTGGTTTTTTGCCACTGAGAAACCGCCATGCCGATGACACCTCGCGTTATTGTCCTGAAAGACTAATATGAAAGGGATTCCATGTCAATGTGATAAAAGGTTCCGGCGCCAAGAGGCGGGTTTGACAAAGAGATTTGTTTTGACAAATCGCCCGCAATCGATGAAAATCGCCGCCGTTGCCGTGAAGGGACGGCGGAAAGCGATGGATCGAATGGCTGACGAAGATATCTCCAAACTGCGGATCGACCGGTCCGTCAAGGCGGCGCCTGCGCCGCGACGGAAAAAATGGGTCTATGGGGTCGCGGCGGCGGCTGTTCTGGTCGTGATCCTGTCCGCACTCTACTTCAGCGGATTGATCCGCCCCGCCGTCCCGGTCCAGGTCGTGACGGTCTCCCGGATCTATCCGTCCCAGGCGTTTACGCTTCTCAACGCGAGCGGCTATGTGGTGGCCCAGCGCAAGGCGGCCGTGGCTTCCAAGGTCACGGGGCGCCTGGTGGATCTGATGGTCGAGGAGGGCAGCCGGGTTCAAAAGGGTCAGATCATCGCCCGCCTGGAAAGCGACGATCTGCGGGCGGCGCTGGATCAGGCGGTGTCCAACCGAAAGGTCGCCGAGGCCAACCTCGAGGAGGCGAAGGCAGAGCTGTCGCTCGCCACGCTGACCTATGAGCGGAACCGGCGCCTGCTCGAGCGCCAGATCGTCTCGAAGTCGGAATACGACAATGCGGAGGCCCGCTACCGGCGGGCGCAGGCGGCGGTGACGGCGGCGGATGCATCCATTCGCGGCGGCCGCGCGGCCGTTCAGGGCGCGTCGGTGGCACTGGATTACACCCTGATCCGCGCTCCTTTCGATGCCGTCGTCCTGACCAAGAGCGCCGATATCGGCGACATCGTGACGCCGGTCGGCGCGGCCACCAACGCCAAGGCGGCGGTGGTGACCATTGCCGATTTGGGCTCGCTGCAGGTCGAGGCCGACGTGTCCGAATCCAACCTGGGCCTCATCCGGGCCGGCCAGCCCTGCGAAATCCAGCTCGACGCGATACCCGACGCCCGCTTCCCCGGAGTGATACACATGATCGTGCCCACGGCGGACCGAAGCAAGGCCAGTGTCATGGTGAAGGTCCGCTTTCTTCGGCCGGACCCACGGATCCTGCCGGAGATGAGCGCCAAGGTCGCCTTCCTCTCCCGGGCCGTGAAAGAGGAGGAGGAGCGGGCGCGCACGGCCGTCCATCGCCTGGCCCTGGCCGAGCGCAGCCGGAGCCGGAGCCTCTTTGTGGTTGAGGACGACCGGGTGAAGGAAACCGCCGTCCAGACCGGCGAGTCGTTCGGCGACATGGTGGAAATTCTGGGCGGCGCCAAGGCGGGGGATCGTGTGGTGCTGAAGCCGAACCGGCTGAAGGACGGCGCCCATATCAAAATCGCGGAAAAATGATCATGGGCAGCGAACCGCCGATCGTTGAAATCCGGGACCTCAGGAAATCCTATCGCCGCGGGGATCACATTGTCCCCGTCCTCGAGAACATCACCTTCGATATCGAGCGGGGCGAGTTCGTGGCGCTCATGGGCCCGTCGGGATCGGGAAAGAGTACGCTGCTGAACCTCATTGCCGGCATCGACAAGGTCGACGGCGGTTCCATCCGGGTGGACGGCACGGAGATCACCGAGCTTTCCGAGACCGATCTGGCCCGGTGGCGGGCCACCCACGTGGGTTTCATCTTCCAGTTCTACAATCTCATTCCCGTGCTGACGGCCCATGAGAATGTGGAGCTCCCCCTCCATCTGACGCGGATCACCGGACGGGAGCGGCGCGAGCACGTGGAGACGGCGCTCCGCCTGGTCGGCCTGGCCGACCGCATGGATCACTATCCCGGCCAGCTTTCCGGCGGGGAGCAGCAGCGGGTGGCCATCGCCCGGGCGGTGGTCGCCGATCCGACCATTCTGGTGGCCGACGAGCCCACCGGCGATCTGGACCGGGTCTCGGCGGAAGAGATCCTGTCGCTGATGGACCGCCTGAACCGGGAATCCCGCATGACGATCATCATGGTAACCCATGACCCCCGCGCGGCGGAGAAGGCACAGGTCATCCGGCGCCTGGAAAAGGGGTTCCTCAACCATGCTCATTCTGAAGCTACTCTTTAGGAACGCCTTTCGCCACAAGCTCCGCACCGGGCTGACGATTCTGGGGATCACGATCGCGATTCTCGCCTTCGGGCTTCTGCGCACCGTCGTGGCCGCGTGGTACGCCGGCGTGGAAGCGTCGTCCGCCTCCCGCCTGGTCACGCGGAATGCCATCTCCCTGATTTTTCCGCTGCCCATCTCCTACAAGGACAAGATCCGCCAGGTCGAGGGCGTCCGCACCGTTTCCTACGGAACCTGGTTCGGGGGCGTTTACATCGACGAAAAGAATTTCTTCCCCAATATGGCCGTGGAGGGCGAAAGCTTCCTCCGAATGTATCCCGAGTTCATCCTTCCCGACGCGGAGCTGCGGGCCTTTCTCAAGGACCGCAAGGGCTTTGTCGCGGGCCGAAAGCTGATTGCGAAATTCAATTGGAAAATGGGCGACACGGTGACGCTCAAGGGGCTCATTTTCCCCGGCGACTGGGATTTTGTTCTCCGGGGCGTCTACCGCGGGAGGGACAAGACGGTCGACGAGACCCAATTCCTT
>MTKZ01006321.1_pt1 | contig 30394 bp, 24 predicted proteins | sample 1042781 | NCBI WGS metagenome assembly MTKZ01 (sample SAMN06212207, study PRJNA360539) | anaerobic digester metagenome | biome: Wastewater treatment plant; material: sludge; isolation source: anaerobic digester fed with sludge from wastewater treatment plant | place: Denmark: WWTP Viborg ... | reverse complement strand
CCCCGCCATCATCGTCAACTCATAGAAGTCGGTGAGAAGGGCGGCGTTTGGTCCTGAGAGAAGTCTTGCCGTCATCGTGGCCTCCCGGCGGCGGAGGAGCCGCGGGCGCCCGCGCCTAACTCAGGCTCGTAAAGACCCTCGAAAGCTGGAACTCGTATGATCACTTCATTCTGTCTCTTTCTGATGATTCTTCTCGCCGGCGGCGCGGGTTCCTGCAACGCCGCCAGTCAAGAGGCCGGGCCCTCTCTGTTTCTTGACGCGAAGGAACTGGCGCGGCTGCAAAGCGAGATCAGGCGGCTAGACTGGAAGCGCGCCGCCTACGAAGGCGAAGACGCAGACAGCGACCATGCGTTTGCCGGAACGGGCGTGCGCTCGGGCGCGGACCTGTGGATGAAGCGGAAGATCGAGATTCCGGCGCGCAGCGGGCACTATCATCATTTCTTCTGCGAATGCGGAAGCAGGCTGACGTTTCCGACGGACGGCAGGGAGCACCCCGAAGGTTACCCCTGCAGCGCCTGCGGCAAGGTGTACGCGGGCGAGAAGTATGACGGGGCGGTGCGCTGGCAGATACACAATCAGCTTGCGGTGGCGGCGCTGAACATGGGCATTGTCAGCGCGGTGGAAGGAAAGCGCGAGTACGCCCGCAAGGCCGGGGAAATTCTGCTGAAGTACGCCGCGGCCTATCCCGGACCGCACACCACCCAGACGCAGGGCGGCATGATGTATCAATCGCTCTGCGAGGCGGTCTGGTCCATAGAGCTGGCAGCGGCGTACGATTTCGCGCGCTCGGCGGGGGTGCTCTCGAAGCGGGAGACGGAGTTGATTGAAAACAGGCTGCTGCGCCCGATCGGCGAGGGGCTGATGAGCCTCAACGTGCGCGGCAACTGGCACTCGTGGCATCTCTCGGCGGTGGGGGTCATCGGCTACGCAATCGGCGACAGCAGACTTGTGGACTATGCGCTGGCGGAGTTCCGCAGACAGATCAGCGAGGAACTCGGGGACGACGGGCTATGGCCGGAGTCGGTGCACACCTACCATTTCTATCCGCTGGGTGCGTTTCTGTATCTTGCGGAGGCGGCCTATCACCACGGCGTTGACCTGTATCACCTGGAGCCGAAGCCCGGCAAGAGCCTGAAGGCGATGTTCACCGCACCGCTCGGGTATATGTACCCCGACACGCGGCTTCCAGCCATCAACGACGGCTGGTACAACAGCTTCCTGCCGGCGAATCATTACGAGCTGGCCTGGGCGCGCATTGGCGACCCGGCTATCGGTTGGGGGCTCAAGGAAGCCTGCGGCCGGCAGAAGACGGCGCGCAACTCGTTCTGGGCGCTTCTTCAGGGGCGGCCCCTACCCCGGACAGCGGCGGCGCCGGGTGTCAAGTCGGTGAACTTCCCGGTGCTCGGCATCGCGGCGCTGCGCTCGCGCGATGGCGCGATGATGACGCTGGACTACGGCCCGTTTATGGGACACGGGCAGTTCGACAAGATGGGGGTCACTCTGTTCGCACTCGGCAAGCTCTGGTCGGCCGACTACGGGACGCCGGGGTACGGCTCGCCGATTATGCCCTGGTACACCGGAACGCCTGGCCACAACACGGTGGTTGTGGACGGGAAGAACCAGGCCCGGACACAGGAGCGCCGCCTGACCATCTTTGCCGCCGGAGAAACGTTTGAAGCGGCGCAGGCTGAGACGGAAGAAGCCTATCCGGGCGTGCTGCAGAGAAGGTCGGTGATTCGCGTCGGCGAGAGATTCGTTCTGGTTGATCATCTCCAGAGCGCGGAAGAGCACACGTACGACTGGTTCCTCCGCAGCGAGGGCGCTCTGACGCTGGAGAAGCTGCCCGAAGCGGAAGATGCTCCGGCGCTCGAATACGCGCACGTGACGGATGCGAAGGCGTACGGCGCGGCGAGTTCATGGGCGGGGCAGTGGCGCCAGGGCAGACTGGCGCTGGATGTGTGCGCCTTCAGCAGCGCCCCCGCGACACTCTACTCGGCCCGCTGCCCGGCTGAGACCGCCAACCGGACGGTGCCGCTGGCGATGGCGCGCGCCAGAGCGAAGACGCTCGACATTGTGACAGTGCTCGCGCCTCGCAGCGGCGGCGCGCAGGCAGCGTGCAGCTTCGAGAACGGCGTTCTGACGATCCGCGACGGTGAGGCCGTGGACTACGTGGCAATCGGGAGCACCAAGGCGGGGGCGGAGCTTGCGGCGGATGCCGCGTTCGCGCTGGTGCGGACAAGCGACGGGAAGACTCCCACGCTTGCGGGGGTCATCGAGGGCGCGAAAGTAACATGGAAGGGCCGGAGCCTGATTGCGTCCGGCTCCCGGCAGACTGCTCTGGAGGTGGAGGCCCGTTGAGAACTCGCAGAGACCTGAGCGAACTGCCGTGGAAGCTCTCCGGATGGACGCCGCACCTGTGGCGGATGGACAGTTCGATGGAGATTGGCGCGTCGCCGTCGGCGGAGGTTCCGGCGATTCCCGCCCGCGTGCCGGGGTCGGTGCAGCTTGCCCTGAAGGAGGCCGGGCTTCTTCCGGACTGGAACAGCGGCCTGAACGCCCGGCTCTGCGAGTGGGTGGAGAACCGCCACTGGGTGTACGAAACCGTTCTTCCCGATGATTGGCTCGCGGAAGGCACTGCGCGCCGGGTGCTGTTCGAAGGGCTGGACGGGTGCGGCTCGGTATGGGTGAACGGGGTCGAAGCGGCTTCGTTCGGCAGCACGCACCTTCCCCTTTCGGTGGACATTACGGCGATGACGCGTGAGAGCGGAAACGTGCTGCGGGTGGTGTTCGAGACGCCGCCGCGCTGGCTGGGGCAGTTCGGGTACACGTCGCGGATGACCGCATGGAAGGCGCGGTTCAACTACACGTGGGACTGGGTTGTCCGGCTGGTGCAGATCGGCATGCACGCGCCGGTTGTGCTTGAGGCATCGGACGGGCGCGAGATCGAGCGGCTGGATGTGCGGACCAGCCTCCATTTGCCGCGAACAGGCGAGGTGGAGGCAACAGGCGCGGTTTCGGGGCCGGAGGGATCGGTCGTCCGTCTCGTGCTGCAGAACGATGGCCGCGCGCTCGCCGAGACCGTGGTCTGCACGGGGGAGTTCAATGGCATCGGCGCGCGGATTGCGGGCGTGCCGGTGGAGCCGTGGCAGCCGAACGGGAACGGGGCGCAGCCGCTGTACGGTTTTCACGTGGAGGTGCTTGGCGCGCAGGGGGAACTTCTCGACTCCATGACGCGCCGCGTCGGGTTCAGGCATGTCTGCTGGGAGCCCTGCGAGGGCGCGCCGCCGGAAGCCGACCCGTGGATCTGCGCCGTCAACGGGCAGCCGGTCTTTCTGCAGGGAGTCAACTGGACGCCCATCCGCCCGAACTTCGCCGACCTGACGGAGAGTGACTATCGCAAGCGGCTGGAGCTGTACCGGGACATGGGCGTGAACCTGCTTCGCGTGTGGGGAGGGGCGACGCTGGAGAGCGAGTGCTTCTACGACATCTGCGACGAGCTGGGGCTGATGGTGTGGCAGGAGTTCCCGCTGTCGTCGTCGGGAGTCGAGAACCTGCCGCCTTCGGGCGAGGAGCCGGTGAATGAGATGGCGGGCATCGCGGAGTCGTACATCCGGCGGCGGGCTCATCACCCGAGCCTGATCGTCTGGTGCGGCGGCAACGAGTTGCAGGATGCGCGGGCCGTTCCGTGCGACACGTCCTATCCGATGCTTGCGCGCCTGGCCGAGGTGTGCGCAAAGCATGACCCCGGCCGCCGTTTTCTGGCCACGTCTTCGAGCGGGCCGAGATTCTGCGCCGCCAGGGAGGAGTTCGGGAAGGGGGTGCACTGGGACGTGCACGGGCCGTGGAAGTGCGACGGCAGTCTGGAAGACTGGCGCGCGTACTGGGAAGCAGATGACGCGCTGTTCCGCTCGGAAGCGGGCGCGCCGGGCGCCAGCCCGGCCGGGATCATCAGGCAGTATGCCGGTGACTGCGGCGTGATGCCCTGCACGGCGGCCAACCCGCTCTGGCGCAGGGGGTCTTCGTGGTGGATCGAATGGGACAGGTTCGTGAGCGAGACGGGACGCGAGGGCGCGAGTCTCGATGAGTATGTGGAGTGGAGCCAACAGCGGCAGAAGCAGGCACTGGTGATTGCGGCTGATGCGTGCAAGCGGCGTTTCCCGCGCTGCGGAGGGTTCCTGGTGTGGATGGGGCACGACTGCTTCCCGTGCTCGGCGAACACGGCGATTGTTGACTACCACGGCAACCCGAAACCGGCCGCGCCGGGGCTTGCGGAGGTGTTCAGACAGACCACGCCGTGACCGGCGGTGGGAGTTGATGTTGATAGGTCGCAAACAGATTGATGCGGCTTGCCACTCCCGCCGCATAGAAAAGCACCTGCAGGAGCACTGATACTGCAAGATCAGCGCAATGGCTCAGCAGGAGCTTCGCCCTCCCGTGTCCGCTCTCGATAGTTCTTCACCCAGCCCCGCAGTTTCCGGACGCTGATCCCCAACTGACGGGCTGCGTCTGGTCAGGTCCTCTCCTCTCCAAAACCACGCGCACCGACTCATCCCGGGGTGTCGGCTGTTTCGGGGGAAGTCCGGTCCGGGCAACGGCCGGGTCGGACGGCATCAAAAAAAGACGAAAAAACGCGCCTTCTGGTCTTGACAGTTCCCGGGTGGCAGTGATAATCATGAGAATGCACATCATGCCATGAGGCGTCCTCTCATGGCATGAGCGCACGGTTAGTCACCACGAAAGCGTGAGGCAAATGCCGGGTCTTTGGATCGAAACCGACAACTGTTGGATGGTTTTCCCGCTGGACAATCGCCCGGGCTCCGCTTCGGCAGAAGCCCCGGCAGGTCTCGCGGCGCTTCTTGAACGCCTCCGCCCTCATCGCGGGGCCTTCCTTCTCACCCCATCCGCCACCAGGAACCCTGTATTGCTGGCGGGCTCCGAGAGCGGAGCGTTTGTCAACGGCAACGCACTCCCGCTCGGCATTCGCGTCCTCCGCGATAAGGATGAGATCTTCCTGACCAGACATAGAACTCGCCTCTACTATACCGCCGAATCCCCCGCCACAATCGCCCTGTTTGAGGCGACGGACACACCGACGCTTTGCCCCCGCTGCACCAGGGAAATCACTGCCGGGGGTCCCTCCGTGCAGTGCCCGACCTGCGGCCTCTAGTATCACCAGACGGAAGAGCGCCCGTGCTGGACATACACGGACACCTGCAGGGACTGTGCGCAGCGCACGGATCTGGACGGCGGCTACAGTTGGACGCCGGAGGGCCTCTAGATGCAGCGAGCACCCGGAGGGAAGACGCTTACCGTAATTGGGCTGGGAAACATCGGGTCGCACCTGACCGTGCAGGTCGCGCGAATGCCGGACGTGCGCACGGTGGTCCTGGTGGACAGGGACGCGTATAGCCCCGAGAACATCGAGTCTCAGCAGGTCTTCAGGTCCGATCTGGCCAGGCCGAAAGCTCTTGCTCAAGCCCGGACACTCAAGAAGATCAGGCCTGAACTCTGCGTGGTCCCGATCTGCGACGATGTCCGCAACGTGCCAGTCGGCAGGCTGCGGGCGGACCTCATGCTGGCTTGCCTGGACTCACGTGTCGCCAGGCAGTATGTCAACGAGATCGCCTGGCGGCTGTCCATGCCCTGGGTTGATGCCGGTGTGCGCGCGGACGGCATGCTGGCGAGGGTCAACGCCTATGCACCCGACCTGGGCGGGCCCTGCCTGGAGTGTGGGTGGGAACAGCAGGACTATGACCTGCTGGAGCAGGCCTATCCCTGCTCCGGTCAGGCAACGGATACAACCCCGACCGGGGCTCCGGCGAGCCTGGGCGCGCTGGCCGCGTCTCTGCAGGCGATCGAGTGCAGGAAGCTGCTCGACGGGGACCTCGGCTTTGCCGCTGCGGGAGGCCAGATCCTGATCGATCTGAACAGCAGAGCTCACTACGTCACGTCGAGCCGGCGCAACAGCCAGTGCCGGTTCGACCATCGGTCCTGGGAAATCCGGGAGCTGCATTGCGATCCGCGCTGCTTCACGCTTTCCGACCTCTTTGACCACGCAGTGCGGGAGGGTGCTCAGGGATTGCTCAGACTCGCCGTAGAGGGCAAGGCATTCGCCCGCGCCGTGCTCTGCCCGAGCTGTGGGCGGACAAGGAGAGTCCTGGGCCTGCTGCACAGGCTGACACGCAGGCAGGTCACCTGCGGGTGTGGGGAGCGCATGGTCGCGGCAGGTTTCGACCGTGTGAGGAATCTTGAACGGGCAAGCCTCGGAGAGTCTGAGCTGGCGTTGCCTCTCGGCCGGCTGGGTCTGTTGCCCGGAGATGTTGCCACCGTGCGATCCCCAGAGCGGGACCTGCACTACGAGATGCGGGACGGATTGAGATAGGAGCGCAGAATGCAGAGCAAAGATCTGATACTGCAAGGGTTCCTGGAAAGCCAGCAGGCCGATGCGGCTGCCCTGGCAGCCGCGAGCGACATCGTCCAGATCCACCCCTACGGGATCGAGCCTTACCAGCAATACCGGGCCGTGTTTCGATGCGACGGCCTCGTGCATCTGCCTGGGGGCGGTTTCGCGCGGGCGGACCACTTCGAGCTGCTGATCACATTCCCGGACGACTACCTGCGGAGGGCCAATGCCTTTGAGGTGGTCACCTGGCTGGGGCCCCCCAATGTGTGGCACCCGAACATCCGGCCTCCGGCGATCTGTGTGGGCCACCTGGTGCCAGGCACGGGTCTCGTGAACCTGCTGCTCCAGATTCACGAGATCATCACGTACCGCAAAGTGACGATGAGTGAATTCGATGCGCTGAATCACGCGGCCTGCCAGTGGGCGCGGGACAACACGCACATGTTTCCGCTTGACACAAGGCCACTCAAGCGGCGGTCGGTGGACTTCCGCGTTGAGGCTGCGGGGCCGGGGGAGAAGTGATGCGCACATTCCCGATAAACGGCAACGCCGCGGAGGTCGAGGAAGCTCTGCTTATGACTGCGGCTGCAGTGGAGCCCGCAGGTGCGGGCAGGTGGAAAGTGGCGCCACGGCAGGGCCAGGGCATGACGGTCATCGCCTCGATCGAACACGGATGGCTGTGCTTTGACGCCTCGCTCAACGGGCGATCTCCGAGCATGGACGCGGGCGCCGCGGAGTGGGCTCTGCTGGAGAGCAACGCGCTCCTGCCGTACGGGGTGCGGTCCGCGCGGCGCCCGGGGACGGCGGCCCTGAAGCTCAGGGCAGACTTGCCGCTGGGGCTCGAGTGTGACCTGGCCGACGGAATCTCGCGCATCTGCGCTGATATGCCCGCTGCGGCGGACCGATTGTCGGCGAGCGGCTCCTCCCAGCCAGAGGCTGAGCCCGCTCCCGCGGACCTGGCAGTGACCCGCGAAGAGGCGTCCCTGTCCAGCCTGTGCGCGGAAGCGGGCTGGGATTGTGTTGCGCGAGCGGGAGGCGTGTCCGTGCCGCTCGATGTCCCAGGCGAGTCACAAACGGCCTTCGTCGGTAATGGCGCGGGCGTCTGTGCGCGCGTGACCCAATTGAGTTGTGAGAATCTGACAGAGCAGAGCCGCTCGGCGATCGGCAAACTCCTGCTTGCCGCGAGCTGGCTTGTATTCATGGCGCGCCCAATCGCGGGCGTGAACGCCGAATCGGGATGGCACAGCGCCGGATTTGCGGTGGCCTTCCACTCGCGTCCATCTGCCAGGGAGTTGGACACCGGATTGAAGGCACTGTCTGTAGCCTGCCGCATCTGCGGCAGGGAGGCTCTGGCGCTGCGCGACCCGGAACTGGCCGAAGCTTATCTTGCGGTTAGAGGTGGATTCTAGCCGCGCATTACGTGCCTGCGGCACAGCGGGAAGGAGGTGATACGAGTTGAAAACATCAGAGACAGCACAGACCGTGGATGTTCATTTCACGGACACGTCCGGGCAGAAGATGGCCAAAGCCCGGAATGTTCCCGGGGACTGCACTATTGGCGAGGCTATACAGAACGTTCTGTCGCAGTTGAGGCTGCCGCAGAATGACGCGTCCGGCCGCCCGATAGTGTACCACGGCCTGCACGAGCGCGAAGGCCGGCACCTGCAGGCTTCGGAGACTGTGGGCGCGAGCCTGCAGGACGGAGACAACGTGGTGCTCCAGCCCAACGTGGACGCTGGATAGTTCAGAGCATCGGCCCGGGCGCCTCTGAAGCGCCAAGCCGATGAGTGGGAGATATGTCTGATGCAGACAGAGGACGAATACGCATACTGCCTGGAGCTGCTCCGCGCTGACGGCGGCTTGATGGCGCGAGCACCGGTGGTGCCTGATTGGCAGCCCGCCTGCGACTGGGCTCGTCTTGTTGCTCTTCGCCAGGATCGGACGGGTGCTTCCACGCTTGGCGGAAGCATAAAGGTCCGGCCTGTGTGGGACGCGGCAGCCGGCGAGCCGTATGTGTCGTCGTTCGAGGTCGCTGCTTCCGGCTCCGGTGGCGCCGGGCAGGCATCGGACATCCCTATCAACTATCTCTACCGCTACGCTCAGCGGGCGGGTTCGGATCTCGTCGATAGGGGCGAACTGGAAGCAGGTGATACGTTCCTGTATCGGGTTCTCGCCTTCCCCGCCGGAGCCTCTCCGGCGGGGAACTCTACCCGGCCCCGGTTCGACGTCGAGGAAGTCGAGCCGGCGTTGATCCTGAAAGAGGGAAGCCTTCAGCAGTACTTGGAGCGGTCCGTGGCAATGGGTCACGTTCACGGTGATGACTTCCCGGTAGTAATCAGGAAGGAGGTCGTCATTGAGACCGCGATGCTCATGCGGCGGGCCGGGGCGAGGGAGACGGGCGGCGTCTTGCTCGGGCATCTGCGGCGTGACCCGGACATCCCGGAGATATTTGCCGACGTGATCGCCCAGGTCCCGGCCCGGCTGGCGGAATCGTCGCTGGCCCGGTTGAGCTTCACCGGGGAGGCCTGGGCCGACATCCACGCCGCCATTGCCGAGCGCGGACAGGGCGAGACAATCCTGGGTTGGTGGCACACCCACCCGGTCCGCCACTGGCGTGCTTCCGCGGAGCGTGTCGAGCAGGAAGCAGCCGAACTCGCAAACAGGCGCGGGGACTTCTTCAGCGCAGACGACTGCGCGCTGCACAGGACCGTTTTCCCGGCCGCCTACAGCGTCGGAATGGTCGTGAGCGATCTTCCCACGGACTCAGGATCCTGGCAGATCAACTGGAGTCTGTTCGGATGGCGGCGGGGCATGATCGAGCCTCGCGGGTATTACATGACCCACGAGCGGGACGAGGCGGTGGCTACGGCGGGCAAGTCTACAGGAGGACACAATGACCAGACGGGATGAACAGGCGATTCTTGAGCAGCTGCTGGCCGTGGGCGACGGGGCGCCGCCTCTGCAAGAGAAGCTGCGGCACGTCGAGCATCTGTCTCGCCGCTCGCCAGAACATCTGCCTATCCTTGCGAACATGCTCCTCGAGCGCGCTGAGCGAGCTTACCAGTCGCTGATGGAAGCCCGGTTCAACATCGAGCGCCTGGGGCAAACGCTGGAGAACCTCACGCGAACGCCGTGGCGGGTGGCGCGCTTCGTGTCGCTGGTCAGCACGTCCTGCGGTGAGTTCGCGCTGATCAGACAGGGCGGAGCGGAAAGCCTTGTGACAGTAAGCGATGAGGTGGACGCCGTTTCCCTCGTCCGCGGAGACGAGGTCTACGTTACCGGCGACCTGACGGCAATCGTCGCCAGGCCTCTCCACGACAGCTTGCGCGGCGGCGAAACCGCAATCTTCGACCGCCATCTTTCGTCGGGCCGGGCTGCGATCAAGTACCGCGATGAAGAGCTGGTGGCGGACATTGTCGGCCCGCTGCGGGACCACGAGTTGAAGGCTGGTGATCTGGTGCTCTGGGACCGCGCTTCTGGCGCCATCTGCGAGAAGCTGGAATCCGGTGGAGCCTCGGAATACCTGCTGGAAGATGCGCCGGACACTCCCAAATCCCGGGTAGGCGGGCTGAGCCGCTGCCTCGAGGAGCTGCTGCCCGCCCTGACGCTCAGCCTTGTCGCCCCTGAAATGGCCATCAAGTATGGCCTCAACGGACGTGTGTCGATTCTGATGTGCGGCGCCCCCGGTGTGGGCAAGACCTTGATGGCGCAGGTGGCGGCCACTGAGGTCGAGCATCTGACCGGCAAGAAGTGCAAGTTGGCGATAGTGAAGCCGGGACAGTGGGAGAGCAAGTGGGTCGGCCAGACCGAGGAGAACATCCGCAGCTTCTTCCGGACATGCCGCGAAGCCGCGAGGGATAACTTCGTAGTTGTGTTCCTGGACGAGATCGAAGCGGTGGGACGCATCCGCGGCGGAGTGACTGGCCAGCATTCGGATCGGTCGCTGGCCGCATTTCTTGCGGAACTGGACGGATTCGTCAATCGCGGACGGGTGGCCATAATCTGCGCGACGAACAGAATGGACCTCATCGACCCAGCCCTGCTCGAGAGGCTGTCTGATATCGTGATCCACGTGCCCAGGCCTGACGTCAGAGGCGCCAGGGCCATATTCGGAATCCACCTGCCCGAATCCTGTCCTTATGGCTCGAACGGGATGTCATCGGTAGATGCCCGTGACGAGATAATCGAGAGCCTGGTCTCGCAGTTCTACAGCCCGAACGGCGAGAACAGCGTCTGCACGCTGCGGTTCAGAGACGGCAGGGTCCGTACCGTGGCCGCGAGAGAGCTGGCCAGCGGGCGCACTTTTGAGCAGATATGCCGGGCCGCGAGAAGGTCCGCCGCAGTCCGCGAGCACTTCACCGGGAAAGCTGGGATCTGCCTCAGAGATGCTGAGGACGGGTTGCAGGAAGCGATCAAGAGGCTTGCCTCCACGCTGACGACCAGCAACGTGCGTTCCTATCTTGAGGACCTGCCGCAGGATGTGGATGTGGTGGCGGTGGAGCCGGTGGCCGGCAAGGTCTCGAACGAGCACCACTACATCAGGGTTGCCTGACACTGATTGAAAGGAAAGGACGATGAAACACGAGCAAGCCGGCAAGGTCAGATTACCAGATGAAGGGGTGCGACTCGCAAAGCTGTGCGGAGGTGACATAGAACTGGGCAACCTGATACTTGGCCTCGACCGCTCCCGTGGCACAGGCTTCGAAGCGTCTCGCGCGCTCCTGCGCGAGATTGACGGGTGGCCGGGCACCCCGTCCTCTCAACTGGTGACGACGTACAGCAACGGCTGGCAAGGAAGTGGTTACTGCGAATCCGCTGAACCCGTTTCCCAAGACTGGGGCCGCAAGTATCTGGGATCAAACGGCGGCTGTGCTTATATAGATCTGAACCACCTGGAGCTATGCCTGCCCGAGGTGCTGACAGCCTACGAATGGGTGGCCTACTATCACGCCATGCTCAGAATAGCCAGGTCGGCAATGGATGCGGCCAACGAGAGACTCGGGGACGGGCGCAGATTGCAGGTCCTCGTAAACAACAGCGACGGACTCGGCAACTCCTACGGCAGCCACCTCGACTTCCTGATATCCCGGCGAGCCTGGGACAACATATTCAGATGGAAGCTTCACCACATGCTCTGGCTGGCCGCTTACCAGGCCTCCAGCATCGTCTTCACCGGTCAGGGCAAGGTGGGATCGGAGAATGGAGCCCCTGACGTCCGTTACCAGTTGAGCCAGCGCGCTGACTTCTTCGAGACGCTGTCCGGCTTCCAGACCACCCACAACAGGCCAATTGTCAACTCTCGCGACGAGCCCCTGTGCGGGCCATCGAATTCCAGCAACGGTCTGGCAAGGCTGCACTGCATTTTCTATGATTCCAATCTTCTGCACACCGCCAACTTCCTCAAGGTGGGGGTCATGCAGATCATCCTGGCGATGCTGGAGACGGAGTACATCAACCCCGCGCTCCTGCTCGACGATCCTGTTGAGGCCGCAGGTACATGGAGCCACGATCCCGCGCTTCAGTCCACCGTTCGCCTTGCGTCGGGCCGGAAAGTCACGGCCACAGATCTGCAGTTGATGTTCCTGGAGGACGCGAGGGAGTTCGCCGAGCAGGGCGGCTGCGCAGGGGTTGTGCCGTACGCGGGAGACATTCTGAACACCTGGGAGGAGACGCTGGCCAGTCTCAAGAGCCGCGATCTGCCGGCCTTGACTCAGCACCTGGACTGGGTGCTCAAACTATCAGTCCTCGAGACGGCGATGGGTCGCCACCCCGGTCTGGACTGGAACTCGCCCGGCATCAAGGGCCTGGATCACCTCTACAGCAGCCTCGATCCAGGGGAAGGCATCTACTGGGCTTACGAGGCTGACGGCGCAGTCAAGACGTTGGTGAGCGACGAGATGATCGAACGGTGCCGCCAGCAGCCGCCTGACGGGACACGGGCTTACACGCGGGCAATGCTTCTGCGGAAGGCCGGGAAGGCGAGCGTTGACACGGTGGATTGGGACTCGATGCGTTTCAGGGAGAGGCACGAGGCGCGGTGGTGGCCCACCTATCGGACGCTATACATGCCTGACCCGCTTGCGCTCGGCAGATCGGAAACCGGCGAGCTGATGGAGGGAGGAGCGGACTTATCTGAAGCACTGGACGAACTCTGCCCACGTCAGATCGAAGCACTTGCCGACCAGGCATGGTAGCCTGCGGCGCGAGCTGCTGCATCAGCAGGAAAGGACGATACGGACAATGTCATTACTGGAGAAGGTAAACAACCCACCGACAGTCAATGCCGAGCGGGAGCCGCAGCCACGCGGCAACCTGGAGAACATCCGCGAGGAGGGTCGCGGCTATGTCAATGCCGGGCTCGAAGCCATCGACCGCGGCATTGCTGTGACGGAGGACAACGCGAGGTTCTTGTTCAATGTGCGCCAGCAATCAGGGCAGTAGTATCAAAGACAGGATGTTCGGCATAGAGAGTGAATATGCGTTTGCGGCCATTGACCCGAGCGGCAAGGCCGTCGAGAGGCTGTCCTCTGTAGTCAGGCTGGTGAACGCCTCCAGGCAACGGCTGCCGCACCTGGTGGATCATCGAGACGACCGCCTCTTCCTGGAGAACGGAGCGTGTCTCTACGTGGACTGCGGCCTGCATCCGGAGTTCGCGACGCCTGAGTGTACCACTCCGTGGGAGGCGGTGCGATACGTGAAGGCCGGGGAGCGAATCCTGGCATCGCTCGCAGAGGGCCTGGAGGCAAGCGGCACAGGGATCGGCAAGGCGATGCTGTTCCGCTGCAACGTGGATTACAGCGGAGCCGGCACGACGTGGGGTTGCCACGAGAGCTACCTCCACAAGGCGAATCCCAGCACCCTCTGTGAGCAGGTTCTGCCGCACCTTGTGAGCAGGATCGTGTACACCGGGGCAGGAGGTTTTGACAACCGGTTCCCCGGGATCCGGTTCCTTATCTCTCCGCGCGTTCCGCATCTCGTCGAGGCGGTATCTGATTCGTCGACAAGCTACCGCGGCATCTTCCACACGAAGGACGAGCCACTTTGCGAGGCAGGGTTTCACAGGCTGCATGTGCTTGCGGGCGAGAGCATTTGCTCGCAGACCGCGGCGTGTCTCAAGGTGGGTACGACCGCGCTTGTCGTGGCCATGGTCGAGTCCGGGCTTCAGCCCGGACGCTCTGTCGCTCTGGGTGACGCCGTCGATGCGATGGGCAGGTTCTCCGCCGATGTGGAGTGCAAGGCGGCGGCCCGCCTGGCCAACGGAACCTTGGCGACGGCCATCGAGATTCAGACTCGTTATCTGGAAGCCGCGGAGTCCTGCCTGGGCCGGGACTTCATGCCCGAATGGGCGTCCCGCGTCTGCGCTCTATGGAGAGAGACGCTCGATCAACTCAAGGGCGCGCCAGACTCCGTCGCGACCACCCTGGACTGGGCGATCAAGTACGGACTGTACCGCGCTCACATCGCTCGTCTGGGGGGCGACGCTGATATCCTCGCTACGCCGCTCCGCATTCGGCCAGAGCGCAGGCGAAGGGCCAGGGCCGAGGTGAGCCCGCTATCGGATCTGGCCGAGATGCTGCTCGGATGTGTCCAGGAAGATGATGATTCCGAGGACGAAGAGGACGTCGAGCACCCGCACGAGGACGTGGCCGAGAACCAGGACAGCCGGCTCCCCGGGGGGCTTAGGCCAGCCGCCCTTGCGGATGAGTTGTTTGCCGTTGACATGAGGTTCGGCCAGTTGGGTAACGACGGCGTGTTCGAAGCCTTGGACCGGGCGGGCGTCCTGACACACGAGATCGCCGAGGTCGGTGACATCGCGCCAGCATTGTCCGAGCCGCCGACGCTGGGGCGCGCTCGTGTACGAGGAGAGTGCGTAAAGCGGCTCCACGGCTCCGGCAGGTCCTATCACTGCAGTTGGGACCGGGTTGTGGATACCCAGAGCGGGAAGCGGCTGGATCTCACAGACCCCTGGTGCGCGACCGAAGCCTGGACTTCGGCGGAAGCGGGGCAGGATCCAATGGTAAGCATCTTGTTGGGGACGAGGGTGCGTGCCCGCCGGCGGCTCACGCGGGACTTGCACCAGGGTGGTGTCTAGAGTGGCGGCTTCTGATGTAGAACTGAAGGGCAGCTTGCGGCGGCGCGGCATCCGGGCGGAGCGCCTGGACAGCCACACGATAGTGCTCAGGAAGGTACCGACCAGCCCACACTATTTCAACAAGGAGCATACCAACCTGATTGTTGCCCGGAGGGGGAAGAACGGGCAGTATGTTGTGTGCGTGGACGAGGACCTCGAATATCATGGTGAAGACCGGGCACTTGCGCGCGCATTTGCGGAAGGCCCCGTCCAGTCGGGCTGGAGGGCGATATTCCTGCCGGGTGGGGCGGCGGACTTGCCGCGGGTGATCGACTATGCCCTTGAGGCACTCGGCTTTCACTCGACCGAGCCTCGTCTTCCCTCCAACCAGGCCACTGTGGCGGAGAGGGTGGATCTTGACGCAATCGGTGTCGAGTTGGCCGTGGATGCGCTGGAGTACGAGGGCGCCGCAACCGTGGGCCGTGAGAGCCAGATTAACGCCGTGGTGGCGGCCGTTGCCAAATGGGGGCAGGCCAGACTGCCGGTCGTTGTGGGTGAACCCGGCGTCGGCAAGACGCAAGTCGTGCAAGCAGCGGCGCGGAAGCTGAAGCAGGGGGATTCAAAACTGCGGGTTGTCTTGACGGACGCAGCCTCGCTGTTTGCCGGTGCGATGTTTCCGGCCGACCGGGAGGCAGCACTGACGCCCCTGCTCGAGGAAGCGCAGTCAGTTCCGGGGACGATTCTGGTGCTGGAGCACATCGATCTTATCGTCGCCCAGACCTTTGTTGGGGGTTTGCTGCTGGCCAGGTCTTCGGACGCCGGTCTGCGGATGGTAGGGACTTCCCTGCCATCATCGCTGAAAGCGCTCACAACCGGGCAACTGGGGCGGCGGCTGCACATTGTGCGGCTCATTGAACCGACCGCTGATGAAACGGTTGATATACTGCGAAAGCTGATACATCAACTGAGCACACACCACGGCGTTGAAATCGACGAGTCGTGCCTGGGGTTCTGCGTCAGCACGGCACGGGACATCAGCGGCTGCTATCCAGCGAAGGCAATTGACCTGCTTGACACCGCATGCGCGCTTGCCAGTATGTCCGGGGCCGGCGTGATCGGTCCAGACGATATATGGGCGGCGGCGCGCGCGCGCGATGTCAGCCAGAGGCATGTGCCAGGCGGAATGGAGAGCGAGGAGGCCCCGCAATGAGTGCTGGCGTTGACAGATTCTTCACAGGGAGGTAGTATCGCTGACGAGATTGCACCTCTTGAGTGGAGGCATAACAGCAGAGTGCAGAATGATCCTCGGGTGGATTCCTCTCCGGAAGCCAATGATATTCCGGAACTGGAGCCCCGGCACAACGGATTCACCGAATCGGACGTCGAGAGTGTAGTTGTCGCCCACTACGCTGTGAACCTGCAGATGAGCTACGAAGACATCGAGCGCATGCTCGGACTGTCGAAGGCAACCGTGGCTCGCCGGCTGGGTCACGTTAAGGAGATGCAATGGCTCTTGCCGCCGAAGCTCTCACCGCCGCCGCCTCTGCAGGAGGAGTGCCTTCGGCGCGTGCAGTGCGTAGATCTGCAGCAGCAACTGCAGGACCTTCTCAAGCCCTATGGTCTTCACAGGGTCACGGTCTTACAGGACAAGCGGGTACGGGACGACGAGCCGCACGAGGTTCTGATCAGAATGGGGCAGGCTGCGGCTACCAGGCTGGTTGAAGCGCTGGGAGGACGCGACCGGTCCTCGGAACCTGACGGAGTGGTCGTCGGCGTGAACTGGGGCTACTCCACCCGGTGGACCATTCAACACCTGACGCAGCAAGACTCCAGTAACAGCGACCTGGCGTTTGTGCCGCTGATCGGCAATCTTTCCGTGGAGGACCAGCGGGAGAAGGAATACGAGGAAGCATGGCGGTGCTCCGCCAACCGGTTGGCCCGACAGGCGGGCGAGAGGTTCATGGCCAGGGAAGCCCGCCGTCTCACCACCCCCGCCATCATCCCGAGAAAATTCCTGGGCAACCGGGAAAAGCTCGACACGGTATGGGAATTCATTGAACAGGACCCATCGTATCTCAGGATTTTCGGGAGCGGATATCACAACGGGACCGCCAACCAGGACGAAACGCTGATAGGCCGGATGGATACCATCATAACGGGCATGAGCGCGCTGGAAGCGACCAGTTCGCTCGTGGAGATGGCGCGCCTCATCGATCAGCACGAACTGGACCAACTCAGAAACGCCGGCTACCTGGGTGACCTCGGTGGCCATCTGATTCACGATCCTGAACAGAAGATCACTCATGAGGCCACTCGCAAGCTTGCGGAGTCGCTGGGCGATCTCGTGATCTCGGCCAGGCCGGACGATTTCAGGGCGGTGGCTCAGCGCGCTGACCCGGGCAAGCGCCCGTGGACTGGTGTCTTCATGGTGGGAAGGGGTGTGGGGAAGGCCCCCGCTCTCCTGGCCGCGTGCCGGATGGGGGCCGTGACAGAACTCTTCACGGATCGAGCCACCGCACAGCGCATGGCGGAGTTGTTGGGTTGTCCAGGGAATGGGGAAGTTGATGGCCGGGAAGGTTGACCGGCGAATGGCACGGGGCAGGTCCAAACTGGAAACGCAGGGATAGCAGACGATAGCCGTTTGGCCGCAGGTCTGCCTGCTTCGGCGCGAAGAGCACAACGGGCTTCCTCCGTTTTCGTGGACACCCTGAGCCGCTGATCTTTCTGCACACCGCGGTTCGTAATCCGCTGTTGAGACATACCCCGGGCTCGAGTGCAACCTCTCCCGGTTCTGGAACACCGCGATGTATTCTGTGATCTCTGGCCGGTCTTCGTGCCGGGTCCGAAAGCTACCCCAATGAGCCAACTCCCTTTTCAGTGTCGCGAGGAAGCTCACCATCGGTCCATTGTCCCAACAGTCTCCCTGCCGGCTCACGCTTGAGCGCATCCCGTACTCTCTCAGCAGAGACTGGTCGTCCCATCTCGCATACTGACATCCCCGGTCCGAATGATGGAACAGGCCCGCTCCTGACGCTGAACTGCATTCTCACGCCGTGGACGACGGTCCTCCCCCCAAGGGTTTCAGGTCTCCCCTGCCCGGATGCTTCCACAATGTCCCGGCCCTTCGAGGTCCCGCCCCACGACGTCCAGACGCTCGTCCCGGTATCCATGCGCGGTGGTGCGATCATAGATCGCCGAAACCCGGACCCGATCCAGCGCAGCGTGACGGAGCACGCTGGGGAGGGGCTTCCGCCCGTCGCTCCAGAGAACTCCGAAGCGGACCACGCGAAAACCGGCCGAGCGCGGGCTTCGCCCTCCCGTTGACAGCCCGCCCGTTCAGGACGCGGGCAGGATATACTGCTCGGGAAGGGGAATTAGCCCCATATCACAACAGGATGCAGGAGAAGGCTTGAAGATTATCGTTACCGGCATCTCGAACTCGGGACGCCGCGAGTTCATGGAAGAGTTCGAGAAGCTCTGCCGCAAGAAGAAGGCGGACATCTCGTTTTTCGATATCGGCACGGTCATGAAGCAGACCGGCCGCGAGTCGGGCATAGACTTTACCGACCAGAAGGTGCTCGACTCGGACGCGACGGTGCTGTCGCTCGCGCGGCGCACGGCGTTCTACAAAATCTCGCTCGAATCGCAGAAAACGCAGCATTCGTGCGTGGGAATTCACGCCTGCTTCCGGTGGCGCGGGGTGCTGCTGGAAGGCCTCGCGTACCGCGAGGTGCTCGAGTTTCCGGCGGACATCTTCCTGAACGTCGTTGACAACATCCAGGACGTCATTGCGCGCTTCAAGGAGAACCCGCAATGGAGCTGGATGCGGCACGACGAGGTGGGCGTCTGGATGGACGAGGAGGAGTTCCTGACCGAGCAGCTCGCGAAGCTCTGCGGCAAGCCGTTCTACGTGGTGGCGCGCGAGCAGAACGCGGAGGACGTTTACGACCTCGTGTTCGGCAGCAAGCAGAAGTTCTACCTGAGCTACCCGATCACCGTTCTGGAAGAGATGCCCGAAGAGCTCGATAAGATCCGGTCGTCGGTGGGGCGGCTGCGCTCGAACTTCGTCTGCTTCGACCCGCTGTTCATCAAGGACATGAACCTGGCGCGCGAGCTGGAGCGCGCCGAACGCGAGACCAAGATCACCGACATTGACAGCCGCATGATTGACCAGATCAAAACGCGCACGGTGGACCGGGACTATCAGTTCATCCGCCAGAGCGATTTTGTCGTCGTGATGTATCCGACAGAGAAGGTCTCTCCGGGCGTTCTGTCGGAGATGAACTTTGCGTACCGGTACAATAAGCCAGTGTACGCATACTATCCCTATGCGCGCAGCCCGTTCTTCGAGACCCTGTGCACGCGAATCTTCACGGATGTCGCGGAACTCGAGGACTTTCTCATAACGCAGAGCGGGCAGGCGGAAGCATAGGTGGCTCGATTGAGGAGGAGGAGTGTGGAATGAGTGTGCCAACGGGACAGCCGCCGGCCGGACCCTCGAAAGACGAGCGGACGTGGGCGATGGCGGCGCATATGCTGGGAATCCTGACGTCTGTGTCGGGCCGGGGCTTTATCGGCCCGCTGGTGGTCTGAATGGTGAAGAAGGACGAGTCCGCATTCGTGGACGATCAGGCGAAGGAGTCGCTCAATTTCCAGTTGACCCTTCTGCTGGTGGGCCTGATTCTGTTCGCCGGATCCGTGCTGACGTGCGGAGTGGGGGCTCTGGTGGCACTCCCGGCCTGGATCGCACTGCCGGTTGTGAACCTGGTGCTGTGCATTCTGGCCGGGGTCGCCGTGAACGACGGCAAGCAGTACCGGTGTCCGTTTGCGTGGCGGCTTGTGCAATAGCAGGCCGGTCGGGTATCATAGCGCGGTTGTGCGCGGCCTCTGCCGCAGCATCAATTCTGGAGGACTGAACAGCTTTGACAGACAAGATACCGTCTCTTGACGGCGCGTGGGCGCTGATTCTTGGCGCTTCCAGCGGATTCGGTGAAGCAGCCAGCCTGGCTCTTGCGCGCGAGGCGGGAATGAACATCTTTGGCGTGCACCTGGACCGCCGTGCAACGCTTGAGAACGTCGAACGGATCACCGGGCAGATACGCGATGCCGGACGCAAAGCCGTTTTCTTCAACTGCAACGCCGCGGACGACGAGAAGCGCGCGGAGGCTATCGCCACCATCAAAGCCGAGACCGCCGCGGCTGCCCAAGGCAAGAAGGTGCGCGTTCTGCTGCACTCGCTCGCGTTCGGGACGCTGAAGCCGTATATCACCGACAACCCGGACGAGGCGATCACGCGGGCGAACATGGAGATGACCATCGAGGTGATGGGCTCCAGCATCGTCTGGTGGGTGCAGGACCTGGTGCGCGAAGGCCTGCTCGAGCGCGGCGGCCGCATCTATGGCATGACGAGCGCGGGCGACGAGAGGATGTGGCCAGCGTACGGGGCTGTTTCGGCGGCGAAGTGCGCTCTCAACTCGCACATCCGGCAACTGGCGCTCGAGCTTGCGCCGCGCGGCATCACGGCGAACTCCATCCGCGCGGGCGTTACGGACACACCGGCCCTGCGCAAAATACCCGGCAACGATCACATGATCGAATACGCCACCATGAAGAACCCGCACAACCGCCTGACCACGCCCGAGGATATCGGGAACGCCCTGGTCGCGCTGGCGCGCCCGGAGACGCAGTGGATTACGGGCAACATCATCGGGGTTGACGGCGGCGAATTCGTGGTGGACTAGCGACGCGCGTCGCAGGAGCATGCTGGTGGTCCTGGTCCCGTCGCTGCTCATCCTGATGCTGCTCGCCGCGAGCTGTCCGGCGGTCGCGGGTGAGACCTCACCGTGGGCGGCGTGGCCGGCGATGCGAGAGCGCGGCGGCGAGGTTCTGGTCTGGAACCGGGCCTATCGTCCCGGGCCGACGGGCTTACCCGAACGCATGCGATCGGGCGGACGCCAGATGCTCGCATCCCCCGTGCGTCTGGACATCTCCTGTGGCGGCAAGCCGCTCCGCCTGCGCCCGGTCACCGCGCTCAAGCTCGTAACAAAGCCCGAGAGTGTGACCTACAGCGCCGAAAGCCGCGGCGGCGGCGTGGATGTCACCGTGCGGGCACTCATCGAGCCCGACGGAATGTGGCGCGTGGATGTCGAGATCGCTCCGAACGCGGAGGTGGATCTCACCTCGCTCAGGCTGGTGATTCCCGTCACGCGAGAGCACTCGCGCCTGCTTCACTGGTTTCCGATCCCCCGGAACTGGCCCAGGGTTACCTTCCCCGAGAGCTGGATTCACCCGAACTCAGGAGCGCGGCCCAAGATCTGGCAGTCGCCCTTCACTCCCTGCGTCTGGATCGGGGACGAGGACGGCGGACTGGAATGGTTCGCCGAGACTGACGAGAAGTGGCGGCCGGCGGACGCGGATCGGGCGCTCACAATCGCGGAAGCGGGCGGCGCCGCTGAGCTGACGGCGCATATCATCGAGCAGCCGACGCGCCTTCGCAAACCGCTGAAGTTCACCTTTGGACTTCAGGCGGGCCCCGTCAAGCCGCGCCCGGCGCATCTCCGGCAGGGACGCTTCGGATACACACACTGGGGCGTGTTTGGGATGGAGACGAAGGTCCGCGAAGGCACGAGCCCGCCGGTCACACAGCTTGACTACCTGAAAGGCCTCGGCGCGCGGTTCGCCGGGATGCACGAGGACTGGACGGACTATCAGGGACAGCCGAGGGTGATGGACCCCGGCAAGATGAAGAGCCTTGCCTCGGCCTGTCACGAGCGCGGCATGGGCCTTGTCCTCTATCACGGTCTTGTTATCCCGAACATCCTGCCGGGCTTCGAGGCGCTCTCGAAGGACTGCCTCACCGAGCCCGAGGGCGCGAACTACATCCACGCCCGGGAGCCCACGCAGTACGACTACCCGGCCTGCCACGCGAGCCGGTTCGCTTCGGAATGGTGCGCCGGAATCGAGGAGCTGTTCGAAGAGTATGAGATTGACGGGCTCTATCTGGACGGCGCGGCGAGCCCGATTCCCTGCGCCAACACGAAGCACGGCTGCGGCTACCGGGACGCCAGCGGCAATCTTCGCCCGACGTATCCGATTTTCGCCGCGCGCGAGACGATGAAGCGCCTGCGCGCCATCTGCGACGCCCGGAAGAGGCCGGCGCTGATTGTGGCGCATATGTCCACCATGCTGACGCTGCCCACCCTCTCGTTCGCCGACCTGCTGCTGACCGGGGAGCAGTACTGGAAGGCGCCAGACGACTTCCGGCCGCCACTCGAGTTCTTCCGTACCGAATCCATGGGGCACAATCACGGCCTGCCAACGGACTTCATCGGCTATGCGCCGCTGGGGGGAGAGTACGCGAGGACGATTATCGCTCTGCACAACGCGCCGAGCTCCTGGTGTCCCGGCGGCACGGACATGTGGAAGCTCTACGACCGGTTCGATGTGGACGGCGCGAAGTGGGCCGGCTACTGGAGCAAAGAGCCGCTCGCAACCACGGGCGAGAGCAACGTCCTCGTTTCCGGGTTCGTTCACAAAAGCGGCCGCGCGCTGCTTGCCGTTGGCAACCTGAACCGCGAACCGAAGCAGGTGACGCTGTCTCTGGCGGCGTCCGTGAAGGGCTTGCGGCAGGCGATGGATCCTCTCACGCAGGAGAAGCTGGACGTAGAATCGGCGAAGGTTGACCTCGAACTCGGCGCGGAGCAGGTGCGGTGGATCTGGCTGGAGCCCGCGCCGCCACGCACAGGTCCGTGACCCCGCAAGCGCTTCGGGCCGTTGCCGTCATGCTTCGGCCCGTTCGTTCCTGAGAACTCCGAACACGAAGCACTCGCGGGGGTTCCAACCGGGACGTAGGATGAGAAGGACGAAACCGCACAACGTCATCCTGAACTTGATTCAGGACCCACCTCCGTGAAGCATCTGGATGCCGGATCAAGTCCGGCATGACGTTGCCGGGACCCACCTCCATGAAGCGTCTGGATGCCGGATCAAGTCCGGCATGACGTTGCGGGGACCCACCTCCGTGAAGCATCTGGATGCCGGATCAAGTCCGGCATGACGTTGCGGGAGGCCGACTCAGGTCATTCCGACGGAGTCCGCGACGAGGAATCCCTGTGCCGTTGTGCTTCGGCCCGTTCGTTCCGGAGAACTCCGAACACGAAGCACTCGCGGGGGTTCCAACCGGGACGTAGGATGAGAAACAGCTGCGCTGGCTTCTAGAAAGACACCAGCATCTGCCAGATGAACGCGTAGCCGGGCGCGTCCACTTCCTTCCAGATGCGCGCCACTAGCTCCTCGTTTTCGGGCGGCCGCTGCCGCTCCTGACGCTTCACTTCCCACGGCACGCAGACGCCGGGCTCGGCGCCGTCGGGCGCGGCAAGCGACGATGGGCGGGCCGCCGTATTCACGGACGCGAGGTCAATCGGACTGGCGGCGGACGAGTAGAAGCCGTACTCGCGCGTGAAGTCGGTCAGCGCGCGCAGGTTCTCGGGGCGCGTGTCGTTCTGCATGATGGCGCTGGCGTCCATGATATAGCCGCCGTCCCTGGCCACCCCGTCCATGATCGCCTTGCAGCATGCGCGGACTTCGTCCGGCGTCCCGTGCGACAGCAGCATGTTGGGGACACCGCCGCTCAGGCAGAAACGATCACCGAGGACCCGGTGCGCCTCGAAGATGTCCGTTCTGTCCGCGTGGAAGACGATGCTGCGCTCAGGAAGCTCGCGGAAGCTGGCGAGATGCGCGCCCCAGTCGCCTTCGGCGTAGCAGAGGGTCTGGCGTCCGTTTTTCCACAGATCCTCGATGATCGCCCGAACCATCGGCCAGTAGTGCGACGCGAACTGCGCGGGCGTAACAAACGGCACACAGCCGCGGTGCATCCAGAAGCCGACCGGAACCAGGCCCGCCGGGTCCGACGTCGTCAGCGCTACGTGGAACAGATGCGGCATCAGGGCCTCGCACGCCGCGAGGACCTTCCCGGGCTGAGTGTGAATGTCCATCGTCAGCCCGATGTAGCCGCGCAGCTTGTCGCCGAGGATGTCGAGCGGCGCCTTGAGAATCCCCGCGATGGCGGAGGGCGTGCCGCACTCGGCGCGCAGGCGTCGGGTGTGCGGGCCGAAGTCCGCGAAGTACTGATGCATCGCCGTCGCGGCCTTGACGAGAGCAACACGTGAGCGATAGGAATCGGCTTCCGGGCCGATCTCGCCAGCGACGCGCGGCAGCCAGACGGAGTACAGAAATGCGGTCGGGTCGTCAATGAGCTGGTCGTACTCATCGGCTCTCATCCACGCCTCGTCTTCGGAGGGCTCGCGATACTGGAACCCCACGTCCGCCGGGATATCGAGGCCCGGGACGGCGTAGTAGCGCAGCCCGAGCGCCTCCGTCAGCCCCGTCCAGACATAGACCATGTTCGGGACGACCGCGTCCCAGTCGAACTCCGCCGCGCACCTGACGGCAGCATCAAACGCCTTGTGATAGTCGTGCGTGACTTCCTGGCAGGTGTATCCCGCGTAGCGCGCCGTGAACTCCGCCACGAACGGGCGGATGGGCACCATGTCCGGCTGCCCGTTGCGGAGCGCCGTCACGTAGCGCGTCAGGCGCCGGCGGTAGAGGGTAGATGTGTCTTGCATTTGGCTCAGTGAACCAGAAACCTGCAATGCGCCGTTCTACAACTCGACCCGGATGAGTTCGGGCGCGCTGGTGAGAACGGGCGGGTTTGAAGCTGGCTCCAGCGTCCCTTCCGCCACCGCGAAATCGTCCGGCGCGACCGCGTGTGATGCCGCAAGGATGCGCACCGGCCTCCCGGACGCGTCGTCCAGCACGAAGGAGTCTGGTGTGACCTCGGACGCCCGGCCCCACATGCGGAACCAGAAGCGCTTCGCTGCCTCGGGCACTATCGCCCCAGACGTATGAGCGCCCCTGATGCCGAGCACGCGCTTCGTGGTCACCCGCACGGTGTCGAGCCCGACGGTTTCCTCGCCCTGCGATGAGCCGTACTCACCCGAGATGCGCAGCGCCGCCACCGACGCCAGCACACCCGCCAGGTCGGAGGCCGTTGCCGCCGGCCCGCCGATGCTGTTCTTCCTGAAGTTTCGCGGCACGAGCAGCACGGCGTAGGCGCCCCACTGCGGATACGGGATCGGCTGAATGAGCGCGATCAGCGACACGCCGTTCGCGCCGATGAGAGCGACCGCGTTATCCTGCGTCCAGTCGCGGACGTTGCTCTTCAGGCTGAACTCGAGGCAGCCGCCGCTGTAGCCCGACCAGTCGCCGAGCGCGCCGGACGGGGCATCGAAGAAGAAGCAGTTGCTCGCCGGGTCCACCATCTGGATATACCCGCCCGGGTTTCCTCCGCTTGCGACCTAGGTGACAGGGTAGACCTTGATGATGCTGATGTAGCTCGATGCGCAGTGGTGGTCGGTAACGCGCCAGCCGTCGTCGCCCGACGAGAAGTCCCACGCCAGTCCGGCCCGGGCGGCCGGTGCGCTGACGAGCGCGAGGCATAGGCAAAGGAAAGCTCGAAACATCCGCTGCACCCCCTTGTTGCGAAGCGATAGCCCATTATACCACGCAGGCTGGCGTCAGGAGTCGAACAGGCTGAGTTGTGTGGGAGCGTCTGGCGCGGGCGGGGCACTGAGCGACGCGGCAAGTTCGTCGAGAAAGCCCGGAGTTGCTTCGCAGAGACCGGCGGAGGCGCGCAGGAGAGCATCGGTTCCGGGGCTGCCGGGCAGCGCGTACACGCTTCTGCCCTGGCGTCTGGCTTTGGCGGCGGTGTCCACGCTGCCGCTCTTCTCGCCCGCCTCGACGACGATCACGGCGAGCGACAGCCCGCTGATGATGCGGTCGCGCGCCATCAGTTGCGGTCCCTGCGGCGGCACGTGGGGCGCGAGTTCGGACAGCACGGCGCCGCGCTCGGCGATGCGTTCGGCCAGGAGCGCGTTCTCGCGGGGATGGATGCGGTTCAGCCCCGAACCGAGAACCGCGATTGTGCGGCCGGACGAGGCTTCGAGCGCGCCTTCGTGGGCGGCGCTGTCAATGCCGCGCGCAAGCCCGCTGATGACCGTGATGCCCCGCTCGCCCAGGCCCTCGGCCAGGAACCGGGCCGCTTCAACAGAAGGCGCTGACGGCTCGCGCGTGCCCACGACCGCGACCGCGGCTTCGTCTTCGGGCAGCACGTCGCCCACGGCGTACAGCAGCGCGGGCGCATCGGCTGCTGAAAGCAGATTGGCGGGGTAGCCGTCCTCGTCAATCGCGAGCAAGCTCACCCCGGCAGCGGCGAGCGAGTCCATCTGACGCTCAACGATGTCGAAATCGAGCGACCGAAGCTCCTCGACGATGGCGGGAGTTACGCGGGCAACGCTCAGAAGCTCGTCGTCCTCGGCGGAGAAGACGGCTTCGACGCCGCCAAAGCGCTCGGCGAGGCGCCGGGCGGTCGTTCCGCCCACACCCGCTACCATACTCAGCGCCAGCCAGTGGAGTTTGCTCATCGAGGGTCAACCATCCGAGTGAATCGTCCTTGTCATTGTCAGCACCAGCACAGCGCGCGCGCCTGCTCTGCGCATGGTTTGTGCGATCTCCCCGAGCGTTGCGCCCGAGTCGAACAGATCGTCAATCAGCAGCACACGCCTTGCCGCCACCGTCCTGTCGGCCCGGAAAGCCCCGGCGACATTGCGGCGTTTCTGGGCAAGAGTCCGGAACTCCTTCTGCGGCTCGGTGGCCCGCTCCTTCGTGACGGCCTTCAAGACGGGTATCACCAGAGCCTTCCCTAGGGCTTCGGCGAACGCCGCGACGTGGTCGAAGTCGCGCCGCACGGACGGGGGCACGGGCACGACGGCGTCGAAGCGGGACAGCTCAGGGTGCTCCTCCAGCAGGTTCAGAGCCTCGCGCACGAGCGGTTCGAGAACCGACCTGTCGCGCTGATACTTGAGGCGGTACGCCAGGCTGCCGACGCCGGTTCGCTGCCACTCCGCCCCCGAGAACGAGCTGTGGAACCCGAGCGACCAGCCGCACTCCCACGGGCCGCTCAGCTTCTGGGCATGCGGGCGGGACAGGAAGGCGGCGATATCGGCATCCGCCGCGCCCTCCGGCTGCGGCGCTCTGCCGGCGGGCCAGATCTTGCGGCGCTCGTCCTTGATCAGGACTCCCTCGGCGAGCAGTTGATCCACCACGCGCAGGACGTCGTAGGACGGAATACCGGACAGGCGCAGGTGAAACGGGCTGCTGGTGTGATTGCCGAGCCGCTCGGGATGGTCGCCGGAGAGAAGGTCCGCAATGCGGCTTCGCGGCAGGGCGCCCGGCATGGCGCTCACGCACGCGACGACCTGTTCGCGGATGCGAGCAGAGCGCGGTTCGTCCGGATGGTCGCGCCGCCACTGCTCCGCGACACAACGGATCTGACCGTAGCCGATGCTCTCGGGCAGGAGACTCTTGACGGGGCCGAGAGCCGCCGCGCTGCCAACATGGTCCAACGCGCCCCGTATCTGGGCAGCGATATCCCGCGGAACGACATCTTCGAGAGCGGCCGCGCCGGACGCCACAAGCCGGGACAGGTGGTTGTAAACGGTATCCTCGAACAGCGCGCGTTCCGCGGCGATCTGCTGCGGGGTCTTGCCCGCGCGGAACATCGCCTCCGTGAGTTCGTACGTGCCGCCTGCTTCGCGCTCCTGCATCTTGCGGGCCGCCGCCTTCGGAGGCGGCTGGCGCGGCAGGCGCAGGGGAATGGGCTCGCGCAGCTTGATTGCCCGCTCGGCGAAGGGCGTGAGGCTCAACACGGGGAGCTTCGCATCGCCGGTCGCCTTGAGATAGCGAAGCTCGACGAGCTGTTTGATCATTGAGACGACTTCGGACTGCCTGAAGCCCGCAAGGCGTCCGTAGTAGGGGCTCTCGGTGTATCCGAAGCGCTGCACATGCTCCGCCGTGGAACCGCTCAGAAGCTGCGCCAGCTTGTGCATCCCCACGCCCCACTTGAGACGGCGAAGAGCATCGAGGATCACGAGCGCGGTCTTCTCGTTGGCTTCCAGACTCCCGAACTCCCGCGGGGCCGCCGCCGCGGCCGTGACCTCGGCCTGATGGCGGCAGTTGTCGCAGCACTCCCGCGCTGATGGTTCGCCGGGGTCTCCAAAATGCTGCAGGATGATCCGCCTCCGGCAGGAGGTGGACTCGGCGTAGGCGATCATCTGGTCCAACTGCGAGTGGCGGAAGCGCCTGCGCGCCTCCCCTGCCCGCTCGGCTTCCCGCGCGGCGCGCGCGTCCCATTCACCAGCCGACAGAAGCATCCGCGGGCCCTCGTCCCCCTGCCTGCCGATCAGCCCCGCGCGCTCGAGCACAGCCAGCGACAGGCGAACACGGATCTCGCCCAGGCCGGTTTCGACGGACAGGTCCTCCAGACTCACCCACGTCTCGCCGGTTTGCGCGTTCTTGACCGCGTCGAACACGGCGCGCATGTCGGCCGCGCTCACCGCGTCGTTTTCGATGAAGAACTCCTGCAGCGCGCGGTCCTGCATTGCATACAGCAGCACGGCGCGGGCGGGGTCGCCGTCGCGTCCGGCGCGGCCGGCCTCCTGGTAGTAGGCTTCGAGAGTTCCGGGCACATTGAAATGAACCACCAGCCGCACGTCCTGCCGGTCAATGCCCATCCCGAACGCGCTGGTTGCGGCCACGACCGGCGCATCCCCGGCCATGAACGACTCCTGAACGCACCTGCGCGTTTCGTGATCCAGACCGGCGTGGTAGGAGAGCGCCTCGATCTTGAGCACCTCGCTGGCGAACGCCGCGACTTCCTCGGCATCGCGGCGGGTGCCGGCATAGATGATTGCCGGGGTGCCGCCTTCAGATGTAAGCAGGGACTGCAGTGCGCGCAGCTTGGACTCGGGGTCATACGCGCTCAGGACCTCGAGCGAGAGGTTCGGGCGGTTGAATCCCGTGACGATGCGCGCGGCATCCTCGATCCCCAGCAACCGGACGATCTCGTCCTGCACGCGGGGGGTGGCGGTGGCTGTGAGGGCGGCTGTCACTGGCGAGCGCATCGCACGCCGCGCGGCGGAGATACGCAGATAGTCCGGGCGGAAGTCGTGACCCCATTCGGAGATGCAGTGCGCTTCGTCCACCGCCAGCAGTCCCACGTTCACCGCTGACAGCGCCTTCTGAAACGCGACGCTGCGCAGGCGCTCGGGGGCGACATACACCAGCGTGTAGCGCCCGTCCGCCATTCCCTGAAGCGCCTGGGCCTGCTCATCCGCGGTGAGAGAACTGTTGATGAAGGCGGCCCGTATCCCGCGCCTCGCAAGGCTCGCGACCTGGTCTTTCATGAGAGAGATGAGCGGCGAGACAACGAGGGTGACCCCGGAGGATGTGAGCGCGGCCAACTGGTAGATGAGCGACTTGCCGGCGCCCGTGGGCATGACGACAAGCGCGTGCTGTCCGGCGAGCAGGCGCTCCAGCGCTTCGGCCTGCCCGGGCCGGAAGCTCCTGAAGCCGAAGCGGGTTTCGAGAAGTCTGCCTGCCGCAGTGTCCATGTCCGATGCTGGTGTCTTCAACGGCAGGCGGGCGGTATCCTGCGCCGTGACGGATAGTCCGTGTGCGTTTCAAGCCCCGACGGCCCGGTTCTCAGGGCTTACGCATTAAACGCCGCATAGGATTCTTTCGAGGAAGTCGTTGTCCCAGCAGGCCTTGTTGACCTTGCGCCGGATGCTCGTGTTCTTGGTCGACTCCTTCTTGAGCATGTTCAGGGCGATCTTCCTGACAAGCGCGAAGTTCTCGGCCGCATGCCCGGCTCTTGCCCGGCAGTCGTCCTCTCCGAAATCTACGTCCAGCACCCAGTGCAAGCTGTTCTCCACCTGCCAATGAGCTCGTATGCTTGCGGCGGCCTTCTTCACATCAGTCAAGCTGCTCAGATACAGCCGCAGCTCAGTGGATTCCTCCTCACCCACTCTCCTCGTGCTCCGGGAGGCCACAATGGAGCGAAGGCCCCGCCAGTCTTTCGTGTCGAGCCACGGCAACTCACGGGTCTCAATCAGCCAGGTCTCGCGCAGCTCAGACCTGCCGTGCCCATAGTCCTGTTCTCCACAGCAGGTCACCTTCTCCCCAAAGCCTTCGCGCAAGCCAGATTCAACATACAGCCGCACCTCCTCATGAAGAGCCCGATGGTTGCCCTTCAGAGCAAGGCAGAAGTCCCCACCCTTATCTATGACCTTGGCCGCTATCTCCTTTTGCGTGTTCAGGGCATCCGCCGTGACCACGCTGCCACGGACATCCAGCAGCTCAAGCAGCGCAGGAACCGCCGTGATCTCATTGGACTTCTCATCCACCTTCAACTGCCCCAGGCAAAGGCCATTGACGCTCGAGAAGGCATTCAGAACATGCACCGCGCCAAGACCTGTCGACTCTTTGAAGCTGCGCCGCAACGTCTTGCCGTCCAAGGCCACAATGTCGCCTGAGGTGATCTCGGCCAGGTGGCTCGTCCACCTCACGAAGCACTGCAGGAAAGCATCCGGCTCAAGAAGCGTGAACACCCGGCGGAAGGTGTCGTGAGAGGGTATGCCGTTGTCAAGCCTCAGGCGCTCTCTGAGCCAGATCTCCTTGCCGTATCCGAAGTCCTCCATGTCCACGAAGCTCTTTGCCCCGCAGATGACAGCGCTAACCGAGATGAACAGGATGTCCAGCAGACTGTGCCGCTTGTGGCGGTCGATGCGCGGGTCTGGCAGTTCCTCAAAGAAATCTTCAAACGTCGCTCTATCCACGTGTCTGTCCTCCACGAACAGACACTTCAACACCGCCGCCAAAAGTACCTTTTCACATATCTGTCACACCCGTACACACCCCACATGCACCCGTCACAAAAAACATGCTCGTGCGTCGCCCCTGACGGGGGCGCGCAGGGGACGAAAGTCCACGGAGAATGGTTTCGTGCGTGATACATATCACGCTCG
>MTKZ01001382.1_pt1 | contig 30451 bp, 38 predicted proteins | sample 1042781 | NCBI WGS metagenome assembly MTKZ01 (sample SAMN06212207, study PRJNA360539) | anaerobic digester metagenome | biome: Wastewater treatment plant; material: sludge; isolation source: anaerobic digester fed with sludge from wastewater treatment plant | place: Denmark: WWTP Viborg ... | reverse complement strand
TTGGTCTCGGACTCGAGTGCGTAGATCACCTGACCGCCGGCCTCCGGCGTGCCCTCGTCGGTCGGAGCGCTCCCGGTCTCACCCTTGGAGCCACCGCCACCGCCGCCACCACCACAGGCCGCAGCGAGCAACCCCATGGCCATCACCGCTGCTGCGATGCCTCGCGTGCGCCGAGACTTGCTCATCGTGATCCCCCAACGGTCGGATTGTGCCATCCAAGAGGGCATCCCCACCGATGTCGGATGACGGAACAGCACCGTAGCCGCGCGCCCGAGCGATCTTTCTCGAGGTCGCTACGGACGGGCCTCACGAGCGTCTTGGAGGACTCGGCTGACGTCGAGACGTTCGACCCGCTGTCCAGTGATGTCAGCAGTCGGTGGTCGGCCACCGAACGGTCGAGGAGCCGATTTCCAGACGGGTGACCATGCAGATCCTCACCAGCGCTCCTCGTAGCCGCGGGTTGGTTCGGCACTTCAACCTAGGATCCGACGCGCAGCGCTGCCGTGCGATCGACCGGCGCGCGAGCGGAAGGTGACCGCCGTGCCCCACATGTTCGTCAACCGTCCCAGACAGCACGCCGTCCTCGACCCCCACGCCAGCGACCGCGACAACCGGAGGTGGGAGGCGATCAACACCGGGGTCTACCTCGTCGGTGGGGTCATGTTCGTCTGGGGCAGCGTGCTGTTCTTCCCGGCCTTCGAGAGCCGGGCCAACCGTGGCGCATGGATCTTCTTTATCGCATCGCTGATGTACATCGCTGTGACCGCTCACGACCTGCTCGAGGTGATCCGCCACCGGGAATCGCTCAAGGGGACGCCGACGATCTGGGAACGCATCGAGGGGTGGTCGGCCGCCGCCTATCTGGCTGGCAGCCTGTTGTTCGCCGTCGGCAGCATCTGCTTCCTGTCATCGGTCGGGATGTTCACCGCCGGCGCCGTCTTCTTCATCGTCGGCAGCCTGTTGTTCGTTTGCGGGGCGGTCATCAACGTGCTGCAGATCATCCAGGCCCGAGACCTGCGCATCCTCCAGTACATGAACCTCACCGCCATCACGTTTGTGACTGGATCGATGCTGTTCCTCGTCGCATCCGTTCCCTACCTCTTCAGCCTGCAGAGCGCCGCCGACACGCGGACCGTCGATGCCTTCCTCGCCACCCAGTACGTCGTGGGCAGCGCCCTGTTTCTGCTCGGCGGGGCGTTCAACTTTGTCCGTGCGCGCCTGGTCGACCGTGGCTCAGCCGCCCGGAGCGATCATGGTCACGCTCAGACGATGTAGTCGTCGTTGCTTGCCCGGATGGTGATGTCAGCGATGCTGATGCCCCAGGGCTGATTAATGGCGTGGATCACCTGGTCGGCGATCTGTTCGGGCGCCAGCGCGGCCAGCTCGATGCTGTCCTCGTCGGTGAGGCGGACCGGCGGGTCGTCGGAGAACACCTGGGCGAGCTTGTCGTAGAACTGGTCCTTGTTGGCGCCGAGTACCGGGTTGACCGCCTCGACGTTGATGATCCCGCCGGCCAGTCCGGTGCCGGGCACGCCGGTCGGGCGCACCGTGGTCACCTTGATCTTGCCGAGCGACTCCTGGCGCAACGATTCGGACAGCACGTTGACCGCCGCCTTGGTGGCGCCGTAGACGGCGGCGCCGCCGACCGGTGCGTTGCCGTACACCGACGAGATGTTCACCACCTGGCCTCGGCCCTGGCCGATCATCTGGTCGTGCACGGCGATGATGCCGTGCAGGACGCCCTTGATGTTGATGTCGATGCAACGGTCCCAGGCGCCGGCGGCGGCCTCGTGGTCGGCGTAGAACGCCAGGGGCATCACCCCGGCGTTGTTGATCATCACGTCGATGGCCCCAAAGCGGTCGACCACCCGGTCGGCGAACCCTCGCATCGCCGCCAGGTCGGTCACGTCCACCGTGCCGATCTCGATCCGCTCGCCGGCCAGGTCCGCCAGCGCGTCGGCGTCGATGTCGCACGCACAGACGTTGGCGCCGAGCGCCGCAGCTTTCTCGACGAGCAGACGTCCGAAACCGCCCGCCGCGCCGGTGACGATCACGGTGCGTCCCTCGAGATGGTTCGTCGTGGCGCTCACAGCGGTGTCCCCAACTGGAACGTGGCGGTCAGGTGCTCGCCCCAACTGCAGAAGTCCGGCTCGGTGGCCAACCCGAGCGACGTCAGCTCATCGGCGATCGGTCCGCTGCCGATCGTCAGGTGCACGTCGCCGGGTTCGACGACCGCTGCCGACATGTCCATCGCCAGCGGTGTCCCGTGCGGAACGCCATCGAGGTACGAGTAGCTGGTCGTCTCGACCCGGACGGCGGCGTCGTCGGACCGGACGCGGGGAACGGTCACGCTCAGCGCAAGCTCACCGCCGTCGAACAGCTGAAAGGTCACCTGCGCGTCGGTGTAGTCGGCGTCGATCCGGGTGACGACCTTGGGGAAGCCCATCACCAGGTTGCCGGCCTCGCAGGTGAACGGCTGGTCGACCGGCATGCGGTAGATGAACGAGCCGATCACGTCGTCGCCCGCCCCCGCCGGTCGGGCCAGAAACCCAAGGTTGACCTCGTTGTAGTTACCCCACGGGTTGTCGTGGTAGTCGCAGAGGCTAATGATGAACTGGGCGACGCCAGGCGCGATCTCGATGATCTCGAACCCGTCGCCGGGCAACAGGGCGGCCGCTGCCGCTGCGGGCACGCTGAAGCCCATCGTGGCGGCGTTGAAGTCGTCGACGTTCATCGGAAACGTGATCGGTTGGTCCTGGATCGTTCCCCAGGTCACTCGCTCGGCCATCGATCCCCCACTGGTTGTTGATCTCGGGTTCACAGTTAACTCGAAGCGCTGCGTCCGAGGCGGCGACCGAAGAGGGCCTCGTCCTATTCGCTCGGCGGGAGACTTACCTGGCTGCGCCACTTCTCAAACCACTGACGCACACGGTCACGATCTGGCGGGGCGCACGGAAGCTCTTCGTCGCTCAGCCGGTCAAGGTGACCAAAGGCCCGGGCGATTTGTTGATTGTTCACCCCGGCATCGATTTGCTTGGCCCACGAGATGGTCTCGGCTTTGCCGTGCTTCCGGGAGAGCGTCCACAGGTCAGTGAAGTCCCGACCTTCCGGTTGCGTCCGACACCAACGGATCCCAGGCCGCCCGCAATGTCGCCGGCAGGACCAGGTCAGGCCAAGCCTCACCGAGGAGTACGCCATCGACCACACCCTCGATATCAATTGATGTGCCCTCCCGAAGCACGATCTCGTAGGCGCGCATGCGAGCGGGCCGCGACGCCAGGTCGAAACTTCGAGGGGGCCCACTCCACCAGAGGTGTTCGCCAGGCTGGAAGCGCCGGAGCGCTTGGACGGGTGGGAGCCGCCACAGCCGCGACGGCACTGCGTACGGACGTCGGCCGTCGGTCCACGTCCAGACCACCGGCAACTCGACGGCAACCTGTGCCCCCGCAGCATTCAAAAGGTCGAGCGCGTTGCGGAAGAGCGGCTCGCGCCGAGCGGACTCATAGGCGACGATGTTGGGGCGGGCCACGCCGCTGCGTTCGGCAAGGCCTGCCTGGGTGAGGCCGGAAGCGATGCGGCTGGCTCTTAAGTGGGATCCGAAGTCGTCCACCCAACGTATCGTAGTCGATACGTATCGAAGTTCTTAGTCAGCTCGCCAGCGGGTGCCGGGGCAATCACATGCGGAGGATGAGCTGGGGACGCCCGGCGCTAACTCGCGCGCGGCGCAACGCGGAGCCCGGGAGGCGGGGGCGAGCCGTTACCGTCGGCGCCGTGTTCGCCGCTTCGACCGTCAGCTCCCGCTTCGCCGGACTGTCACCCAACTCGCTTGGCGCCCTCTACATGATCGTGGGCTCGGTCGGCTACGTCACCAACGACGCGCTTGTCCGTGCGGCGACCGAGGAGGGGCTCGACGTCTACCAGGCCCTCTGCCTCCGCGGGCTCGCTATGACGGTGATCTTCGCTGCGATCACCCGGCGGCGGGGCGGCCGAATCACCCGCCAGCAGTTCACGCGACCCCTCGTCGGTCGCGTGGCCGCCGAGCTGGCGGGAACGGCGCTGTTTTTCGCAGCGCTCGTCAACCTCGATTTCGCCAACGCGCAGACGATCCTGCTCCTCGTCCCGTTCGCCGTCACGCTCACGGCGGCGCTTGCGCTGGGCGAGCCGGTCACCGGGCGCCAGTACGCCACGGTGCTCGCCGGGTTCGCCGGGGTGCTGTTGGTCGTGCAGCCGGCAACCGACGGCTTCTCGCTGTGGTCGCTGGTCGTCGTCGCCAGCGCAGCGTTCATGACCGTGCGCGAGTTCGCCACCCGACGTGTCCACCAGGCGATCCCGGCCGCCTCGGTCGCCCTGATCACGGCGGTGGGGCTCACCATCCTCACCGGTGTCATCTCGGTTTTCACCGGTTGGAACACCGTCACGCCGCGCGCCGCGCTGCTCGTCGTTCTCGCGTGCCTGAGCCTCACCGTGGGCTACATCTTCACGATTCAGACCGTTCGCGTCGGCGACCTGAGCGTCTCGGCACCCTTCCGCTACACGACGCTGCTCGGCGCCGTCGTCTTGGGCTACCTCTTCTTCGCAGAGATCCCCGACGCGCTCACACTCACCGGATGCGCAGTGATCGTCACCAGCGGCATCTACGCCATTCGCCTTGAGCGGCGACACGCTGCCAGCGGCGCAACCGCCCCCGCCACCGGTGACGCCGAGGGTGACGAACCGAGGTAGTCCACGATGATCGGGACGGTCTCATCGATCCTGAGCACGGGCCGCACGTCAAAGTCGAGCTACTCGGTGGAGCCCTACCGGAGCGTCCTCATGATGTCCTTCATCATCAGGACCAGATGAAGCTCGTCGGTGGGAGACGGTTCGAACTCCGGGATCAAGTGGACGTAAAAGTCTCGGGCTTGCGGTGACTCCGCATGAACCAGGAGGCCTCGGCAACCAATCTCCTGGCCGATCTCAACCGACCGCGAAATCACATCCTGAAGGAGGGCGGCCCCAAGTCCTCTTCCCTCGTGCGCCGCCGAGACCCCGAGTCGAGCGAGCAGCGCAACGGGCTGGGGGTGCCGGCCGGCGCCCTTCCTCAGCCGTGCCGGCACCTCGGTTGGGACGATCGAGGCCATCGCCCACGCGTAGTAGGCCACCACCTGATCGTGATCCGGTTCGGTGACGACGAGTACCCGTGCCGAATTGGAGGAGTTGGCTTGACGGGCGTGCCGCCTCAGCCACTGCGTCTGCTCGACGGAACGACATTCGAACGTTTCGACCACATCGTCTGGACCAAGCGCTCGCGGCGCCAGGTACCGACGGTTCATTCGTCGACGAAGGGCGACGGTCGCTCCATCAGCGACCGCAAGCCGCCAAGATCCCGTGCTGGTCGCCGGTTGGCTGCGTCCCACGAACGAAACGCGGCGCCATCGAGTTCAAAGACCGTGCGGTCCGCCAGCACCCGCTGTGCCGCCACCCTGAGGTTAGATACCACGAAGTCGGTCAGGTCGGTCTCCGACGCCGCCACCGCCCGATTGATGAGTTCTCGATCCTCAACGGTCGTTCGTACCTCGAGCCGCTCGCTCCGTCTCCGCTTCGTCTCCATGGGCGTCCTCGTCTCCTCGACGCGTACGGCCATTGTACGGCAATGTGCCCCATCGTCAATCGCATGAGGGGATCCGAGCAAGCCCATAGAGAAAAGGGCTACCTCGCGTTGACCGCCGCTGAGTCCGGCCCCGAAGCAACGCCGCCTCTCGGAATATCGGTTGCATCCAACACCAAGGGATGCCAAGCCGCCCGTGATGTCGCGGGCAAGACAAGGTCGGGCCAAGCCTCACAGAGGAGCACGCCATCGACCACACCCTCGTCACTTGGGGTGCCCTCCCGAAGCACGATCTCGTAGGCGCGCGGGCGGGCCGCGACGCCAGGTCGAAACTCCGAGGAGGCCCACTCCGCCACAGGTGCCCACCAGGCTGGAAGTGCTGAAGCGCTTGGTCGGGCGGGAGCCGCCACAGTCGCGACGGCACAGCGTACAGACGTCGACCGTCGGTGTACGTCCAGACCACCGGCAACTCGACGACGACCTGTGCCCCCGCAGCATTCAAAAGGTCGAGTGCGTTGCGAAAGAGCGGCTCGCGCCGTGCGGGCTCATAGGCGACGACGTTGGGGCGGCCACGCCGCTGCGTTCCGCAAGGTCGGCCTGGGTGAGGCCGGAAGCAATGCGGCTGGCTCTCAAGCGGGATCCGAAGTCGTCCGCCTAATGTATCGCAGTCGATACGTATCGAGGCTGCCCGGCAATGACCCAAGTCAGTGGCGTCGACGCTTGAAGGTGCGTACCGCGGCTACCTCGACGCTGGTGAGGCGATGCTGGAGGTGCAGACGACCTCCGCGCCAACCGGTTATGCCATGTTCGTGGCATAATAGTTGCATGGCACGAACTCGGATCAGCACCACCGTCGACCGCGATCTTCTCGACGAAGCACGACGAGCATTCGCTGGCACGACCGATGCCAAGTTGATCGATGAGGCTCTCGCCGCACTGTGCTTCCGGTATCGCTCGGCGCAGATCGATGCCGCCTACGCCACCGCGTATCGAGATCATCCGATCGATGAGGCTGACGAGTGGGGCGACCTCGCATCGTTCCGCGATGCGGCTGCAGCGACGTGACCGATCTCCCCAAACAAGGTGAGCTGTGGTGGTGCGAGCCGCCCGATATCGGGCGGCGACCGGTCGTGGTGTTGTCGCGCGATGCCGCCATCCCAAGGTTGAGGCGTGTCATGGTCGCACCCTGCACCACGACAATCCGCGGTCTGCCGAGCGAAGTCGTACTCGAACCCGGCGATGACCCGCTCAGCCTTCGAAGTGCGGTGAACCTCGACTCCATCGAATCGGTGTCCGTGGCAGTACTGGTTGAACGGCTTGGAGCGCTCAGCGGACCCCGGATGCGCCAGATCTGCGGTGCGCTCGAAGTCGCTACCGGCTGCAGCTAGGCATCGTCGACGAGCGCATCCGCCCAGATTGGTCTGGTTCGGTTCAGGACAAGACGACATCGCATATGAGTTTGGCGGCATCAACGAGCGCTGCGATGTCGCCCGGATCGGAGGTGATGATCTGATCATCACGATGTGCGAGTGCCACCACCGCTGCGTCGATGGCGTCATCCATGCCGCTGCGAGCCAACAGGACTCCCGCCAGGCGTCCGAGTCCCTCATCGAGCGGGGTCGTTTCAATGGACTTCATGGCCGACGCAAGCGGCGCTTGGCGGCCTACGCCCCCACGCCAGACCTGAGCGATCACGCCGCCGTGGGTCCGGGGCGGCGTCCCCGCAAGTTTCGCTGCCTTGAGCCGTCGCCACATCGCCCGGTCGTTGCGTTCGAGCGCTACGAACGCTCCGGCGTCAAGGATGAGTGTCATCCGGCCCGACGCAGCTCTGCTCGCACGAGCGCCGCGGAGTCCCGGTCGGCCTGAGCCTGTTGCGCCAACTCTTCGTCCGTGATCGTGCCGTGGGCCGCCTCGTACTCCGCAATCAGTTCACCCAGCACTTCCAAGCGCCGGTCGTTCGTTTGTCGCGCGACCATCGCTTCGCCAATCCATGCGCTGACCGACGAGGCTCGCCCCTCAGCGACGGCCCGGGTCGCCTCTTCGACGACGTCTGCATCAACTGTGATGGTCACTCGCCGCTTCTGCATACGATCATCATACTATGGACATCGTTTCCGAGTACTGGCGCGGCCACGCCTCGCCGGATCTTCATAGCGACCCTCTGGTCGCCCGCGGTCAGGGCGTGACGATCGCGAAGTCGGGGTTTGGCTGGTCGGTGTGCCCGATGAGGGTGGCGAGGACGGCGGAGTCACCGTCGATGGTGACCCCGTCTGCGCTGCCGGCCATGAGGAGGGCGACGAGTTGCTGGTGGGTCGCCGTGATCGTGACATCGGCGGCCGTAAGCGAGTCGGTTGGGTGGTGGATGAGGACGCCGTTGCTCAGCTCCATGCGGTAGTACTCGTCGGCGTCGGTGATGTGCCAGGCGATCGTGAGGTGTGCGTCCCATGCGGCGGGCCCGTCGATGCGGATGGCGACGGAGTCGAACAGTTGGGTGACGGTCAGCGCAGGAGCGAGGCCCGCACTGTTGATGTCGGTGTGGGCGACGGTATTGGTACGAAGCTCTTGGGCGCCGGTGAGGAAGCTGTTGCGCCAGGTCGCGTTCTCGGCGCCGTAGCCGAGCTGTTCGAGGGCGGCGGCGAGCAGCTCGCGGGCGTCGACGTTGTCGGGGCCGGCAAAGACGGCGTGGCTGGCCAGCTCGGCGGCGAAGCGAAGGTCACCGGCGTCGTAGAACTCCTTGGCGCGGGCGATGGTGGCATCGATGCCGCCGATCGCCTGGACGTAGCGGGTCCCAGCGGCTTCGGGTGGGTGCATCCAGAGGTGGGCTGGGTTGGCGTCGTACCAGCCGAGGTAGCGCTGGTAGATGGCCTTCACGTTGTGGTTGACCGACCCGTAGTAGCCGTGGGTGTGCCACGCCCGTTCGAGCACCGGGGGCATCTCCAGCATCTCGGCGATCTCGCTGTGGATGTAGCCCTGGTTGATCAGCCGCAGGGTCTGGTCGTGCAGGTAGCCGTACAGATCACGCTGGGCGATCAGGTACCCGACGATGTCGTCGGTGCCCCACGTCGGCCAGTGGTGCGATGCAAACGACACGTCCGCGTCGCGGGCAAACAGATCGATGGCTTCGTTGAGGTAGCGCGACCAGATACGCGGGTCGCGAACCTGAGCGCCGCGCAAGGTCAACAGGTTGTGCAGGTTGTGCGTTGCGTTCTCGGCCATGCACAACGCACGCTGGGCGGGGAAGTAGAAGTTCATCTCGGACGGGCACTCGGTGCCGGGCGTCATCTGGAAAACGATGCGCACCCCGTCGAGGGTCTCTTCCTGGCCGGTGTGGGTGATGTCGACCGTGGGTGCGATCAGGCCGGGCGTTCCGGTCGAACCGCCGGCGCCGAGCCCGATGCCAAGGGTGCCCGTGGGGCTCTTGTCGAGGTTGATGCCCGCGTAGTACATCGAGCGGCGCAGCATCGCGGTCCCGGCGTAGACGTTCTCCGAGACCGCATGCTCCAGGAAGTGCTCGGGAGCAAGGATCGGCACCTCGGTGTCGGCGTCGACCACGCCGAGGACGCCCCCGAAGTGGTCCAGGTGCGCATGGGTGTAGATGACCGCAGTCACCGCTCGATCCCCACGGTGTGTGCGGTACAGGGCCAGCGCCGCAGCCGCGACCTCCTCGGAAATCAACGGGTCGATGACGATGACCCCGGTCTCACCCTCGACAAGCGTCATGTTCGACATGTCGAAACCGCGCACCTGGTAGATGCCATCGGTGACCTTGTACAGCCCGTGCTTCGCAGTCAGCTGCGCTTGGCGCCACAGGCTCGGATTGGCCGTCGACGGGCACTCGGCATCGAGGAACCCCCAGTCCATATCCCACACCACGCGACCGTCGTCGGCCGTGATCACCATGGGGTCAAGCGCTGCGATGAACCCCCGGTCAGAAGCGACAAAGTCGTCGCGATCCTCGAAATCGGCTGTCCCGGCACCAGACATATGCGCTCCCTCACGTAGCGGACCAGCATCCCGACCCGAAGCCGAAACAGTACCGGCATCCCGGCGAACCGTCTACGCGCAAAGCGCGCTGAGCTGGGCTCAACCCATCGCGACGACATCGCAGTATCGTCAGCGGTCGACGACGGGTTTCGTGTGGTCCGGCGCCCCCACCGGCCGTCCTCGGATGAGGCGATCCAGGCCGAGGGCGGTCGTGAGGCGGGCGGCCACCGGGTTGGGCAATTCCTCGACCAGCTCGTCCAGGTTGGTTTGCATCACCCCGAGAATCTCCTCGTAGCAGCAGCGCACCTGCTCCGGGTCGTCGGCCGCCTCCGGGCCGAGGTGGCTCCAGTCGAGCGGCTCGCACACCCGGGCGGTGACCTTGGTCGGCAACGGCCAGGTGGGCAGCAGCGCGGGTGCGATGCCCCACGGTGGCCCGGCCACGATCGGCATGACGTTGACGCGAAGTCGGTCGATGCCCAGCCAGCGGGCCAGGGTCGCTCCGCGGGTGAGCACGATGAGGGCGTCGTGGCTGCCGTGGGCGACCAGCGGCACGACCGGCACGCCGTGGCGGAGCGCCAACCGCACGAACCCGGCGTGGCCGTGCAGGTCGACCCGGTACCGCTCGGTCCAGGGCCGGTAGACCTCGCTGTCCCCGCCCGGGTAGACAAGGATCGGATGCCCGGCCTCAAGCAACTCGCTGGCCCGCTTCTGACTCGCCGGCACCACGCCGAGGCGTCGGGCCAGTCCGCCGAGGCCGGGCAGCGAGAACACAAAGTCGTACCCGACGGGAACGATCGGTGCCTCCGGGCCCCGGCGGCGAATCCATTCGCTGAGGAACGCCCAGAAGTCCGGCATGTACACGCCGCCCGAGTGGTTGCCGACCACCATGAACGGCCCGTCCTCGGGAACCCGCTCGAAGCCCTCGACGACCGGGTCGAAGTAGGTCAGCATGCGGTCGAGTACGGGCAGCAGGCGGCGGAGCAACTCGGGGTCGCGTGCGACATCCACAGGCGGTGCACTCATAGGCCCTCCGACGCTTCATCCTACCCCTGCAGGTGTCTAGGGCCGGACGTCCCGAATACGAGCGGGTGCAGTCGGGCGGGGGTGTTGATCCGATCGCTTCGCCGTCGGCATCGAGGGGATTCGGCACGTCGACCGCTCGACCGGCCGGACCTACCGGACTCCGCTCGACGCCGCGGCCGTCGAGGATGGCTTCCTCTTTACGTTGGTCTACAGCTCTAGGGCCGACTGGGTGCGCAACGTTCTGGCGGCGGGTTCAGCGACGCTCGAACTCGACGGCGACGTGGTTGATCTGGTGGAACCTGAACTGGTCGACGTCGAGCGCGCTCACGCCCTGCGGCCCGAGGGAACGAGTGGACCGCCCGGGATCTTGAGGATCAGCGAGTTTCTACGGATGCGCCGAGCGGAACCGTGACGATGATTAGGAATCCCGCTCCCGTTGGTCGACGGCGCCGCGGCGCCGTCAGGGTTTGTCGGTGCCGACCACCCACATCGCAAAGAACTTGCGTTGCGGGCAAGCCTCCATTGCATCGGCAACCTCACCGAGGTAGAGCCGGATGTCGTGACCGGCGAGTGGTGGCATCACGCAATCTCGTTCCACCGATCACGCCACAGGCTGTTAGACGCGAGAACAAAGCCCCTGGCCGCCAGTTGCGGTGGCGTGGCGCTCTGTGCAGCCGCATGCATCCGGGGTGTTGCAGGCGTGCACCATGGCCTACTGAGCCCAGGTATCTCAGCAGTCCACGATGGGCGCGGCAGCTCGGCGTCATCGCTGAGCTTTTCAGCCATCGCTGCCAGCAGGTTGTCCATGACCGGCGATCCCGATGGGTCAGGCTTGTCGGCGATCGCCGCCCGGGTCAGCGCCGGGTGGAGCCGGAGGTAGTCGAGGAATACCCTCAGCCGGGTCCAGTCCGGGCGATCCGTTCCATCCGGGCCAAGACGCCACGCATCCGTCAACGCGCTGAGCCGCCCCTGATGCGAGCGGCGAGCAGTGAGCTCGAGATCATGGCCTGCAGCATCAAGGAGCCGGTCGAGCATGCCAACTGTTGGGTCCATGTAGCGCCGCTCGATCCGCGAAACCGTCGAGGCAGCGACTCCTGCCCGCGCCGCCAACTCTCGAACGGTCAGGCTGGCGTCCTCACGTGCCGCTTTCACCAGCATCGCCGCATCCATGCCGTGAGCATATACGCAACGGCTTCAAGTGGTCGGCCTGCGGCTGAGGTACATCGACCTTTTCAACCTTCAGGCAACCAAGCTGTCCATGAAGGTCGTGCATACCGAGCGGATGCGTCCCTCTTCCCGCTGACCCGCCGCCAGCGCCCTAATCGCCATCTCCACCCCGTCCGCACGGCGGGTTCCGAACTGATCGTCGAGGTAGCGCAGCCCTGTCTGGGTAGCGTCTGCGGATACAGGATCCGCCAACAGCCGACCGACCGTGGCCTTCGCATCCTCCGCCCCGAGGTTCCTCATGAGCAGGTAGACGTCAGATGCGTCCTTGTCGATCAGGCGTCCCAACTGTGCGCTCTGTTCCAGCCGGTCGTGGATCTTGTGCGCCTTGGCGATCAGCAACGCGGTAGGTCCGGCAACCTTTGCCTCCACACTGCGGGTAGATGGTTCACCGAGGTCAGGGATCTCTATCCAGTCGTAGTCGATCAGCGCCGCCTCAAGACCAGAGGCCTTCCTCGCAGAATGTTCGCCATGAGCGCCAAGCCTCGCTCCTCGGCGCCCGTCTTCCGATGCAATCCCGTCGGGAACCATCAGGTCGATCGAGGCGGGATAGCTTCTATCGCCAACCGTGATGGTCTGAACCCAATGGCCAGGCCCCGCAGGTCCGCCGGACGGTGTCCGCGCCAGCTCAAAGCACGCACTCATCAGTTCACCGATTGGTGGAGCATCAGCGAGGGAACGACTGTCGATGGCAACATCGCCATCGGTTGTGTATGCGGAGATGCCCGGCAGCGATCCAGCGACGCGTAAGTACACGGCTTGAGCGCCTACCACGATGATCGAGTCTCGGTGATCGGCCAGGGCTTCCAACGCATCCAGAAGCCCGCGACGCGCAGCGACGTAACGGGGGTCGTTCATGAAGCCGCCCCGCCAAGCGCGGCCAGCGAGTCGACTCGCCACTCGCCAGGGTTGGCCGACATCCATTCGAGGAGCGCCTCGCCCTCCGCTGGCATTCGTCCGGTGCCACTCAAGCAGTCGACCGCCAGTTGCGGAAGGTTCACGAAACGGACGCCGTCCTCGCTCCAGGTGCCCTGAAGCACGGCATCATCGCCGGGTTCGATGAGCACGACGTCGGCCCCTTCGTCGGCGGGCAACAGCCCCATTGAGTCGACGACGCGTTGAACGGCAGCACCCTCCATCGGGTCGACGTACAGCGCGAGCAACGCCGGCGCCGTCACCGGGGCCTTGCGGACAGCTCCGAATGAGCCCGTCACGACGACGGACGCCGCACCCGGCGCGTGGCGAAGCTTGGCGAATGCGGCGCTCGGCCCGCTCGGGGAGAGGTACGACTTCACTCTGGATGGATCGATGAGGCGAACATGTTGCGAGCGTTCCAGCAGCAGCGCCGACCAGTCAACGGATGTGACCGGGCCGCGCGACTCGCGCCGGATGAGACCCTCATCGACGAGGCGGTCGACGAGACGGCTGACGTAGCCGCGGCTCAAGCCCGTGGCCGCTTCCAGTTCGACGACTCCATATGGTGGATCGACCTCGGCGAGAACCCGAGCGAGTCGCCCGACTTTTGCGCCTCCCAGCGGCGCCGGCCGTGACTTCGGTGCACCCCCAGGCTGTCGCTGCGCCCCATCGGTGTGCAGATAGACGGCCGGATTCCTGAGCACGACATGCACGTTGCCACTGAGGTCCACATATCCGAACTGGTTTGCGGTCAAGACCTCCCGAGTGCGGGGCGTGAGGTAGGCGCTGACGACGATGACCGCCGTATCGGGACTTGCGTCACGAAAGCGACGAGTCAGCCCGCCGCCCATCTGCTCAGCTTCGCGGGGTGTCAGTCGAAGCCGCTCCTCGACCAAGGCGCCTGCGGTGGAGCCGTCCCTGGCCGAGAACCGAAAGACCACATCGTCGGCCGTTGCCGGGGATGCGCCCGGCGCCTCCCGCTCGACGCTCCACCCCGGAGGAAGGCGCTGTTGCAGCACATCGAGTGCTTCGCCCGGGAGATCAACCCTTTTACCCATGGCAGGAGTGTACCGACAACTCGACCGAGTTTCTTGTTCGTCTTAGTTTTCCGATTTGGATAACTAATGGTTCTGGACAACTTGGCGCCCCCTGGCAATACCTTCACTCCTGATGGCCGTCAGCCTTACCCTGCGCCTGCATTGTCGGTCACAGCAGGCTTCCCAGGGTATAAGTGTTCCTTGTTTCCATGGGCGAACACTTATACCCTGGGTGAATGACAGCGACCGACAATCGGGCCCGCTCGGTTCGCAGCTGGGGTGCAGGAACCTGCGCTGTGGTTCGGCTCCTCATCGCGCTCGAACAACCGGTCACCGGCGTGGCCATCGCTCGTGAGGTGGGCGTCACCCAACCTCGGGTCTCACAGGTACTGGCCCAGCTAAGCGAAAAGGGGGCTGTCGCAGCTTCCCCTCAGGGCTATACCGGCGACGCTGCTCGGCTACTCGACCTCTACCTGACCAACGCCAAACCACACCTCGCCGAGCCACAGTCCTGCTGGTACAGCACTCGGCCGCTCATGGATCAGGCACGCCGGATCCTCGCCACTGCAGAATCATCGCAGGTGCAGATCGCCTTCTCCGCCGACCTCGGTCCCGACCTGCTGGCCCCGTGGCGCCACCCAACTCTGGCCATCGTCTACTCCGACGGCCCGATTCCTCTGGAGGAGTCCGGCATGGTCCCGGCCGTTGGGCGAGCCGACGCCAGCCTTGTTCTGCGGATCACCAAAGAGTCGGCGAACCTTTTCGCGACGCCTCCCTGGTGCGCCGAAGCTGAGGGGCTCCCAATGGCCGACCCCGCCCAGCAATGGTGGGACCTCAAGGATCTCGGCGGCGAAGACCGGGACGAGGCCGCCGACCGCCTCCGCCAGGCCATCATCGATCGGAGCCTGCCGAGGACCACATGACTGAAACCCAAGGAAACCCTGGGTTCCACCCCCTACTTCTGCGGCCCCTCGGTGGCCGCGATTCGCATGTCGACCTTGCGCCGGGCTCTAGCCAGAAGGTCGGGGGGCACCTGACTCGGGTCGGTGACAAACCCTGACTTCACAATCGCAGCGCGCTGGTCCGGGGAGAGCCGTTCCAACTCCGCTGCTGTCCAGATCTTGTCGTCCGCCATGGAGCCAGAATACCCAGGGGCACCCGGGGCAGCTCCTGGTACCCGATATGCCCGAACTCGGGACGATGCTGCCGGTCCTGACGGCCAGAAATTCTCGCAAGAAGGTGAACGACTACCGCCGTAGCGCCTACTCCCGAGTCGCTACGTTGTCGATTAACCCTTCGACCGACTCAACCATCTTCCTGGTAAACCGTCGTTCGCCATCCCGCGCTATGGAATATTCGATACAGAGTTCACCAAAGAATCCGGTGTCGTTCGGACGAACCGGTGCGTCGTCCCATTCGAATGCCGATGCTTCGAACGAATGAAGAAGGACCGGGAGCGGCTCGGGATACGAGCCTGTTCCCCGAATGAGCTGAACAGGGGGGAAGCCATCAACGTCGAAAACGGCATCGATGTCACGTCCTCGCACCATGACAGCCGCGAAAGATGTCGAGTGGACCCACAGGTTGCACGAGGTAGGGGCAACGTGGAAACGCTGGCTGGTCGTCTGGGACGGGACGACCGATGCTTCAAAGGCGACAACGAGAGCAGCTTCAGCTACCTCCGTCTGACGCAGGACGGCGGCAGCGGTTGCTCTCGAGCTTTCGGCGGTCCGAGCTGCAGCTTCAGCGGTATCTGCTGTGTTGCGGGCAATTCGTAGGGCCCAGAGAACGAAAAAGGTCGCTACGAGAACCAAGCCGAATTCCACGCCCGCACCTTGCCGACCTGGGTCATTGACCAGGAAGGAAGGCTGAGCGGCGCCGTCCGGACCGCTCGCACCCGGCTCGGGCCGACCTTTGGACCTCCCTCACCTCGACGTTTTCAAGGTGTCCGTGCGCTCCGACCATGCGAACCGCAATCTGGGGCGCGTCGGGATGAAAAGGTGGAAGCCTTGACGATCGACATCACCTTCGACTTCCGCACCGACTCCTCAGGCAAGGACCCCGACGCGGCCAGCCCCACCTTGCTGCGCTACCACCACCTGTTGTGGAACAAGCCGTTGCCGTCGGGCGAGTCCTTCGAACTCAGGACGATGACGACACCGCGGTACGCCCTCCTCCACGAATCCGGGTTGGGGGAATTCTTTCTCACCAGTGATTCAGTGCTTCCGACGTTCACACGGCGTCGCGACATGGAAGCGATCATCAGCCAGCTACCGGCCGCCGACCTCGACTACTTCAACATGATCACCTACACGATCGGCGGCATGATGCTCTGGCCCGGCAATCGGATCAAAGGGAAGTGGACGATCAATCAAGCACGCGGGTGCACACGCCCCATCGCCGACCGATTCGACCTGACCGTCGAATGCGTACGCCGCCACTACGAGGGCGATAGGTCGCACCCGCTCGCAGATGCATTCGGCCGCTACCCCGACTTCTTCAACCTCTTCGGGTCCTTCGCCGGGTATATCGACTTCTGGCACCTCCAAGACCTCGTGGACTCCGACGGCGACGTGAAGCTCTTCTTGCCTTCGCAGAACTTCACGCTGCCGTCGATCCCTCAGAGCGTCGCCGACTACCTCGCTTACAGCGAGCACACCATCGACTTCGTAAAGGCTCGCAACAAGCGCATTCACGAACTCGGCCCCTGACAGCGACCGGCGCCAGCCGGAGACGGTCAGGACTTCTCGGTGCCGGCGCGTGTCCGAAGCAGTCAGGGCGTGGTCGGCGCCGACCAAGCCCTGAGCAATTCATCGGGGGAAAACCGCATCTACTCCGACCATGGTGGCGTCGCGATATCGTGATGTCATGACAAAGCAGACGACGGTGCGGTTGCCCGACGACCTCGCGGACGATGCAGAGGCTGTTGCGCGAGTACGGGGTAGCAGTGTGAATCAGCTCATCATTGACTCGCTCGCTGCGGAGATCGAGCGAGTACGTGCCGACGACGACTTCGTGGCGCGGGCCAAGCGACTCCTTGAGCGCGACCGCGAGATCCTTGAACGTCTCGCTCAGTGACCGGGTACCTCAGCCTGGCGGTGTTCAGCCGAAGCGGCCGGAGAGTCGAGGATCAAGCAACTTCGCCTTTCCGATCCCGCCACAGGCTGTTCGACGAAAGGGTGAGGCCCCTTGCCGCCAGTTGCGGAGGCGTTGCGCTCCGAGCGGCAGCCTGCATCCGGGGTGTCCCCGGGGTGCACCAGGGCTCGGTCATCCCTGGAACCTTGTCCGTCCATGATGGGCGCTCAAGTTCTGCTTCGTCGCTGAGCTTCTCGGCCATGCCTGCGAGGAGATTGTCCAACAGCGGTGATCCCGATGGGTCAGGCTTGTCGGCGATCGCAGCCCGGGTCCGCTCCGGTTGGAGCCAGAGATAGTCGAGAAACGCTCGCAGCCGGGTCCAGTCCGGACGATCCGATCCATCAGCATGGACCCGCCATGCGTCTGCCAACGCACCAAGTCGCCCTTGGTGCGAGCGGCGAGCACTGAGCTCAAGGTCGTGACCAGCAGCATCGAGGAGCCGGTCAAGCATGCCAATGGTCGGGTCCATGTGACGGCGCTCGATCCGAGAAACCGTCGAGGCAGCGACGCCTGCCCGCTCTGCCAACTCTCGAACGGTCAGGTTGGCATCCTCACGTGCCGCTTTCACCAGCATCGCCGCATCCATGACGTAAGCATATACGCAACACCTCCCGCACGGTCGGCCTAGCCTTCTGCGACCCGGGCCCCCGACCGCGCGATGTAGTTGCGGATGTAGGGGCCGAAGTAACCGCCCGCACTCGCCACCAGCTGCTGCTGAAACGGGATCTAGAACGACAGCGCCCACATCGCCTCCGAGCAGCTCTGCATCTGAATCAACCCAAAGCAAGCAGGACGGTGTTTCCGTCAGCCGCGATCTGATTCGCCGAGAAGGTTGTTGTCCCTCGGTGAGTCACGGTGAACTGATAGCTATCGCTCACCGGAAGGTCAGCAGCAGCGAAGGAGACGCGGCACCACGTCGCACGAAATGGGTGTCCCTCAAACCCGGGCAGGCCCCCGGCCTGCTGGTCAGCCACTCTCAGCTGAGCCCGCTCAAGATTGAGTTGCCCTAGCCGCACGCGATCGTTCCGCACGGGGATGGAGCGAAGCTCGTAGATGGAATCGAGCAACTGTTCGCGCTGGATGCGTTCGGACTCGGTGCCCCGGACTTCCCGCACGGTGACCCCTTCGCCAAGCGCGATCGTTTGTAGCGGTGCGCCAGATGCATCGGAGATGATGACCGACCCGCCCGCACTGAGGTCGGCGTACCCGCCGTAGCCTTGACATGAAGACCCGTCGGCGGGCGGCTGTGGACCTCCGGCAAAGTCGGTGTTGCCCTCGAACTCAACGCCACTCCGATCCAGGAATGTGACCGCACCCGAGAGCGATATCCGAGGAGACTCCGTCGTCGGCGCAGGGGTCGGCGGGACGGGAGTTGCCGTTGGCGCCTTGGTTGTTGGCGGCGTGGTCGTTGGCGGCGTGGTGGTCGAGGTGGCGGGTGCCTTCGTCGTGGTCGCACCGGTCGTTGAAGTTGGACGGGGTTTCCTGCTCGTCGATGTCACCGGAGCAGAACTCGGACCTTTGGTCGCAGCCCTGCCTTCTTCTTTGCCACCGCATGCCACAGCCAGCATGAGGACCCCGAGGATGAGCAACCGCCTCGACCAGGGGCGACTCGGGGTTAGGTCGTCGCGAGTGCTGACCACGTTGGCGCTCCATCATTCTGTTGGGCGAAAGATCCAGTTCAGTCACCTGGAGACCAGTATGGATGGAATTGGGGAAGGGTGAGAAACCTCGCACAACCGACTTCACATACCGCTGAGACGGCGATCGCCAGCAACCTGGCGCCGTAAGACGGACACGCCGCCCGCTTGGCGGCGCCGTCAGGGCTTGTCGGTGCCGACCACCCACATCGCAAAGAATTGGGTGGCACCGCCGTAGGCGTGACCCAGCGCACGGCGCACACCGTCCACCTGATGATCACCGGCCATGCCCCGCACCTGCATGGTCGCCTCACCAAAACGGATCATGCCCGACGCACCGATCGGGTTCGACGACAACACCCCACCGGAGCAGTTCACCGGCAGCTTCCCGTCCGGGCCGGTCGCACCCGACTCGGTCAGCTTCCAACCCTCCCCCACCTCGGCAAACCCCAGGTTCTCCATCCACATCGGCTCATACCAACTGAACGGCACGTAACACTCGACCGCGTCGATCTCCTCGATCGGGTTCGTGATCCCCGCCTGGGCATACACATCGGCCACACAATCACGCCCGGCCTGCGGATTCACCTGATCACGCCCCGCAGCCATTGCAGGCTCCGAACGCAACGCCATCCCCTGAATCCACGCCGGCTGACGCCCCTCAGCCGCCGCCGCATCAGCAGTCGCCTCATCGCCGAGCACCATCGCAAACGCACCATCCGAAGAAGGGCAGGTTTCCGAATAGCGGATCGGGTCCCACAACATCAACGACTCGCGCACCGAGTCGTAGGTGATCTCCGGCTCGTGCAGATGTGCATACGGGTTGCGCAACGCGTTCAGCCGGTCCTTCACCGCCACCTGAATGCCAATGTCGTCGGGCGCACCCGACCGGGCGATGTAGTTGCGGATGTAGGGGGCGAAGTAGCCGCCCGCACCCGCCACCAGCTGCTGCTGGAACGGGATCTGGAACGACAGCGCCCACATCGCCTCCGAGCAGCTCTGCATCTCCCAGGCCACGGTGAGCACCCGGCGGGCCACACCCGACTCGATGTGGTTTGCCGCCACGATGGCGGTCGAGCCGCCCACCGACCCGGCGGTGTGCACCCGCAACAGCGGCTTACCCACGGCACCGATGGCGTCGGCCAGGGCGTACTCGGGCACCATGACGCCCTCAAAGAAGTCGGGCGCCTTGCCGACGACGATGGCGTCGATGTCGGCCATCGTCATGTGGGCGTCCTCGAGCGCCCGAAACACGGCCTCCCGCAACAGCCCGGCCAGCGACACGTCGCCCCGGGTGGAGGCGTACTTGGTCTGTCCGGTTCCGACGACGGCTACACGGTTGGCACTCATCGGCCGCCCTCCGGCTGGTTGGATGTACTGGACTGCCCGGCACTCGGCTGTGCGGCGTCGAGCACCGCCACCAGGTTGTGTTGCATCAGGTGTCCGCCGGTGGCGTGGGCCACGCCCCGGTTGACCGACCCGTCAAAGATGCGGTTGGCCACCTCGCCGATGCGGATCATCCCGGCGGCCATCATCGGGTTGGCGGCCAACGGCCCACCGGACGGGTTGACCAGCACATCGTCGGCCAGGCCCAGCTCGTTGCGCAGGATGGCCTCGTGGTGGGTGAAGCAGGTGTGCAGCTCGGCCACATCGATCTCGCCGTCACCAACGCCGGCGCCCTCGGCGGCCAGCCGGGCCGACGGGGCCCGGGTCAGGTCGCGCACGCCCAAAGCGTGGGCGTCGATGCGGTGGTCCAGCCCGGTGATCCAGGCGGGACGCGAGCACAGCTCGGCGGCCCGTTCGGGCGACGCCAACACGATGGCGGCGCCGCCGTCGGTGATCGGCGCGCAGTCGTCGCGACGCAGCGGGTTGGCCACAAAGTCCCCAGCCAGACTGTCTGCAGCGGAGCCGTCCCAGGCCAGCTGGGCGTTGGGGTTGTTGCGGGCGCTGCGGCGGCTGCGGGCGGCCACCTTGGCCATCTCGGCCTCCGATGTCACGCCGGCCTCGATGCAGGCCCGGGCCTGCAGGGCGGCCAGCTCCACCGAGGTGGGCCACAGCGGGGCGGTGTAATAGGGCTCGCACATGCGGCTGAGCACCCGGGGCAGGTCGCCGGGGCTCGACTTGCCGTAGCCGTACACCAGGGCGGTGTCGGCGTGGCCCGAGCGGATCTTCAGGTACGCCTCGTACAGCGCCCAGGCGCCGTCCATCTCCACGTGGCTCTCGGCCACCGGTGGCCAGGCGCCGATGGCGTCCAGCGTCATCACAAAGCTGAACGCCTGCCCGGCCAGGTAGTCCGACGAGCCGGAGCAGTAGAAGTCGAAGCCGTGGTGGTCGAGGTCCACCTGGTCCATCACCTCGGCGATCACCGGTTGGATCAGCTCCACCTCGCTCAGCGTGTCCGCTGCGCGCACGTGTTTGGTTTGGGCAAACCCGACGATGGCAACGTCGCGGCCTGCTGAGAAGTTCGAAGTAGTCACAGGCACCTCAGACGTGTTGGGCGTAGCTGGCAGGGTCGGCGTCGTCTTCGCCGTTGGGTCGCCACCACTTGATGTTCTCGAAGCTGGTGGCCAGGTCGTCGTCGTCCACCCACACCGCCTCCACTCGCATGCCGCTGTGGATCTGGTCGAAGGGGATCTCTTGGATCAGCCCGTAGAGGGGCACGCCCGAGCCGTCGGGCAACACCAGGGCGGTCACGTACGGCAGGTCGTGGTCGCCGCCTGAGAACTGCACGTTCACCACGCAGTAGCTGGTGACCGTGCCCACGTGCGCCAACTCCACCTGCTCGCTGGCGGCCTGGCCGTTGGTGGGGATCACACCGGTCGGCGGCGTGTACACCGTGCCCGACTCGGGGTCCCGCTCCCCCATCAGCCGCTTCTCGGCCATGCCCCGCAGAAAGCCCGATCGGGCGGTGCCGGGCGTGTAGCTGTAGGTCAACGATGCCGGTGTGCGGATACTGGCCACCGACTCGGTGTCGGCCAGCACGTCGATCGCCGACGTGTCGATCTCCGGCTGGCTCCACAAGCCCTCAGGCAGGGTGGAGATGGTGCGGTCGTCAGCACTCATGACGAAGCCTCCGTCGAGTCGTCGCCAGCCGGGGCGAAATGGAAGTCGGTGATCGCACCGGTGCGTACTTCGGCCCACACCACCCGAACTTGCTGGCCCACCGACACGTCGTTGGGGGATGCAACGTCCAGTGCGTGCAGCATCGGTGTGTCGGCGCCGTCCAGACGCACCAACGCCCAGGCGAAGGGCCGGTCGAACGGCTGGCCCTCCCGAGGCTCCGCCACCCACGTCCACGACACCACCTCGCCGGTGTCGCCCACCGGCACCAGGTCGGTCAGCGACTCGGCGGTCACCGGGTCGTACTCCTGGGGCGGGCAGATCACCGAACCGTCAGCGGACCGGATGCCCAGCAGTCGGCCCTCCCGAACAGCGGTGAAGAACGCCCCAATCACCGGCCCGGTCGTCCGTCGGAACGGATACTCGATGACGAGCGGCGCACGAAGCACCTCGTCGTTGGTCTGGGTCGCCATGTTCCCCCTGGTTCGATTCACGGCCAAACAAGCAGTCACCGACCAGCAACGCCGGAGCGATCCAGCCGGGACCGGCCAAGACTAGAACACGTTCTCGAAAGGCGGCGACGCAGCGGAGCGAACCAGACCCGCAGCTCCGTCCAAGAATTCAGAATCTACCGGACAGCAATGGGTGGGATCTGGATCGGTTTCATCGGCCCCCGTCAGAACGAGGACGGGGCCCTGGCTTCCGCCTTTCCACCTTGAACACCTCATCGGACGGATCGCCAACAAGAGCATCCCGAACCTGGGCACGTCGAAACTCTCGGATCAGTTCGGAGACGACAGCACCGGACGGCGCTGCAGCCAGCAGCAGTGCCGCTACCACCTCACGGCGATTCGTTCGCTCGCCCTGCTTTTCTGCCAACGCAACTAGACAGTCAAGCCGCTCGCTCAAGGCCGCTGGCAGCACCAGACCCACACTCAGTTTGGGTGAGTTGCGCAGCGACGAATCCACCGGGACCCCCGCTCCTCGCTCTACCACGGCTCTCCTGCAGACATACTAAGATCATATGTCAGCCACGCATTGGATGCGTGAACCCGAACGAAACGTCACTTGGAGGGGTCAGCGATGGGAACAAGTCAGGGCGGTTCCAAAGGATCCGACGCCACACGAGACCGGCCGACGGCGGAACATACCGGCTCCTCCATCTTCTCAGCGACAAACTTCCTTCTCGCTACACGTGACTCTGGATACCGCACCACTTCCGCAGCGATTTCGGAATTTATCGACAATGCAATCCAGGCGAAAGCAAAAACAGTCGACATCAACGTGACTAAGAACCTGAGTGACGTCCACCCGATAGAGATCTCCGTCTCAGATGACGGCAAAGGCATGACCGAATCCGAACTATCCCAGGCGCTCGCATTCGGCGGGAGCGCGAGGTTTGGGGACCGATCCTCTTTGGGTCGATACGGCATGGGCTTACCGAACGCCGCACTGAGCCGGGCCCGCCGGCTCGACGTATATAGCTGGACGACTCCAAACCGAACGATTCGTTGCAGCATGGATCTGGACGAACTTGTATCAACACACCAACCGGTGATTGCTGCGCCTGTGGAGACGCCCCGCCCAGCCGACATGGAAGGCTGGCCACAAGGCACCGTCGTTCATCTTCAGCGATGCGACAGACTCGAATTCCGACGCCCGACCACGATCGGAAACAAACTGAACAAGGCCCTAGGGCGCACATACCACCACTTCTTGAGCCGCGGTTTGCAACTCTCGGTCAACGGAACCCCAGTACTTCCAGACGACCCACTCTTTCTATCGGGCCACCACGAACACTACGCCTCCGTCTTTGGAGAATCGTTACTCTACGAACTGACCACAACGGCCGGAAGTGGCACCGTAAAGGTGACCTTTACGGAACTACCTGTCGAAGCATGGAGCGGCCTGAGCGTACAAGCCAAGCGGGACATGGGGATTACAAACGCTGCAACTATCTCCGTGGTTAGAGCAGAGCGCGAAATCGATTCCGGCTGGTGGTTCATGGGAAAGAAACGTCGACAGAACTACGATGATTGGTGGCGTTGCGAAGTATCTTTCGACCCAGAACTAGACGAACTTTTCGGCATTACCCACAGTAAACAACAAATCACACCCACACGCGAACTCACAACGCTCCTTTCAAGCGACCTTGAGCCTATTGCAAACGCCCTCAATGCTCGCGTTAGACGCCGATTCGAACGGGCAAGCCGCCAAGGCCCACTAGACGATGCGGCTTGCACGGCAGCTATGCGTTCCCAATCCCTTCCCCAGCTGCAAGGGACGGCGCCGGCTTCCACACCATCGTATCGCTTCGAAGTAGGAGAGGTACTCGGTACATCTGCCTTCACGGTAGAGGCGAACAACCAAGATCTAATCGTAACCTTAAACGAACGACACCCTTTCTACCGCGATGTTCTCAAACCTCTAGCGGAGAGCGATGTCCCCGGTGAGCGAAGTACTGCTAAGGGCGTCGCCTTGGTCCTCCTTGCAATGGCACGCACCGAGGCCTCCCTGACCAAACAATCCGAGCGAACCTATATTGACTTCTACCGTAGCGGCTGGTCCGACGTGGCAGCAACCTTCCTCAATGTGTAGCGAGTCCCTATGACCTGGCTGAGCCTACCAATACCGATAGACCTTTCGCCCAATGACGAGAAAACCCTCATCTCATTGGCGACATCCTTCGAACGAAACACCGACCCCGACCCTTCCGACACTAGAATAGAGGGAGCCGCTGGCGAAGCGGCAACACGAGTACTTGCTGACCTAGACAGGCAGGGTTGGAGGGTAAAGGTCGACGCCGATACAAACTTGCAAATATGCCCTCCTAATCGATCCAGCATCGCAGATGATGAGAAGAGCCGTGTCCAGAGTCAGGAGCTACTTAAACGCAACGAACAACTTAGCCAACCCTCCGTTCGTAGATTCATACAACGGATGGAGACGCCACGCGAGTCTGCGGGCCGGTTCGTTTCAATCTTTGATTTAATGCGCGATGGAAGAGAGTTCAGCACGTCACTGCGGAAATGGCGGTCGGCTGGAACTGCTCTCGGAGAGATCCGATCAGTCACCGATCCGTACGTCCAGGTCGTGGAGCCCCATATACGCGATGACTTAACGGGACTACGGATCATGGACATATGGCGATACTTCCGCCACACATGGACCAATCAATACACAACGGTGCCCGGACGAACCATGCTGCTCCTTGTCCGCGATCGCGCCGTGAAGTATCACCCCGTCATTGGCATAGCCGCGCTCAGCAGCGCAATCGTACAAATGAATGAGCGTGACCGTTGGATCGGCTGGCGTACAGACGACGTGTTGGCGGATCTGTCGTCCAGAACTACATCGGCTAATGCCCGGTGGCTAGTTGAGAAGCTGGAGCGACGCCGAGAAGAGGTCTACGTAGACGATCTTGTCCGAGATGAGCTTTTTTGGCCAGGTATGTGGGACCGCCCCACCCGAGAAGCAGAAACCGCACTCCGCGTAGAGGCAAAGACCCGACGCGCTGACCACCAACGGCTGGCCCGCAGTTCGATCCAGGACAACCTCGCTCGAGACAACCCGACGTTTTGGCAACATCGGGCCGAAACCGATCTTTACCGAAGCAAACGCTGCCTATTACTCGCCGACCTCATGCGTGACAAGTCGGCATTGCAGGAATACCTATACCCTTCACCAGCTGCTGGCGGCCTCCGAATGGCTCTGCAAGAACAGAAAGCACGTCAAGCTGTCAGGGCAATAGCGCGCCGGGCAAAGGCCGATTCGGTGGGAACGGAGATCGCTGATCTCTCAGTCTGCGGGGCAATCGCTCCCTACCGCGATGTAATAGGGGGCAAGCTGATTGCTATGCTGGCCATGAGCCCAACAGTTATACGTGCCTACAACCAGAAATACAAGCGTTACGAAAGCGAGATCGCGTCCTCAATTGCAGGTCGACCAATCGTTCGACCCTCGAAGCTCGTCTATATAGGAACCACTTCACTGTATGGAACCACCTCAAGCCAGTACAACCGAGTCCGGATTCCTGGCAGTGTGCTTGATTCGCAAACTGACCTAAGGCTGGAGCGACTCGGCAAATCTCGATCTTTTGGAACGTCACATCTCTCTGCCGGGTCCGTAGCTTCCCTAGTTCGATTGGCCGAACAGGCCAACAATGGAGCGAAGGTAAACAGTATATTTGGTGAAGGAGTGAACCCCAAACTCCGAAAGGTGCGGGCGGGACTCGACGCCCTCGCATGGCCATCAGAAGCGCTTCTTCAACATGGACGGCAGCGGATAATCTACGGCGTAGCACTGGTAAACAACTTGAGAGAATATCTATTGGGAATGGACCCAGAGCCGCAATACAGGCTTCAGGTAGACCTCACCAATGACGTAGAGAGGATCTCCGCTTGGTGGGTGCAACGTTGGCTCGTAGGACGCATACAGTCCCAGAAAGCACTCAGCAGAATCGAGCTGAACACCCTCGATCGCCCGGTGACCCATGGGGCTCGTGTTCAAATGCCCTTCGAGCCGGATCCTTAGGCTTGCCAACGCTTTGACTAACCAGAAGTGTCCTCAACGAATACTTCCGACCCTGACACTATGGAGGCCACGTAACCTCCGGTATCAGGTTCTATGTTCACCGCAGCGCTCACGACCCGAAGCCAAGAATCTAACTCGAACTCAGTCGACTCATCCGCGCATCGAAGGACAACCTGCTGCCCGTCCTCGGGAATCAGGAGCCAACTCTTGGGGCCATTCCTACTAGCTACCCTACCTCGAACATCGGCAAACCCGTCCACAGGCGGGGTTCCTGAGATATATGACCAATAAGGGTCGCACAGATGTCGGACCGGACAGAAGCGGCACGTGTCCTGGTCAGGTCGAGCTTCGGGAGGATCCATGTCGATGTCTCGCCTCAGTTGCTCGAGCTGTGCTTTCGTCGAAATCTCGAGCGCAGACAGTTCGGCAGCAGTCGGAACCTGGACATCTAGATCATGACCGGGATAGGACAGTGTCAGCCGCGTGGCGTAAGGGCGACTGGGGTCGACATCGTCCCGAAGCCACCAAAGGAGCGCATAGATCCTCATCTGGTCGATGTGATGTGCTCGAGGAACCCCGGTCTTGTAGTCAATTATGTGGACGCTCGAACCGTCGACCGAAACCAGATCTAACCTACCAGTCATTCCCAGCCGGGATGAGGTCAAAGAGATTTCTGGGAAGGACCCGTTCGATGTCTCTTGAGATCGCAGATTTCCTGAAGGTATGGTCCCCGAACATGGTCCCCGACCGTCCCATCCTTCTCTGCCGACTAGAACAGACGTCGAGAGCAACGTCTGCACAGTTTGACGAATCTCTGGAACACGAGCCCAGAGGTCGCGTCGCAACTGGTCCATCCGTCCTTCGAGCCTGGGATTTGACGCTAGACCGTCGACCTGATGATCCAAGGCCTTACGTATGACGGCAGGATAACCACCCAGAGACCGTAGTACTCCCACAGCTGCGGCACCTTCGACACTCGTCGTGTTGTTCTGGACAAGTGCCAACACAATGCTTTCCAGGCATTCATGAACCACGTTGCCGACAATCGAGGCGACATTTGGTCGACTGGGATATCCGTATCCATCCCACAACGCCGGATAGCTAGCTCGCGTAAGCGACCAACGCCGTGGACAGGCGCCGATATCGCGCATACCAGAGAAACTGAGCCTTGCTGGAGGGGCTGGCCAGGTTCCTTCTATACCTCGGATGCCGGTTATCAACGCTCGATCACCCATTTGAGACTCGACGAATTACCTGCATGCTAGCGGCCGGGAGGTTCTGGCTGATTAGTAGGTCATCGATGAGCTCCACAGGGGTTCCAACGCTGAAATCTCTGGCATCCTGAAGCGCTGGGTCTGCTGGGAAATCAGGAGTAAGTGGTCCATGAATCCCCACTACTACCCTGCGACCATCCGTTTCGACCAGGATAGGGGCGACCACCGGACCTATTCCAGGAATTGTGATGTCAACGCCTCGACGGAACTCGACTCCTTGAATTCCCTGCCTGCTGAGATCCGCATACAGCCTGTCGGCCGATCGTTCCGTCCGCTCCGGATCGAGAACGGGTTCCTCTTCATGCAGGAGGTACCGCAGAAGACTCGCTCCCACATAGCGGTCGAGCAGGTCGTGCTCAAATCTATTCCTGAAGCTTCTCAAGCATCGATAGCAGCTACGATCGCAGTCAGCCGGACATGATTCGAGGAGTTGGAGAGCATCGTCGAAGATTGGTGCGCCGAGGTCTCCAACTTCCCGAGCAAATCCAGCTCCCCCTGCGAGTGTGTCGTATAAGTAAATCTCGGCTTCAAGACCGTCTTTTCCAAGATCGGTTAAGGCTGGGCGGTACTCCGCCTGCAATTCCCCAGCTTCGATCTCTAGTCGTCTCGTCGAAGCGATCGTGACAGCCTCCGCCACGGTGCGAAGTGCCACGTGAGTTGACAGATAACTCGGAGTGAGAGTGAGTGGGGCGTCGACCCTCAAGGCCAACAGCAGCACATCTGACACGAAATCCGTTCCTAGAACGAGACCACGAGTAGACATTCCACCCGGGCAATTAGGCTCTCTGGTATCAGGGTATGGCTTGGCATGTGACCCGAACACCTTGCTCGAAGGACTCGCGGACGGCTCAACGAGACCGCATTTGAGACAGTACGAATATCCCTCACTATTTGGTCCCGTGTTCGTAACCAGCAAGAACGTCCGGTCGTAATACTTCTTAACCCTCGGGGAGAGCTCTGCCCAACCCCTAGCATCTGCCGGAAAGGAGGCGACCAGTTTCGCCCTCGTTGCATAACTCCGAGCGGGTTGATCGTCTGGTGATGTTCCCTCATCCGTTGTATAAGGGTGGGCGAATCCCGGCGGACGAATCCAGTTTCGCGCCTTGCCAAACCTTGCTTCGGCGCCACACGCCGGGCAATCTCGCATTTCGTCTCGTTCAGCATTGGCACGGGCCTCGGTCATCGCGTAACGACAGACATCACACTCGAAATAGTATCGACCGTCCTTCCACGCTCTGAATCGATCTGATGGCATGGGCGAGTACAACGCACCGGAGGTCCAAAGCTTACCGTCGATCCAAACCTCCTTCCCCGGTGCGTATTGTGACAGGGCCACAGGGAGGCCTTGGCTCGGGGCATACTGAAAGACCGGTCGGTATGCGGAAGAGGCCTCTCCGTCAAACACGTGGAAGGCCACCACATCCGTCGGAAAGGCGTAACGGGGGAGTACCCCTTTGTATAGAAGGCGATCCAAGAGGTTCTCTTTTGCATCCCCGGTCCGGCCCGTCTCTTCGCCCACTTCTGCTTGGACTTCGGCAAATATGCCGACAGCGCCTTCGTTCTCGTCGGCCTTCGTCACCGGTTTCGATGAATCAGGACCTGCGTCGTCACTAGCTCCTGCCAGTTCAAGGGCTCGATCCATCTCCCCCAGGGTGTGTCCCACAAAGCCTTCCAGGAGCGCGGACCGGTCGCCCGCCGAGAGCTCGTTAGGGAGCCAAGAATCGATCGTATGACCTAGCTCCAACTCGTTCCCCCGCATCCAATCCGCGAAGCCATTTCGATTCAGGATCGAGGAATCGAGAAGAAAGTCGTCCACCTTCCCGAGCACTTCAAACAGCTGTGGCTGGGATGCCGGGTCGATCTTTGGCAACTGCTCCATATGATACGCCTGGAGGAGGAAGGCTGTTACATGGCGACGTGCAATCTCAACGTTGTCGAGCGCCAGGATTGGATCCTCAACCGCCCCTCGAATCATGGCGTCCGGTTCGCGGAAGAAGTGCTCGTCGTGACTATCGGCACTTCCGAACGCCGTTACCGTTGCAACGGCATTGCCGCGACGCCCCGCCCGACCTGCGCGCTGCTGGTAGTTGGCTCGTGAAGGAGGCATGTTCCTCAATGCGACGCCCGACAACGCTCCAATATCTATCCCTACCTCCATCGTCGTAGTGCACGAGAGAACATCGACCGCCGAACGACCCGTCCGACCAGTTGCCCCAGCTAGATCGACATCCTGGAATAGCAGTTCATGCTCTTCGGCCTTGGAGAACACAGCATCTCCCTGGGCGTCGCCGAGCTGAGCGGTGTGCTCGGCGGCAACGATCGCAGTGGGTGGCTTCCTCTCAGGGCCCAACGCACGCACAGTGCTCTGGCGATAATAACCCTTACGCGCTTTGAATACAGTGTCAGTTAAAGGATCCACTTTTCGAACAGTATCCCTCAGGCACGCAACGCATCTCGACAGACCAGGAAACGGACGTTGTGTTGTTTTACACGTATCACAATAGGCCCAACCTTCCTCTGTGTTAAGCGTAAGGTGAGAGGCTCGAATGCGAAAGGTGTCACCTTGCCTTTCACATAGAACATCCTGAAGCACAGGGATCCAGCCTTTTGCAAACTCCTTCTTTCTTTGAGGGTTACCCAACCATTTCGCCACTGACTTGAAGTTGCCTTTATGACCGTGAACCTCGGTCATCCACCAGGTTGATGGCATCGTAGGAAACCAAACGCCCGGAACTGTCCAGCTATTGATCCACATTCTGACCAGCGCCAGGCGCTGTTCCTCCGTGTCGAAAGGTGTTATCGGCGGCAGCGCAGACAGAAGATCGGGACGATAACGATCACGTTCGGCCAAGGACGCTAGTGCAAGAGACTCAAGTCCAGTCCACTTGTGCGTAACTGTTGCGATCATCGATCGCAGCAGGGACAGCGGAGGTGTGAGACCCCGAGCGTCCGCAAGCGCGTCCGACAGCGCTTCAGGGTCGGTGGGTTCTAACGGTCACTGCACGCGAGGCTTGCAGCGTAGCGTTCGCCGGCTGATTGAAG
>MTKZ01123396.1_pt1 | contig 30558 bp, 41 predicted proteins | sample 1042781 | NCBI WGS metagenome assembly MTKZ01 (sample SAMN06212207, study PRJNA360539) | anaerobic digester metagenome | biome: Wastewater treatment plant; material: sludge; isolation source: anaerobic digester fed with sludge from wastewater treatment plant | place: Denmark: WWTP Viborg ... | reverse complement strand
ACTCAAACCACTGTGGATGCGGGCCACAGGACTGCTTGCCGCGAATGTGTCGCAGTCGCTGATCCTCGAAAACCTGCTCATCGAAAATTTCTGGCGCGACGCGGACACCAACCGCTGGCGCGAACCCACCGCCGAGGAACGCGAGCGGATGAATGACGACCGTTCGTTGCGCGTCCTGCACGACGCGGAGCGGTTCGTAAACAACACGCTCGCCCTGCCGACCACGGACGAGCAGCGCTGCCAGTGGATTGACGTGTTATTCCAAGCCTGTCGCGCCATAGAGGACAACGAATCGGACGCGCTTCCCGCCTTGCGTGGCTTCGATAAGGCGGAAGCATACGCGCTGATACCGCGCCTGTTTCAAAGCATTCTGCGCGATCACGTCAGCAAGAACGCCTATAAGGAACCGTGGGGCCAATTTGTCGATGTAAAGATCAACGCGGCGGATTTGTTGCGAGCGGAGATAAGGAAGAAAAGGCGAGCAAGGGTATGGATCAGCGGCGTATGTGACCCTTATCAGCCTCTGGAGGCAAAATACAGGTTAACCCGGAACTGTCTGGAAATACTGGCTCAAAATGACTGGCCGGTGAGTATTCAAACACGTTCCCCGTTGGTTCTTCGGGACATGGATATTCTCAAAGCAGCAAGAGACTTTGAAGTCGGCCTTACGATCACTACGGCGGACGACGACATCAGAAAACTGTTTGAACCCAATGCGCCGCCTATCGGGGAGCGGCTGAGAACACTCGATGAATTGCATCAGTCAGGTATCAAGACTTACGCAATGATTGCTCCGATTCTTCCGGGGGCCGAGGTTCTGGCAAAAAGTCTGGAGGGCAAGGTTGACTACATCTTGGTTGACCGGATGAATTATCACTACGGCGACTGGGTTTATGCAAAATACGGATTGGCGGACGAACTCTCTGATGAGGGTTTTCGCAGGACGGGTCGCGAGATTGCTTCTGGATGTCAGAGGTTGGGGATCGACTGTCGTTTAATCTTCTAAGACGACTGTAGGTGTCCAAGTCGTGTGTTGTATTCCGACAAGACCTGCACAGAGATGAAGCCTGCGGATCGACCGCGACGGCACGGGAGCAAAACGGCCCGCCACCGGAACAGCAAGGGCACGGAAAGTCGCCTGAAGCAGCGCGGGTTATCTGGCTGCCGTGATGACTACCGTCGAGGCAACCGCCTGATTCTGGTGCTGTTTCTCGGCGTTCACTGCTGTTGGCCCGTACCCCGCGCCTGCCTCGGTCGCAATGGTGGCCAACCCGGTGCCAAAGCCCTTGAGCGGATTATGCCATAACACTTCCCCGGTAAACGGATCGAGGCAGGATATTTCGCCAGCGGAAGTGGCGAACAGCTTCCCGCCATCCAGAACGACATTGATGAAGTAATCGCTCTTGAGGGTGCTTTTCCAGACCTGCTCACCAGTGGCGCGATTCAAAGCGACAACCCACTTTCCGATGCCAACGAAGACTAGCTCCGAGATTTTCATATCGTTTGCTCCTTCACTCAGCTTGCTTGCTCACGTTCAGTTCACTTATCTGCGAGTTGAGAGTCCAGAAGTCGTAGATCAGGCCAATGCCGAATAGCCCCAGCGTCAGCAGGTAGACAATGCCCGTCAGCCACTTGCCGATGTAAAAGCGGTGGAGGCCGAGGAAGCCCAAGAACGTGAGCAGAATCCACGCGACCGAATAATCTATCGGGCCTGCGACATAACGGCGGTCGGCCCGTCGAGCCATCGACGGAATGAGAAACAGGTCGATAAGCCAGCCGATGAGAAACAAGCCCGCCGTGAAGAACCAGATCGTGCCGGATACCGGTTTGCCGAAGTAAAAGCGGTGCGCGCCGGTAAAGCCGAGAATCCACAGCACATATCCGATTAGCTTGCGGTGTGTATCTGGTGAACTATTCATGCTGCCCTCGAATCTATACCGGCAGCGATGCCGTTCAATTACAGTTGGACAGCACTTTTGTAGTCAGCGGGAGTATGCAGGTCGCTGAGGAACGTAGCGCCTTGCCCGTATCCGGTGTAGCAGCCTTCTATTCATCATCGTCCGTATCAATGCCCGGCGAAATTCTTTCGATTAACACCCCCGGCCAGTGGCGGACTAAAGTTGGGCCATGAAAACAAACCGGTCAGCACGCAGGATCGTAAAAGTCCGAGACATTGCACTTTGTCTGGCCTTCATCGGGATGGCCGGAGTCGCCTTCTCGTTGGGCCGATCTCTGGCAGTGCGAGTGGGACAGACCAGCGCCCTGCAAGCGGAAGTCCCGCAGGCTCCCCGTGGGAGCTTCGCCGACTTGATAGCAGCCGCCCAGTAGTAGGGTCAGGACAGGGCGGTTCTCGTTAGCCCTGCCGTTGGTGTTGTCATACCAATGCCCGTTCGGGCACGTAATCATCGCGAACCGGCGAGAACACTTCAACTGCCACCGAGTTTTCAAGGATGTCTGCGCCATGCTCAACCCCGCCGGGAATACACCAACTGTCGCCCGGATGCGCCTCGTATTGCTCCGCGCCAATGCAGAGCCGGATGCGGCCTTTGACCAAGTAGCCGGTCTGCTCGTGGGGATGGGAATGCCGAGGCAGGACAGCCCCCTTGCGTAACCGGAACTCCGTCATCAGGGTCTTCTCGCCGTAAACCAATGTCTTTCGCTCAATGCCCTCCAGAGCCGGGCAGTATCCTGTATCGCTTCGTTTCTCGAACATCGTAAATGATTGTGCGCCGCGTTGCGCTCCACTCGATCAAACTCGATTAGGTGGCTCCTGCCGATGTCTGCCATGAGTCGAGGATCGCTTTGGCGGCGGCATATTCCTCCGAGGGCACTTGGATGGGGAAGGACACTTCAGCCCCCGCCAAACCGAAATGCGGCGACAGAGACAATTCCACAGGGTGCAGACCAGCACTCCGCAATGCGCTCATCATCAGATCGGCCTCGCCCGCAGTCTGCACGGTGCGAACGGTGCTAAATGCTGAATTGCTCATAAGATCAGGAGTTTGTTGCTTCCCTTTTGTCCCCCTTTTGCCCCTGAACGTCAACTGCTGGCCGCATTCCAGCGCCTACCTTTGAAGTCGTCGGCATCGTGCAAGACGGGTTTGCGAAGGGACTACTGAACTACCGACAGATTGTGCAGCCGGATAATGAATGGGGAACACAACCAGCCCGTCTTCCTGTAAGAGTCATTTGATGGTGCCATGAAACAGCCCACCTTCGCCCTATTAGCTTTCGCCATGACGACCGCCCCGGTGCTTGCACAGGACGCCAAGAAATCAGTGGTGCCCGGCACGGATGGCTGTGCCCGGTGGCATCCGTGCAGGATGCGGATACAAGGGTGCAACAGCCTTAGCTGGCGGCTGCTGGCCCCCTTTTCTTCAAGGCGGCAGGGGAAGACCAGAAGCCCGCCGCCCACTAAAAACCGCTCCTGCGGCCTGCTAGGCACCGTAGACGGCCATTGGAGCGCGGCTCCTAAAGCAGCGCAAGCTGGCGGCTGTGGGTTGCCCGGCCATTTCGATAGTTGGCGACAAAGTCGCCGATTTCCTCCAGATCAGCCCGCATGGCGGCCCGGTCAAAGGCGGGCAGGTCGGCCCCACTGGAGGCCAGCAACCATGATGAAAATTCCTCCGGTCGCCCCCAGCACAGGTTTTCGAGCGCCTGCCGGACTTCGGTTCCCCGTGCGCCGCAAGCAATGGTTACCGGCAACGAAAACCTATGTTGCGCCCAGCCGCAAGGCAGGCGGCTGAACCCGGCCTGCGGATTGAGCGCCAGCCAGAGCAACCGCACCACCACCCCCAGCAGCCGGGGCGCGTAGCCGCCCAGCGAGCCGAACCGTTCCCAGCCCAAGGGCGGGATTTCCGCTACGGAGAACTGCGCGGCCTGACCGGTAAACCGCCAAATCAGGAACTGCGCCCTGCCGGGCCAGACTCCGGCTCGATTGAACTTGGGCTTCAGGTCACGGATCAGCTTCGCTTCGCGGGCAAGCGCGGCGGATTCGTCGGGACAAAGGTCAAAATCAATCCGGGCGGCTTCGCGCATCAGGCGCAAGTGCCGCCGGGGTACCCGCTCTGGGTTGGCCACGCGATAGCTGCGCAGCCGCTGCCGCAGGTTCTTCGCCTTGCCCACATAGATCACCAAGCCGGTGGTGTCGCGCATGGAGTAGACGCCGGGCTGGGCCGGGACTTTGCGGAAGAATCTCCCGCCCAGCCGCTCGACCAGCGGGCGGGCGGGTGCAAACAACCATTGCTGACCGGCGGCCATTAACGTGATCTCAACACAATCCGTCGTGCTCGACAATCCCAACAAACCCGGCCTTTAGCATCTGTGCTTGAACTGGGGGGTGATCCCTTGTCCTAGCGGAAAACCAGCTTGCGTTTACAGGGAGACGGCGTATAACCGGGCTGTAGTTCGCCAGCAAAAACAATGTAGAGAAACAAACCAGCATATTTAGCGTAGCTTCGGCTACGGCCTCACCGAAAAACCGCGAATTTTTCAAATGCGGAGGCCAAGCCGCCGGTACGCGCCCCATCGGGCGCGGCTTGGCGTGCTTCTCCGCATGGGCGCTTCGCGGTGCCTTCGGTGGGGGGTGCGACGAGTTCGCGCCCCTGCTTTTTGGCCGGGTTCGTGGTTGCGCTGGAAAGAAAGCCAAACATGAACCGAACAATTCGCAACTTCCGCATGACCGTTATGGCCCTGCTGTGGTCGGTGATGCTCAGTGTCCCGTCGCTCACAGGGCTTGCCCAGCCGACCACGACCGAGGTTTTGACCGGGCCGATTACGAACCCTGCCAACGGTCACCATTACTATCTGCTCTCACCGAACAGCCACACGGCGTCCGAAGCCAAGGCCCGGACGCTGGGCGGTCATCTGGTCACCATCAACAACGCGGCTGAGAATCAGTGGGTGTTCAATACATTCTCCTATTTTGGACAAATCCACCGGTGCCTTTGGATTGGGCTTCGCGACGTGAGTCAGGCGGGCAACTGGTGTTGGGAGAGCGGGGAGGCGGTCACGTACCTCAACTGGGCTTTCGGAGGCCCAAACTTCATTGGTGAGGAGTTATACGTGTACATGTACCCGGCAAGCTACCCTGCGGTAGCGGCACAGTGGAACAACTACTACAACGCAACGAACGCGGAGGGTCCGCTGAACGGCGTGGTCGAGGTGGAGCCGCCGCGTGCCGCGACCGCCAGCGCGGTGGTAACGAATGGTTTTGTCATCGCCGCCACCATCACCGACGGCGGTTACGGCTACACGAACACACCCACCGTGCGGATCGTTGGCGGCGGCGGCAGCGGGGCGCAAGCCGTGGCGGTGGTAGGTAACGGGGTAGTAACCAGCATCACGGTCATCAATGCGGGTTCCGGCTACACCCACACGCCCTTGGTTGTCATCAATCCGCCGTTTATTCCCAATCCGGTCCTGAGCATCGCTCCCATGTCCTTACTGTCTTTTTCCGATCTAACCGTTGGCGGCGTGTATCAGTTGCAGCAGTCAGTGGCATGGTATTGGTCAAACCTGCCGGTTAGCTTCACGGCCACCACCCCGCTCTTCACGAACATGGTCGCGGGCGTGGCGGGCAGCGGAGATTACCGGCTCGCGCTCAATCCCGTTCCGGCTCAAGCATTCGCCACAGCGGTAGTAAGCTATGGGTTTGTCGTGCACGCGACGGTGACCAGCGGGGGGTCGGGCTATGTCACCAGCCCGGCAGTCACTTTCCTTGGCGGCGGCGGTACGAATGCCACCGCGGTCGCCCACATCTCAGATGGCGTGGTGACGAGCATCACCATTACCCATGCGGGCATCGACTACACCAACACCCCAACGATTCGCATTGAACCACCACCCGCCGCCGCCGTGTCGTCAACGGTGTCGCCGGTGATGCGTCTGGATTGCGCGAACCTCGTTCCGTATGAGAATTATCAGATTCAATTCAAGCCCGACTTCAGTGCGACATGGGGAAACTGGAATGGCGGACTCTTCAGCCCGACCAGCGTGACGAACTCGCAGTACCTTTTCATCACAGATGGCCTCGGCCTTTTCCGGCTCCAATATGTGCCGTGAGCACCCCCAGCGAAGTCTGGTGGACACTGGAGAAAAAGTTGGGCTGTAACAACGGCAAAGCAAGCTGTATCAGGCCGCTTACACCGCAGGATCAGAACAGACCGCTCAAGCCGTCCCGCCGCGCCCGTATCCTCCTGCTGATTTCCTCATTCGGGTGGGAAGGCGGCAGCCAATGCTAGGCCGTTAGACCTTCCCAAGGTTGCGGCGCTTGGCCTTGATGGAGGCGCTGATGGCCTCGTTGACCCGGCAATGGGCTTCAAGATCGGCCTGCGGCACTCCCGCCAGCAGATGCGCGGCGAGCTTCCGGTAGCGGTCCCAGACCTGTTTCGCGATCTTAGCCCCCGCTTCCGTGATCCGAACCGCCTCGGCGTAATTCCGCCGGATCGCTGATTTGCTGACCTCGATCAATCCGCGCTTCACGCAGTCTTTGATACGGCGGCTGAACTTTCCGGGGTCGTGGACCAGCGCCCGCCGCAGGTCGCCCACCGCGACGAAGCCGTCGCGGTCTACGGGCACATCCGTCCAGCCGAGTTTGCGCAGGCCATAAAGCAGGGTCAGCGTGTCGCCTTCGTCCACCGTCAGCGGCAGTTCCTTCAATACCGCCTTGCGGATCGGCAGCAGCAGGTCGCGGCGGGCGGTGAAGATGCTGGCCAAGCAGTCCACCGGCTCGACCGGGGGCACGGGCTTCTCAGGGGTCTTCTTCATTCATAAGACCCTACGCCGGACCCAATGACCGGTCAACGCAACAAGCATGTTGACAATGTCAACATGGCGAGTATAGTAATGCCAGTTATCTGAACGAAAGAGCCATACATGAAATACACCGTTGAACCTGAGATGGTCGGAGCTTGCGAATGCGAGGACTGCCGGGCCGGGAGACATCTCTACACGCTCCGCCGCTGGCAGAACGGCCAGTGGACGGTCGTCGCGGTCAGCCTCCAGAGCTATGCCAGCGCCGACGAATGCAAACGGACCCACCGCTGGGGGATTGAATTCCACGCGGACGATATGTGGGAGGACGGCACGCAGATCACAGCACCGGAGCGCATGGACAAGCCAGCCTCAGCCTGCGGGCGAAAGGTCATGCTCGATACGGCTGCCCTCCAAGAGTCGGCGGAGAGGCTGAAAGGACACTGGTTGCGATGAATAAGAAGCTCCATTGCGCCTACCTGTACGCTGACGGCCATGCCGTGCTGGTCTACGAGAAGCACGACCGGCAGGCCGGGGACATCCGCTGGGTCGAGATTGTGGAGAAGTTCGGGCCAGAGTGCCGGTTTACCGGCAGGATCGTGTTCTGCTGGGGCAGCAACGGGCTGGTGAGCCTCTGCCGCAAGGCCGTGGCGGTGCGGGCCAAGCTGCCTACGCTCGACTCAGGGAGCGAGCGCACACGGGAACTGGGCATCCCGGTCGGCACACTTGAAGTCCAGTTGGGCGGCGGTCATCTGGACAGCGTTTACTTCCACGAGTTTGAGGGCGTTCTCAGCGCTCCTTACACGTACCAGCCGGAACAGGATGAGAAATTCGACCCGGAAATCTCCCGCTGGGCCGACTACCGCGTAGCCAAGGTCCACCGCCTGCACGGCAAGCCCCAGCCTGCCCAAGCCGAGCCGGGCGCGGAATCGACGGCGGCATGAAGAACTCATTCTCCCAAAGCCGATGTGTTGCTGCGATAAGCTTATGACACCCATACAAGACGACATGGAAGACTTCCGCCGCCGCAGGCTGGTGGACATTAACAGCATGGTCGAAGCGGACGACCCAGTGACCGAGCGGAAGCGCCTCGAAGTTCGATACGGCCAGATTTGGGACGCCGCGCAGCTTGCCGAGGACTTCACGGTGCTCGGCTTCATGGCTCCCTATGTAGTGGTTCAGCGCAAAGGCGATGGACGGAAGGGCAGTCTGGAGTTCCAGCACGGGCCGCGATTCTACTTCAATCTTGTTCTCGATTAGCCGTCAACCCGCCCTCGACGAATCATTCCCATGCCAAACCAAGCCGACAACCTCTGGGGCGACCTGATCTTCAGTTACAGCCGCGCTCAAGCCATCGCCGATGGGGTACTCATAGACCTGACCACTGCTACCGACGACAAAGGCCGACTGCTCTGCCCGCAGGCGGGATTCAAGGTGCCGGTTGCCATCACCCGCACGGCTTGGGCACAGGCGATTGAGGCAGGAGGAAGCTGGAGGCCGGACGGTGATGGTGAAGTACTTGAACTCAAGGGCGGGCAGTCCCTTACCGGCAGGTTGTGGGACTTGCTCTGGAATTTGCGGGCTGCATCAGGCAAAGCCGAGAACTCCGACCGGGTTCACTTCAAAGTGCTCGTAGACGTTCACGGGGATGGCCGTCGTGAAGCGGTCAACCTGTGGGCGCTCTGCGGTCCCGGCGATGACGCTCAGCCCGTCATAACCATCATGCTCGAAGGAGAAGACTGAGGGTATGCGCGATCCTCGAATCAACCCCCGCCCCGGCGACCGGCTGGCCAAAGTCCTGACCAACCATACCGGGGTGACTGGCGTGTTCAGCCGCCGCGTGCTGGCGCTTGAGAAGCGCTTCCCAGACGGCCTTGTTGTGGTCTGGACTCGCAAACGCTCAAACCGTCCCTGTCGTTGCTCCCTAAAGGAATGGCGGAGATGGGCCAAGAGCGCCTCCAAACCAGCAGCATAACACCCCGTTCGATCACTATGAGAACCAGCCCACCTGAGAGCCTTGAGTCCATCGCCTGCCAGCATGGCCGCGCCGGACAACCGGCTGAGGATGCCCTGCGCCGCGATCTGCTAAAGCGACTGTTAGCGGTTCCGACCTGCTCGCGGCAGGAGGATCGAATGATGGGGTTCATCGCCGAGCACCTGCGCCAGCGCGGCTCAGCGCGGTGCGGCCAGATCATGACCGACGAGTGGAATAATGTCTTCATTCGCAAAGGCAGCCCCGGTGTCGTCCCCTGTGTGGCAGCCCATATCGACACTGTTCATGGCTTGCGCCCGGTGCAGATAGTTCAGCAGGACGCCCTCCTGTTCGGCGTGGACGAGTACGCGCGGCGCACCGGCATCGGCGCGGACGACAAGGCGGGCGTGTTCGTCTGTCTGGAACTGCTGGAGCGGTTCGAGAACATCGCGGTCGCTCTGTTCGCCGCCGAGGAAATCGGCTGCGTGGGGGCAACCCATGCGCCAGCAGCGTGGTTCAATGACGTGGGCTATGTCATCGAGTTTGACGCTCCCGGCAGCGGTCTGGTGTCGTACACATCGGGCAGCACCCGCCTGTTCGCCAACGACGGAGAGTTCATCAGGACCGCCGCGCCAGTGCTGCACGCTCACGGGTTGACTTGCTGGCGGCATCACCCATTCACCGATGTCATGGTGTTGCGCCGTCGCTTCAGCTTCTCCTGCCTGAACCTTTCGTGCGGCTACCACAATCTGCTGAACATCGGCGACGGCTTCCTCGGCGAGCACTTGCGAGTTCACGTCATCGCCACGACCAACGCCCCGGTGCGGGAACTGGACCCGGCCCTGCTGCGACCGGGCAGGCTGATGGGAACACGCGAGTTCCGCCGCCTGACGCGCCCGGAAGCGCAGCGGCTGGCCGAGGCAAAGGGGCTGACACTGGCGGACCAGCCGGACTATTCCCTCGGCGAAATCTACTGCGGTGCGGTCAGCGGGTCAGCGCTCACCGGTGAACGACAGATTGGTTTCGCCCCATAACCCCACAACACTACTTGTTACAGACCCCCGCACGTTGCTGCTTGGTATTCGATCATGCTAACCTTGGAGTTGTAATGCCAGCGCGCTATTATCTCGATCCAAACGGTGCCGAAATGGGCCGGATGCAGGGCCAGCCCGGTCGGGGACATTATGAAATCGGCCAAGAGCATCTGGCGGAGAATGGCATTGTGCCCAGAGACTTCGAGGATGTTTATCGGCAGATGTTTCGTCTCCGTTTCGCTCGTATGGTTGAGCATGATAACAACACAGTCGAAGTTGAGCATGGTCCCGACTTGCCGGCAGCGCAGGAAAGGGTTGTTGAGCAATTCCGCCGGGCGGGGAAGACCGTCGTTCAAACACGCGCCCGAATCGTGCAATAACCGATCCCAAGGCAGGATTCATGGCGGCGTTGGTCATTGTGCCGTGGCTCGCGCTGGGCGTCATGCTCATGGTTAAGGCCGCAAAGAAACCATGAGGCCGATGAGTGAGAATCTGTTCCGCAGTGCTGAGCGCACCAAGCGCTCACCGCAAAACCTGTAACGAGAAAGGCGAAAGACATGCCGAGACGAATTGTAGCTGTTCGAGTGAGTCAGACGGCGGTTAATGACACTCCCGAAAAGGGCCGTTTACGGGAAAGTCCGGGTCAGAAGCCGGTCGAAAACGGGCGGATTGTCGAAGTCGCCTTCCAGCCCGCCAATACTCGTTTTCGGGAAAGTTCGGCCAAACCTCCCCGAAAGCTCCCCAATGCCGAGCGCCGGAGCCGGGAATTCCTGACCCCGGCGGAGGTCGAGAAGTTGGGCGAGGCCGCTCAGCGCATGGGGCGGCACGGTCACCGGGATGCAACGATGATTACCATCGCCTACCGCCATGCCCTGCGGGTCAGCGAGCTTATCGCCCTCCGCTGGGACCAAGTTGACCTTGCCCAAGGGCTGCTCCACGTTAGGCGTCTAAAGAACGGCAATCCCAGCAATCACCCGCTGCACGGGCCGGAGTTGCGGGCCTTGCGCCGTCTCCAGCGAGAATACCCGGACTCGCCCTACATCTTTACCGGGGAACGGAAGGGGCCGCTAACGGATTCCACTGTGCGAAAGATGATCGCCAGAGCGGGGATAATCGCAGGGCTGGAATTCTCCGTTCATCCCCACATGCTCCGCCACGCCGCCGGTTACAAGCTGGCAAACGACGGACAGGACACGCGGTCCATTCAGCACTACTTGGGGCACCGGAACATTGCCCATACCGTTGTATACACCGAGCTAAGCCCGGAGCGGTTCAAGAACTTCTGGCAAGACTGAGCGCGGCATCATCAAGGAGCGTGTAAACGCCGGGATGGCGGCTGCCAAGGCGCGCGGCGTTCAGCTTGGCCGCCCGGCGACCATCATTGGCCGTGCCGCTGAAGTTATGAAGCTCAAGGCGAAGGGGCTTGGTCTTCGGGCCATCGCCCGCGAGTTGCGGATGCCGCCGTCTTCGGTCCACGAGGCGCTCCGGCTGGCGGCGTGAGGCCGGTTTGACCGGCGGCACCCGGCCAACGCCGGGACTATGATACCGCCCTCTCGGAGCGCGGGCATGGTGTCAGTTAGGCTCGGCTACGCCTCGGCCCCGGCAACCAGCTTAAGCCTCACCTGCGCCATCCTCACAAAGCGCGGCACGAGGTCAATGCCAACGAACCTCCTGCCGTTCTCCAAGGCCGCGACTCCCGTTGTGCCGGTCCCGGCGAACGGGTCGAGCACAATGTCCCCCCGTTTACTGCCCGCGAGGACGCAGACCTTGGCCAGCGCCAATGGCATCACTGCCGAGTGCGCCCCCCGGAACTTCTCTGTGTTGAAAGTCCAGACATCGCGCCGGTTCCTGCCGCTGGGATTCATCAAGGCTCCGTACTCGGCGCGTGTAATGCCCTTCATGCTGTTGGCCTGCCGTTTATCCTTGGAGAAGGGGTTGGTCTTGGGCCGCCCGGTAAGGCCGGATGCCTGTGCCATCCGTAGACAATCTCGCGCCCACGCGCTGCCGTGCGGCTCCAGAATGGCGTCGTAGTCGTAGAAGTAATTCCGCTTTTTCGAGAACAGCAACACCGCCTCATGTGCCCTTGTGGGCCTGTTCTTGACCGGCTCCGGCGTGCTGGCCGCCTTGGCCCAAACGATCTCGGCCCGCCAGTGCCAGCCCCGCCGCTGAAGCTCAAGGGCCAGCCGCCACGGGATGCCTGCGAGTTCCCTCCTGTAATAGCAGTCGCCGATGTTGATCCAGCACGTGCCGTCGTCGGTCAGGACGCGGTGGACGTGCATGATGATGTTCGCCAACCGACTTATGTACTGCTCCGGGTCAGACTCTTGGCCGACCTGTTCCGGGTGACTGCCGTAATTGCGCTGCCGCCAGTAAGGCGGCGACGTGATACAGGTTCGGAATGCCCTTGCGGGCAGGTACGGCAGGAGGCGGCCAGCGTCCCCATCAAGCAGCGCATAGTCCTTGAGATTGTATACATCGAGGGCGCGTAATTGCCGCTGGCGTTCGCGTTCGGCCAAAGCCTGCAAGGTCAAAATGCGTGCTACGTCGTTAATGGACCGGATGCGGCTGGCAGGGTCAATATACGCCGAGAGGCTGGCCTCGACCGAAGCAGGCACCCGGAAATGGATAATCGCAGTTTTGCGCTCCTTTACCGGGTCAAACGTGACTGGTTTCATTCGGGTCACAGTGAAACAGAGAATCAAAATGTATACAAGTGGAAATCTGGAGTGGATCGTTTCAGATTGAGCGGGAACGATCCGGCACCCATTCGGATTCCGACGCCTCGCCCCAACTGTCCAATTTTTACAGTTGAGGGCTGCCGCTGGACTGACTGTTGCCTGCGAGCGTGGTGTTGTTTACAACCGCCAGCAGATCGCCTACTGCGGCAGTAGTAGCCCGATTGTTTACACCGGCAGCATCGTGACAGCCTTCAGCCGCCGTCTGGTGAGCGGCGTGGTTATTGTGGACATCCGGGCTAAAGGCCAACGTTTACACTGGCCACATGAATGCAACATCCCAGAACACCATCCCGGCCAACCGCCCAATCGTCAGCCTCAATAAATTCTGTCGAGAGGCAGGCATTTCAGACGTGACGGCGTGGCGTTGGCGCAAGGCCGGATGGCTGTCCACGGTGAACATTGCCGGGCGGCCGTACCTGACCGGCGAGGTCGTGGCGGAGTTCCTGCGCCGCGTTGAGGCCGGAGAGTTTGCCAAGGAGCACGTCGTTCCACGGCGAGGTTGAGAACCTCGACATGCCTCAGCTTGTGCGCCGAGCAGCGTGTCCACCGCCATCTGCCGCCACGGCACTGCGCTCCAGCAGGTTTTTTACGCTCTGGGCCTTGAACGCTTTGCCGTTCGGGGTTTTAAAACCACGCGCATTAAGGCACTGGGCAATTCTTCGCAAGGCGGTGACGTACGCCGCACGGATTTCATTTATGACGGGCAGTAAGTCCTTGGCATAGGCGTCGGCACGCGCCACGTTGGCCGTCTGAGCGAGCTTCAGAGCCTGTGCCGGGCGAGGGTTGCCCAGTCTAATTCCGCGCCGCTTGGCGGCAGCCAGCCCGTCACGGGTGCGTTGCGAGATCATGTCGCGCTCCTTTTCCGCCACCAGCGCCATGATCCCGACCGTGAACTTGTCCGCGTAGGGCATGTCCGTCGCGATGAAGTCCACGCCGCTGTCCCGCAGGTTCAGCAGGAAGGCGGCGTTCCGGGCCAACCGGTCGAGCTTGGCGATCAGCAGGGTCGCCCCCTCCTTGCGGCACAGGGCGATGGCCTTTTCCATCTCCTGCCGGTTGTTGCGCTTGCCGCTTTCGACCTCGGCAAACTCGGCAATCAGCTTCCAGTCCCCACCATTGAGGTATCTGGCCACGGCGTCCCGCTGGGCATCCATGCCGAGGCCGTTGATACCCTGTTTGGTCGTGCTAACCCGGTAGTAGGCGACGAATTTTCCAGTCATCGCGCTAACAATACCCCACTGGATGGGTATTGTCAAATCCTTAAACGAGCGTTTGAAGATTTGACAGAGCCTCGAACCCGGCCTTCTTTTGGTTGCTGAGGAACACCAGCGCTTCCCAAACGCGAACGTGACGAACGCTGGCGGGGCGACAATACTGAATTGGAATGAGCAAATTAAAATGTCCTGAGTGCGGCGCGGACATCGGCAGCGTGCTGGCAGCGCACGGTGGGCGGGCTACGAGCCGGGCCAAGGCGGCGGCGGCGCGGCGCAATGCCAAAAAGGGTGGATGGCCAAAGGGCAGGTCGAGGAAACCGAAACCTGCATGATCGGGCCAGCCAGCCGGGCCGGGAGTCCGTCATTCGTAGTCGCATCGAGACTGCTATTGGCTCCAGCGCGGCGGGAAGTTTCATCAATGGCGATTTTGTCATGAGGAAGATTACGTGTTATCTGGCGCTGATTCTGGCTACCGCTTTGATTGTGGGCGGGTGCAGTCGTGACAATGGACTTCCGAAGGAGTTGATAGGCCACTTGGCGGCCAAGGGTATCAAAATCACGCCCAGCCGCGCCCAAGCCCCGCTTTCCTCACGGGGCGGTTACATTGTAGCCCGATACAACGCGCAGACAGTCACGAACATTGTGGCCACGTTCAGGCTGGAGAGGATCGAGCAGGACAATCGTCAATGGCGATGGGCGATTGACAAGGCCGGTGGGACCGTGGCCCCGAAAGAGCTTTGGGGCGTGGCGGGAAGACCAGCGCAGTTCAAGCTCAAGAGCGGGGCACAGTTCGAGTACTTCTACCTGCTCATCACGGCAGACGGCCTGATATACCTGATAGCCGAGTACGCCTACGGGTAGAATCCGGCGCGTCGCCTGTGGCAAGGTATTGTGATCGTGGATGCGGGCACAGGCAAGGCGGCTCCAAATGTGACGGTCAGCGCTGAGCCTTGCCCGCCTTCTCTGCCACAAACCCGGATTCATCCCCCTGATGGAAGGCTATGCTGCCTGTGAGTCTCCTGCCATTTACCTCCGCCCACCCCCTACCGGATACCTCGTCCCCCTCTTCAAAACCTTCAAAGGAGAAATCCACCCGGTTGCCCTTGCCATCCACCTGCCAGTCCAGACTCACATCCACCGCGCCGAAATGCAGTTCGCCGCGCCCGTCGCCGGTAAAGGTGATGTGGCCCGGCGACACCAAGTCTACAAACTCCTGATCCCATTGCTCCATCTCCACAATCCGCCAGCACCCGACAAATGAGGCTTTCATTCGGTCAGCAACGGTTGGCAAACCAGACCACATATTCCCGAACCGGCCAGAAGTTCTTGTCGGTCTTGGGCGTGACCTCCACGTCGCACAGGGGCACGTAACCGACCTTTCCTTTCTCCCTGACCGTGACCATCACGCCCCGGTCAACGTCTTCCTCCGCCAGTTCCAGCACGTCCATCTCGTGGCCCAGCCGGAAGGGAGCCTTGGCCGCGCCCGGCGCGAAGTAGGCGTCGTCCTCATCTTCCTCGCGGGTCACCGTGAACGGGAAGGTCAGGTGCTTGGCCAGCCAGCCCGGCCAGTCCCGCGCCTGCCATTCCTCGAACTTCCGGTCGAACGCCTCGTCGCATTCCGGCAGATAGCCCTTGTCCCCTTCGTGCAAATCCCAGCGATGGTCGTCGGCGTCGCTCATCAGGTTCATTGCCGAGCAGGTTGGCCAAGGTCCACGCGGATGTGCAACAGCGAACGGTGTGAGCCGTCACTCCGCTTCAGGTTCAGCTTCGAGCGCCTATTTGAGGCACCGCTTCAGAAAATCCTGCACCGGAGCGATTGCCTCCGGCCCGCCAAACCCATGTCCGGCTCCCTTCATCGGGACAAGGGTCACATCCACACCGGCCTTTTTGAGCGCTGCGTACAGCAGTTCGCTCTGGTTGAAGGGCACGGTTCGGTCGCGGTCGCCGTGCATGATGAGAAACGGCGGCGCATCCTTCGAGACGTAGGTAACCGGGCTTGCTTTCGCCGCCTTGTCCTTGTTTTCCAGCAGCGGCCCGCCGATGAGCTTGGATTCCGGCGAGTCCGGGGCGTTGTGCCGGAGGTCGCTCTCCGCGTCGCCGATCCGCAGAAAATCTGTCGGCCCAAACCAATCCACCACCGCCTGCACACGGCTGGATTCTTTCAGGTCGTTTACATCGCCTTCCAACTCCGCTACGCCGCCGCTGGTGCCCAGCAGTGCAACCAAGTGCCCGCCTGCCGAACCGCCCCACGCGATGAACCTGTTCGGATCGAGATTGTGTTTCGAGGCATTGGCCCGCAACCAGCGCACCGCCGCCTTGCAATCGTGTATCTGAGCCGGGAACGTGGCTTCCTGACTGAGGCGATAGCCGACATGGGCGACCGCGTAACCGTCGGTTGTGAAGCGCAAGGCCGGGCTGGGGCCGTCCTTGCTGCCCGCCATCCACGCGCCGCCATGAATCCAGATGATGAGCGGCAGCGGCTTGTTGCCTTTCTCGGGCAGGTACAGATCGAGCCGCATGGCCCTGCCGCTGGCCTTGCCGTATTCCAAGTCCTTCAGCGCCTTTACGCCGGGCGGGACAAAGGCCCGGCGTTGCGGCTGCTTCTTGCTGGGCTGTGCGTGGCTGAGGGTCAGGCCCAAGGCGGTTACTAACGCTATCGTCAGGAGGTTGGCTTTCACGTGCCGGATCATAGCTGATCGCTCGCCACTGATACAATCGGGCTTTGCCGAGTCCCTTTCGCTGCGGACCACCACGGCGCGAGGCTTGGGTAACAGGGCAGCAGCCTTCGGAAATTATCAGGCCCGGACTTGAGCCACCGAATTGAGGGTGCCGTTCTGATTCCAGACATTGACGCGGGCCTGCGGGTCGTGTTTCCAGCACCCATCAACCACAAACTTGTACTCATGCCGTCCCGGTGTTAGGGCAACAGTTGTCTCCCAAAGCCCGCTGTCATTCCGCTTCATGGGCGTGGCGTCCGGCGACCAAGCGTTGAATTCACCGCTGAGCGCCACTTGTTTGGCGTCAGGTTCAAGAAGAACGAAGGTCACTTTGACCATCTGGGGCACTGTTGGCTTCACGGTTGTCTGCGGCGTTCTTGGCGGTTCCTGCGGCGTGGCCGTTGGCCAGAGAGCCGCCAGCGGCGTAAGCAGGTGCTGCGGTTCCTGTGCCGGGGCGGCTGCGGCGGGCGATTTCAATGGTTGCGTTNNTCGTTTCCACCGCCGCTTCGCCCAGTACTGCCTGCTGGTCGTTCTGGGCCGGTTCATCGAGCGCATTGATTACGGTAGAAGGGTTTGCTGGTTTGCTTGCCGCAAGCGGCTCCTTCACCTTTTCAGAAGACGTATTTGCCATCGCTTTTCGAGTTCGGGTTCGCAACGTGATGCTGGAAATTCGGTACCAAGAGTCAAGCCCGGAAGCCATAATTCCCGCAGAGTTACCCCGGCTCAAGGTCCAGCGTTGTCACCGGGCTGGCCCCACGCACAGAGAATCAACCCGGTACCCGGCACAATTCCTCGCGTTCTCTCCAATAGGTCTTCCACCCTTGGTTGCGCACGGTCGCGCTGGCTGGAATCTGGTACAGAACCATGACTGCTCCCAGCAGATCGACACAGGACGACAGGGCATTGTAGGCGGAAACAAATGCGATCCAAAGGGCGGCGGACTGCATCGCCATCGCCAGCAGAAGCGGAAGGATGCTGAGGACAAATAGCGGCATCAACAGGATGGCGACCAAGCGGTTGCGGCTTAGCTCCCCGTCGTAGTGTGCGTAGAACAGCAGGCGTGAAGGCCAGAAACCGACAATCGAGTGCTCTGAACGTCCTCCCATCGGGTCGGTTGCCGCATGAATCAACTCGTGGACGACTGGGATACCCCCGCAAAGGAGCAAGAACACCCACGGTGTCATTGTAAATGGGGCGTCCCATAACGGGGTGAGCTTACCCCAGAGCACGGCGATGAGTGCGGCTGTGACAGCGCCGATGGGAAGTCCGATGAATTGGGCCAGCCAAGGCGAAGGCTCGCGCAGCGACTTCCACGACGTGTCGGGCGCGAAGTCCGGTGATGTTGGAACGGCTCCAAAGTGAAAGCGCATAATCCTCATCCGCTAAATTGTTGCAGCTACAATTCCGATGAAATAGCTCAGGCCGTTCCCGATACCTGCGATTAACGTGGAATACAGCCAACTCACGCCACGAAAGTTGTGGCCCCGAAATGCGGCGAGCGTGACGAGTGCCTTGATGACAAGGCCGTCGAGGAGGACGATCAGCACTTCCAGCGCGAGCACTGGAGGGCTGTTGCTCCCCGTCAACAAAAGCTGAAACAGGAAGATGAACACCGCTACGTTGGCGACGAAGTAGCCAGTGAATAGGCGAAGCGGTGCCACACCCCGGGACGCGAGCAGCAGGTCCACGACCCCGGCTTCTGCGGCCAAGGCCCAGAATGCCACCACGACAAAGGCTATCAGCGATGACAGACTGAGCATCGGATTGGCGGAGGCAACCAGCGGGACGAGCAGGCAGATGGTTGTCAGGATTCGCCGAACGATGCCAGAACCTTTCCCACTCATACTGGTTATGACCGCTGGCGCGGCAAAACGTCACGCAGAGGGCCACGCCGCTTTCTTCCACGGGCGTTGGCTATTGATCGGCCTGCGGCTACTGAACGCGGACGCGATAGAAACGGCTTGGCACGGAAGCTCCGGTGTCCGTCAAAGTAAGTTCTCCGCCGTTCCCAGCATTGGTTTGAACCGGATTCCAGTCCGTATCGCTCAAGAGATTCTTGAATTCCAGAACGTAGTTGGAGCCGATTACCGTGGACGCAGAAACTTGGAAGGTTGTTCCGCTCAACCGGGGATCGCTGAGCCGGGGCTGGCCCGTGTTGACAAGGGAAATGCCCACGCTGGCGGAGCAGATTTCATGGGGGATGCCGTTATCCGTGGTGTTTGCGGAAGCATACACCGTGTAGCTGCCCGTCTGTGCCGGAAGCTCCACGGACTTGGAGTAGACGCCATCGCCTGCGGTCTGATCCCCATCAAGGCCGTCATCATGCAGGCCGGTGAATTCGACGGTCGCCGGGCCTTGCAGCACCACTTTCGGCGCGATTCCTGACCAGACTCCGCCATTGGCGTAACCTCTCGCCGTCAGAATCGCCGTGCTGCCAGTGGGGAGTTGCGCCCCACCCGCCGGGGTCACCACAATCAGCTTGCAGGCATTGGTAAACGGGCAATAGCAGCCGCCAAGGTCATGGTGCAAACTGTTCATCTCGCCCAACAATTAAACGACATCCGTCTGGGGATTCCCGAGGTAGATGTCGTAGCCGCCCTTCGCCCCGGCGACATCACGAGTGCTGGAGTAGCCGACGAGGTCGGACTGCACGGGGAACGCGTCGGCATCCTCGGTGTCGGCGAGGTTGAACTGAATGCTTCCCAGCCTTGTTTGGACACCCGTGCTGATGCTGTAGGAGAACACGTCGTCCGAAGGATTGGGCGGTTCGGGATCGGGGTCGGCGGTTTCCCATCGCGAATACAGAATGGTGTCTGCGTCCCGGTAGATCGGATACATATTCTGGTAGTTGGTGTCGACGAACAGCACGGTGTCGCTGCCCGGCGCGTTCGCCAGCATCCAGCCGAGGTCAGCGGTGGATTGGCTGTCATACCAGAAGACGATGCGGCTGCCATCGGGTGAAAAACAGGGGCCGGACTTCTCCCGTGCGCTGGACGTAAGCTGCGCCGCCCCGCTGCCGTCCGCATTCATGATCCAGATTTGCCCGCTGCGCTTGAACACGATCCTCTGGCCGTCTGGTGAGAACTTCGCGTCCTCATCGGGGATACTGTTGGTCGTCAGTCGCGTCAGGATTTCTTGGGCCAGATCGTAGAGAAAAATCTCCAAAAGGTCGTACTCCCTCGGTTGGCCTTGCGGGATCGCCATAAACACGATCCGCGAGCCGTCCGGCGCGAAATACGGATTCATCGCGTTCTGAACTGGTAAGCCTTGTGTCAGGCGGCGGAGCGTGCCATCAGGCAGACGGAACAGGAAGATGTGACCGTCATCGGCGTCAACCGGGGCAGCGAGATAGCCGCTGTAGGAGTGATAGACCAGCCGTCCGGTCGTCGTGAGCGGGATTTGCTGAACTGTAAAATCGCGGTCGAAACTGTCGAGGAACGTGCTCGAACCCGGATCGCCTGTCCAAACGGCGGCACGAGCCGTGTAGGTGCCACTGCTCCAGCCCGATGGAATCGCGTTGGTGAAGGAACCGCTGGCCGTGCCGCCCGGCGCAATAGCGGGCGTGGTCTGCCCGCCCAAATCCGCCAGCACTTCGTCGGCCTGCCGAATCTCCGCACCGACTCCAAACGTCCGCAATTCCGCGCCCGTGTTTTGCACGGTGTAGTTCACCGTCATCGAGCCACCCGCGACTGCTGTTGGAATCGTCGCGACCGTAATGGTTGCGCTCTGTGCTCGGGCTGCGACCGGCGGCATCCGCAACACGACGAACGCCGTCGTGACTATTGCCAGCAGCACGCGCGTACTATTCATGATGACTTACGCCCGCTCACCCGCCCGGTATACCTGCGAAATGACGGCTCGACAAGACGCCATGTGATCCTTCATCCGGCAGAAAGATGAATGCAAAGACCAACCTGCCGGAAATCTTTGACGACAACTCTGCCGCTGTCTACATCGGCGGCGTAACCCCGCGGACAATCCGCAACTGGCGGACCCATCGCGGCCTGCCTTTCATCCGAATTACCGGCAAGGTCATTCGCATCCGTCGTGCCGACCTTGACGAGTGGTTGGCGCGGCACCGGGTCGCGATGATCCAGTGACCCGCCAACGGGCGAACTGGATTGTGTCCGATTGAGCGGGGACCATCCCGCACCCACTCGGATTCTGACGCCTGCCGCTCAACTGTCCAAAGTCTACAGTTGGAGCCGCGAGTGGACGATTGTCTACAACCATCTGAAGATCGTCCGCTGCGGCAGGGCCGGTACCGCTGTTTACACCGGCAACATAGCACCTGTTTACAGCCGCCATTGGTGAGCAGCGGGGTGATTGTAGACATGAGAGCTAATGGCAAACGTTTACACTGGCCACATGAATGCAACATCCCAAAACACCATCCCGGCCAACCGGCCCATCGTCAGCCTGCACAAATTCTGCCAAGAGGCAGGCATCTCCGACGTGACGGCGTGGCGTTGGCGCAAGGCCGGATGGCTGTCTACTGTAAACATTGCCGGGCGGCCGTACTTGACCGGCGAGGCCGTGGCGGACTTCCTGCGCCGCGTTGAGGCCGGAGAGTTCGCCAAGGAGCACAAGGTGCCGAAGCCACGCTGATTGCATCACACCTGCGGTTCGGGCAAACACGCATTCAGACGGATTGCGACCCCACGAAAGCCGCGCACGCGCCGACCGTCGCGCAGGACGTTGTGACATTTACAAGCGCCGAAGGTCGATTCCATGATGCCGGGCAGTCGGCCCCAAAAGGCAGCCTTGCGCATGGACGGCAATTCGCCCGCCTGCGCAATCTCCTGATAAAAAACCCACAGTTCTTTGGAGGAAGCATCAGCGTCAGGCGCGGCTGTGAGATATGCCTCGACGAACTTTTGGACCGGGCAGCGAGGTAGTTCGGCATTGGCTGCCTGCGCCCCCCCTGTAAGCGAGAGCAGGAGCGTGATGACATGGTTCACGAGATCAGTTTCTGGCTTTGTCATGTGCGCTGATAACTACGAAGGCCACGTCCCAAGACGCGCACGGGACGTGGCGGGACGCAGCAGGCTGGACATATCTATTGCAGAGGGGTGCCCGCAGTATGGGCCAGATCGCTTTGCTGGCCGGAGATCAGTAGTTAAAACGTGTTGCTGAGCCGTATTTTCGACATCGTTGCACCAGAATCTGCACCGCAGGTCTACTTGCCGCCGCTGGCAGGCGTACAGCACCCGTTGGCCGCGCAGATCGTGGACGCCCTGCGCCAGCATGGCAACAGCCCGGTCGGCCTCTGGAAGCTCATCAACGCGCTGGCCGACACCCGCCAGCCGGATTCTCGCGCCCGGCGGCGTTGCTGGCGATTAAGGTACTGGGGCGCTTGCCGTGAGCTTTTGAAGGCCAAGCTGCTGTTCCGGCACGGCGGAGAGATCGCCACGTCGAACTTCGCGACCCGGCCAAGGCCGAGATCACAAAGGCGTCTGTCGCCGTCTGTCCGCAGATCGGTCAGCAAAAACGGCGGCAGCAATCAAGTCAGACCTGTCCCTCCACCACCCCATAATCCAGCGGAAGGGTTTGAGCATGAACTTGTCAACGCTGCTAAGCACGTCGGCACGGTTGCTCCCGACACCAAAAGCGCTCCGCCAACGCCCGCCGAGATCAGCGCGGCGGCCCGGCAACTCGCCCTGCAACCGCGCAAGGTGAAGCGGCCTTGGACGGGTTACTTGGCTGGCGAGCGCGTCAAACGAGGATGGCTGGTTCAGGTACCGACCGGTGAAGTGCTGCCCGCTTACGTCGTGCTGCGCAGCAAGGTCATTGTCGCACTGCCGGATGAACCACGGTGCGCCATTAGAGCGTATGAACGCTACGACGCGGATCAGGTACGCCGGGTCAAATTGCCGGAGGCGGCGCTGCTTGGCCGCCTGCCGCCGCGACCGGGCCGACGGCCCCGTGGGCGGCCCCGTCGCTCCAACGGCGGGGGCGTTACTGCCCCGACCGGCGACGGCGTTCTATGATTTCCCGGCGCAACTGGGCTTCCTCGGCGAGCAGCCGCTGGAGTGCCTGTTCCGAGCGCTGCCGCCGACGCCGACGCCGCGCAAGCTTGATTTCTTCAAGCGTCGGCACGGGCGACGGGTCGAACATGAACGGGGAGTCGGACACTTCCCAGACGCCGTCCGGCTTGGCCGGTTCGGGCCTCGGACTGTCATTCTTCAGGCTAGTCTTCTTCATAGCCGCGCACTTGATGTAAACGGGTTGTGCAGGGTGGTCACGCTGGCAGGGGTGGGGTTGTTTTCATGCCGCCATACTGCTTTTCGCCAATAGGTTTCCCATCTCATGGTGTTAATCCGCTTCGCGTCTTGCAGATACCTGTGGCTCGCCGTCCTGAAGCAGCTTTCTAATCCGTTCGTCACTCAGCACGTTCGACAGGATGGGCCATAACGGTCTTTCACCGGTCCCAGTCTGCTCCCAGCGGCGATACTGCTTGAACATGGCCTCGACGATGGTGAGCAGCTTCGCCCGGACACCTTCGTCCTTGAATCGGCCCGACCTGTGATTCCGGGCTTCCCTGTAGTCGCACTCGATGTCGTGCGAGAAGTGGTGCCGGTAACGCTTGCAGAGCTTCCAGTAACCAAAAAGAAATTCGAGCTTTCCTGCCGGAAGTTGCTCGTACCGCTCAGCGAGATGGGGGATCAACTTCTGTTCGATCCATTCAAACGGGATGTTCGGGGTCGTCCTCACATACACCTTCAGGCCCACGCCGGTTTGGCCGGGGTCGGGCATGTCCTCCAGCCGCATTTCCGGCTCCGGGTCAGCCGCAAGCTCCTGCTCCAATTCTGGCGCGAAGAACCGCTCAATCTCGTCGGGATCAACCTCGGTAAGGCGCATTATCTTGGCTATGACCTTCCCAACCGGCAGGTCGCGGATATTGTTGCTGCCGGTGTCAGAGCAAATCCTGTCGAAATGCTGGACGAATTTCCCGATTTTCTGGCTGTGCTGGCAGCATGGATAGGCATAGCCGTTGTCCTCAGAGATCGCGCCGATCAAGTCCCAAGCCCGGAGCAGTATCAACACGAGGTCGGGTACAGCCCAATTATCCTGCCGGATGAGATTGCGAACGGCCTGCCTGTCGGTTTCGGTTGGCCTTGCGCTGGTTCCGAACTTGGACTTGTGCGCGATCTGGAAGAAGTCGAGGAACCGGGTAGCCTTTATCCCAACCGGGTCGGATTGGTCGCCAGCCGCGCCCGCCTCCCGCCCGGAGGCATCTGCGGCCTCAGCCGTGTCACTGGCGGGCTTCTCACCGGCAGTGCGGCGCGGAGCGCCCGTTGCCGGAGAACTGGCTTGTGCAGCCTGTTTACTTGGCCGCTTGCCTTTCTGCGCCGCAGGCGCATTAGCTGGAGAGTCAGCCGGGTTTGCAGCCTGAAAAGAACTCTCAGCAACAACAACAACCGGCGCGGCAGCGCCGTGCGTACTACCGTTTGATTTTGTTGTTGTTGATTTCCTGTTGGATTCCCGTCCAGTTACTGTACCTACCCCCATCACGGGGTCCACGTCACCGGGATCAACGGGGCCACGTGGCCCCTTGGACATCGCCACGTCACCCCCATCATCCGGGGTATGTGGCCCCTGTGATGTGGGCCACGTAGCCCCCATCATGGGGGCTACCCCTGACGGCTTTGTTGGGTCGGATTCATCCTCCGGCTGGTCGACCTCGCATAGCTTTTCGATGACTTCGGGCACCGGCCAGACGAACAGGCAGTTCCGGTGCTTCCGTCCGCCGATCACCAGATCGTGGTAGCTTCTTTTGATTGCGCCAACGGAACCGGCCAAGACGTTCAGCGCCGTGGTGATCGTGTCCTCGTCCGTGTTGAACTTCTCGGCCAAGTCACCCCTGCTGATTTGAAGGCGGTCCCGCTTGAACCGCTTGCGGACAACCCAAGTGTTACTGCCTTTCGCAAGCTCGATCCTTGGGCGATACCACCCGACGATTTCCGCCAGCAAGAGGATCGCGAGATGGTATGGTCGTCCGCGCTCATCCAGAATCTTGCTGAACCACGCGTATGGTGCCAGTGCGCCAATGAACTTGTGTTCAAGCCGACCGATGGCGTCGACTACCGGGTGACCAGTCGGAGGGGGTTCGCCTACTTTGCCGGAGTGCGATGTGTTTTGCACCATAACACAAAAAGATCGCGTCCGACCGGCAACGAGTCAGCGGTGGTGCAGGCCGCCTCCCACGAGGGGACGCCGGTCGGACGCAGAATTGTATTCATTTGCACCTGATAAAGAGCGCGACTTCGTTGCGCTGTATTACATACAGAACCAAAAAGCGCGGAACGTGGTTCGTTGGGGAGTGCTGTGGCCTGATCCATTACATTGTTTACACCGACCAGCCGTGAGCACCATTACCGGCACATCGGCCCGGCGGCGTTCGTTGGGACCGAGCAACAGCCGTCCTCGACGTGATGGCAGATCGCTGTTCATGGCTTCGAGGACAAATACAGGAGCAAGAACTCAATCCTCTGGAAAGCGTGCCTGTTGTGCCGCAAGTGGCGGATTCATCCACCGGTCAGCACCCGCCTCGCGGACCATCTGCTGATAATCCACTCCCTGACGACGGAGCTTCCGTCGAAGCTGGCGCAGAGCGCGTTCGCCGTCATAATCGCGGACTCCCCCAAACACTAGGTCCGCGCGCCATGAGACTCGAATGCGGATTTGGCAGACAGGCACAAACAAGCCATCGAACAGTCTATTTAGTGTTATTCTGATGAAGCCCTTCCTGCCCGTACTCGGCGGGTAATCAATCCTCGCAATGCACCCTGTATATCGCTTCCGAAGAAGCCTGCCGAGTTGACGCATGATGTGGGGCAACCGTTGCCTCAGGAGCGCGTGGGCTTCGTCCTCCATCATCTTCAGGGTGATTCCGCCCTTATATTTCAGGGCGTCGAGGCATGGGCGGATATTGTCTTCAGTTGGGTCATCGGGAATATGCGGTTTTGGCTTCTTCATAAGGAGTTGCCTCCTGTCTGCTGCGGAGGCAGAAACTTTTCCAAGAAATCGGACTGTTCTGGTGTCAGGAGCGCACGCCACAGCCGCCGAGTATCCGGCCAAGGAATAAACTGCTTGGCCTGCTTCAGGCCATGCGCCAGAATTTTCCATGTGAACTCGGCCCAGCACTCCGTGGTGTAGTGGGCCAGCCTCTCCGCGTGCTTGGGAAACGAAGCCGATAGAGCCTCCCGCATCATGGAGATGTTATCGCCTTTCGCGTTGAGAACTTCACAGAACACCTGTTTCGGTTTCAGCGGCGCAACTGCGGCCACCACTTGCTCCAACACGTCGTAGTCATGGAACGGCATGAACGGGGCCAGCGCTATGTAGACCGGAATGTCGAACGACGCCGCCTTTTCAAGCATCCGCAGGCGGCGATTGGGCGCGGCGGCCCGTGGTTCCAAACAACGCGCCAACTCGTCATCCAGATGAGGAATCGAGGTTCCGAGCAAGACCTGACCACGATGGGCCTTCAGCAGGTCGAAATCCCGTTCCACCAGAACCGACCGTGTCTGGAGTCGAACCTTGTGACCAGCCTCAAGAATCAACTGCAAGCATTGGCGCGTCAGCTTGAGTTTGGCCTCTGAAGGGGTGTAGCAATCCGTCAGGAACGAAACCAGAATCCAACCGTCTCCCCAAGCGGTGCGCTGGGCCTTGTCCGGTGTAAAATTCCTTAGCTGGCCGCGCACGGCCTCGACGATGCCGTGCTTCGGATACAGGTAGGTACCCCACTCCTTTTGGGTGTGGCCGTGGTTGNNCACCCGGCATGGCCGGGCAGTAACAGTGAGAACACCCATGCTCGCACCCCACGTACGGGTTCAACACCTCGTCGCCGAGGCGCTTTTTCCACAATGCCGATGGATTGATGGCACTCACGCTTAGTTCTCCCGGTCATTCGTTGAGGTATTCGGCGACCTGTTCGAGCGAGACGCCATACGCCGTTGTGCCGTCACTCAGCACCAAGTGGTTGTTGGCGTCCATCAACCCGTAGGTGCCGAAGACTGGGTGCTGCGGATCACGGGCGCGGCACTTGCGCAGGAGCAGGCTGCTGCTTCTAGCCTTGCGGCGGAGGGAGGTTTCGAGGTTTACAGTTTGTCTTTCTCTTGTTGTTACTGATGTTTTCATTTGAGTATTTGTATTTGTTGCCCGCTCTTGGTTAATGGGCCACAGCGCGACGCGGGCGCTGGCGCGGCGTGGAATTTCTTTTCATAACCCACCACCAGAACGCGCACGTTCCAGTACATGCTCCAACTCTCCGGCCACGTTTTGCAATTCGGCAGCGGTCGTGGGCGCAGGCTTTTGAATGGACTCGGCGACGGCGGCGACGACCTCAGTGATGCGTTGGATACGCGTGAAGCTCGAACCACGGACAATAATTCCCGTGGTGAACGGCAAATCGCCGACAGACATGGACCCGTCCTCGTTTTTCTTGCCGGTAACGCCGAACGAAGCACCAATCGTTCGTATTTGCTTCATCGCCGCCTCCAAGACTGTGATCGCGTGTTCGCAACCTTCGCGCCGATCCCGGTTCTGAAGCGCTTGCAGCGAATTCTTGAAACCTTTGAGGTCCACTACAACCGCATAAAGATTGCCACTCAGCTTCGATAAATGCTGCCGCACGTTGTTCGGTGGGGTCTTCCGTACCGGTTGGTGGCCTTTGCCCTTGGCCGCCCCGCCGCTGGCTGGCTCGCGTGGCTGTGCAGCGCTGGATGGGGCGGTGGCGGGCCGCCGGGGGCGGCGCGGCGGGTTCGGCGATGGGTGCGCCCCGTCGGGCAAGGTCATCGGAACGCTTTCAGTTGCCGCAGGATTTCCGTCGGCTTTCGTTGCCATCGTGTTCGGGTTTACTTTTGTGCCGTCAACCCAGACAACGGAGCCGTCGGGGAGGCGTCCCTCCACCATGTTCGGCGAGAGTTCAGCCAGCGGGATTGACTTGCTGGTTGAACTCTCGCCGAACATGGTGGAGGGACGCATGTTCGGCGAGAGTTCAGCCAGCGGGATTGACTTGCTGGTTTTCGAGTCGAGTTCGCAAACGGTCACGTGCTTCATAATGATGTTCCTCTTTCAATGCTCTGTCGGAATAAGAATGCGCCGCCCCGCAATGAAATCGCAGTGGCCTCGAAGCGGCCTAAAAGCGTGCCGGGCGGCGCAAATTGTTCTGCCTGCGATTTCAGGATGCTACTATCGCAAGAACCTTCGGCTTTATCAATAGAAATATTAATTAAATATTAATGTTTACTGAGATAAACTTATATTGTAAAAAGGGGTGTCTCGATGATGTAATTTTATTTTGACCACTTACGGACGCTGCGGCTCTCAGCGCAGCCCTCGAAGGCGTTGGCGGCTGAGGGTTCTCAGCCTCGCCTGCCCATCCGACGCCGCCTTTACGCGCAGGCGGGGGATGTCCCCCAACCGCGCGGAGCACTTCCTGAGCGTCTAACAAAGCGTCTAACAGCGGCTTCGAGAATCAACTTGCCACCAGAGCGCCTTTCCTCGATACTTCCCGCATGACGCTCAAAATGAAGCATTTAACGAGCGTCGATTCTGGTTGCGCGGTTAGCTCAGTGGTAGAGCACTTCCTTGACACGGAAGGGGTCAGAGGTTCAAACCCTCTATCGCGCACCATTTCCCTCCAGCACAGATAGCGGGTTTGGCGTTCTTCCCTCCACCGAATCGGAATTCGCACCAGGGAAGCGCGGCGCCCCAGTGAACTGTCTTCGGGGGACGCCTGGCTGCGATCGCCGCGTGAATTTTCATTTCACGGTGGCGGCCTTTGGTTTAGTTCTATGCTCAGATACCGTCAGCGATGACCGAGCGAACCAAGACATTGTCAGCCCTAAAGGCCGGGTCGCGTGCTGGACGCCCCGCCTGGCGCGAGCGGCTGGAGCGGCCAGGCGTGCTTTGCCTCCTGCTGGCGGTTGCGACCCTGGCCGTCTTCCTGCCGGTAGCGTGGCAAGGCTTCGTCAACTATGACGACTCGGACTACGTCACCGAGAATGCGCACGTTCAGAGCGGGCTGAAGTGGGCGAATGTGGTTTGGGCTTTCACCACCGGGCACGCCAGCAACTGGCACCCGCTGACGTGGCTCTCCCACATGGTGGACTGCCAGCTTTTTGGTCTGGAGGGCGGCTGGCACCACATGGTGAGTGTGGGCCTTCACATCGCCAATTCGCTCCTGCTCTTGCTGTTGTTGCGGCGCATGACGGGCGCGCTGTGGCGCAGCGCGCTCGTGGCAGCGTTGTTTGCGCTGCACCCGCTGCACGTCGAGTCGGTGGCCTGGGCTTCTGAGCGCAAGGATGTGCTCAGCACGTTGTTCTTCCTGCTGACAGTTCGGGCGTATGTTGAATACGCGGAAAGCAGGCGGCAGCTGACGGAACGCGGCATCTCGCGTCGCGTCTCAGCGTATTACCTTCTGGCCCTTGGCTGCTTTGCACTGGGCCTGATGAGCAAGCCGATGCTGGTGACGCTGCCTTTCGTGCTGTTGCTCCTGGACTACTGGCCGCTGATGCGGTTGGGGAGTCTGAAAAGCGGCGCGCGGAATGGGGGCCGGCCAAGCCCGCCGCTTGCCTGCTTGTTATCCCTTCTTCTCGAGAAGGTGCCGTTCCTGTTGCTGGCGGCAGCCTCGAGCGCCGTCACCTACGTCGTCCAGCACCAAGGCGGGGCCGTCTCGACCAGCCTGACTCTTGGCGAGCGGATTGCCAACGCGCTCGTCTCCTATGCCCGGTATTTCGGCAAGATGTTGTGGCCGAAGGACCTCTCGATCCTGTATCCGCATCCGGGCCATTGGCCGATGTGGCAGGTGATTGGTTCGGCGGTGCTGCTGCTTGCCGTCTTTGCTGGGGTGGTTCTGGCGGCGCGGCGGCGGCCTTACCTGGCCGTGGGCTGGCTGTGGTTCTGCGGCACTCTGGTGCCGGTAATCGGGTTGGTGCAGGTGGGCATTCAATCCATGGCCGACCGCTACACGTATGTGCCTTTGATCGGGTTGTTCATCATGCTGGCGTGGGGCGTTGACGCACTGGTTCCGGCGCGGCCCTGGCGAGGCAAGGCCCTGGCGCTGGGGGCGGGCCTGGCGCTGGCCGCTTGCGCCCTGCTGACGGCGCGACAAGTTCGGTTCTGGCGCGACAGCGAGGCGCTCTTTGGACACGCCGTCCAGGTGACACGCGACAACTACCTGGCCTACAACAACCTGGGCTTCTACTTGAGCGGCCGCGGCCGGACGGCCGAGGCGATGGAGCATTACCGCATGGCACTCAAGATCAAGCCTTCCTACGAGGATGCGCTCAACAACCTCGGCCACGCCCTGGCCGGCCAGCGGAGATTTGGCGAAGCGATCCCGCTCTACGAGGCGGCTTTGCGTGTCCGGCCCAAACACGCCGAGGTCCACAACAACCTGGGCAATGCGCTCTCGGAGGTTGGCCGGGTTGACGAAGCCATCCAGCACTACTTGATCGTCCTGGAGCAGAAACCCGACCATGCGGACGCCCACAACAACCTGGGCATTGCCCTGGCCATGAAGGGCAAGCTCGACGAAGCCATTTCCCATTTCCACGAGGCAATCCGGTGCAAACCCGGTTATGCCAGCGCTCACAGCAACCTGGGCAACGCGCTGGCCGTGCAGCGCAAACTGGACGAGGCCATCAAGGAGTACCAAATCGCCCTGCGGCTCAAGCCGGAGGACGCTCAGGCCCACAATAACCTGGGCAACGCGCTGGCGGAGCAGGGAAAGACCGAAGAGGCTATCGCGCATTACCGGGCAGCGCTGCGACTCAGGGCCGACAATCCCGAAGCCCACTTCAATCTCGCGCTGGGACTGCTGCGCCAGGGCAAGCGCGAAGACGCCGCAGCGCACCTGACCGAAGCGCTGCGGCTCCGGCCGGACTACGCCGAAGCGCGCCGCCAGCTCGATTCCCTGGGTTCGTCGGGCAGGAACTGAGGCCCGAGACCAACAAACAGAGCCCGCCCCCGGCGCTGCCCGGCGCCGCATCTTCATCCCCTCAAGCTGAATTACCCCGCCGGCTTGCGGACTTTGACCAGGCCATCCCTGCCGAGTTCCGCGACCAATTCATAGAGGTCGCGCTGTATGCAGAAGGGCACGTCATCACGCAGCTCGGGGCGGAC
>MTKZ01124937.1_pt1 | contig 30600 bp, 23 predicted proteins | sample 1042781 | NCBI WGS metagenome assembly MTKZ01 (sample SAMN06212207, study PRJNA360539) | anaerobic digester metagenome | biome: Wastewater treatment plant; material: sludge; isolation source: anaerobic digester fed with sludge from wastewater treatment plant | place: Denmark: WWTP Viborg ... | reverse complement strand
AAGCGAGCACTTGAACTGCAGCCGCCGTTTGTCATGGTCACCGGCTGGAACGAATGGATCGCCGGCCGATGGGGCCAGCCGGGCGGGCCGATCACGTTCGTGGATCAGTTCACCCAGGAGTACAGCCGTGATATCGAACCGATGAAAGGCGGTCATCAGGACAACTACTACTGGCAGCTCGTTGCCAATGTCCGGCGGTACAAGGGCGCACCGCCGCTTCCGCCCGGCTCAGCCCCCTTGTCGATCCGCATCGACGCCGGGTTCAAGGCATGGCAGGCGGTCGCGCCGGAGTTCCTCGACCATGTCGGCGAGACGACGGCGCGCGACTCTGACGGTGCCGCGGGGCTTCACTACGTCAACCACACGGGCCGCAACGATGTGGCTGCCGCCAAGGTGGCCAGGGACCGGCAGAACGCCTACTTCTACGTTCGCACGCGTGAACCGATCAGCCCTTCCACCGATCCCAACTGGATGTGGCTGCTGATCGACGCGGACCAGGATGCAGCGACCGGCTGGGAGGGTTACGACTTCATCGTGAACCGAACGGTCGAGGGCGACGGGACCACGTGGCTCGAGAAGAACGAGGGGGGCTGGAAATGGAAGCAAGTGGCAAAGATCGGGTTTGCCGTCCAAGATCGCGAACTCCAGCTTGCCATCCCCCGCGCGGCACTGGGCCTGGCCCCGGACGCGACATCGCTGTCCATCGATTTCAAGTGGGCGGACAACATCCAGAAACCCGGCGAGATCATGGATTTTTACCTGAGTGGCGACACGGCCCCCGAGGGACGGTTCGCCTATCGCTACGTGGCGAAATGACTGCGCGGGGTCCGCGCCGGCCGAATCCTGTCACGGGCAGCGGCGGCGGCTTCGCCGATGATCGCTCTCCGGACCTCGAACGGTTTTCACGCCGGCAAGAGGCGAGGNNAGCAAGAGGCGAGGCCAGCGATGTCCCCATTCAGCGGAGGGCGACCGAACCCATGAAAACACAAAAGAAGCGTTCTGCCGCGAGAGCGGGTCGGCGAGGCCGCCGGCGACTGTCTTTGCTGCTTCTCGCGGCCCTGGGCCTGACCGGCTGTTCGCTGACCGCGGCCGGTCCGGACGCTGCCGCCCCCCAAGGTCCGCCGGCCAAGCTCGCCGCGACCGCGGATGACATCACGGTCGCCGCCTACTATTACCCCTGCGAGCATCCCGACCCGCGCTGGGACAAGGCGGAGTACCCCGGTTTTACCGAGTGGGATCTGGTTCGAAAGGCCAAGCCGCGCTTCCCCGGCCACAAGCAGCCGCGGGTACCCCTCTGGGGATACACGGACGAATCCGATCCCAAGGTGATGGCCCAGAAGATCGATGCGGCTGCCGACCACGGCGTGGATGCATTCATCTTCGACTGGTACTACTACGATGACGGCCCGTATCTCCAGGGCGCGCTGGATCGCGGGTTTCTCGGAGCGACCAACAACCAGCGAATCAGGTTCGGCCTGATGTGGGCCAACCACGACTGGTACGACATTCAGGGGTACAACCCGACCGATCCCATCAAGTTGCTCTATCCAGGCAAGGTCACTGTGTCGACGTGGGAAAGGATCACCGACCTCGTCATCACGCGCTATTTCAAGCACCCCAGCTACTGGAAGATCGACGGGAAGCCTTACTTCTCCGTTTACGACGTGGGCGTGTTCCTGGACAGCTTCGGGTCAGTGGAGGGGGCGCAGACAGCGTTGGACCGGTNNCAAAGGTGCAGGCCGCCGGCTTTCCGGGCCTGCACCTCAACGCCGTCCTCTGGGGCCAGCCGAACCTGCCCGGCGGCAAAACCCCGGCGGACTGGCCACGGCTCTGTGTTGACCTGGGTCTTGACAGCCTCACCGCCTACACCTGGGTCCACCACGGAGCGCTCAACTACTCGACGTTTCCCATCTCCGACTACGTGGCCGGGCGGGACGTGTATCTCGCGTTCTGGGCGCGGGTGATGGCCGACTTCCCCATCCCCTATTTCCCGAACATCACGATCAACTGGGACAACTCACCGCGGGCGCACCCCGACGCCGCCTGGGACAAGCCCGCGCCTCACGTGGTCAACCCGGTGATGGTGGGCAACACACCCGCCGCGTTCGAGGAGGCCTGCCGGATCATCCGGGACCGCCTCCTGGCCGCGTCCATCCAGCCGAAGATCGTTACGATCAACGCCTGGAACGAATGGCCCGAGGGCAGCGTACTGGAACCCGATCAGGAGTACGGCTATGGCTACCTTCAAGCCATCCGTGCGGTCTTCGGAGTCCCTTCGCGACTCCCGCCGAGTTCATCATGAGTGCCGTCAGGTTTTCTGAGAAGCGTCCTTCGGTGTCTCGGGTTTCGGTGCCGTGGGCGCCGGTTCTGCCGGTCGCGCAGGCTGGCCGGCGGGCTCCGGCTCGGCCGGCGTGGACAGGCGAACGGCGTCCAGCATCCGCAGCGTGGTTCGGTTCTCCGGGTCGAGCGTGTCGGCCTTCTGGAGCGACAGGTATGCCCGATCAGATCGCCCGGAGAAGAAATCCCAGTACCCCAGGAGGAACCACAGGTTCGCGTTGTCGGCCGCCTGCGAGGCGGCGTCCCGGAGCTTGCGGGTGTGCTCGTCAAAGNNGGGTGTGCTCGTCAAAATCCTTGATGCGGCCGTAGTCGCTGCGGATGTCCAGCGGCAGGAACACCAGCTTTGGCTGCAACTGCAGGGCCCGACGAACGCTGAGCGAGGCCTCATCGTAGCGACCCAGCGCCACCAAAGCGTGCGCCGCGTGCAACCGTGAGGCGGCATCCCCCTGATTCAGTTGGGCGGCCAGAACGAACTGCCGAGACGCGAGCGAATACTCGCCCGCCAGGAACGCTCTGACGCCCGCTTCCATCGCTTTCAGATAGGACCGGGTCCCAAGCTCGTATTGAAAGCTCCACTCCGCGAAGTCCTTCCCATCGCGGTGTCCCTGGTAGTACCCCTCGTCAAATGCGGCATCGCCGGGATACGGATAGTAGTCATCCGGCGGCGGGTAGGCGTGGCGGTACGCTGGCGGAGCATACTCATAGTCGGGGTACGGTCGCGCGGGTGAACCCCACGGGCGGTAGTACTGGCCGCTATACCGCCCGGATGGAGCGTAGTAGTCGTAATCTCTCGAGTAGCGTGATCCGCGGTACTGGCGCATGCGATACCGCCAGCTTCGTTCATAGAGGTCGTACGGAGGCTCGGAATCGTAGTCGAGCCATTCCGGCGGCTCGGCCCAGGGACCGGGCATCGGAGGCGGCTCCGCCGGCGGGACGGCGGGCTCGGCCGTCGGCGCCGGCGAGGGATCGGCCTGTTCCTGACCGAACGCTGCGGCAGGCCACACGAAGACCGTAACGATTGCGATCCACCACGCCACGGCTGGCGTGCATCCCCCGTCCGTTTTCTTGAACATGGGAGGCTCCTTGTAGCGAAAGGCACCGCGCTGTGCGTTGCGGTCGGCCGCGTCGGGCGCCACCGGACGCGGCCCACGCCATTATACCCGCCCTCGGCCGAAGAGTTGAGGGGAATTCCCGGCCTCGGCGCAGCACGCTGTCGGAAGGCCGGTTGCAGTCGTATAATCCTGTCCCACCTGGAGGCAGGCATAAACATGGAGATCCCCCATGCAGCTTCAGCGGCTCATTGACGTGGCCGCGGGTCGCCGGCCCGCTGATCTGGTGCTCAAGGGCGGCAACGTCGTCAACGTTCATTCGGACGAGATCTACCCGGCGGACGTGGCCATCTACGGTGACCGGATTGCCGGCATCGGAAGCTACAACGGCGCTGAGGAGGTGGACGTTTCCGGGCGGTTCGTCTGCCCTGGCTTTATCGACGGCCACGTTCACATCGAGTCGTCCATGCTCAGCGTGCCGGAATTCGCCCGCGTCGTGGTGGCGCACGGCACGACGGCGGTGGTGGCGGACCCGCACGAAATTGCCAACGTGATGGGAACGGAGGGCATCCGGTTCATGCTCTCCTCCAGCAAGTACTGTCCCATCCACGTCTACCTGACACTAAGTTCGTGCGTGCCCGCGTCTCGATGGGAAAGCGCCGGGGCCGAACTGACCGCGGTGGACCTCCTGCCGCTGCTGTCCGACGACTGGGTGCTGGGCCTGGCCGAGGTGATGAACTTCCCCGGGGTGGTTGCGAAGGACGAGATCGTGCTCGACAAGCTCAAGGTCGCGGCCGATCGGGTCATCGACGGACACGCGCCGGGCCTCAGCGGCCGCGCGTTGAACGCCTACGTCGCGGCCGGGGTGCAGAGCGATCACGAGTGTACCACCGTCGAAGAAGCCCGCGAGAAGCTGCGGCTGGGGATGCACGTCATGATCCGCGAGGGCTCCGCCGCGCGCGACCTGGACGCTCTGCTGCCCCTCGTCACACCGGCCACGGCCGATCGCTTCATCTTTGTCACCGACGACAAGGACGTGGACGACTTGATCGAGGAAGGGCAGATCGACCTCATGGTGCGTCGGGCGGTGGCTTTCGGGCTCTCCCCCACACAGGCCGTGCGGATGGCGTCGTGGAACGCGGCGCGATACTTCCGGCTCGATCGGGTAGGCGCGATCGCGCCGGGGTACCTCGCGTCGCTCGTCGTGCTGGACGACTTCAAGACGTGCCGGGTTGCCCGCGTCTACCACGCGGGCCAGGAAGTGGCGGTCGATGGTCGCTGCACTGTCGATTCGGGATCGCCGCGTCGGACCCCGGTGCTGCGCAGCACGATCAACGTACACTGGCTGGAGCCCGCTCAGTTTGCCGTTGCCGCCGAGGGAACCGGATGCCGTCGCGCTCACGTGATTGAGGTGGATGAAGGTCAGCTCCAGACGCGGCGAAGCGTGGAGGCCCTGCCTCTGAGCAACGGGCAAGTGGTGCCNNCTCGGACCCCGCACGCGACGTGGCTAAGGTGGCGGTCATCGAGCGACACCAGGCCAGCGGGAACGTCGGCCTGGGCTTTGTGCGAGGGTTCGGCCTGACCGGAGGGGCCATCGCGTCGTCGGTTGCCCACGACTCGCACAACCTGGTGGTGGTCGGCACCAACGACGAGGACATGTTTGCCGCGGCCGTGCACCTCGTGAAGATCCGGGGCGGTCTCTGCGTCGCGTTGGGCGGTGAGATTCTCGCCGACGTGGCCCTTCCCATCGCGGGCCTGATGAGCCCCGCACCTGCGGGCGAACTGCGAGACGGGCTACGCGAGCTGCACGCCGCCGTGAAGAGGCTGGACTGCCGGCTGCGGCGACCGTTCATGGCGATGTCGTTCCTGAGTCTCTCGGTTATCGGAGCTCTGCGGGTGACGGACCAGGGCCTGATCGATGTGGACGCATTCGAGCGGATTGAGTTGTTCCCCTTATAGAAAAACTTTTACGCGCCGATGGCGGGGCGGTGGAAACGGACTGAGGATGCGCGGGTCGGCGAGCGCCCCCGCTGCAACCCGGGCGATTAACCAACGAAGTAGAAAGAGCTTGCGCAGGTCAAGGTCGCGAGGAGCAGCCGCGGGATCGCAGACTCGGACGTTTGTCGTGCAGCCGGCCGGCGGATGACGAGCGGGCATGGCAGACTCACCCGGGGACCTCTGTTCGCGGAATCCAGTCACCCTGCGAAACATCCACGTCCACAGCAAACCGATAAGCTGGAAAGTTGCGCTCGGTCACTGCATAAAATGACAGGTGTTTCATTTTCCAAGTTGCGTGATTACAATCACATGGATTGCCAGTTCCCGGCCTCCGTTCAGCCGGGGCAGCGGCTTGGTACCGGGGAAAGCTTGCTTGGGCACTGTCGCCCGTTGGGGCGGCTGTAGCGCGGAAAGGCGCGGGGGAAGAAGCTCGTTCGGCCTTCACCTGCGGTTGATGCGTCGACCGGGGTGTGCACCCCTGCCGTGAACGGTTCACCCTGCCCTTCTGCCGTCCTTCCCCGACCCGCTCTTGTTGTTGCGCGAGCGAAGACGAAAGCAGCGATGCCCTCGGACGGGCACGTCGGATACTCGACCAGCGTCGACGGAGTTGCGATGGACGATGTTGTTTGTTGAGGAGGAATCAATGATGTCTCGTCGGTTTGGCTTATTGTTGCTGGGCGCTTTGGTCGCGGTCGCTTGGCCGTTGACGGCCGGAGCGCAGCCTTATCCATCAGAGAAGCTCAGTTTCGAGGACGTTGCGGGCGAGCCGGAGGTGTTCCGGACTCCCACGTATTCGCCATCCACGCGTGGCCTGGATCCGACGAAGGTGCATACTGCACTGCGGTCCTCCGACTGGGGCGGCTCGGAAGGGCCTCAGGCCATGGGAATCACGCTGTACTGGGAAGATGGCTCTGATCCCTACGCATGGGTGCGCCTCACCAGCTTCGACGGCCCCGTCCGTCCCAACCCGGCCCTTCACACGCAGGGGAAGGTTCGATTCAGAGTATGCAACCGCGGCAATCTGATGGGCGCGGGCGCCGTAGGCCTTTGCGTGGGCGTGCGTGAAACCGGAGCGTCAGTGCCGCAGATGTTCGATGGTGGCGGTACGGGAAGCATCGAGATGGTCGGTGTCAGCCTGGTTCCGAGCGTCATCGAGTGCGGAACGGACGACTGCCAGTCGGGCACGACGCCCGGCACACCAGACGGCGACGACATCCTGGTGGAGTGGACGCCGGAGGGGGGGGTGGATACGTACAAGGCCATCTCCTGGGGTCCGGACCGGATTCTCCAGACGGTGGCCGTCACCGGAGACGAGCAGCGCAACGGGTACACCCGTGCGACGGACGGAGGCCTGATCCCGATTCCCGTCGTGGATGTTCCGATCGACTTCTTCAATTGGGNNACCTACCCCGGCGGGATCGTCTCGCTGACCACGGGCGTGGCCGGCACCCTCGCCGACGCTCCGGACCAGAGGGGGACGCTTGAATGCCTGATCATCACCAACTCGCCTACGGACACCGAGACCACCATCGCGATTTTCGTCGACGAGCTTCAGTTCGAAGCGCCGGTGTTTGACCCGATTGTCGCCCCCGTCATTCAATCGCCCGTGGTCGAGGCCGCCACGACGGTCACGGTGACGAACCTGGTGCCGTACGTAAACCGGGTGAAGCTGTTCAAGAACGGCTCGGAAGTGGCCGACCAGCCCCTGTCTCCGGCCACGCCGGGCGCCATCAAGACGTACACCTTCAACGTTCCGGAACACGTCACGGGTGACGTGTACACCGCGGAGCAGTGGGACTCCAAGACCCCGGTCAACCAGCAGAGTTCCTTGTCGTCGCCGGTGTGCGTGATGCCCGGTTCGCCGCCCTACACTTTCTCGATCATGCTCGACGAGGACGGCAACCCCTGCAACTACGAGGCTCCCGGCGGCTGGGAGTGGGTGGGCGTAACGTCCGTCGCCGGCTTTGTTCCGCAGGGAACCACGGGAATCTTCCCCAACAGCCTGACCTGGCAGGTCGTCGAGATCCCGTTGGATGACGATGGCGTGGTTGTGGCGGGCTACGGCGGCAACGGCCAGATTGCGCACCCCTCTGCCACGGGTTTCTACGCGATGGACAGCATCTGGTTCACGGTTGGCCAGGAGGTCGACTCCAACAACCTGGGCCCATGGGAGGTCTTTATCGATCGGATCGAGGGCATCGACAGCGAAGGCGAGACTCTCGAAGTCATTCTGGACATGGAGGACGGGGTCAATCGCATCCAGAATCAGCGTGGACAGAGTTCGGTCAACGTGTCGAGCTCGGCGTTGTCCGGCAGAACGGCATATGACGGTACCACCAGTCACCGACTGCTATGGACCTATCCGGGCAAGACTCCGAGTACAAGCCTTGGGATGCTGCAGCGGATTGGGTACGAGTGCACGTCCGCCGAGAAGTTTGATGATGACGCTGCGGCGATCCGGTTTCACATGTACTGCCGCGAGCCGGCTGCCAACCCCACCGTACCGCTTCCCACGATCGTCGGCCCCGTCGTTGTGGGCACCCAGGACACCGTGCGCGTGAACATCGACACGACCGCGACGTCCGTTCAGGTGTACGTCAACGGCGAACCTGCGGGAAGCCCGATTGCCACGTCCGAGCAGAGTTACGTGGATGCATCTCTGCCCGGCATGAACAGCTACGACTCGATTTCCGCCAGGCAGACGATCCCTGAAGACGGCGAAAGCGATCCCGCCTACCCGCGCGTCGCGATCGACATCGTGAATGCGCCGGTGGTAATGCCGCCGATTCCGCCCGGAGCGACAAGCGTGACGGTGAACGGCGTGTATGACGTTGTTCATGCAACGGCCTCGGTGGTCACCGTGTACGTGAACGGCGTTCTCGCCGGCACGGCGCCGGGTGAAGAAGGCAACTCGTCGATCGTCGTCACGACCAGCGAGCTGGCCAACGGCCAGGTCGTCACGGCCACGCAGACAGTCAACGGCATAACCAGTCCTCTGTCGGCGCCCGTGGTCGTCGGTTTCCCGGCGCCCGTGATCTACATGGCGCCGGCGGCCGGAACGACGAGCGTCCGGGTGATGGAACTGGCCCCGGGTGCGACGAGCGTCACCGTGACGGACGGTGCCACGAAAACATTCACGGCCCCGGTGCCGTCGGGAGCCGATCGCGTGGACGTTCCGGTCAGCGGCCTGGTTCAAGGCGACGTGGTTTACGCCTACCAGTCGTTTGACGGCCTGACCAGTGACTCGTCCGCGACGGAGACCGTCACGACGAATGTCGTCACCACCATTCTCTCGGACAACTTTGAGTCCTACGCCAACCAAGCGGCGCTCGAAGCCGTGTGGACCCAGGCCCCGGCGACCGGCTCGCCCTCCATGTTGCTTACGGACGAGATGAACGCCACCTGGCCAAGCGGCGTGCAATCGCTGTACGCCGCGAACGGCGGTTGCCGTTTGCAGACGACCATCACGCCGCTCGTCCCCACGGCCGAGCAGCCGGTTGTCTGGAACTCCCTGATCTACGACTCGACAGGCCCCGCTGTGTGGATGCGTCACTTCAACCAGCTCAACACGTCGTCCACGTCGTGGGCGTGGTTCGGCCATGTCGGCATGTGGAATGACTCTTCTCTCGTGACTCTGCCCTGGTACCACTTCCGCGCGAACGGGCACGGAGGACCCAACTGGATCGATCTCAATCAGCACGAAGCACCCCAGCGGTCCATTGGATGGCACTCTTTCACTGTGGTACACAAGGGTAGCAGGATCGATGTTTACGTGGACGAACTGCTAGCCGTGAAAAACATGCAGTTGAACGCAGCGCCTACGCTGGGTTGGCCGCGAATCGGTGCCGGCTACGCCAGCACGCAGATCGCCTACTACGACGACTATGTCATCGAGGTCGGCCCGGTCCGCTTCCTGCAGATCGCGCCGCAGGCGCCCCCGCCCCCGACGGTGGAGGAGCCCATCGTGGATGGCGACACCACGGTGACCGTCACGGACATCGTGGAGAACGCGACCAACGTGACCGTCTGGGACGACGGCCTGCCGCCGACGCAGATCGGTAGCGTCTCCGGCAACCCGGTGACCACGGAAGGGTCCGTGGTCGTTTCTCTGGTACGGCCGTTGGAGCACCTCGAGCAAATCCATGCGACGCAGGCCAACGCGAACGGCACGTCCACTGACTCCGCCGCGCTCGAGGTCGGCAAGGGCAATGGTGACATTCTGCTCACCCTGGGCATCCGCGATTCCGGCGACATCGGCGCGCTCGGAACCGAAGGCGGTACGACGGGCGGCATCGAATGGATCGGCGCGTCTAGTGCGGCCGGCGGTGCCCCGCAAGGCAAGCCGATCAGCCCGTCGACCACGTGGCAAACCGTCACGTTCGACCCGACCACCGATCCGATCCTGAACTTCTATCTCGGAGACGGTGTGATCACGGAAAGCCGGGGCAGCATCGAACACCTCGCGGTGGCCGTGGATTCGGCGTCGGCGAGCCGCAGCACCGGTCCGTACAAGCTCTACGTCGACAACGTGGTCAACGTGGGAGCCGGTGACGGCGGGGCGGACCTCGTCATCACGAACTTCGAAACCCACCTCGGCACTCCGCTGGTGGTGGGCACCGAAGCGTTGTTCAACGAGCCGCGGTACTCCGGAACCACCGACGTGAACCTGCTGGCCACCCCGAACATCAGCCTCGTGTCAGACGCTCGGGGCAATCCCAGCCAGTCGGAGCGGCTGTCCTGGTTCTGGCTGGACACCACGGCCGGGCGGTGGGTACGCTTGACCACGTCGGGAGCCCAGAACATCTCCCGTCCGATCGTCGACCTGACCAAGCCGATCCGGATGGACGTGCTGCTGTTGCCGGGCTGCTCGACGACGCTCGGTGACATGAGCGGAAACGGTACGATCGGCGCCGAGGATATTGCGCCGTTCGTCAACTGCGTGGACGGCCCGACGGTCGGTGCCGATCCGTCATGCGTGTGCGGCGATTTCAACAACGACGAATACGTCGACGTGCTGGACTTCGCCGAGTTCCAGGCCGCGTTCGCGGAATAACGCGGACGGCGGACCTCGCCACGTCGGCGAGGAAATGCTTGAGTTCTGATCGCCCGCCTGCCGGTCAGCCCGATCGGCAGGCGGGCTTCCTTTTGCAGGCAGCGGAACCGGGACCCACGCCGGTACCCCGGCCGCCGCTGAACCGATCCCGGCGCGCCGGGACTATCTCGGTCCAGGATTCTCGGCCAAGCAGGCAGGGTGCCCTTTCTGCGCGCGCAAAGGCCACAACATCCGCCACCACGCCCGGAACGTGCCGCTATTCCACGGTGACGCTCTTGGCCAGGTTGCGCGGCTTGTCCACGTTGCAGCCGCGGAGCATGGCCGCGTGGTACGCGATGAGCTGCAGTGGGATCACGGTGAGAAGCGGTTGAAGCGGCTCGATCGTGTCGGGCACGTACAGCACGTGCTCGGCGACGCGGGTGATCTCGCGGTCCCCCTCGGTGGCGACGGCAATGATATGGCCACCCCGCGAACGGACCTCCTCGATGTTGCTGAGGATCTTCTCGTACTGGGCCCCGCGGGGGGCGATGACGACAACAGGCATTCCGTCGCTGATCAGGGCGATGGGCCCGTGCTTCATCTCCGCGGCGGGCAGCCCTTCGGCATGGATGTAGCTGATTTCCTTGAGCTTGAGGGCCCCCTCCAGGGCCACCGGGTAATGGTATCCGCGGCCGAGGTACAGCCAGTTGTTGCGCCGGTGGTAGACCTCGGCCACTGCCCGGGCCGCGTCCGCCTGCTTCAGCACGCGTTGCACCTGGTCGGGAATGGCGTCCAGCGCGCGCAGAATGTCGAATGCGGCTCCGTGCGACAGATGGCGCCTCCGCCCCAGAAAGGCCGCCATCAGCGTCAGAACGGTCAACTGCCCGGTGAACGCCTTGGTCGAGGCCACGCCGATCTCCGGCCCCACGTGCAGGTACACGCCGGCGTCCGTTTCCCGGGCAATCGTCGAGCCCACGGTGTTCACGACGCCCAGGGCCAGGGCGCCCCGCTGCTTCGCTTCGCGGAGGGCGGCCAGCGTGTCGGCCGTCTCGCCGCTCTGCGAAATCGCAATGACCGCCGTCCCCTCGTTCACGATAGGGTTTCGATACCGGAACTCGCTGGCGTACTCCACCTCCGTGGGCACGCGTGCCAGGTCCTCGAAGAGGTACTCGCCCACCAGCCCCGCGTGCCAGGCCGTTCCGCACGCGGTCAGAATGATCCGACGGCAGCGGGTCAGCTCACGGGCGCAATCACGCAGTCCNNGCCCAGGAAGATGGAGCCTTCCCGGACATCCACCCGGCCGCGCATGCACATCCGGAGCGAGGCCGGCTGCTCGCAGATTTCCTTGAGCATGTAGTGTTCGTAGCCGGCCAGTTCGATCTGTTCGAGCGACCATTCGACCTCCTGCACCTCCTTGGTCACGGGCACGGCGTCGAGCGTGGTCGTTCGGAAGCCCTCGCGGGTCAGACGGGCAATCTCGTGGTCTTCCAGGTAGATCACCTGGGTGGTGTGTTCCAGGATGGCCGAGGCGTCCGACGCGACGATGTACTCCCCTTTCCCCACGCCGATGATCAGCGGACTGCCCTTGCGGGCCACCACAATTTCGTCGGGCTCATCTGCGCTGACGACCGCGATGCCGTACGTGCCCTGCACCTGCCGGAGGGCCTGCCGAACGGCCGTCTCCAGGTTCCCGTCGTAAACCGACGCGATCAACTGGACCAGCACCTCGCTGTCGGTTTCGCTGCGGAATCGCACGTTCTGCTGTTCCAGGTAGGTCCGCAGGGGCTGGTAGTTCTCGATGATCCCGTTGTGGACCAGCGCAATTCGCTGTGCAGAATCGCAATGCGGGTGCGCGTTGACATCGTTGGGTACGCCGTGGGTGGCCCAGCGTGTGTGGGCGATTCCCAGGGTGGCCGACTCTGCCTCCATATCCAGCTTCTGCTCCAGAACCGAGATGCGCCCCTGAGACTTCCGGATGCGAAGCCCCCGCCTGTCCAGCAGGGCGACTCCGCACGAGTCATACCCCCGGTATTCCAGGCGTTTGAGCCCTTCGATCAGGGTGGGCAGTGCCGGACGTTGCCCCACGTAGCCGATGATTCCGCACATCAGAAGTCCCCCTGTTCCGGCTGCCCGCCATGCGGTTCTGTGCCGGTCATCCCAGCTCGCCGCCGGTCTCCTCCCCGCGCATACCATATCTAACGGACCATGCTGCCCCCGGGTTCATCGGCAAACCCGTTTTGGCCGGTGTATCGCAGGGCGAAACAGCCTATAATCGAAGGTTCGCCCGGGTATCAGCGTTCTGGGGCAGACTGGCAAGGCGAGCTGTGGCGGACCTGTTCGACGAGAAAAACCGGCGGAACCGCGGGGCAGTGGAGCCCTTGGCCGTCCGAATGCGGCCCCGCACCCTCCATGAGTTTGTCGGCCAGCAGCACTTTATGGGCGAAGGCAAGCTGCTGAGGAGGATGCTGCAGGCTGATCGGCTTACCAGCGCCGTGTTTTACGGCCCCCCCGGCACAGGAAAGACCACCCTCGCCCACATCATTGCGGATACGACTCGGGCCGCGTTTGAGGAGCTTCATGCGGCGGCGGTCGGCGTCAAGGAGGTGCGGGATGTGTTGCAGGCCGCTCGTCATCGCGTCGAGGACGGCGGGCGGCGGACCGTGCTGTTCATTGACGAGTTGCACCGTTTCAACCGGGCTCAGCAGGACGTTCTGCTGAATGACGTGGAGAACGGGGTCATCACGCTGATCGGGGCCACGACGGAAAACCCGTTTTTCGCCATCAACTCGCCGCTGGTCTCCCGAAGCCAGATATTCCAGTTCGAGCCGCTGTCCACGGAGGACATATTGAGCCTGCTTCGCCGGGCTTTGTCGGATTCGCAGCGTGGTCTGGGCAGGTTTTCTGTTGAACTTACGGACGAGGCCGGGCATCATCTGGCTCAGGCAGCCGACGGCGACGCTCGCCGGGCCCTGACCGCGCTGGAAGTGGCGGTCCTGTCCCAGGCGGACTCGGAGCAACCGGACCGACCCATCATGGTCGACCTGGTGGTTGCTGCCGAGTCGATCCAGCGAAAGGCCCTGCAGTACGATCCGACGGGAGACGCCCACTACGACTGCATCAGTGCGTTCATCAAGTCCATTCGCGGCGGCGACCCGGACGCCGTAGTGTACTGGCTCGCTCGGATGCTTGAGGCAGGCGAAGACCCGCGGTTCATTGCCCGGCGACTGGTCATCACCGCGGCGGAAGACATTGGAAACGCGGCCCCGTTTGGACTCGTGCTGGCCCAGGCCGCGGCGGACGCCACGATCATGGTTGGAATGCCGGAGTGCCAGCTTCCGCTGGCCCAGGCGGCCATATACCTGGCCTGTTCGCCGAAGTCCAACGCGTCGGCCTTGGCCATCTGGTCGGCGGCGAAGGACGTGCGGGACGGTCAGACTCTGCCGGTGCCTCGCCACCTTCGAGACACCCACTACGCCGGGGCCGCCCGGATGGGTGCCGGAGACGGATACCGGTATCCGCACGACTACCCTGGAGGTGTGGTGGCGCAGGAGTACCTGGGCGTCGACAAGCAGTATTACGTTCCGACGGATCACGGCCAGGAGGTTCGCTTGCGCGAGTACGTAGAGCGGTTCAGGAAATTTCGAGCGGAGGGCTGTCCGCCGGCATCGCCTGCGCAGCCGACAGCACGGTGAAGAAGGCTCTCAGACAGGAAATCCGCGGTCGATTGGCCCGCTTGTCCCCCAGCGACGTTCAGACGATGTCGGCCAAGGCGTGTGACCTGCTGGTCGCGCAACCGGAATACAAGAGGGCCGAAATCATCATGGTGTTTCTCGCCCACCCCACGGAAGTGGACACCAAGCCTCTCGTGCTGCGCGCGTGGCAGGACCGCAAGCGGATCCTCGCTCCGAAGGTAAGCTTGGAGCAGCGTCGAATGCTCCCGGTGGAGATTCGCTCGCTCACCGAGGATCTGACCACGACGCCGGTCGGGGTGCGTGAACCGACGACCGGCCCGCCCTACCCCATCTCGCTGATCGATCTGGTCATCGTTCCCGGCCTGGGCTTCGACGAGCACGGCAATCGCCTGGGGCGTGGACGGGGGTTCTACGACCGCTTTCTGGCCCATCCGGAGTTCCAGGGCGTCTCCTGCGCGATGGCGTTCGAGATGCAGATGACCGAACTGGTTCCGTCCGACGCTCTGGACGTCCGGGTGAAGATGCTGGTCACCGAGGTGAAGGTGCGCCGCTTTGCGCCACATGCGTGAGCCGCGCATGGGCGCCGCGCGATCGAATCCGGTTCAGCCTCGCAACCCCTTCATCGACAAGAAATTACATCGCGATTCCGCCGAATTGGCGACATGGGCCTCGTTCGCCCGATAAAACTTTCGTGGTAAGCTTGGCAGTGCGGGAGGTCGATAATCCCGTAGGAGATGGGGCGGAATCGCGGCCAGTGGCCGGTCCGCCGAACAGAGATTCCACAGCCCAAGACGCCTGGAGGTGCCGTTGTGAGCAGGAGCTCTCGGAAGCGTTCCCGGAGTCCGTTCGTACTGTTTGCCGTAGCCGGCTGTGTCCTGCTGATCGGGGTGTACCTGAAGACTCGCCCTGACACGCAGACTACGGCCAACGCCGGGGCCGGCGCAGGGTCTGCGAAACCAGCCGCCGAAGCGGCGAAACCGGTGACGCTCACCGACGCGATCGCTGACAAGCCGACCGCACCGTTGGGCCAGCCTCAGATCGTTGAGCCCGGGCAGCGTCCGACCAAGGAAGTGCCGCAGGCAACGCTCACGAACGCGCCGTCGGTGCCGTCCTCGCTGCCGTGGCTGGAGGGAGACGCGGCCGTCGAGGCCGACGCGGCGCAGGCCGCCAAGTACGCGCAGGACGGGCGCGCCGCCCTGGCGGCGGACGATCTGATCGCGGCCCGCAGCAACTTCTCTCGTGCGCTGCTGGCGGGCCTTCCTCCGGCGGAAGAAGAGACGATTCGTGCCGAGGCCTTCCGGTTGGCGGAGGAGACCATCCTCTCGAACCGCACCATCACGGGTGATCCGCTTGTGGACGTGCACGTGATTGCGCGGGGTGAAACGCTGGAGACCATCGCGAAGTCGTATTACCTCACCGCCGGGTTGCTGGCGCGCGTGAACAACATCGGCAACCCGAACCTCATCCGCCAGGGCCAACGGATCAAGATCATTCCTGGGCCGTTCCACGCGGTGGTTTCGAAATCGTCGTTCCACATTGACGTCTACCTCAAAGACACGCTGGTCAAGCGTTTCCCCGTGGGGCTGGGTACGGACGACAGCACGCCCACCGGCGAATGGGTCTGCAAGAACAAGCTGATCAACCCGAGGTATCATCCGCCGCGTGGCGGCAAGGCCATCGAGGCCGATGATCCGGAAAACCCCCTGGGTGAGCGCTGGATCGGCATTGAGGGAGTCGGCGGGGAAGCCATGTACCAGTCGGGCTACGGCATTCACGGCACCATCGATCCGGAGAGCATCGGCAAGGCGGTGTCCATGGGATGCATCCGCCTGTTGAACGAGGACGTGGAGTTTCTCTACGACCTGCTGGTGGATGCGTACTCCCGCGTCGTGGTCTTGAACTAGGCGCAGGGACCGTCGCTGGAAACGGGCCCTGCGGGATACCGCCGGATGAAGATACTGCTTGTCGACCCCCCGGCCCACAGCGATGACTACGACAAGGCCTATCCCAACATCGGCCTGTTGCACCTCATCGCGTACCTCCGCGAGCGAACGGCCCTGGTTGACGACGACATCGTCTTTCTCGACGCGTTCCACACGATTGACGACCACGTGCGCGCCGTGGAGCGCCACCGGCCGGACGTTTACGGCATCAGCTTCGCGTTTCTGACCCAGCGTGTCGCGTACGAAGCGATCCGGGCGGTCAAGGCCCGCTTCCCGGACCTGTTGGTGGTGGCCGGCGGCCCGCACCCCACGGCAGATCCGCGAGACGTTCTCCGGCGCTGCCCGGCGGACCTGGTCGCCATCGGCGAGGGTGAGACGCTGCTCGCCGAAATCGTTGAGAAGGTATCCCGCCGCGACTTCGACTTTCGCCATACGCCGGGCCTGGCACTGCGTGACGGCGACCGAGTGGTGCTGACGCCGCGCCGGCCCGTCGTGGAGAACCTCGACAGTCTGCCTCCGCCCGCGTGGGACCGCATCGATTTCTCGAAGTTCATCGGGCAGCATTACTGCAAGGACAGGCGACAGGCGGGCATCGTGATCAGCCGCGGCTGCCCGTTCCGCTGCACGTTCTGTTCGCTGCCGGTCTGGCGCGTGTCGAAGCCGTACGTCCGCATGCGCTCGCCGGAAAGCATCGCCCGCGAGGTGGAGTGGCTGTACCAGTTGGGCGTGCGCGAGATCAAGATCGTTTCCGACGAGATCAACGCATCCCTCCCCTGGGCGAAGGAGGTCTGCCGGGCCATTGCCGACCTGGGGCATCGGGACCTGTACTTCCAGGGCAACCTGCGAGCCCACCCGATGGATGACGAGTTGGCCGGCCTGTTCCGCCGCATGAACATGTGGCTGGTGCACCTGGGGTGTGAAAGCGCCAGTGACCGTGTGCTTCGCGGAATCCGCAAGAAGGTCACCGTGCGACAGGTGGAAGACTGCCTGCAGATCCTGAAACGCCATCGCGTCGGCGTGCTGCTGTTCATGATGGCCTGGAACTTGTGGGAGGAGAAAGGGCGGCTCTGTTGGGAGACCCCGCGAGAGGCCATCCGTTCGCTCATATGGGGTTGGAGGCAATTTTTACTGGGCCGGATCCGGTACATGACGTGGTCAATCGCCACGCCCATGCCCGGGGCGCCGCTCTTCGACATCGTGGAACGGCACGGGCTGCATTCGGCCGAGCAGGTGCTGGCGGACTGGGACCGCAACAAAGACTACCCCGGCACGGACCTGCGCCCGCTGGGCATCTCCGAGTTCATCCGCCTGGGCCTGCTGCGCCTGGGCATTCTCTCCAAGGGCTGTTTCGCGCTGGCCAGCGGCGGTTTCGACTGGAGGCGCAACTTCTACCGCGTGGGGATCCTGCTCCGCAGCTTCCTCGGCGTCGGTCGCCACAGAGACGCCGCACCGGACCTTTCCCTCGCGAACACTCCTCTGCAGCCGAAGGTGGAAGGCTGACGCCGGCGAGCGTCTTGCCGAAACCAGCGGATTCCCGTATGCACTCTGCCCATGACCCTCTTTGACGAAATCCGCTCCACCTGCCGCCGGGTCGCTGAGCAAGCCCATCACGTCCACATCGTCGCCGACAGCGTCGAGCCGTACGCCGCCGCCCTGCCGCTGGATCAGGTCTTCGCGCCGTCGCTGGATCCGGCCCACCATTACCAGGGCACGCCGGACAAGACGCTGGCGTACGTCCTGACCGTTGATGCGGTCAACTTCGGCTCCGGGTACTTCCCTCACCTGCGCAAGCGCCCGGGCCTCTCCGGGTACCTTACCGTCGCCTCGTCGCTGAAGGATTGGTTTGACGGCCGCGACGCCGTGCGACCGGAGGACCTCGCCTCGCTGACCCCGGTCGACTGCACTCGCATCTTCGGCCAGGATGAGACCGCACCGGCGCCCGTCCATGAACTGATGCGGCTGTTCGCCGAAGCCCTCAACGACCTCGGTCGCTTCGCGCTCGAGCACTACCAGGGCCGGTTCGCCTCCCTGGTCGAGGACGCCCGTCAATCCGCGGAGGCCCTGGTGGGCATCCTGGATCGGATGCCGTTTTACCGCGACGTCCATTCCTACGGCCACCTGCGTGTGCCTTTCTACAAACGGGCCCAGATCACCGCGGCGGACCTGTCCGTCGCATTCGGGAAACAGGGCTGGGGCCGGTTCGACGACCTGGCGAGCCTCACGATTTTCGCCGACAACCTTGTCCCTCACGTTCTGCGTATGGACGGTCTGCTTCGCTACGAGCCGGACCTCCTCGATCGAATCAACCGCGAAGAGCCGCTCACACCCGGCTCGACGGAGGAGATCGAGATCCGCGCGTGCGGCCTGACCGCCGTCGAATTCCTGGTGAACGTGCTGCGCCGCCGGGGCGTGGACGTCATCGCGCGTGACCTGGACTACTTCCTCTGGAACCGCGGGCAGCGCCCTGAATACAAGGCCCATCCTCGTCACCGCGCCCGCTGCGTGTACTACTGATGCAGTTGTGAAACCGGCAGCCCCTGCTGCAACACGCTTCTGCCTCGCAGTGATAACGCCTGTCTCGCCTTAGGAAGAGCGCAGCATGTGCGCTGCCTGCAGGCAGGAAGTGCCTTCGTTTGGCAATCGACGAGATGCGCGGTTTTCCATTTTCGACCATAACCGGGTGGTTCGGTTGTGCTTATACGAATCGCCGCACCCTCCTCCTGAACTGGCACGCGTAGTGCCCTTGGTCTTCACGCGAACGCGCGGCGTTCGCTGAGGAATACTCCGCCCCTTCAATCGCGGGCGACTACAGCACAGGCCCACCTGAACCAGTCACGCCGGGTCGGGACAGTGTCAGCACATCGCAGCGGCACTGCGGACTGCAAACAGGGACGAAGGCCCGAGACTGCAAATGATGCACCCATTCGGCAGAGCAGCTCTGCGCGGGTACGCCCTGTTTGCGCCAAGCATCGCATTGTGGGGCATGCTCGGCTGCGGAGCCTCCGTACAACCGGACCCGCCCACGTCGGTTGTCGGCACTGATTCGTCCGTCTCTCCCGCCGTCCATGCGGACGGTATATCCGAGAGGACGGAGCAGGCACTCATCGTCGATCCTGCGCCCCTGCAGACCGGCCCGCGTGAGGAAAGGCCGGCGTTCGACACCACTCCGTTTGAAAACGCCCAAACGGTCATCCCAAATGAGAACGCGCCGGTGGCCGTTCAAGGACTTCTGGGTTCAGGCGAAGATGTGCTGGTCTGGAACCTGGGTCCCGCCGATATCGGCGAGAGCCTGACCGTTCGGCAGGTTGACGCCATCGACGGCTATGCCAAGACCGCGTTCTTCGACGAAAACTTCGACATCGTGCAGATCGGCGTGCTCCGCAACCCCATTGCTTTCCCGGATTCTGCCCAGGTCGCGTGCAGCACTACCACACCAACCAGCGTCCTGTACGTGGCGGTCTGTACGAAGGGCGAATTCACACCCTTGGCCATCCACCTTGAAATCGATCGCCAACCGGGTGCTGCTCGCCGCGCCCAGGCCGCGCCCTTCGTCGTGCTGAACTTTGACGGCGCCGAGGAAATCCGCCTGGGTACGCGAACAGGCATGCGCATCACGCCGTTCCGAGCCGAAGACGTCAGCAACCGTTTCCAGGGCAGCACCACCGCCCTTCGAGGCCTGATTCATGACGCCGTACAGCGGGACTTTGAGGAGTGCGGCGTTCCCGTGTTCGACCTTGCGACGGCAAACCCGAACGACGCGGATGCTCTGGTCGTTCACCTGGGTCGGCTGGACCTGGACGGTCTGGGCGCCGCCGCGTCGCAGGCCGTCGTGAACACTGCCGCGTTCTCTCTTCTCGAACCCCTGGCACCCACCCAGGCGGAACTCGCCCAGGCCATCGCCAACGTCGTGAGCCACGAGACCGGCCACCTCCTGGGCCTGAATCACACCCTGGACCCCGCGGACATCATGAACCCGACCGCCGATCCGGCCAACTGCCTCTTTNNGCTCAGGACGGGGCGAAATGGATCGCGGCCTGCTCAGGCACGGCCGCGGACATCCATGCATCCGGCCGATAGTCGGGCCTTTCATGAATAAACGACGCCCGATCGCGAATACCCATCCGGAATGGTATGATGTGCCTCCCGGATCGGAGTCTGCCATGGCGAGGGCTCTGGGCAGAGTGACGCGTGGCCTCGTTCTGGTCTTGGCCTGGGTGTTCATCCTGCTCTCAATCGTCGGCGTGCTGGTGTGTGCCGCCTTCATGGTCAGGTCCGGCGGCGACCAACGGGCCGAGTTCATCGGCCTGAAGTATCACGTGGGGACGGCTTATGAGGGTCTCTCCGGCATTCTGTTGGCTGTCGGCGAGGCAGTCGCTCTGATCACCTGCCTGCTTCTGAGCCTGTCCCACCGTTCAGCCCCGCGCCGTATCGGGCACATCGGCCTCTTCGCCTGGGTATCCCTTTGCCTGGGAAACGCGATGTGCCCCTTTGAAGGCGCCCATTTTGCCGTGACCGGTCTCATCGCCGCCCTCGGCATCTTCTGGCTCTGCATCGTTCTGCGCGCCATCTGGTACTGGACGCCGCCGGCGCTCGCAGCCCCACGGTCCCGCCTCGCCTGAGTCGTCTGGGACCGCGCCTCGCGGCACACTCAGGTCTCCCCAATCCAAGCCCATAGTGGTACCATGAGCTCGCGAAGTGCTGATTCTCCGTCGTGCCATCCCGCCGTTGCGTCCGGCGCGCGGGCCGGCGCAGCCTGAACGGGAGACTGATCATGTGCCAATGGACCATCCGCAGCGCCTGCATACTCGCATTCCTAGGCTTCCCGGCCCTCGGCTTCAGTCAGAGCGGAGACGTTCGTGGCGTTCACGACCCGGTTCTCATCAGGCAGAACGATACGTACTACCTGTTCTCCAGTGGTCCCGGCGTGCCGATCCACCGCTCGAAGGACCTGCTGCATTGGGAAAGAGCCGGCCGCGTATTCGCGGAGGACGTGCCGGAATGGGCCCGGACGGAGGTGCCGCAAGCCAGGGACGTCTGGGCGCCGGACATCTCCTTTTACCGCGGGCAATACCAACTCTACTACTAAATTTCCACGCTCGGAAGCCGTCGATCCTGCATCGGACTGGCCACCAACCGGACGCTCGATCCCACATCCGCCAATTACGGCTGGGTCGACCAGGGAAAAGTCCTCGAGACGTTTCCGGAGACGGCAGACTACAACGCAATCGACCCCAACTTTGTGCTGGATCAGGAGGGCCGGCCCTGGTTGGTCTTCGGCTCCTACTGGTCCGGCATCAAGCTGACTGGCCTGGACCCCCAGACAGGTGAACCTCCGGCCGGCGACCCCGGCCCCCGCGCCCTGGCCGCCCGCCCACGCGAGAAGGCCATCGAAGGGGCGTTCCTCGTGCACAAGAAGGATCACTACTACCTGTTCGTGTCGTTTGACCGCTGCGGCCGCGGGATCGCCAGCAACTACCGCATCATGGTTGGCCGCTCCCCTGACATCACCGGCCCCTACGTGGACATCGACGGGCGTCCGATGCTTGAAGGCGGGGGCACTCCGTTGCTGGCCGGCCATGACGAATGTCGCGGACCCGGGCATAACGGGATCCTGCTGGGGGCGGACGGCGACTGGCTGGTCCATCACATGTACGACGCCGGCGCCAAGGGCGTGCCAACACTCCAGATCCGCCCGCTGCACTGGTCATCGAACGGCTGGCCCGTGGTGGGCGAACCGGTCAATGAGGCCACGCTGGCTCGGCCCACCATACAGCAGCCTGATCTGCTCGGCGCCTGGAAACACTCGGTCAACTTCGGCGCATACGAGTACTTTGTGCTGCTTCCGGATGGACGGATGAACACCGCGGTGGATGAGGCCTCCTGGACGCTGGACGGCTCACGGCTTCGCCTGCGCTGGCCCGATCCGGGTGCGCCGGAGGGCGCGTGGATTGACACGTGTTTCCTGGCACCGGATGGCAAATCCTACGTCGGACGCAACCAGCTTGGATTGGTCATCCGAGGCATTCGATAACGGTGATCCGCAACTTGGAACGAGATGCCTCACCGTGGGGACCGTTCCGAGCACGATTCCGGAGCAACGGATCGTCTTTTCGTGTCGGACACAATGTTTGCACAGGGTTCGGAGACAAGCCCCATGAAACTCATCCTCTCACTTGGCATCGTCGGTACGTTAACCGGGTGCGTAGCAGACGTTCGCCCCGCCCCGCAATGGATCGCGCCGCGCACGGCCGATACGGTCCCCACGTCGCAGGCGGCAAACGGGATATCAGCCGCCTCGTGTCCCATGCTGCGAGCCGAATTCTGCGTCGACGGCAAGCCGACCCGAGCCACCGTGCGGGTCATCGGACTTGGACACTATGAGCTTCGCCTGAACGGCCACGTCGTCGGCGATACTCTGCTGAACCAGGCCTGGTCGCAGTATGACAAGACTCTGTTCTGGCAGGAGTTCGATATCAGCCCGTGGATTCAGACGGGAACGAACGCCTGGGGCGTCGCGCTCGGCAACTCGTTCTGGCACGTTGCGTCGCCCAACGACCCGGGTCGCTTCTGCAAAACCGACGCGATGCCCGACTTTTCGAACGGTCAGCCCTACCTGCTCTGGCTGGAAGCCCGGGTTCGAACCGCCAATGGCCGGGAAACCGTGGTAACCAGCCACGCCGGCTGGAAATGGACCGATGGGCCGCTCACGTTCTCGCACATTTACGCCGGCGAGGACTATGACGCCACCCGCGAACTGCCCGGCTGGGACCGACCCGGGTTCGACGACCGCTCCTGGCGCCGGACGACCGTGTGCGACGCCCCGCCGGCCAAACTCGAGCCGCTCAAATGCCCGGGGCTGAAGGCCCTTGAAACGTTCAAGCCCGTAGAAATCCGGGAGCCCGCGCCCGGCGTATTCACATACGTGTTCCCGCAGAACTGCTCGGCCCTCCTCCGCTTCACGGTCGAGGGACCTCGCGGCAGCACCATCCGCTTCAAGCCGTGTGAGTACATGGATGAATCCGGGCGGGTGCGTTTTACGTACACCTGGGGCACGGGAAAGGACATCTGGCACGACTACACGCTTCGCGGCGGCGGGCCGGAGTCGCACCAGACGATCTTCTGCTACGTCGGCTGCCAGTATGTGGAGGTCACCGGCGCCGTCCCGGAAGGCCGGCCCAATCCTGACGGTCTGCCCGTCATCAAGAGCCTGGACCTGGTCCACGTGCAGACGGCCAACCGCATCGCCGGTGAGTTCACCTGCTCCAGCCCGCTGCAGAACGCCGCCCATCGCCTGATCGACTGGTCCATTCGCTCGAACATGAGTTATGTCGCCACCGATTGCCCCCACCGCGAAAAGAACGGCTGGCAAGAGCAGAACTGGCACATGGCCCGCGCGATGGCCTATCGCTTCGACATCCACGACTGGTACGTGAAGATCGCTCGTGACCTGCGCGACACGCAGTTGCCCGACGGCCACGTCCTCACGAACTGCCCGAACTACCTGGTCGGCATCCCGCCGCACGGATTCTGGAACGAGGCGCCGGAGTGGGGCATCGCCGGCGTTCTCGTGCCGTGGCATCTGTACGAGTGGTACGGTGATCGCGAAGCCCTGGCCGACGCTTTCGAGAGCATGAAGCGATACGTGGATTACCTTTCCTCCACCGCCCGCGACGGCGTCATCACGAGCAACCTGGGCGACTGGTACGATTACGGACACGGTAAGGGCGACGGGCCATCCCAGTGGACGCCGGCCGAAGTCAGCGCGACGGCCATCTGGGCCTTGGGGGCGTCCACGGTGGCCCGGGCGGCCGACGTGCTGGACCGTCGCGAAGATGCTGCACAGTACCACGCCCTCTTCGGCCGCATCCGCGATACGTTCCAGCAGCGGTTCTGGGACGCCGAGGCCAAAACCGTCCGCAACAACGGATCGTGCCAGGCCGGCAACGCCGCGGCCCTCTGCATCGACCTGATCCCGGAGACGGACCGGCCAGCCGCCCTTCAGAAGATTGTCGATGACCTCGCCGCCCGGGGCTGGCAACAGACCACCGGTGAAGTACTTCATGTCTTCCTGGTCCGTGCCCTGTCCGAAGCGGGTCGAGCCGATGCGCTGCACAAGGTGTACGCCCGCGAGGACCGGGGCAGCTACGGGTACATGGTGAAACAGGGGCTCACGACGCTCCCGGAGAGCTGGGACGCCCGGCCCGGCACCGGCAACAGCATGAATCACTTCATGCTGGGCCATCTCATGGAATGGCACTTTGCCTACGTCGCCGGAATCCGGCAGCAGCCGGGCAGCGTGGGCTGGAGGAGGATTCTGATCGCACCGAACCCCGGTCCGCTGGATCATGCGGAGGCTTCGTTTGACAGCCCCGCCGGTCGGATCGTCAGTCGGTGGCAGCGCAAGGACGGTGCTTTCGAAATGGTCACCGAGGTTCCCCCAGGCGTCGAGGCGATCGCCGTTCTGCCCGACGGCTCTCGCCACGTCCTGCCCGGTGGGGCCGCCACACTGTCCTGCAGTCTGTCCGCGTGCCAATGATCAATGCGTGTCACTGATGTCGCCGGATCGGTGGGGCGTTCATGCCCCATGCGACTCGGCCACCGGCCGTTTCGTGCCTTGTGATTTCTGCCCGGATCGAGTATAAGGGTTAGCCACATTCGCTGAGGGACGGGAGAGAGCAATCGTTTCAGGAAAACCGCGCAGATCATCCCGTTTTTCCGCCACGCGCGTGGTGCGCCGGTCCATCGTCGGCGCCCGACAGGCAGGCAACGGATGAGCTGAGTTCGGTCACTTCAAGGAAGGGAGAGAGTACCATGACAAAGGCTGTTTGCGTCTGCGGCATTGTGAGTCTGATGACGGCGCCGGCCTTGGCGGGCGCCGGCGATTCCTGGATTCTGCCCATTCACCATCGCAACGGAAGCGGCTGGACGGAGCGGCCGAACGCCGGGTATGCCGGCACGAGCGCCTGGGAGGCCTACGGCATGGACGCGACGCGGCGCATCTACTGGGAGCTCAGCGGCACCGGCGTGCCCGGCACCACGGAGTTGTACCGCATCGAGTTCTTCGTGCCGACCCAGGGCCGCGGCGACTGGCAGCCGATCGAGTCCCAGTTTAACGGCGTCGACGGCGAAGCCTGGCCCTTCGAGCCCAACATCCCGTGGGTCGGGGCGTTTGGAAACAACCATCAGTACATCGGCAGCGATTTCCCGTCGGGGACCGGGGGAACCTGGAGGAGTACCGGCCCGGGCCCCCATACGCCCGAAGGCGAGGCGTACAACGCCGGGCCGAACGGGACATACATGTGGCTGACCCACGGCTCCTGGCTCTACGCCAAGTGGGATTTCACGTGGAACATCGGCCGCTCGTGGAGCGCGCTGAGGGTCACCCAAATCACGCCGGAGCCGGCCAGCCTGACCTGGCTGGCACTCGGCGCCCTGACCCTGCTTCGCCGACGGCCGCCGGGCGCGCATGCACGATGAGGCGGCTCGACGTATGAGGAGATGGCATTGATGAGAACGACCTGGATGAGTGTGCTCGTTCTCCTGNNCCCGTTCCCCGGCGTCGGCATCACACGCATTGAACGCACGCTCACATCGCCGCGCCCGCTGGTCATCAACATCCTTATTTTCGACCTTGCCGACCCGCAGATCGAGTTCCTTGTTACACCGGAAGACCCCACCTTTCGCATGGACTACACGCTTGCCCGAACCACGACGTACGTGACCCAGTGGGGGCTTGACGGTGCCATCAACGCGAACTTCTGGACCGGGGGGCTCGGCAGCGAGGGAGATTCCCGCGACGTCATCGGGCCGGCCGTATCCGACGGCAGCGTCGTGCACAATCCCCGAACCCAGGCACCGTACGATCCCGCCCTGGCCATCCGCCCGGACGGAACCGCGTTCTGCGCTTACCTCACCACGCTCACCACGGAACGCGAGTGCGTCTCCGGAATCGGATACGACAACGGCCTGACTGGAACCATGCTGGTGGAGAACGGCCTCAACCGCGGCACGACGGCCCGCCCCGCCCCGGGAACGGCCGATCCCCGCACGGTGGCCGGCGTGACCGCGGACGGACAGACGCTCATTCTGGCCGCGATCGACGGCCGCACCACGGCTTCACAGGGCATGACCCTGCCGGAAGCCGCCGACCTGCTGCTGGAGTTCAACGCCTGGAACGGGGNNCTGGAACGGTGTGAACCTGGACGGCGGAGGATCGACGACCATGGTCCTTCGTGAGCCGGGCCAGGGCCCGCAGATCGTCAACCTGTAAACCGGCTCTGAGCGGGCCGTGGCCAATCACCTCGGGTTTCGCGTCGTCCCCGACCACGACGAGGCCGTGCTGGTGGCCGCCTTCGCATTCGGTGCCACGGACCATATGCAGGCGGTCTACAACGAACCGTCCGTCAATTACGTGAAGCTGCGCCAGGAATCCGGCAGCACCGCTTCGATCGAATATGACGCGGTGCGAGGATACGGCTACACCGACCTCACCGGCCTCAACCCCGTCCCGAACGACAACAGCGCCGCCTTTAACGGCGACCAGATCTACGCCGAGAACATCGGAGTGAAGGGGGCACTGGGAACGATCATCTTCCGCGTGGACGTGCCCAACGGCGTCTATCGATTCGTGGCCGCGGGCGGAGACGCCGGTGAATACAACCTTGTCACGAAGATGCGCGTGCGGAACGGCGGCACCGGCCTGTGGGTCAACCTGATCGATCACGAGCACGTGTTCCGTCCGACCATCTGGCGGGTGGGATTCGCCGACAAGATACCGCCACCGGCAGACGGCGGCGGGCACGACAGCGGCACCTATACGGACCCGACCTTCCGGCCGTTGTTCAACAGCTGCGTCGTCTCCGTCACCGGCGGGTACCTCGAGTTCCAGCAGATCGGCAAGGGCGTCAACAGCGCCGATCTCTGGGGCGGCGACCTCTGCCTGCTGGAACTGTGGCGAATGATCCTGCCCAGTCCCGACATCCACGTCTCCCCGCTGGAGGTGGTCTTTCCCGGCACGGCCAACGGGCAGCCGAGCGNNGGGCAGCCGAGCGATCCATTCGAGATTGTGGTGACGAATAATGGCACCGGCCTGCTGACATACGCTACGGGTGTCGTCGGAACGGATGCTGCGGAGTTCGAGATTGTCGCCGGTGCGGCGGGCAGCGTTTCGCCGACCGAGCAGGCCCCGGTGCAGCTGCGGTTTACCCCGACCCGCACCGGGCCGGCATCAGCCGCGCTGGAGATTAGCAGCGACGATCCGGACGAGCCGGTGGTCAGCGTGCCCTTGTCCGGCTACGGGCTGTCGGACCCGCCGCCCGACCTCGATGAGGATGGCGACGTGGACCTGGAGGATTACGCGATGTTTGCCGATTGCCTCGGCGGCCCGTTGGTTCCCGGCCCCGCGGACTCGGACGGCGACGGTGACGCGGACCTGGATGATTTCGAGTTCTGGCTGCCCTGCATGGGCGGTCCGGGCATCGCGATTGACGAAAGCTGTTCCGTGATGGACCTCGACATGGACGAAGACGTGGACCTCGCTGATTTCTCCCTGCTGACCGAGGTCTTCACGGGCGCATTGGAGGGCCCGCTCCCGCCCGGCTGCCGGGCCTCGGACTTTGACTCCGACCGGGACGTCGACCTGCTGGACTTCGCCGAAATGCAGGCCTCGTTTGCTCGGTGAAGATGATGGAGCCCTGTTCCGCCGCCACGTCTACGTCCACCGGAACCAGCGTAGCGCCAGCAGGAAGCACACTGCGCCCAGTCCCCCGAGGTACACCAGCGGGAACCATTGTGACGCCAGCGTCGCACCCTCCAGGATCACCGCCCGCAGGCTGTCGTTAAGCTGCGTGAGCGGCAGTGCCTTGATGTACGGATGCAAGAACGCGGGGAACCGCTCGTAGGAGAAGAAGATCCCCGAGAACAGCCACATGGGCAGCATGATCAGGTTCATGAGGCCGGATATGGTCTCGATTTTCCGGGCCCGGCATGCCGACAAAAGTCCGATGCCCGCGAAGCTGGCCGCACCCACCAGCCCCACGACCAACTCGCTGACCACGCTGCCCGCCACGTGAATGCCGAACAGCAACACGCCCGCCGCCAACACCACCGCCATCTCCGGCAGGGTGAACAACAACCGCCCACTCACCATCGACAGCAGCATGTCCCGCCGCCGCATCGGAGAGGCCACCATCCACTTCAGCAGCTTGCGCACCCGCATGTCGACAATCACGAACCCGATGCCCCACATGCCACCCCCCATCAGGTTCATCCCCAGCAGCCCCGGCACCAGGAAGTCGATGTAACGCGACCCCGGCTCCGTCACCAGCCGGTCCGCCGCCGAGACCGCATCCTGGCGTCCGGCCGCCCGCTGCAGGGCGTCATCCACCTGCGCGCGCGCGGTGACGCATTCCGGCCGACTCGGGTCGTAGCGGTACATGTTCCCATCCGCGCTCGTCTCCACCACCAGCGATGTTTTCGCCAGGCGCAGCCGATCCATCGCAAGGGCCAACTCGCTGACATGCACGTCGAAAAGCCCGCCCGGTGCCTCCTTCAAAGCAGCCACGACGGCCGCGGAAGTCTCTGACTGCACCACGTCCACGGGAACCCGGTCCGGCGCCTTCGATCGGAACGCGATCCCCAGCCCGACGATCATCAGAACCGGAAACCCGTACGTCCAGAACACGGCCTCCGGCTCGCGGTAAAACTGTCGCAGCCGGCACAGGAACAACTCTCGAAGCGGATGATACTTCATTGGCGAATCAGGCTGGCGCCGCCTCCTTCGCCTGCGGCTCGTCGNNCAGGCGCCGCCCGGTCAGGCTGACGAACACGTCCTCCAGGCTGACGTGCCGGGTGGTCAGCCGGCTCAGTTCGTAGTTCCAGCGGTTCAGCCGGCCTAACAACGCGGGCACCGCCACGTGCGGCTCCGACACGGTCAGGGCAAAACCGTCCCGGTCGGCGCGGGCCGCCAGAACGGCCGGAATCGCGTCCAGCCGGTCCATGCTCAGCGGCTCGGCGTGCCGATTCACCGCGAACTCCACCACGTGCTCGCCGCCCAGCCGGGCAACGAGGGCCGGCGGCGTTCCCAGGGCGATCACCCGCCCATGATCGACGATGGCCAATCGATCGCAGAGCCGCTCCGCTTCGTCCATGTAGTGCGTGGTGATGAGCGTGGTCCGGCCATGGGCCTGGTGCCGCCGGATGATCTCCCAGATCTCCCGGCGTGAGCCCGGATCGAGCCCCGTGGTCGGCTCGTCCAGAAAGAGGAGCTCCGGATCGCCCACCAATCCGCACGCCACCACCAGCGGCTGCCGCTGGCCGCCGGACAGGTTCTCCACGCGGGCGTTCCGCTTGTCGTCAAGCGAGACGGCCGCAATTACCTCGTCCGGCTCGCGGCCCTGGCGGTAGAAGCTGCGAAACAGCCGAACGATCTCGACGGTCGTGAGCTTGTCGTTCAGGCGCGTCTCCTGGAGTGTGATCCCCATCCGCCGCCGCAGCGCCATGTCCGCGCCCGCCCCCCACCGCCGCCCCAGCACTTCCACCACGCCGGCGGTGGGCTTCAGCAGCCCTTCCAGGATTTCCACCGTGGTGGTCTTGCCCGCCCCGTTGGGCCCGAGGAGCCCGAAGCACTCCCCCACGTGGACGTTCAGGTCCACGCCGCGCAGCGCCTCAACCGCCCGCCGCCTGCCCGCGTCGTACGTCTTGCACAGCCCCTGGCAGTAGATGACCGTCGGTCGCGATCCTTCCACGAAGGACTCCCCAAGCTGCCGTTCCAGCACCCGGAAACCAGCCCCGCATTCTACCCCCGTGCCACTGTTCTTGAACAGTGATCTCCGGCTGCCCTGCAAGTCCACCTTCTCACAAGGCGATTGACGCGAGTACCCGTCGGAGCGCCCAACCCGGAACCCCTTCCCGCGACAATCCTGCACAGCACCGAGCCGGGCGACCTTTCCGGCCCCCTCAACGCCGGCTACAATGCAGCGCATCGCGCGGGCAGGGCTTACGACTCCGAAAGTCTCGCGGCAATTCAGGGCGGAGTCGCCACGACTTCCGCGATTCCGCTCCTCCGCAGCGAGCCCGCACTGAAGAAGGAATCCATGATGATCCCGGTATCGAGCCAGACAGAGGACGTATCCGGCCCGGACATTGTCATCAACTGCCCGGCCTGTGGGCACCGCAACGCAGCCGCACAGACGTTCGAATCAACCGAGTGGGTCAAGCTGCTTTTCTTCATTCCCATTCTCCGGTTGCGGACCTCGGCGGTGCAGTGCCTGGAATGTGAAGAGATGTTCCGCTCGCGCGTTCCAATAGCCCAGTTGAGTGGCAAGACACCGAGCGAACTGGAACCCCTGATTCGCTACCATGCGTCGAAGCCGNNATCATGTCCGTCGTCGCGCTGTTGACGTGCCTTGTTCCGATTGTCGGCGTCATCACGAGCGCAATCGCGATGGTTCTGGTCCGCGGAACCAGGCGTTGGCCGATCATAATCACCTGGGTGTCAATGATCCTGTCCATCGTCATCAGTCTTGCAGTGGTCCTGATGATGCTCATCG
>MTKZ01004111.1_pt1 | contig 30622 bp, 27 predicted proteins | sample 1042781 | NCBI WGS metagenome assembly MTKZ01 (sample SAMN06212207, study PRJNA360539) | anaerobic digester metagenome | biome: Wastewater treatment plant; material: sludge; isolation source: anaerobic digester fed with sludge from wastewater treatment plant | place: Denmark: WWTP Viborg ... | reverse complement strand
GCTGTCGGCAAGGGCTGCGCTTTTCTCCCTTCGCCAACATTTAGAGAAAGGGTGATTTCGCCGTTGTAGGAGTCTGCTTTTTCCCATACAAGCAGATAATAAGCACCTTGCTCAGTTTGCACCTGGCACAGGCTGACACCGGTGTGAATTGTTTTGCAATCAATCTGTCGAACCCGAAGGTTGTAACGGTTATTGACCACTGAAGCAGCCAATTCCAGCAGAGATTGTGGTTGGTACAAACCACAACGATGGTATATGTCAAAAATGATGTCACTTTTGGCATCGATATAGGCGCCGATGTCATGCGGGAATTTTTGTGCGGCTATCAACTTCGTATTAGCGTAAAGCTGCCGGTCCTCAGGATGGCTGCGCAGCCAGTCACGAAAGGTAAGGTGCCGGTTGAGTTCCTCCGAGTCTGCGGAGAGAACGTAGAGATGGTGTGACATGAACTGGAGTTTGTTTTCGTACTTAAAGACCTCTCGTCCCCTGATGCCAAGGTCGCCAATATGGTAATAACCATCTGACTCCAGAGCGGCTTTGACCACCTCAAAGTTCGTCATGTTTTGAATGACGACGTCGACATCCAGAATTGGCTTGGCTGCCAGGCCAGGCACCGAAGTGCTGCCTACGTGCTCAACGCGTACACCCTGCCCTGTGAGGATGCTGAGCAGATACTGCTGCAATTTCTCGAAATGAGCTTGCCAGGCGGGGTCGTAAGGTACAACCTCCACCCGGCGAGTCTTTGCAGAGCCCGGCTCTATCTCGGTTTTTCCTTCTTCATTCAGCGCCATATGCCCTCATTATACTGATTCCAACGCGATCAGGCATGATAACCACCCTCTACCGCGCCTTGTTTCGCACTCTGTTGCAGATAAAATTGACCTACCTGTCGAAAAGGACAACTATGGTTTCAACTTCAACCACCACCCCCACTGACTATCTTGCCAGTTTACCTCAAGACCGGCGTGAGGTCATCTCTGCAATGCGTGAACTGATTTTGCGCAGCCTGCCCGAAGGCTACCAGGAGACGATCAACTGGGGCATGCTCAGTTACGAAGTGCCCCTGGAGATGTATCCTGACACCTACAACAAAAAGCCCCTTAACTATATCGGACTGGCAGCGCAAAAAAATTACAACTCGCTCTATCTCATGTCTGTCTACCAAAACCCGGCAGATTACCAGGAACTGCTGGACGCTTTTGCCGCGATGGGCGTGAAACCGGACATAGGCAAATCCTGTATCCGTTTCAAAAACCTGGAGCAGATGCCTCTGGAAACGATCGCCCGTTTGATCTCAAAAACCTCTGTTCAGGAGTTTATTGAGACAACCAAGGTCCTGCAAAACAGAAAATCTTGATCCACACCACCAATTTTGATATTGGGCTTGACAAATCACTATACCGTGCGGTATAGTAACTCTATGAACAACCGTGAGACCATTCTTGAGAACGCGCTGGTGCTTTTTGCGTCTTTTGGCTACGATGCCACCGGCGTGCAGGAGATCTGCGACCAGTCGGGCATCACCAAGCCAACGCTCTACCATTACTTCCGCAGCAAACGCGGGCTCATGGAAGCGTTGCTCGCTGAAAACTACTCTCCCTATATCAAACGCCTGAAGGATGCTTGCGAGTACCGGCGTGACCTTCCTCAAAACATCGCGGAAGTTCTGCGCAGCACCTTCCGTTTCGCCGATAGCAACCTGCTCTTTTACAAACTGCAGTTCTCCATGCGTAATGCGCCAGCCCGCGGAGAAGCTTATGACATCATCAAACCCTGGATCAAAGCCCAGCATGAGCCTGTCTTCACCCTCTTTTCTGAAGCTGAGAAAGATAACGGCAATATGCGCGGTCGCGCCCAGGCGTACACCATCACTTTACTCGGCATGGCGAACGCCTATATTCAGCAAGCATTTGAAGAAAACATCGCACTGAACGAAGACCTTGCTTACCAGGCTCGTCAGCAGTTCATGTATGGGATCTTCTCGTAAATTTTTTTGCCAATTTCACTATACCAGTCGGTATAATTCAGAGGAAACATGACCACTATCAATCAAAACAGCATCTTTTATCACATTTACCCGCTTGGAGCATGCGGTGCGCCGCATTTCAACGACTTCCAATCAGAACCCCAGCCCCGCCTGCACCAGATCCTGGGTTGGCTGGATCACATCCAGAGCCTGGGCGCCAACGCACTTTACCTCGGACCGGTCTTTGAGTCCGGCAGCCACGGCTACGACACCGCCGACTATTTCCACGTCGACCGACGCCTCGGCACCCGTGCCGACCTGGCTGAGCTTTCCAGTGCACTTCACACACGCGGAATGCACCTGGTTCTGGATGGGGTCTTCAATCACGTGGGACGCAACTTCTGGGCTTTCCGCGATCTGCTTGCCAATGGTCAACATTCCCCTTACAAGAATTGGTTTGCAGATGTGCGCTTTGACCAGCGCTCTCCACACGGCGACCCCTTCAGTTACGCCGCCTGGAACGGGCACTTTGACCTGGTCAAACTGAACCTCAGCGAGCCCGCCGCCCGGCAGCACCTTTTTGACGCCATCCGGATGTGGAAAGAGGAGTTCCAGATCGACGGCATCCGACTGGACGCCGCGGATGCGCTCAGTTTTGATTTTTTACGCGAGCTGCGTGCCTTCACCAACCAGCTTGACCCCAACTTGTGGCTGATGGGTGAGGTCATCCACGGCGACTACCGTCAGTGGGCGAACCCGGACAGGCTGCATGCCACCACCAACTACGAGCTCTTCAAGAGCCTTTTCTCCTCCTTCAATGACAGCAACTTTTTTGAGCTGGCATATTCACTCAACCGGGAGTTTGGCACACAGGGGATCTACCGCGACCTCCCGACGCTCTACAACTTCGCCGACAACCACGATGTCAGCCGGATCGCTTCGCAACTGCGTGACAAGCAGCAGCTTCACCTCCTGTACTTTTTGCTTTTCACCATGCCCGGCATCCCATCGGTCTATTATGGCAGTGAGTTTGGTTTTGAAGGGGTAAAAAAGTCGGATGACTGGAATCTGCGACCCATCTTTGACCTGCCCCAGCTGCAGGACCAGGCGCATGCCCACGACCTGCGCGGTTGGATCGGGCAGCTGGCTTATTTGCGTCAATCTCAGTACGCATTGAAATTTGGCTCTTATGAAGAGGTGTTGGTTACCTCCCAACAATTGGCTTTCAGCCGGGAAGCTGGCGATGACTTCGTGGTGGTGGCGGTAAATAGCGCTTCCGGGCCCGCGGAACTAAACCTGAACCTGCGCGGTAAGGCCAACTGGCGCTTTGTGGACCTGGTTAACCCCGAAGAATCGTTCACCTGTGACCCAAGCGGGAATTTGCAGATATCCATGAAACCCAACCAGGCTATGCTGCTGAAAAATGGTTAGTTCAGAGTACTTTTTAAAAAATGGTATTGGCTTCTCAAGACAATGATGGTTTACATGTTTTCCAGGGTGATTATTGCGCTTTTACCTGCCAAGCAGATCATCTCAGATCGCAGAGGTAACCCCGTTTTTGCCATGGTGACCCCTACACATGGGGGTTTGAGGGAGAGATAGCTACGGTAGGGGCAGACACAGGGGTCTGCCCTGAAGCTGTAAAAAATCAACCTTTTCTAAATACCTGTTCTCGCCGGTCTTGATAATCCCCGAAGCAAAGCGGAGTGGGACCAGACCGAGCGAGGATCTTGACCGCAGGTCTCAAATTATTAGAAGAATGAAGAATGGAGACCAAAGGTCAAATGCCTTTCATGGTACCCAGAGGGCAGGCTTCGCACTCAGGAGACAATGAAAGAACGGAGCGCATTCCGGCCTACGTCAAATTTTTTCTACCACCCAAAAATGGGAAAGACCAAACCGCTGCAAGGGGGTCTTTTCGAGTGCCTGTAAAAAACCCCGTAGGAGCTTACCGATTTTGGGACGGCGTTCGATGATGTTATCATACGCCCCAAAGATCGTACGCCGCTCAACAAACTTCACCGGCAAGCCGGCAAACAACTTAGCCAGATCCGCCCGGGTATAGACCTCCACATGCGGCGCAAGCTTGTCGCGCAGTTTGCGAGGGAGCCAGTTGATCAGAGGGGTGTTGCCAAAATGGTATTTGCCCTTCCAGTAGTGTCCGTGAGTTTCGAAAGGGTAGCCCCGGTTGGGGCAAAAGAGCACGATCCTGCCGCCGGGCTTGAGCACCCGTACCATTTCGCTGATCGCCATCGCGTCATCCTGCACGTGCTCCAAAACCTCGTGGCTGAAGACCAGGTTGATACTTTCGGATCTGTACGGCAGGTATTCTCCCGCGGCGCAGAGTACGTTCGGTGTGAAAGCGCTGCTATCCACCACGCGTGGATACTCGATATCCAGACCCGTCGCAAAGCCGGAGATTGGGACCAAACGCGCCAGGTAGGTGCCCACCCCGCAGCCGTCCACCAGCACACTGCCCTGCAAGCGTTCGCCCGCGGCATCTTTGAGCATGGCAAAGCGCCGCTGTTGCCCGGCACGCCAGACGTGCGAAGGCTCGCCGCGAACCGCGGCCTTTTCAAGGTCCTGGGGGATAACGTGAGGCATGCTCCCAATTTTACTCGGTAAATGGAACCTTCAAGGAATGGTTTGGTAATCCAATTGTCTTCAATAATGCGCCAGAGATCAAGTACCCGTAGATATCCCGTTCATTTGATCAGCGGTACGATCAAGAACGAAGCTTGTAGGGTGGGTTGGCGTCACAAAGCATATGCAGGAGCACACCGGGTTGTAGCCTACCCACCGCTGAATGAGCAAATCGATCCATTAGCGATGTGTTTACGGAAGAATGCTGCTGTTGGTGGGTTGGCTATTTGGATGTCAAGACAGGGCAAGATACTGTGACGCCAACCCACCCTACAAGGGCGAGAGTGGATTCACCCCCACCTTCTTGATCGATGCTATTCAAATATCTGCCTTTCTGATTCTTAATTTACAAGGGCAGATTGAGGGCACGATAAGTCCTCAATCACACCCTACGATTAACTCATTACGCAAAGCAGGGCAGCAAACCGGCTGCCCTGCTTTTACAGTCGAGATTGTTATAAAGGTTTGTTGTGGTGCAAATTTCTCGCTGCCACAAAGCTTAAGCCGTGCTCAGTCAAGGCTTTGGCGGTTCGGTTGCATGCATCCACTTTATCCAGGTAATTGATCAACAGGTTGTCCCAATCTCCGCTGCGGATGACTTCTTCCTTGTCTCTGAAATAATCCAAAAGGTCCGATGGATGGTCGCGGGTTGCATCCAACTCAGGATCTCCCCCCTCATGTTTACCTGCAATATTGGCTACATGGTCGGCGATTTGAACTAACTCATCACGCCGATTATAAGGTTGGATGACGATGCTCTTTTGGGGCTCGGTGATGTGGTGTTCAAAACGAATTACGTTTTCAAAGCCCAGTGCTTTACGGAATTCCGCGGTTAGTTCCATGGTTTCGTTGTTGATTGAATTTGACCAGTTGAAGCCAATCAACGGGGAGGAACCGTCTTCACGGGCGAACAACTTCGCCATCATCATGATCCAAAGGGCATGATAAGGGTTGTCTGAACCAAAGAACACGGAGATCTTGAACTGAATATCGACGCCCAACTTATAGAGCATGAAACCCATCAGGATGGTGCCGGCATTGAAATTGAGCACATGCTGAACGCCGTAGTTGGTGTAGTAATACAGGAATTCATCCACCCACATCAGCGCGTGGTCGTTGGGCTGACCAATCCCACCAAAGTAGCCTGTAATCGTGGCTGGACCTCCCAGGTGCGGATTGGAGCCATCAGTGCCTTTGGTGTCCAGCGTCTCGACGAACGACGCGCCAATGATGTCCAGGGCGGCGACGATTGCAGGGAGGTCTCCATCCGCCTCGGACTCTTTCATTTTTCTAACAGCGATAAAACGGCCTGGCACAAGCGATTTTTGGGCGATAGCCTGCTCTGCCATGGCTCGTACCCACGGGAAGTACTGCAGCGCCGAAACTTCCAATGTGACCGCGCAGTCATCCTTGAATTGCATGTCGTAGGCTTTGTCGCCCAGAACTTGAATGCGGTAACCCTCTTCTGAGATAAACGCGCCCTTGTCGCGCTGCTCCATCAGCCACTTAAGGTCATCAACGGCTGGAGGGGATTTTTTGCTAACGAGGTCGAGCAAATTCTCCAGGCGGCGGGATTCACGATGTTTGCGATTGATCTCTTCCGGAGTGCCATATTTTGCAACCACAGCCAGGAATTTTTGCATCACCTCGCTGTTCGGGTCGAGCAGAACGTGATTGACTTCATCCAGGTAAGCTTTTGGAATCTCCAAACGATGTTGTAAGTCTGTCATTTCTACCCTTTCACAGCAGCTTGAGCAATTCGTCGTATTGGTCATCGGGCATGCCAAACCAATTCTCTGGCGCCGGGAAGGTCTTTTCAGTCACTTCCTTCACATAACTTTCCAAGCCTTCGCGGATCACACTGCCAGCGTCGGCAAATACCTTCGCCATGCGAGGCTTGAACTTTGGATAGAGCGCGAACGCATCGTGATAGATCAGCAGCTGCCCATGCGCATGAAGCCCTGAACCCAAAGACATGATCAGGCAGTCATTCGCCCGCTCTGTGATCAACTGGCATACGCGGTCGGGCACTAATTCAAGCAGAATCATGAACGCGCCGGCTTCTTCCAAAGCCTTGGCGTCATCCACGATCTTCTTGGCTGTTTCTGCGCTTTTTCCCTGGAGTTTGAAGCCGCCTAAAGAGCTGACGCTTTGAGGGGTGAGCCCCAAATGCCCGATCACCGGGATGCCGGCGTCCACTATGCCCCTGATTCGGTCCGCCATGGAAGCTCCGCCCTCCAGCTTGATCGAGTCACAACCAGCTTCCGACATAAACCTGCCGGCATTGATGATGGCTGTTTCTACAGAGGGCTGATAGGTCATGTAGGGCATGTCCCCCACGACCCAGGTGTTTGGCGCGCCGCGGCGGACCGCCGAAGCATGCCGGATCATGTCATCCATCGTGACAGGTAGAGTGCTGTCGTACCCAAGCATAGTCATGCCGAGGCTGTCACCCACCAAAATCATGTCCACCCCTGCCTGCTCCTGAAAGTATGCAGTGGGGTAGTCATAACATGTGAGCCAGGTGATCGGTCTGCCCTCTGAAGCCTTTTTGAAAAAACCAGGAAGTGTCAATTTCTTGCGCTGTTCAGTCATGTTCTCTCCTTGTTGAACGATGGTGAGTTAAGGTGCTTTTTGGGTGAGGGAATACTGCACATTTTCGATAAGCATCCACAATTATACAACTTACATTTTGTTATTAGCAGTACGCTGGATGAAAAATAACCAATCCAAAGGATCAGAATTGTCGCCTGTCCTTTCAACCCCTACCTGTATCGACAGACTCGTAGGTCGGACGGAGTACCCTTTAGGGTAATGAGACCGCCCTGTGACCTTGATATTTCTTGATACTTGCGCGGGCTCACTCCGACGAAACCTCGGAACAGACAAGCGGTGGAGTCGTGAATCCTGGCAGCTACGCTATGAGGGCAACACCAATCCACCCTACAAACACATTCAACCTCTACCGATAGCCTTCTGCCTGGAGGTTGAACAGCCGGGCGTAAGCGCCATCGCGCGCCATCAATTCCGCGTGGCTGCCCAGTTCGTGGATCTTGCCTTCCGAGAGCACCACGATCCTGTCCGCCATGCGCACGGTAGAGAAGCGATGCGAGATCAAAACCGCGATGCGTCCCGCCATCAGCTCGCGGAAGCGCAGGAAGATCTCGTACTCGGCTTCCGCGTCCAGCGCCGAGGTCGGCTCGTCCAGGATCAACACCTCCGCTTTGCGCATAAAAGCACGCGCGAGGGCGATCTTCTGCCACTGCCCGCCCGAAAGCTCCTGACCGCGTTCCCAGCGTCTTCCCAAAACGGTCTCATAGCCCTGGGGCAGTTCGGCTACCACTTCATCAGCACCGCCATGTTCAGCAGCGTCTTCGATGCGCTCTGTGTCATCCAGGTCTTCAATCTGACCAAAGCCGATGTTTTCACGCACGCTGAACTGGTAGCGCACATAGTCCTGGAAGATAACGCCAAAGCGCTGGTGCAGGGTCTTGAGGTCATACTCGCGCAAATCTATGCCATCCAGCAGGATCTGCCCCTCAGTCGGGTCGTAAAGCCGGGTGAGCAGCTTGATCAGTGTAGTCTTGCCAGCGCCGTTTAACCCCACCAGGGCAATGCTCTCGCCAGGCGGGATGAAGAGGTTGATATTCTGCAACACCATTTTCTCGGAACCGGGGTATCTGAAGGATACATCCTTGAAACGGATGCCCTCCTGGATAGGGGCTGGCGCAACCTTGCCATTTTCCGGAAGGGTAAGCACCGGCTCAATTTTCAGATAGTCCATCAGGTTGTCAAGATAGAGGTTGCTCTCATAGAGGCGATTGAAGCTGTCCAGCAGTTGCTGCACAGCGCCCTGAGACTGGCGGAATACCGAAAGGAACATGGTCATATCGCCAAGCGTGATCGCCTTCGCCAGGGCACGCAAAATGACCCAGACATAACTGCCATAATAGGCCAGATTGCTGAGCAGGCCCCAAAAGAAGCTTGCGATCGTATTCTTGCGTGAAATTTCGCGGTCTTCCTCGAAAAATGTGGTGAAGAGTTTGCGGTAGCGAGCCAGAAGCGGCTCACCCAGCCCAAAGAGCTTAATTTCCTTGACCGTTTCGTTGCTGGTCAGCAAGGTTTCAATGTAGTTGAGCAGGCGCGATTCCGGAGCACGGCGCGTGAGGGCCCTGAAAGCCATTTCCGAAAAACGCGAGCGTGAGATAAAGTTTGGGATGGCTGCCAGGATCACTACCACCGCCAGCCAGGGGCTAAACCCGACGAGGAGGATAACCAGTGAGACCAGCGTGATGGTCTGCTGCACGATCTGCAAAATGGCGTTCATGATCGCCAGGGCAGAGCTGTCGGCTCGCCGGCGGGCGTTTTGCATGTTGTCATAGAAAACCGGGTCCTCGAAGAACTGCAGGTCAAGGCTGATAGCCTTTTTGATGATCAGCGTGTTGATGTGGTTGGTCAGTTGGGATTGTAAAACACTGTTGGAGAGAAATCGGATCGAGTTTAGGATGGTACCCAGCAGCAAAAGTCCAAACTCCATTGCTACATACGGCAGAACCGCTCGTAACCCCGCATTCACATCCAAGGATTGGTTGATCGCGCCAAGGATGCTATCGACGATCATCTTCCCCACCCACGACTGGGCTGCCGGCAAAAGCGCGGCGATTGGCGTCAGACCAAAACTGATCAAGGTGTTGCCGCGGCTGGCAGCCCAAACCAGGCGAAAAGCCTCAGGCGTATTGCGGAGAGTTTCCAGGTTTTCGCGAATGGCGCCTTTTATGCCGCCTTTGGGTTTCTTTCTTTCATTTGACGATCGATCAAAGTTCGGTGGGGAAAAATTTTGCATATCTTGTCCTGTTATTTATTGATTCCAGCAAAAACCGGTTCGTCACCGGTTTTTATGCCTGCCCAACAGACCTCAGGGGCTGGTGGGAGTTGTGAGTTGTTGAACAGCCGTGCCCAATTCTGCGAGGGCGCGTGAGAGCTCCACGGGTCCATCCTGCGCAACGACCGTTTGAGCCTGCGCGATCAGAGCAGCAGCCAAATCAGCGTCCTTAAGCAACTCAAGACGGCTCATGGCGCGGCTCAAGTCGTGATTCGTGGTGTATGCCAGGGCGATCTGCTCGCGATAAACAGCCTTCCCTGCGTCATCCAGTTCGTGGGGCAGCGCTTCAGCGTTGACTGCCGGGGAGATAAGCAAAGAGATCACCAGTCCAATTGCCAGACCGAGCACCAGCCCGGTCAGCAAATACCAATGGGTCCGATTCGAGGTTTTTGCTTCCATCATGGCACCCTTGTATCGTTCCATTCCAGGTAGATTTCCGCATCGATGCTGTTAAGCAAATCCTGCATCAGTTTCAGATCTTCTGCGGGATAGTCTATTGACTGGGCATACTGGATGCTGTCGCCTAATAATGTTATCGGGTCACCCTCATCCAATTTATCCAGCTGTGTGAGAGCCTGCATGGAGTTGGGATCGGTCTGAAAATCCTCCGCGACCATCAAAACCAGATCGGTCCTGAAATCCGCCCGCAAGCTGCCAAGCGGAGCGTTGGTCGGCGCCGCAGGAGGCATCATCGTCCAGCCAAAAGCCAGCCCTGCCCCCACTCCTATCAGGATTGCCAGAAAAAAGAAGAAAAAACGTCGTGTTTTCATCTGCCTCGGTTATGCTTTGGGTATCATCGGGATTTTCACCCCGTGTTCTTTGGCAAATTTTATCGCTTCAGGGTAACCAGAATCCACATGCCGGATGACCCCCATCCCAGGGTCGCCGAGCAGCACGCGCTTGAGACGTTTGGCTGCTTCGGGCGTGCCATCAGCGACAATCACTTGCCCGGCGTGCTGGCTGAAGCCAATGCCCACACCTCCGCCATGATGGAAACTGACCCAGGTTGCGCCGTTGGCCGTGTTGAGCAGCGCGTTGAGGATTGGCCAATCGCTGACCGCATCGGTGCCATCCAGCATGGATTCTGTCTCGCGGTTGGGGGAAGCCACCGAGCCGGCATCCAAATGGTCACGCCCGATCACGATCGGGGCCTTCAGCGTGCCATCGGCGACCATCTCATTAAAAGCCAGTCCTGCAATGTCGCGTTCGCCATACCCAAGCCAGCAAATGCGTGAGGGCAGCCCCTGGAAAGGCACCTGCTCCCGCGCCATTTTCAGCCAGCGGTGCAGATGCGCGTCTTGCGGGAAGAGCTCCATCAGTTTTTGGTCGGTCTTGTAGATATCTTCCGGGTCGCCCGAAAGCGCCACCCAGCGGAAAGGACCCTTGCCTTCACAGAAGAGCGGGCGGATGTACGCGGGCACGAAGCCCGGGAAGTCAAAAGCATTTTCCACGCCCTGATCGAAAGCACGCTGGCGGATGTTGTTGCCATAGTCGAAGACGATCGCGCCTTGCTTTTGCATCCCCAGCATTGCTTCAACATGCTTTGCCATGGTCTTGAGCGAAAGCGCGATGTATTTTTCGGGGTCACTCCGGCGCAGCTGCTCTGCTGCCGCCAGGCTCATGCCGTCGGGCACGTAAGAGAGGGGGTCATGCGCTGAGGTTTGGTCGGTGACCACGTCCGGGATAACGCCGCGCAGCAGCAGTTCGCTGTAGATGTCGGCGGCATTGCCGATCAGCCCGATGGATTTGGGGATTTGCTGTTCGAGCGCCTCTTCCACTTGGGTCATCGCGTCTTCAAGATTATCCGTGACCACGTCCACGTAGCCGATATCCAGGCGCTTTTGCGCGCGTTCGGGGTCCACTTCCACGATCAAACCCACGCCTTCGTTCATGGTGATCGCCATCGGCTGTGCGCCGCCCATGCCACCCAAACCCGCGGTGAGCACGAATTTGCCTTTCAGTGAAGGCCAGCCTTGCTGATGGGCAAGCGAGCCAAGGGTTTCGTAGGTGCCTTGCAGGATACCCTGCGTGCCGATATAGATCCACGAGCCCGCGGTCATCTGACCGTACATGATCAAGCCTTTGGCTGCCAGTTCGTCGAAGTGTGCCTGGGTTGCCCAGTGGGGTACCAGGTTCGAATTCGCAATCAGCACCCGGGGCGCGTCGGTGTGGGTACGGAAGATGCCGACGGGCTTGCCCGATTGCACCAACAAAGTCTCGTCCTCTTCAAGGTCCCGCAGTGAAGCCAGGATGGCATCGAAGGCTTCCCAGGAGCGGGCTGCCTGCCCGCGTCCGCCATAGACCACCAACCGATCCGGTGCTTCGGCAACCGCAGGATCGAGGTTGTTCTGGATCATGCGGTAAGCCGCTTCGATCAACCAGTTTTTGCAGGTGAGTTGGGTGCCTGTTGGCGCGTGAATTTCTCTCGGACCGGACATTTGGTGAGCCTCCTGAGTGGTTTTGTTCCATTATAACAAAGCCCGCCGGATGACGGGCTCTTTAGGACACTTGTGATACTCCTGGCAAACCCTTAGTTGCTATTTATTCCCAAGCCACTCAAATAATTACTTACCTTCGCATCGTAGTCCGGATAGTTGTAGCCGAAAGGCTCAGCGACATCCTTCGAAACCTCACGGAACAAAGCCAACATGCCCACAAGCGCCTTTTCGCAGGCTTCGGGATTGCCAGCATTCCAGGTGGCACGCAGCCGCTGCCAGGCGGCGTCACTCACATGCTGCTGCAGATACTTGAATTGCTTTCCGATCGAGAAATCAAAGCCTTTTTCCAACCCCACCTGCCAGCTGAGCATGGTCATCAACTGCTTGCGCATCAGGTCCAGGTGGGCAATGGCATACGGCAGTTCGTTGCGGGCTAGGCCTTTGGCAACATAGGAGCTCAACCACCAAAATTCGTTGCAGCAGTCGTCAAACATGCCGGGCGTCGGGCGTTTGATCCAGTAGTCCCTGTCGCTGCTTGCCGGCAGGGTGGGCACGCGCCCATCTTTATCGAGCAAAATATTTATAATGCTATCTTCCTTGAGGTAAAGCTCAAACTCATCCAGAAGGAGCAGCGTCAGGTCGATCCGGTTGCCGTCTTCAAATTGCATCAAGTAGGCAAACCTGGCCCTGCCATCCGGTGGAAAGAGCTCCATGGCGTCGGGCTTTTGCATGATAACGCGCCTGCCAAAAACCTCCAGCCAGGCGTCATCCGCCAGGTAACTGGCCATGTCCGTCACCACGAAGACGATGTCATAGTCCTGGAAGGCATCGCGGGGCGCAACGGGGTTGGCGCGCGAGCCGTTCATCGCCACCACCCGAACCCGTTCATCCTGCCGCGCGAAATCGAGGATCAGGTCAACCATCTCTTGTTCCGTGCGCGCGTTCATGACTTTATGCAACCAGTTCGATCAGGTTTCCCTCCGGGTCGGAGAGGACGCTTTCGTAATAGCCATCACCGGTCATGCGGGGACCGTTGAGCAGCGGGCAGCCATTCTCCTGAAGCGCCTTGGTAAGTTCGTCAACCTTTTCCACCGCGCCAAGTTTAAAAGAAATGTGTGAATATCCAAGCACATGCCCGCCACTGGCTTTGGGGGTTAAACCAGGGCGCTGCATGATTTCAAGGCGGGCACCACTCTCAAAACTGAGGAAGTAGGTTTGCAGCCCGGTGCGCTGGTTGTGGTATTGGTTGTTGGCTGTGGCGCCGAAGTTGCGCACATAAAACGCTTTCATCGCCTCAAGGTCTTCAACGTATAGGGCAATGTGTTCAAGGTGCATCCTTACCTCGCTTTCAGGCGAACATAAGATAACAGATTGGTAATATATTCACGATTAGCAAGGTCGATCGAGGTCTGCTTTGCGGATCGGGTCGTGCCGTTCTGCCTTGCATCCATTCCTGTGAAAAATCGCATCAATATTCGATTGAAGAAGCCCATCTTCTCGTAATTAATGCCGGAGAGAAAGTAATAGAAGTGCGCCGGTCTGCTTTCCCCTTTGCGGAAGTTGGTTTTGAAAAGCAATTCTTCGTATCCTTCCTCATGGGGGGTTGTACCGTTGGCGAAAACGATCCAGGTCTTCTCGGGCGATTTTTCCATCCAGTTCTTGATCTTTCCCAGGCCGGCAATTATGCCAGCGTATACGCCCGCGCCATAGATCACGAGCTTGTAATCCTTGAGATCATCTAGTTTCACGCCCTTGATGGGTCGGCATTCACATGCCAGATCTTCCGCTATCCATTCGGCATAGCGCTTTGAAAAACCAGTTTTGGAGCGATAGAGGACAATGATCTTTTTCATGGTTCACCTCACCTCTTGAGTTTACTGTATTTTGGTTTTGAGGGCGTTTCGTTCGGGCAACGAAAGGCTAATTCCTCGCTTTTCTGGCAATCACCATGGCATGTTCGGAGTGGCTGAGATATTTAGGGATCTCACACAAATCCACCGCAAAATCAATCCACGCGTTCTGGATTTCCTCTGGCTGACTCATCAATTCATAATTATGGGTGGAGGTGATCCCTTCCTGCCCAAAAAGATGCAAAATTTCAACGTCGAATTGCTGCATGAAAGGCAGGATCTTATCCTGGTCAATAAAGAAAGCCTTAGTGAAGGCATCCCCACCCCACGAGATCTGTTTCCGGACCGCGTTCAACCACACTTCTTCCCCCGGACTGATGATCAATTCCGGTGCTTCCCGCAGGAAGAAAATGATCCCGGAGAACATCAACAGGAAGGAAATATAAAGAATTCCGCCCGGTTTCAGCATTGCCAGTGCTGCGTTGACCGCCCGAACGCGTTCGGGTTCTTCGAGCAGGTGGTAAAGCGGACCCATCAGAAAGACGTGATCAAATTTCTCATTGACGTGCTGCTCGATTTCGAGGGCGTCGCAAGCCTGCGCGCGCAGAGGGAGCCCGCGTTCTTCAGCCAGGCGAAGTGCAAAGTCGATATTGCCCTGGGAGAGGTCGGTCAGGAGGACGGAGTTGCCTTGTTGCAGATAATGCAGGGAGTAGCGGCCGGGACCCCCGCCAATGTCGAGGATCGAGTCACCCGGTTGGATATAGCGGTCCATCATGCGGGTGGTGATGGCGAACTCGTACGGATGGCGGTCGAGGCGCTCCCATTCCTGTTGGGAGTTTTGGTCGTAAAAATTTCTGACGATGTCACGCGAATTGTCCATCTCAGCACCTCGCAAATAAGTGTAGGAAAATTATAACTGTATGCGTTTGGAAGATAGCATAAAAAGTAGTTGGTCATGAGTATCGTGGGGGTCTACATCTCCCGTGTCCGTTGCATTTATAGGGCGGAATGCGCCTACTATACTCATTACGACCTACAACTGTGCCCCTGTGACGAGAAACGGTTATCCTTTATCGTCATCGCGAGCGTAGCGTGGCGATCTGCCTTTGGGGTAGATTGACTGGATCTTGGCAAGAAAAGACCTAACTGCAGACTGCCACGTCGCCCTGACGGGCTTCTCGCAGTGACGAATCGCGCGTTATCAAACTTAGCGCCGTACCTCGGCTGGAGGGGGTCAGGATTCTTAAATAAAAAAATGATCCTGCTCGGAGTGCGCAGCCTGCTGGCTTGCCAGTACCGAACCGAGAACCTATCTTTGTGCTTAAATAAAAAAATGATCCTGCTCGGAGTGCGCAGCCTGCTGGCTTGCCAGTACCGAACCGAGAACCTATCTTTGTGCTTAAATAAAAAAATGATCCTGCTCGGAGTGCGCAGCCTACTGGCTTGCCAGCACCGAACCGAGAACCTATCTTTGTGCTTAAATAAAAAAATGATCCTGCTCGGAGTGCGCAGCCTGCTGGCTTGCCAGTACCGAACCGAGAACCTATCTTTGTGCTTAAATAAAAAAATGATCCTGCTCGGACTCGAACCGAGAACCTAACGCTTAAGAGGCGCTTGCTCTGCCAATTGAGCTACAGGACCATTTTGTGGCTGATATTATAGCACAGCCTTTTCGAAAAAAAGGTCTCTGGCATGCCAGAGACTCTCTCTTCAGCTCCCCGGAGAGGACTCGAACCTCTAACCTAGCGGTTAACAGCCGCCCGCTCTGCCGATTGAGCTACCAGGGAAAGCAGAAACCTATTATATGGAGAATCAGCAGGGGTGTCAAGCAAAATTGCCCCGACCTTACTCTGCCAACACCTCCGCAGACTGTTTTGCCCTGCCTTTGGCGAGAAACCAGGCGTAATACATGCTGATGGCGATCACGTAGGTGATTATCGTGATCGTGAAAGGCCACTGGAAACCTGAACGCACTTGCAACAGCCCGCTGATGGTCGGGCTGAACGCCCAGCCAAAGTTGCCTGCCATGCTCGAAAGGCTCGCGATCATGCCGCGCGATTCGGGATCCACCCGTTCCATGGTAAAGGTGGAGTAAATCGGACCGCTCATGTTCATCAGCGTCAGGCGGATGTAATACGCGACCACGCTCACCTCAAACCACGGCGCGAACCCAAGCAGCGCCAGGAATGGGATCGAAAGTGCCTGGGTAGCCGTTACCACCTGGATCTTGCCAAATCGCTCCGCCAGGGCTGGCGCAACCACCAGCCCGATCCCCATCGCCAGGCTGCCCCAGGCGAAGATCACGCCAATCGCCGCGTCGCTCTGGCTGTGGACGTTGCGGAAGAAGACGTTCATGAACGGCATCACCATGCCCGCGCCAATCGAAATAACCAGGCTGGGCAGAATTAATTTTCCAAGCAATCCTGGATTCTTACGGACGAAGCTGACAGGTGCAAAAGCTGAGCGCTGACTGATCGATCTCAAATTTGCCTTCATTAATATAACCGGCACAGCTGAAGCAATGGAAAGGAAGGCCATCACCCACAGTGACCAGCCGTAAGCCTTCGAGCTGACCGCGCTGACAGCGATGATCCCAGCCGCCCAGCCCGGCAGGTATCCTCCAAGCCATTCTCCAATGGATGTCGCGGTCATGCGCAGCCCGGACGACAAACTGAAGAGGTATGTCCGCTCTTTGGGGCCGCCGTTTTCCATCAGGAAGGGTCCGGTCGCGACGCCCGAAAGCGACTGGGCAACCCCCTGCAATACGTTCATGGAGATAAAGATCGGCACAGAAGGAAAGATCAGCATCATTGCCATCGAAACACCATAGGCTAGGTAACCGATCAGAAAGGCATTCTTACTGCCAATACGGTCTGTCAGGTAGCCCATTGGCAGCGCCGCGATCAGCGAAGTGAGGCTGCGGGCAGTGACCAGGTTGCCGAGGGTCGCTTCGTTGTAACCCAGGCTGAGCACATAGAAGTTGAACAAAAGTTGGCTGATGCCCATGGCAACGCCAAAGAAGAGCAGGCTCAGCAAAAAGAGCCTGGCGTTGCTGGTAAAAGCGCGCACGCGGCTCAGATACGTGCTCATCACCGAGCGGCGCTGCCCCGGCTCAATTTCAATTTCTTTCTCTTCCAACCTCATTCCCCCTGGACAAACTGCTTGAGCAGATCAATCGTATTTTCAAAACCATCATAGCGCGGCGAGAACTGGCGTTCGCCTTCCTCGCTGAGCAGGATTTGGATCATGCCAGCCATGCGCAGCTGGTTGAGGTGATGCAGCACCGTAGGCGGGCGCAGCCGCAGGGCGCGCGAAAGCTCGGTGGCGGTGCGCGGGGATTGCGCCAGGTAGCGCAGGATGCGCAGGCGGGTTGAGTCTGAGAGCGCTTTGAGGCTGCGGATCAGAGCGTCCGGCACGATATCCCCAGGAATTATCGCCATCGAATCCGGTCGCGCGCCGAAGACGACCATCAGCGTGTCCGCGCTAAGCTTCTCAAGAAACATGTACGGCGAGCCCCAGAAGGAGGGTGCCAGCACAATTTTTGAGTAGCTGTCGATCTTCTCGATGCGTACACCATTGCTGAGTTCTTCAAGCAGCGCTGGCAAAGCCAGGCTGCCGGCTCGCATCTGGGCATGCGACAAGCCTTTTTTGAGGACAGGCAGGATGCGCTGCTCTTCTTCGGCAAAAAAGTTATCGATGTATGCTTCGAGCGCCTTAACAAACTTGGTGCCGAATGCTTCGCGATCAGACCAGGTTTGATGCAGCCCATCGAGGTAAGCAGATTGGGTGAATTGCTCCGAAAGCCGGGCGTTTTCAAGCAGGATCTGTCTCTCAGCAGGGGTCCACTTATGCCCCGGATGGCTGTTCAGCAGCGTTTCCTTGAAAGCAGCCGGGGTCTGAAAGGGGAAGGAAAGCGTCTCCAACACGCGGGAAGGCGGCAATTTCTTGAGGGCGTCGATGACGGTTGCCGCGTTCTTCGGCGTGGGCAGGCTGTGGACATAAAAAAGCGGTGGAGTGATCTGCCGGACAGCCAGGTCGAGCGTCTGGCGGTGCTCAGCGGGGAGGCGCGAGCGTACACCGGCAGCCCAGGATGCCCTGACGCCGAAGGTGTCGGGGTCGTGGAGAGCACGCAGGCTCACAAACAGGTCATAAGCCGTCCCCATATCCCATTGGATTTTGGTGTGGATAGAAGCGCACATAGCATTCCTCCGGTCAGTAGATAATAATCTATTTTATTAGGTTATGGTCTTAAGTTCAAGGGCTTGAAATATGTCCAATCCGGGCAGAAACAGGGGTCTGCCCCTATCGTGTGAAAACCCTTGTAGGGGTCACCCCTTGGGAACCACCCTCTTGAGGGCCGTGGTGACCCGAAAGTAAGATTTCGCGCGGATGTCGACCCAAAAAATCTATTTTTAATGCACAACCACGGTAGGGAAAAGGCCTGCCTTTTCCACATCTTATTGGTTGACGCAGGCGTCAACCCTACGTCAAAATCATGATATTTCGAGGAATCCTGCAGGGCGAGGTTTCGCTCGGACGCCAAACCTGCCAACACAAAACCCCAATCCTTTACGTGCAGAAACAGGGGGTCTGCCCCTCGCCAATTTTGCATCCCTTGTAGGGTGGATTGGCGTTGACGGGTGCTGGATTGGCTACCATCTTATAAAGCCAGCCCACCGCCCGGGATCAACATTGGAGTGAACAGTTGTGGGTCATCTGGACCTAAGGTTGAGATCGCCACGTCGCTTCGCTCCTCGCGATGACGAAAGTGTCATGATTGTAGTTGTACCGGGTCTTTTTATACGCACTCCGCCGTCAAATTTAAGAGCGTCGGAGTGAGCCCTCGAAAGGTCTTTTTCAGACCAAAGGCCTTGAGCGGTCTCATTACCCTAAAGGGCACTTTGTCCGACCTACGATCTGGATACGCACGCGAACAAAGATTGGCAGTAGGGGCGAAGCATCCAAACAAAAATGCCTTGTCTGATCTGATGCACTAATCAAGGATGCTTCGCCCTTACTACCAGTCAGGAGGGGGGATGGAATATTTGAGCGGAGAATGTGAGTCTGTCATGATAATATTATGGGACGGAAGTTTTAACTCGAACATTTAAATTGGAGGATTTTACACATGCACAGAAAGTCCCGTTTCACCCTGGTAATGATGGCTGTCCTGCTGGCTTTTGGCATGCTGGGCATCCAACCGGCCAAGCCCGTCCTGGCGGCAAACCCTTTACGAATCTCTCAAGTTTATGGTGGTGGCGGATTTGTAAGTTCTGCACATACGCATGACTTTATTGAGATTTACAACTCAGGTACCAGTGCTGTATCACTTGCAGGCATGTCGATTCAATACGCCAGTGCGACGGGTGCAGAAAGTTTTGGCAACTCAACAACCACGCGGACTGAGCTGCCTGATGTTCTGCTCGGCTCAGGCCAATACTTCCTAGTTCAAGAATCCGGCGGCGCAAACGGCAGCCCATTACCTACGCCCGATTTGATCGATTCCACTTCAATTGCTTTATCTGCTACAGATGGCAAGGTTGCTTTGGTTACCGGTACAACCACCCTTGGGTGCAATGGTAGTGCCACAAATCCCTGTCCTCCAGAGCAATTGGAAAGAATTATTGATCTGGTGGGTTACGGAACCGCCAATTTCTCTGAAGGTGCTGCCGCAGCCCCAACCCTTTCCAATACCACCGCCGCAATTCGCAAAGAGGGCGGTTGTACTGATACCGATAACAACTCTGCTGATTTTGACGCGCTTACTCCAACCCCACGGAACACCGCTTCACCCACAAACAGCTGCGGTCCTGCTGAAATACTCCCGACCGAGCTGTTTTTCTCTGAGTATATAGAAGGTTCCAGTAGTAACAAGGCGCTGGAAATTTATAATGGAACCGGAGCTCCAGTAGTATTAACAGACTACAAGGTTGAGTTGTACTCAAACGGCAACACTGTCCCAGGAAATCAACTGACACTTACAGGATCTTTAGCATCTGGCGATGTATATGTAATTGCAAATTCCGCTGCAAATGCTGCCATTCTGGCCGTAGCCGACATTACGAGCACTGTTACATATTACGATGGCGACGATGCTCTTCTTCTCAGAAAAATTTCCACCAACACGATAATTGACTCAATCGGTCAGGTTGGGATTGATCCTGGAACTAAATGGGGAACTGAGCCTGTCACCACAGGTGAACACACTCTTACCAGAAAAGAGACTATCTGTGAAGGCGACTCGAATGGATACGATTCTTTTGATCCTGCACTTGAGTGGGATGGATATGCTCAAGACGACTTTACGCACATAGGTTCTCATGTCACCAACTGTCTCCCTCCCCCTGAAGAGGCACCTGAGGTTCTGTCTACGACACCCGCCAACAACGGCTCAGCCCAAACAACCGACGATATCATCATCACTTTTAGCGAACCCGTCACAGTCGTGGAACCCTGGTTCAGCATTTCCTGCACGACCTCCAGCACACACACTGCTGCCGTTACCGACGCAGACCCCACCTTCACGCTCAACCCTGAAACGGACTTTGTGGTTGGGGAAACCTGCACGGTCACGATCGACCACACCAAGGTCAACGATGATGACCTCGACGACGAAGTGGCAGATTACATGCTCCAAGATTACGCCTTCAGCTTCACCATCGTGCCAGGCTGTGGCGATGCGTACAGGCCCATTTACGAGATCCAGGGCACCGGCGAAACCTCGCCCCTCGCAGGAACTGTCGTTACCACCGAAGGCGTCGTGGTGGGCGACTTCCAGGTGACCAGTGATTTGGGCGGCAAGGCTGGCTATTACATTCAAGAACCTGATGCCGACGCAGACCTCCTCACCTCGAATGGTATCTTCGTCTACAACACCACCACTGCCGTCAACGTGGGCGATCGTGTCCGCGTTCAAGGTAAAGCAGTGGAGTACTATGGGATTACTGAAATCTCGCCTGTGACCCAGGTCTTGATCTGCTCAACCGGCAACACTATTACCCCAACCCCGGTAATTCTTCCGGTGGACGCGGTCAGTGACTTTGAGAAGTATGAGAGCATGCTGGTGACTTTCCCACAAGCCTTGGTAATCTCGGAATACTTCAACTTTGACCGCTTTGGTGAGATTGTATTGACCTCCACGCGGCACATGACCCCAACCGCCTTTGTTGAACCGGGCCCGGACGCAGTGGCAGCAGCCCAGGATTACTTAGTGGACCGCATCACCCTGGACGACGGACGTACGAACCAGAACCCCGACCCTGCCATCCACCCCAATGGGCTGACTTTTGACATGACCAACCTGTTCCGTGGCGGCGGCACGGTGACTGGCGTTACAGGCGTGTTGGATTACAGCTACGATCTCTACCGTATTCATCCCACCACNNGACCTGAAGATTGCCAGTTTCAACGTGCTGAACTACTTTGTAACATTGACAAGCGAAGGTTCAATTTGTGGGCCTGCTGGAAACCAGGAATGCCGCGGTGCTGATACCGCCGAGGAATTTGCGCGTCAGAAGGCCAAGATTCTGGCTGCAATGGCTATCATCGATGCGGATATTTTCGGTCTGATGGAGATCGAGAACGAGCATCCCGGTGGTGCTAATGCCGTGGCAGACCTCGTAGATGGTCTAAACGCCATCGCAGGCGCAGGCACCTATGCTTACATCGTTACCGGCGCAATTGGTACAGATGCCATCAAACAGGCCATCCTCTACAAACCCGCTTCGGTAACGCCAGTGGGAGATGAGAAGATACTGGATTACAGCGTGGATCCACGCTTCCTTGACACTCGCAACCGCCCCGCATTGGCGCAAGTTTTCAGTGATAATCTAACTGGTGAAGAATTCGTAGTTGCAGTGAACCACCTCAAATCCAAGGGCTCGGAATGTGATGATCTGGGTGATTACGACACCGGCGACGGACAGGGCAACTGCAACCTGACCCGCCTGGCAGCCGCTGAAGCACTTGTGGACTGGCTGGCCAACCCCGCTTACTTCCCGGAGCTTGAGAAAGTCCTGATCATCGGTGACCTGAACTCCTATGATAAGGAAGATCCCATCGACGCGATCAAACTCGGCACCGACGACAGAGCCGACACCGCTGACGATTACCTGGATATGATCTTTGAAAAACGCGGTGAATACGCCTATGGTTACGTTTATGATGGGCAAACCGGTTACCTGGATCACGCCCTGGCGAACCATGCCATGGCAGACAGCATTGTGGACGTTAACATCTGGCACATCAACGCTGATGAACCCGACCTGATCGACTACGACACCTCCTTCAAACTCCCCGCGCAGGATGCCCTTTACGCGCCGGATGCCTACCGCTCTTCCGACCACGACCCGGTGATCATTACTCTGGATATGAATTATGCACCAGTTGCTTATGACCAGGAAGTCACCACTGCTGAGGAAATCCCCTTAGGGATCACGCTGGTCGGCAGTGACGTGGAAGGCGACCCGCTTGAATACTCAATTGTCGACCTGCCCACCTATGGTGATGTGGTTTTGGTAGGCAATGTTGCCACTTACACTCCGGATCCAGACTTTAGTGGTGCTGACAGCTTTACCTTCAAGGTTAATGACGGCAGGGACGACAGCGAGATGGCTGTGGTTACCATCACGGTTACCCCCGTCAACGACTATGTCGAGGCCAATGATGATGAATACGAAACCATGGCTGGCGTAACGCTCGAAATCGCGGCACCTGGCGTTTTAACCAACGACGTACTGTTGGATCCGGACGAGACTGTTACACTTGATGTGCTTGCTGAGCCGGCTGGCGGAACGCTCACACTCAACGACGACGGCTCCTTCACCTACGTGCCCAACCCCGGCTTCTTCGGTGTGGACACGTTCGAATATCAACTTAACTCGATGTTGATGTTGAACGGTGAATTCAGCGACACGGCCATTGTAACGATCAAAGTGACACCAAGGCAGATCTTCCTGCCCTTGATCCTCAGATAGCTGATCAATAGTTTTTTAGATGGCAGCGCCCCGAGACCCGGGGCGCTGTTTTTTTCATTACCTTTATTCAGATCATCGGTAGGGGCGAAGCGTTTGTTAAGAAAAGGATGGTTTACAGTTTGTGTGGGGTGATTGTTTACAGTTTTATCTTTAAAACAGATCATTTAGGATTGTTGGGGCAGCCCCTTGTACGCCATGCGGGCGGGTAACCACGGGGGGTTACCCCTACATCTGGGATTTACGGGAGAAGCGGTTTTGTAGGGGCAAACCCCTGTGTCTGCCCTGGAGAGTCTAAACAATCACTTTGGATAATGTGTAAACAATCCTGATTGTCTAAACAGCATTCTTTTAAGGATAATTTGAAAATGGGATTGCATATTTTTTAAATGCTTCGCCCTTACGTTTGAATTGCAAAAAGCTGGTCGTAGGTTGGTGGGGGTGAAGATGTTGAGATCGCCACGTCGCTGCGCTCCTCGCGATGACATGATGTGTAGGGTGGATTGGCGCCACGGAATCTCGATCTTTCTTGACATCATAATAGCCAACCCACCAAAACCGGTTTATGTAGCGGTGGGTTGGCTATAACCCGTTGGGCTCATGCATCTGTCTTGTGACGCCAACACACCCTACGCGCTGACCTACAAAAATATCCTTTTGCAATTAACATGAAAAGCAGTCCTCCGCGTAGGTCAGGTTGCGGTTTTCAACCTGACATTACAAACTCTGGCATTCGCCTTTTTTTGATTTTTCAGGCGTAAGTCTGAAAGCGCGTGTGGGCTCGCCGGGCACGGGAGGTGACCGAAGGTCTCCATTTAATCTAATTCAAAGGCAGATCGCCACGTCGCTGCGCTCCTCGCAATGACAAAATGTTTTGTAGGTCAGATCATCGTGCCGATGCTTGATCGTGCCGGTCTCCAGACCGCGCACGGGAGGTGACCGAAGGTCTCAAAAGGAACTGGACGCCGATGGCGAGAGACTTTACTCGGGCTGCCCGCGCCTGGCTCCGCTGGCGGGGTGCTTCGTAAGCCCAGAACAATCATCAAACGAAAGGCAGATCGCCACGTCGCTTCGCTCCTCGCGATGACGGATTGTTATCGTTGGTCAGGTTTCGCCCTGTTCGCTGTCGAAATGAACCCGGCTGGAGCAAGCCCCAGCCCTACGGTCGGCAACATTTATCCTCAATCTCTTGGTAGGGTGGGTTGGCGTCTTAGAATCTCGATCTTTCTTGACATCATAATAGCCAACCCACCAAAACCGGTTTATGTAGCGGTGGGTTGGCTATAACCCGTTGGGCTCATGCATCTGTCTTGTGACGCCAACCCACCCTACACGCTACTTCGTAAGCCCAGAACAATCATCAAACGAAAGGCAGATCGCCACGCTTCGCTCGCGATGACGATTTATTGTCGTAGGGCTGGGAGGCGCATTCCGTCTTATGAAAGCGGGAGGGGACATGGGCAGGAAAAATCTGTTCCATGCCCGTAAAATCCTTATCTGGAATCCAACACCCCATATTATATATACCAAAAACCGGCGCTCTGCCGATGGAGAGCGGTATAATACAGCCTGCTTAACTGGAGCAGATATGATTAAAACACAAGCATTGAGCAAGACTTTCCAAATTGGTAAGAAACACAACGTAGACCTTAAAGCCGTAGACGGGCTGACCCTTGAAGTGCATGAGGGTGAGGTGTTTGGCTTTCTCGGACCCAACGGCGCCGGCAAGACGACCACCGTGCGCATGCTCACCAGCCTGATCCGCCCCACCGGCGGTACAGCCCAGGTGGCTGGCTACCAGGTGGGAGTGGACGACCTCGAGATCCGCCGTAACGTCGGGCTCCTGACCGAGTCGCCGGGGATGTACGAACGCCTAAGCGCGGAAAAGAACCTGCACATCTTCGCTGAACTGTACGACGTGGCTGACGTGAACAAAGCTGTCAACAAATATCTCAGCCTCTTTGGGCTGTGGGACAGGCGCATGGATGCCGTGGGCAGTTATTCCAAAGGCATGCGCCAGAAACTGGCAGTCGCGCGCGCGCTGCTGCACGAACCCAAGGTACTCTTTTTTGATGAGCCCACCACCGGGCTGGACCCGGAAGCGGCACTCATCGTGCGGGACTTCATCCTGGAGTTCAAAAAAGAGGGGCGCACCATTTTCATGACCACGCACAACCTGGACGAAGCTGAGAAACTCTGCGATCGGGTTGGGATCTTTAAGCAAAATTTGCTGGCGGTGGATAGCCCTGCAAATCTACGTCAGAAACTGTTCGGGCGCAAAGTGGTGTTCCACCTGGCTGGAGTCAACCCCCAATGGGTGAAATTAGTGAGCGAACTCGAAGACGTCAGCGCTGTTGAGCAGCTCGAGAACAAGCTGGTTGTGGCAATGACAGCACCCGAAAAAACAAATCCCGCCATCACCAGGCTGCTGGTGGAGCAAGGGGCGGATATCCAGTTTATCGGTGAGGTTCGTCAATCGCTTGAACAGATCTATCTCGAAATGCTGCATGGCGAGAGTGAAGCGAGGCAGGCATGAAACACATCCGCACGATCATTAATAAAGAGTGGTCTGAAGTTTTCAAGAACAAACTGGTGCTCTCCGTGGTCCTGATCATGCCGATCCTGTTCTCGCTTCTGCCGCTGGTGATGCTGGGGGTTACCTCGAGCACCTCGATGTTGAACATCAGCCCAGAGGAAGCCGGCTTGCCGCCGGAGCTTTTCACCTCTCTCTGCGGGGGGATGAACGCCGGGGAGTGCACCCAGGTGTATATGCTCAGCCAATTCATGCTCTTTTTTGTGATGATGCCGCTGATCATCCCGACTACGATCGCCGCTTACAGCGTCGTGGGTGAAAAAACCACCCGCAGCCTTGAGCCCCTGCTGGCAACCCCAACCACCACAACCGAACTGCTGGCGGGCAAGTGCTTTGCCGCCGTGATCCCTGCAGTCGCGGCAACCTTTGTCTCCTTTTTAATTTTCAATATAGGCATCCTCATCCTTGGGATCAGCCCAAAAGTGCACGCCTATGTGGTTAGCCCAACCTGGCTGGTGGGGATCCTGCTGCTTGGACCAGTGCTATCGATCATTTCAGCCATGTTTGCCATTTTCGTCTCTTCACGCGTCAATGACCCGCGCGTGGCGGAGCAGATTGCGAGCGTGATGATCGTACCCTTTATGGGTGTATTCCTGCTCTCATCGTTCGGCGTGATAACGCTGAATTTGACCTCGATGGTCATTGCGGTGATCATCTGCACCGCCGTGGCTGGCGTGCTTCTATACCTGGGCACGCTAATCTTTGACCGGGAAAATATTCTCACCAAGTGGAAGTAAAGGAACACCATGAAAAAACGCATTATTCTGCTGTTACTATTGGCGTTTGCTCTCGCCCTGAGTTACACTGCGGTTTTGGCGCAGGAGTCACCCTTTAGCCTGCGCATTATGCGGGACTGGGGCTACGGCAACGGAACAGACATTAACGGACGCATGAGCCTCTCGATAAAGGGAGAGCAAGCACTAATCCAGCAAGTAACTTTTTTGATGGATGGAGAGGTCATGGCAACTGTCACCGCCGAACCATTCAAAGTTCAGTTCGACACCAACACTTACGAGCCTGGCGTACACCGCATGACCGCTGAGGTCAAAACCACCTCTGGCGAGACCTATTCCACCAACGCGCTGGTTTCAAATTTCCTTGAAAAAGGTGAGACGAACCAAAACATGTTCAAGATGCTGGTTCTAGTCGGCGGAATAGCAGTGTTAAGCATTGGTATCCAGTTCTTTATGCAGAAGAATACCAATCAGAATCCAAAGTACGATGAAAATGGTCGCGTACAATACGGCGTTTTTGGCGGGGCGGTTTGCCCCAGATGTGAACAGCCCTTCAGTCGCTCCTTCCTGGGGATCAACCTCGTGGGGGTCCGCCTGGAACGCTGCCCGCATTGCGGCAAGTTAGTAGCAGCTCGCCGAGCGTCGCCAGATCAGCTCGAAGCTGCCGAACGCAGGTTCCGCACTGCGCCATCGGAGCAGCCTTCAGCCAAATCCGAGTCCGAGAAAAAGCAGGAAAGCTACGACGACAGCAAGTACACGGAACTGTAGAACGTAAGTAGTGAGGAAGGTTACAAGCCGACACCCCTGTCATTCTAAGCCTCTCTTGCGAAGAATCTTGTTATTTACAAACAGATCCTTCCCGCAAGGGGACGCAAGCAGTCGCCTTGCTCAGGGTGACCGTGTTGGAGTTAAGATCGCTGCTTTGCTTTACAACGCCGCGCATAGTGCTCGTTGGGCTTGCCAAGCGTGGTACAATCGCAATATAAAACAAGGTTAGTTGGAGGTTGCATGGAAGAACAAGTTTCTGGTTTCGCGGTCAAAAAAGGACTCGCGGAAATGCTTAAGGGGGGTGTGATCATGGATGTGGTCACGCCTGATCAGGCAAAAATCGCTGAAGATGCCGGAGCTGTGGCGGTGATGGCGCTGGAACGCGTTCCAGCGGATATCCGCGCGGATGGCGGCATTGCCCGAATGAGTGACCCGGAACTCGTCCTGAAGATCATGGAAGCAGTCAGCATTCCGGTTATGGCAAAATGCCGCATCGGTCATTTTGTGGAAGCTCAGATCCTTGAATCGCTTGGCGTGGACTACATCGACGAATCCGAGGTGCTCACCCCGGCAGATGAAGCCTACCATATCAACAAACACGACTTCAAAGTGCCGTTCGTGTGCGGCTGCCGCAATTTGGGCGAAGCCTTGCGCCGCATCGGCGAAGGTGCAGCCATGATGCGCACCAAGGGTGAGCCCGGCACGGGCGACGTCGTGGAAGCAGTGCGCCACGCCCGCTCGGTGTATTCCGAGATCCGCCGGCTCGTTTCTCTCCCGGAAGAAGAAGTGATGACCTTTGCCAAGAACATTCAGGCGCCGTACGAGCTCTGCCTGCAGGTACGCACACTGGGCGCTTTGCCCGTGGTCAACTTTGCCGCGGGCGGCATTGCCACCCCTGCCGACGCAGCCCTGATGATGCAGCTCGGCGTGGACGGTGTTTTTGTCGGTTCGGGCATCTTCAAGTCTGGTGACCCCCACAAGCGCGCTCAGGCGATCGTTAAAGCCACCACCCACTTCAACGAGCCCAAAATTTTGGCTGAAGTCAGCCGCAACCTGGGCGAGGCAATGGTCGGGCGATCAGCAACTAACCTGCCCGACGCCGAGAAGATGGCCGTCCGCGGCTGGTAGAGGACGTTTTGCCGATGAGAATTGGCGTTTTAGCCCTGCAGGGCGATTTTCGTGAACATCGCATCAGCCTCGAGAAACTCGGGGCTGATGTAAAAGAAGTGCGCCTGCCTGAACACCTCGAAGGCTTACAGGGCTTGATCATCCCTGGCGGTGAGTCGACTACCATCGGGAAACTAATGGTTGCGTACGATCTGCTGGAGCCCATCCGGACATTTGCGCAAAAAAATGCTATTTGGGGCACTTGCGCCGGCGCAATCCTGCTGGCAAAAGAAATCGGACGCGACCAACCCCTGCTCGAATTGATGGATATGGAAATCGAGCGTAACGCTTTCGGACGCCAGATAGACTCTTTCGAAATCGAGATTAGCGTGACCTTTCTGCAGTCCCCTGAAGAACCCTATCACCTCACTTTCATTCGCGGGCCGATCATCACGCGGGTTTGGGGCAACGCCCAAACCATGTTGAACCTGCCAGACGGGCGCGCGATCGCCGCCCGACAAGGCAAGCTTTTTGCTACATCTTTCCACCCTGAACTCACCAACGATCTGCGTTTTCATCAGTACTTCCTGGAGCTGGCAAAATCGGAATCCACCGGCTGAACCCCATTGACCTATCGGTCATCTTGCGTCGGACCGACCTGCTGCAGAGCCTGGACTATCTGCGCCTGGTCACGCGGGGAGAGCCTTTCAACCTGAGAAATTTGATGCACAGCATCTCTCCGCCTGTGGAGCAATATGTTGCCTATTGCGATAACGATCCGGAGCGACCATGCTACGCCCAGGTGATCAGCAGGGTGGATGAAACCCAGGGGCAACTGACATTCCTTGGCGCCCCCGATGATGCCGATCAAAACGACATTGCCTGTTTACTTGAGAACCTGATTGCCAATGCCGGCAAGTGGGGCACGCACTACATTACAGGCGATTTGCCGACAGACTCTCCGCATATTACAGGGTTTAAGAAAGCAGGATTCCTGACCTGGGCGAACCAGACGATTTTCCGCCTTGCCCCGGCAGCTACGCAAAACGCCAAGCCTGAACATCTTTGGCGCACCTGGAACGCCAATGACATGCGCGCCATGACCTGCCTGTACCGCGGTGTGGTTCCGGGGCTTTTACAACCGATCGAACCACTCACGCGCAAAGCGGCACTCGGACTGGTGCTTTACCATCCTGAAGGCGAGTTGCTCGGCTACGCCGACCTGGATTACGGCCCCAAAGGCGTCTGGGTTCAGCCTGTTCTCGCGCCCGAAGCCAATGACCCCCAGATTCTCTCCGATCTGCTGCAGGCAATCCCTGAGCTCTACAACCGCCCGGCGTTCCTGGCTGCCCGCTCCTACCAACCCTGGCTGGCTTCCCTTGCCGCTCAACTCCCTGGTGAAATCCAGGGCTCGCAGCTGTTGATGGTGCGCTATCTCATCCGGCAAGTAAAAGTGGCGGAACCGCAAGCTTTCGCGCTCTACGAAACCGGGAATATTGAACGCGGCGTGCCCGTCAGCCAAATTCGTCAAAAGACAGATTAGCCATGCGCGAAAAATCAGATCCTGGTGGTTCCTCCCGATTGTTTGACCTGATCGCTCCCATTTACGGGCGCACTTTCCGTTTTCAACATAAAAATTACCTTGAAATCTATCAGCGTCAGCCTGTAAAAGAGATTCTCGCGGACTGCTATTCCATTTTGGACATCGGTTGCGGCACGGGAGCCATGGCAAGCGCCCTGCGGGACAGTGGATACCAGATAACCGGAGTGGATGCGTCTCTTGGAATGCTGCGCCAGGCGAAAAATTTGATCAGCCCCAATACCACCTCCTGTGTGCTTTCGGATGTCAGTAGTGGATTGCCATTCTCCGCAAAAGGATTTGACGTCTGCCTGGCTTCTTACGTCGCGCATGGTCTGAAGACCCCTCAAAGGCTCGCTCTCTACGCGGAAATGCGCCGCCTGGCTGTGAAATTCGTCATTATTCACGATTACACCAACAAGCGCTCGCTCATTACTGACATTGTGGAGTGGGCTGAGGGTGGTGATTATTTCAAGTTCATCAGGGTGGTTCAGGATGAATTAAGCGATTTCTTTGTTAACCTGCAAGTCATACCGGTTGAACCCCGAGCTGCTTTGTATATTTGCCGGGTCTAAGCCTTTGGGGACAGCCTACTCATCCCGCCTGATCCAGGTGTATTCCTTATCACTGGTGCCTACGTACACCGTTNNACCGTTTCGCCATTCCTCACAAGCCAACCTGCGTAAGCGCCCTCCCCAGCTACCGCCAGCCAGCCGTCCATCACAAAAGGAACAGCCCCACTGGCACCAATCCACTCGCCGTTGTATTTTCGGAACATGTGCAGGTGGGTGCCGGAACTAAAGCCGCCCTCACAGGAGGGGTATCCCAGCGGATCGTCTGTGTTAACCCAGCTGCCGTTTTCAATCCGCCCCTCCCGTGCCAGGTGCATGTAGATGATCACCCAGCCGGTGCCTTCGTTACCGTCACCATCCAGATCCACCGCTACTGCCCCTCGCAAACTGCGCACCACCAAACCGGGCGCAGAAGCAGTTGCGTACACATTCGAGACGATACAACCGGGCAGGTCATCCCGCGGAGCAAAATCAATCGCTCCTCGCGGTGTTCCAATTTGCCATGTGATATGGGGACC
>MTKZ01010607.1_pt1 | contig 30655 bp, 18 predicted proteins | sample 1042781 | NCBI WGS metagenome assembly MTKZ01 (sample SAMN06212207, study PRJNA360539) | anaerobic digester metagenome | biome: Wastewater treatment plant; material: sludge; isolation source: anaerobic digester fed with sludge from wastewater treatment plant | place: Denmark: WWTP Viborg ... | reverse complement strand
CTACAAGTTGCAAAAATAGGAAGTAAGGACACATACAGTAAGTCGAATGGATATGCAGAATTATGGAAGGCATCCAAAACCGAAAAGATTGAGAATTATGATGTCTTAATATATCTTAAGATAAAAGAGGTTACGGATAATTTTCATTTAATACTCGAATTTGATAATAACATTTATTCAGGAATAGCTACTGTAAGTTCATTCCGAGTTGGTGATTCCGCGATACTTTATCCAACAACTGATCCAGAAGAACTTCATCCATTAAAATCTCAAATACTTAAATGCCACGTAATCGCTGTGGATTACAACTCAGTTGAGATAAGCCTTACCAACAAACAAATTGACGCAAGTTATTTTAAGACGAGTAAATACTGGGCACTGGATAGAGATTTTCGGGAGTATGGTTATAAACAATTGCTTCAACTTCTGTTTGAATTTATTAAATCAGACAAACAGATTATTGATCTGGTGCTTGGACTGAAAAGACCTGAATTCATCCAATCGGAAAAAATAGAAAGAAATGAACTGGATGCTGTGCAATATGAGAATGTAACTAAGGCTATCCAGGCTAGGGATTATTACTTAATCCAAGGTCCTCCTGGTACCGGGAAAACATCAAAAGTATTAGTAGAAATTGTCCGGAATCTCTCTCTTAAAGGCAATTCGATAATGATAGTTGCCTTTACAAATAGAGCCGTAGATGAAATATGTGAAAGACTGATAGAACTTCAAATCAAATGTATTCGTTTTGGTAAAGGGGATAAAAAATATTATTGGTCGGACCTAGCCAAAAATCTTAAACTTGATGAGTTAAATGATGTTGTAAAACAAAACCATGTGTTTGTATCAACTATTTCAACATTTGCTACAAGTCTTGATATTTTGAAATTCAAGAAATTTGATACTTTAATAATTGATGAAGCGTCTCAGGTATTAGAACCTCAAATCGTTGGCGTACTGAAATATTTTCAGAAATGGATTTTCATTGGTGATGAGAATCAATTACCCGCAGTTGTCCTTCAAAGTGAGGAAGATAGTATAGCTGATAACGAACAACTACTCAATATTTCACTTAATAATTTCCGGGAGTCACTATTTTATAGATTAAAGAAAAATGCTGTGGCAAAAAACTGGAATGATTGTTACGGTGAGCTTAAATTCCAATATCGTATGCATGTTGATATAGCTGAATTCCCAAATAGATTCTTCTATGACAACAAACTTAAAGAAGTAGATGAATCACAGAGAAGTCCGCTGCCCAATTATAGCAGTTTCAATGAAAATGTTCTCTATAATGTTATTTCAAAATCACGGGTAGTATTTATCCCAACAAAAGCTGATCTAAACGCTAAAATAAACAGGGAGGAAGCAAATCTTGCTGCAGCTTTAATAAAATATATATCCCAGATTTTCGGCGAAAAATTTGATCCAAAAAAGACTGTCGGTGTTATTACTCCTTTTAGAGCGCAAATAGCAAACATAAGAAACAACTTAGGCCAAAGCTATAGAGACGTTACAATTGATACTGTAGAGAGATTTCAGGGTAGTGAAAGGAATATTATAATTTATTCTTTTGCCATTAAGAGCACAACTCAAATCGCATCAATTCAATCATTGAATGATAATGATGTGGATCGAAAGTTAAATGTTGCATTAACACGTGCCAAAGATCAGTTGATCATACTGGGAACCGAGGAAGTATTATCAAAGAATAAACTCTACAAAAGCTTAATTGATTTTATTAAAAGTAAAAAAGGGTATATGATTAATCCCTATAAACTTGAATCATTACCAACTAATTTATTTTAATATGAATGATTTAATTATCCGCTTGAACCAGGCAATAGATCATGAATATGATGCTAAAAACAATGAAATAGATACTCAGTTAGAACTTCCTCTCGAGGACCGTGTAATTAAGGGAGAAACCATTTCAGATGTTACTGTCAGCTTCATTAGTTCTCCTTTTGTCTCAAATGACAATGATATTGTTTTTTCCACTGTCAGGGTTTCTTGTGCAGACAATATTTCAAAGTTCAGAGAAGGTAGCCCTGTTACATTATCAGGATATGGTTATTCGTTTGCCCTCGATGTAGTTGAGGATAATGGTGAAAACATGACTCTAGAAATGGGCTATGGCATGGGTACTGTATCAAAAAGAAATAATTTCAAAAGTGGGTGGCAACTGGATAATGCTAAGGTAGATATTCGGCACATAGTTAAAAAATCAACAGCCATTCTTGCATATAACCAGAACAAATTAAACTATCTGACTGAGATTTTCGAAGGGAGAACGAAGCCTAAATTTTCTGAAAGCAGAAAAAAAACTGCCTGGACCTATGTCGAAAAAACAGAACTTAACAAGACTCAAAAGGAAGCGTTTGTCAATGCATTTGCAACAGAAAACTTTTACTTGATACAAGGTCCTCCAGGATCTGGAAAAACTTGGCTTCTCGCCCATCTGGCAGTAGAATTTGCAAAAGAAGGCAAAAAAGTTCTGATAACAGCATTTACCCATACTGCAATTAATAACGCTCTTCAAAAAGCATCAACACTTAGTGGTTATCCTCATATTGTTAAAGTGGGGAAGAAATTTCAAACGGAAGGTTTATATTTTGATGGTTCAAAAGCCAAGAACGTAACGGATTTTGCCAGGAGTGGATACGATAACAGTAGTAAAGGAATTATTGTTGGTGCGACCTGCTATTCACCTTACACCAGGAAGCTGGATTTTATGGATTGGGATATTATTATTATTGATGAAGCAGGCCAATTAACAATCCCTCTGGCTATTGCAGCAATGGTAAAAGGGGGAAAATACATACTGATAGGTGACCATAAGCAATTGCCTCCAATAGTGGCTGAAAATAAGGATGACATAGTATTTACAAAGTCAATTTTCGAGCATCTTTTTAAGTACAATGAGGGAATAATGCTTGATATTACTTACAGGATGAATAAACAAATAAATGATTTCCCCAGCAGACAGTTTTATGAAGGTAAACTCAAACCATTCTCACGTAACGAAAATTGGATCCTGGACGTTGTAAATGAATTCGGAAAACATAAAGATATCCTTGATATCAGCAAACCAGAGGTTTTGTTCTGCCATAAACACTCAAGCAATCAATCACGATCAGACTTTGAAGCCAATCTTGTTGCAGAATTGATTAATGAATATGTATCAAAAGGACTTTCCGGCAAAGATATTGCTGTCATTACACCATTCCGAGCTCAGGTGAGGCAAATCAAGAAATACGTATCAAAACTTCCATTTTACGAAAGGTTTAAAGAAGATTTGCTTATCGATACTGTTGAACGGATACAAGGTCAGGAAAGGGATGTGATCATTTATTCACTTGCTACTTCTGATCCGGAAAAGGCAAAACAAAGAGCAGATTTCTTTTTCAATCCAAATAGATTCAATGTGGCCATTACAAGGGCCAGAAAAAAGAGAATTGTTATAGCTAGCATCTCTCTCTTCAGTATAGAAACTAATGACAAAAAATTACAACCTCTGATAAAGAATTTTAAAGATTTCTATAAGGATTCAACGGTAATTGAGGAACAATCAGACACCCAGGATCTATTTTAGGGATAATTATCATTTTTATGGAGAGGTTAATGAAAGAAACCTTTCCCTCTTTTGAAATTTTCAACCATTTCATCCCTTAATGCAATAGCCTTATATATAACTGATTCTAATTGGACTATTGCACCTTCGTCTCTGTCAATACGGACATAATGAATACGGCTATCTGTTTTTAATCTTGGATCAAAGCTTACAAAATATGAGAATATAGCTCCTGTAATCCATATTTCACCTTGCATTTGCCAATAATATTCTGATTTGGATCGCTTTAATGAGGAGGTACAATTAATTTTTCTGATGTAATCCAGGTGGATCTGCTGGTTGAACGGGCACTTGACTTGAGCAATTATAGTTTCTCCGGGATATTTATTATCAGTAAGATACAAATCAGGAGTAGCACCAACTTCTGGAATTTCTGGGTGCAAAATAAATCCTGCCTCCCTTACCTCATAACCGCTTTTAATACCAAACTCTTTGATTGCATAATCTTCATTATTCATACCCCACCTGGTGGCTTCATTATCAGGCTTTTCAATGTAAGCGTTTGAATATAACTGGTAAGCCAGATTATTTATATATTTTAATGCCGACTTCGACCATGTAGAGACACCATCTGCCGGATTTGCCATTAAATCCGCAAAATGTGATGCTGTAAATTTCCCAATTCTGGCTTTATACCATTCAGTTGTTCTTTGTTTGATAGTCATTTTTGCGGAATTTAACCTAAATTCATCAATGAAATTGGTTCTGATCAATAAAGATATTAATTAGTCGATCCTTAAAAAATCAGGTTTGATAATAATTTAACTGGATCTGATATTTCCAGATCAGTTTTTCAATAAGTTCATTTAAGACACTGATAACAGATTCACGGATTCTCCGTAGTATCTTCATCATGTTGAATGCTGCACCAGCCAAAATTGTGTTAATCATATCACCTTCTGTGCCTTTGAGGTAATTTCTCAGCATCCGGTGATCTTGTTTTATATGTCCGATAACTGGTTCTATCGATGCTCTTCTTCGGAACCGCTCTCTTTCTTTTCTTTTCTGGTAAGCGGTTTTGCCTTTCCCTGAACCTGGTATTTTAATATTGACCCCCATAACGCTCTTTCGACCCTTGCAGCCTCTGTCAACCAGCAAAGTTTCAGGCAACTTTCCAAGAAGATCCTCTACCTGTGCAAGCTGTGGCTCAATACCATGTCCATCATAAATATTTTCTTCGAATGCCATTGCCCCGATTACTATTCCACTTTTCTTGGTGAGAACAAAACTGCTTTTGTTTCCAAACTCATACTTCTTGTGCTCTTTGCCTTTTGAGATACATTTTACTTCCGGAGCATGAAAACTGTATATTTTATTGCTGTCGTTTCTTCTTTGTCCAAGTACCAGCAGGTATAACCAGAGTCTCTCATCATAAATGCTTAACCGGTCTATGTCATCAAGTTTGCGCTCAACTTCCCGTACCAATCGTCCTGCTATGGTCTTAAGCTTCCGGGCAGCTGCATTTGCCTTTTTCTTTCTTTTCGGGTGTTCCCGGAACCTCTGATCTATCATTAATTGTTTTACTATTCTCGTATAACGCTGTCTTAGTTTAATCTTCTCTTTCTCAGAAATTTCAATGCAACCTTCTATTATCTTTTTGTGAAGTTTGGAATCAGTCGGGAATGTAATATTCTTTTCCTGCACAGTCGTATCATACAATGCTTCCTTCTCATTAACCTCTTTTGAATCAAACAAACTTATGCTGAGCTTTAATATTTTTTGTGCTCCCTCTTCACCGATGCGTTTACGGAAATGCACAAAATCAGTCGGATCATAGGGTTGGTCATATTGGAAGTAAACTTCTCCGCAGAAGTATTGCCAGTAAGGGTTTTCAATCCAACGTAAAACAAAAGTTTCGTCTCCAAGATTGTACATCTGCTTCAGCAGCATGCTGCCAACCATTTTTCTTATCAAAACAGCGGGGCGCCCCAGGCCAGGATAATAAACGGAGAAATCTTTCTCAACTTTTTCCCAATCGATTCGTTGAGCAAGAAGGACCAGTTCATGCTCCATATTTATTATGTTTACCAATGGTGTACGAAAAACATCAAGCTGCGGATTATTGATTTTTTCCCCTTTCATTTTGCAAGGTTTTTATCGAATTTACCAATTACCTTGCAGATTATCAAACTATTTTATTAACATTAATTGTTAATAATCAACATGTTAACTACTTTTTAAGGATCGACTAATTATATAAAGTAATTAAGTCAGGGAATCCCTCATAGTATTCAAAGTTCTTTAGTGCAAATACATTTCTGCTCCAGATATCTTCGAAAACAATAAGACTGATAATGTAGAGCTTCGCAGTATGTGCTGCTTCTAAAAGACAATAATTTCCTGATTCAATATGATTTCTCAACATCTGTTCAGCATCCTCATCATTTAAGTAATCAGGATCTCCCACTGAATTGAAAACTCTTTTTATCCTTAAATTATCCATCTGTTCCTGGGTTAGTGTGATACCCCTTGTTCTTATAGTTCTATAGCTATTCTCAAATAAGTTCATGGCTAACGAGTTTTGTAAGTTAATTTCAATTACTGAGCCCTTGATTAAAGTACTGATTATCAATAGTTGAATAATATATGAATATGTCATATATTAATATATTTAATCAGTATATGATATATTATTTAATTCTCAGATCTTATTGCGAATACTCTATTGTGTTAAAAAGTCAAATTTACACTATTATATATTACACAATATCAGCTAATTAAGCAAATGATTACTTTAAACATCTATTATAGGGCAAAAGAATAAAAAACTGCTGTTTCTGTTGGTTTATGGTTTGCTATTGAAATGGGAACCATAAAACCAACAATCATGAAATACAAAAACATTGATCAAATTCCTGAGAAAGTCTATAATTGGGATATTAATCTTTCGAACCACTCCAGATTAAGATCACAGCAACGTGGGATTTCACTCAACTTGGTGAATCTGGCTATGGATTACAGTATGGTTTTCTTTAAACAAGGATTAATCTTCTTTGCCGTAATTGAAAAACTTTTCCCGGAAAGGATGGATCATCACCTAAGAGAGAAACTGAATAACCTAGTAGTTGTTGTTTCGCCGGAATCAAATGAAATAATTACCTGTTATCGCTCTAATAATGGAATTCATCATTTAAAGAGAAAATCAAAGAGGTTGTCCTGACGATAGTTTTATATTGAAATTAAATTTGAGATTAAATATTTAGCTCATTTTTAAGTACTTTTATATGTATTTCTATTTAACAAATAATTAGATAAATGGGATGTACGGTGGGTGCAAAGTGCCTGGATTGTGGTAAAGAATTTTCGATAGATCATGGTGGCGGATTCTTTTTTCACCTGGTTAGATGTGAAAATTGTGGAAAAACAAAGTCGATTGGATTTGAAAGGCTTGGTAAATTACATTTACGATACGTAAAAGGATTACCAGGACCTTATTGCATATCTAGCTCCGAAAGTGATAAGTACATCCAGCAAAATACTCATGTTGAACCTATCTGCGAAGAAGACTATTACAAAGGAGTCGAAACCTATGCTGGGAATTGCAAATGCGGTGGTAAGTTCACCTTTACTGCATCTCCCCGTTGTCCTAATTGTCGCTCACTAAGGATTGAAGAAGGAACCATAACCATTATGTATGACTAGATGTAATATGTTTTTATTAGTATAAGGGAATATAAAGGTCTTATATTCATTTATTTACACGTTATTAAGAAACCTGCTATAGATTTTATGTTACAACGACTTAAATTCACGAATCTTAACTTCTGTAAAACAGGACTTAATCTTGCAACAGGATCAAATGATGCTATTGGGCAGGATTTTATATTCGATTGGGGAATAGTTCGGGAATTTTCAATGGGTCATGGCTACAACTTAGATTGGTTTATCACCTCACCTATAGCTTGGCGGCTCTTTGAAAAAAGACTGTTATGTAATATCACTTTTTGGTATACACCATTAAATAATCACTTCGTTATTACTGTATGCTCTAAGCGTAATGTGGATTTCATGAATCCATTGCATGGCCTACCTGGATACTCTGAGTATGGTCAATCGTTTCTTCGCCAAAATGCTCGCCCGATAATTTACTGGGATGGGCATTTTGTGTTTCGAATTCATCCAATTTTTCCGAGCACTTCTTCAGAGTATCTGGTTGAAGATCTTGGAAATTTAATGGCACTTTTTGTGGAAGAGTCGGACAAAGAACAGTATTATGAAATTCTTCAAAATCCTGTTGAGTACTTTGATTATCTAGCCATTCCTATAGAAGAAGAACAATCTTATAACTGGAATGGTAAATTAATTAAGGTCAAACATATATTATGCGAGATGCCTAATCTTTAGATTAGGTGGAAACTCTTTCAATCATTTTGTACATTTACTGAAAACCATAATCCAAATGAATATCCTTCAATTCCACAAAAATCTCATTGACAACTACAGAAGTTATATTCAGAGTTTTCTGAATATAAAGGATCCTCGTATCGCTCAGTTTGTTGACAAGGAAATAAGGAACAAAAAGCTCTGGCCGGAGCCACTGGTACAATTCAATCCAACATTTGAAAGAGGAGAATCTATCAAATCTTTAGTTGATAGCGGAATCCTGAACAAAAATCTTGAAAAGATATTTAGCGGTTACAGGCTTTATAAACATCAGGAAGAAGCAATAAGAATTGGGGCCTCAGGAAATGAATTCATTGTAACATCCGGTACCGGGTCTGGTAAATCACTCACATTTCTGGCTACAATATTTAATCATATATTGAATGCAGGACCATCTACTACTGATAAGGTCCAGGCGGTCATCGTTTATCCAATGAACGCACTAATTAACTCTCAAAACGAAGAGATTAAAAAATTTGAGAGGAATTATCTCTTAAATCAGCTACCAGATAAATCTGTGTTCTCTGAAAAGGATAAAAGTCTTGATCAGCAGATAGTTGAATTGAGGAATATTGTGGGAGATGTATTCCCGGTTCGCTATGGGCAGTACACTGGACAGGAGAGTGAGGAAATTCGGGAGGAGATGAGATTACATCCACCTCATATATTGCTGACAAACTATATGATGCTGGAACTTATAATGACAAGAGGTGGAAGAGACTATGAAATCAAGAACAACATATTACAGAATATCAGATACCTTGTTTTTGATGAACTACATACCTACAGAGGAAGACAGGGCTCTGATATAGCGCTGTTAATCAGAAGAATAAAGTCTTCGGCAGCTGGATCTATTATATGTATTGGGACATCTGCCACTATGGTTGCTTCTGATACGGCGACTCCATACGAACAGAAAAAAACTGTTGCAGAAACCGGTTCCAAGATTTTCGGGTCAGAGATCAAGCCTGAACAGATTGTATATGAGTACCTCGTACGAAGCCTTCAATCTGATGGTGGTTATTCTCCAGCAAGCCTTTCCTCACTTATAAATACAACTGTTGACGATACATGGCTGCCTGAAAAATTCAGATCCTTTGCTACAGCAATATGGATAGAAGAAAACTGTGCTCTTGAAGTTAAAGATGGTATACAGTGTCGGAGGAAACCAATAACATTGGTTGAAATAGCCCAAAAATTATCCCAGTATACAGGAACACCTGAAAATAACTGTATAAAACACATTACCGAAGTTCTTGACTGGGCCAACAAATTAAACTCGGATCCTTCAGTAACACAAAAGTTGCTACCATACAGAATTCATCAGTTCTTTGCCCAATCAGGTTCAGTATATGCGACACTGGGAGATCAGGAATCAAGAGAACTTTTCCTTGATGCAGGCCTTTATTCCGGCGATAAAGATACCTTCATATTCCCACTGGTATTTAGCCGTCAGTCAGGACATGAATTCTATTGCGTGGATATTGATGCATCCAAATCAAAAATTACACCACGGGAATTCTACAATACAGTTGATGAGGATGATGAAGAGGTTACATCTACTTCAGGATATATATTCATCCAGCATAGTGAAGACCAAGAACTGGAATGGGACATTGAACGTGATGTTCAAGACTTGCCAGAAGCGTGGTTTAATCCTCCCAGAAGAGACGGTACCCGGACATTAAAGAAAGAGAAGGAAGCCAGAATCCCACATCAGATATCCTTTGACAAGGAGGGTAATTACTCATTTGATGATAGTTTGAAATACAAAGGGTGGTTTATCACCTCCCCTATTTTGTTTGATCCGGTATCAGGTATAATTTTTGAAAGCAAAACCGGCGAATGGACAAAATTAATAAAACTCGGCGGTGAGGGTCGCAGTACGGCTACAACCGTTTTGTCCTTTGAGACAATCACCTTATTAAATACTTTTCATGAAACTATTGAGAAGCAGAAACTCCTGAGCTTTACAGATAACAGGCAGGACGCCTCATTGCAATCCGGTCATTTCAACGACTTCGTTAAAGTAGGGCAGTTAAGGTCTGCTATTGTCAAAGCATTGGAGAAGTACAATCAACTTGACTATACCAATATTGCAGACAGGGTCTTTGAGTGCCTGGATATATCACAGGATCAGTATGCAAAGAAACCTGCCACATTCCCGGGACCAAAAAAAGATAATGAAGATGCTTTTAAGGAGTTCATCACCTACAGGTTAATAAGTGACCTGCGAAGAAGCTGGAGGGTAGTACTTCCTAATCTTGAGCAGTGTGCTCTCCTTAAAATAGAATATAAACATCTGGCTGAGTCAGTTTCAGATGAAAGTTTATGGAGTGAAAATCATCTGTTATCCATCATGACTAAAGAGGACAGGAAGGAGTTCCTGTACCAGATTTTTGATTTCTTGAGAAAATCATATTCTCTGCAACTCTCAATTCTTGAACCTACAAATATTTCACAAAGCTCAAACAGAATAAAAGAAAAGCTTAAGGATCCATGGACTCTTGAAGACACTGAGAAAATTGAATTCCCTTCACACCTGAGAGTTGAAAAACTATCAAGAGTGTCAATTAACCTATATACAGAAAGTGGTGGGTATCAAAGTGCACTTGGCAGGTATATTATAAGAAAGGCTTCAGATTATAAGGTAGATTTAAAAGGTGTGGAAATTTACAATGAGTTCATATATGGTCTTTTGGATTTCTTGTGTGATGCCGGATGGATGGTAAGAAAACCAGTTAAATCTTCGACTGGAGCAGATTGTTTTATGTATCAGCTTAATGCGGAATATATTATTTGGCAGAAGGGTGATGAACATACTATTGTTCAGGATCTTGTCCGTTCCCGTACCTATAAGCCGCAACTGGTTAAAGTCAATGATTATTTCAGGAAGTTTTATAAGATCAACTTTAATAGCTTGAAACCCATTGAGGGCAGGGAACATTCTGGGCAAATAACATCCACTAAAAGAAAAATCAGGGAGAAAGAATTCAGGGAAGGGAAAATTGGTGCTCTGTTTTGCTCCCCTACCATGGAACTTGGTATTGACATTTCAGATCTATCTATTGTTCATATGCGCAATGTCCCTCCCTCTCCGGCAAACTATGCCCAAAGAAGCGGAAGGGCAGGCAGAAGTGGACAAGCGGCTCTTGTAATGGCTTATTGTTCTAATTTTAGTCCACATGACAGGCATTACTTTAAGCGTCCTGCTGATATGGTAGTNNGAACCTGCTGATATGGTAGCCGGTTCTGTTTCCGCACCCAGATTAGACCTTATAAATGAGGAAATGCTTAAAAGTCATCTGCATGCCATCATCCTGACCAGGAAGCCAATAAGCGGCCTTAATACCTCTATTGGAGATATTCTGAATACAGATGATATTCAAACCTTACCATTAAGAGAAGAAGTTGCAGAAAGCATCGTATTAACTGAGGGTCAAAAGAATGAGATGCTTGTTCAGTTTAACAAAGTAATAAATGATACTTATTTCAGGAGTGAGTTGGAAATCAGAAAACCTATATGGTTTAATGATGAATGGATTAAAAGAGCTATAGATTCCTTTGCGGTTGACTTTGACAATGCACTTACCAGGTGGAGGGTCCTTTACAGGAATGCAAAGGTTCAGTTCAGGGAAGCCAATTCAATAATAGAAAATCAGATATATGCTGATAAACATGAAAAGGTAAGGGCGGCAAAACATTCCAGGAAACAGGCTGAAAGGCAGATGGATCTCCTTGCAAATGTTGGCAATGATAAAGAATCAAAGGAAGGCCAAAGTCAATCCGAATTCTATCCATACCGCTACCTTGCATCTGAGGGATTCTTACCGGGATATAACTTCACCAGGCTGCCACTTCGGGCCTTTCTTGAAAACAGGGAAGGATCTGGTGAGTTTATCTCAAGAACAAGATCTATTGCGCTTAGTGAGTTTGGACCACAGAATATTGTCTACCATGATGGGACAAAATATCGTATAGATAGAATTATTCTCGCTGAAGCAGAGGCAAAACTGGAAAAGGCAAAAGTCAGTCCATATACCGGTTATATTATGATGAAGGATCAGTATAATTATAATGTCGATCCGATAGTGAATATTGAATTAACCGAGGGGATGGACAAGTATACATTTACTGATCTCATTGAAATGCCTGAAACCAAAGCATATGAAATGCAGAGGATTACTTGTCAGGAAGAAGAGAGGACCAGGAAGGGTTATGATGTTAAAACATATTTCTCGGTTGATGATGACTTTGAAAGAATGACTCAGGCTCACATCATTCATGATGGCACTAAGCTGATACACATCCATTCAATTCCTGCTGCAAGACTTGTTCATGTGAATCATAAGTGGCGAAATTCTCCTAAAGAGACCGGTTACCCGATTAATCTTAAGAACGGTCACTGGCAAAATAAAACTCAGGAAAAGGAAGAAGGACAAGGTGATAACATAAGAAGGGTAAGACTTTTCACTACTGTTACTTCCAATGCTTTATATATGCAACCAGTTAAATCTCTGCCACTGGGAGGGAAAAAAGAAGGTGTAATCACATTTATGTACGCTTTCAAAAGAGCCATTGAGTCATATTTCCAGGTGGAGCCGAATGAAATAGGTGTAACTATCATGGGAGAATTGGATATGCCAAATATTCTTGTGTTTGAATCAGCAGAAGGCAGTCTTGGAATCCTTTCACAAATTGTTGAGAATCCGCAGATTTTCAAATCTGTGATGAAAGAGGCATTCGAGATTTGCTTTATGAAAGATGGTATTGAAATACCTGATGATGAACTTGTTCCTGCTACATATGACGACCTTCTGAGTTATTACAATCAAGTTCATCACCAGGCAATAAACAGGAGTTATATCCGAGATGGACTAAGGATGCTATGTGAATCAACGCTTGAAGTACTGACTTCAAAACAGTACAGTTCATACGATGAGCACTTTAAAGCCTTAGAAGCTTCGAGGGATCCGAACAGCAGTACAGAAGAGAAATTTCTTAAATATCTTTATGACAAAGGTCTGCGTCTACCAGATGTGGCTCAGCCGATAGTCGCAGATATGTATGTCAGACCTGATTTCCTGTATAAACCAAACATCTGCGTTTTCTGTGATGGCACTCCACATGATAATCCTTCCATTAAGGAAGAGGATAGACTGAAACGATCTGCTCTTAAAGAAGCCGGATACCAGGTAATTACATGGTATTACAAAGAATCTATTGATGAAATAATCAAGAAACGACCAGATATTTTTAAACCAGTTAAATAATATATTATGGCTTTCGATTTTAAACCAGGGAGTCTGGTTACACTCAGGAACAGACCATGGGTGGTTCTTCCTTCTGACGATAATGATTTACTTCTTGTTAAACCTCTTGGTGGTTCAGAAGATGAGATAACCGGTATATATAAACCTCTCGCTGGTGAATCTGATATACCAGTCTCATATGACTTTATAAAACCTTCTGATAAGGATCTTGGCGATTTTAAATCAGCACGACTTCTTTATAATGCTGCGCGTGTTGCATTCAGAAGTGCAGCCGGCCCTTTTAGAAGTCTTGGAAAACTATCATTTCGTCCAAGGTCATATCAGATGGTGCCTCTGATAATGGCATTGAAACAGGAAAAAGTCAGAATCCTTATTGCTGATGATGTAGGCGTTGGAAAGACCATTGAGGCACTACTGATAGCAAAAGAACTTTTTGAACGCAGGGAAATTAAAAGATTTGCTGTCGTTTGTCTTCCACATCTCTGCGATCAATGGCAGGATGAACTGAAAAACAAGTTTGGCATGGATGCAGTTATTATCCGGTCTGGAACTTCAACTGCTCTTGAAAGAAAGATCAGGACAAATGAAAATATATTCAAGGCATTTCCATTCCAGATAGTTTCAATAGATTACATAAAAACAGGAAGCAAGCGACAAATATTTATTGACCATTGCCCCGAATTGATAATTGTTGATGAAGCACATACTTGTGCTAAACCAGCCGGAGCCAATGATTCCCAGCAGTTGCGATACCATCTGATTAATGACATTGCTGCAAAAGAAAAGCAACATCTTTTATTGTTGACTGCCACTCCGCATAGCGGTAAACAACAGGAATTCCAGTCGCTTCTGGGATTACTAGATAAAGAGTTTGAAAAAATTGATATTGTTACAGCCAGCGAGACAGAAAGAAAAATTATTGCAAAACATTTTGTCCAGAGAAGAAGAGCTGATATAGTAAAATGGTTAGATGAGGAAACCTTGTTCCCTCAAAGGATTTCTTCAGATATTGGTTATAAAGTGGGGAATGAATATGGTGATTTATTCAATGATATTCTGTCTTATGCAAGAGAAATAGTTGCTGTGAATATCAGTAATGAACGCAAGCAAAGGTATTCATATTGGGATGCTCTTGCACTTCTCCGGGGTGTTATGAGTAGTCCTGCATCTGGAGTATTAATGCTTGAGAATAAGGCTCATAAGAAAGCATCGGCTGAGTCCGCAGAAAATAATGAGCAAGAGAATGAAGATGTGGGGGTTATTGATAATGGATATTCCCAGGACGATAATCTCCCGATTCCTGGCAACCTGAGAACAAAATATTCTGAAGAGACTGAATCAAGGCGGTTAATTGGTTATGCAAAACGGATGAAGGAAATTTTTGGAATTGAAAAAGATATTAAAGCAAAAGAGGCAATATCGGCAGTTAAAAGATTTCTTGATAAAGGCTTGAATCCGATCGTATATTGTCGTTTTATACAAACTGCGGAATACCTGGGTGAACTTTTCAAAGAAACTCTTACAGGTCCGAAATACAGGAATGTTCTTATAGAGGTAGTCACAAGCAGACTGGATGATGAACTTCGACGTGACAAGATTGATAAAATGCTGCTATCAGAAAGACGTTTGTTGATTGCTACTGACTGTCTAAGTGAAGGAATAAATCTCCAGGAAGGTTTTAACTCTGTCTTGCATTATGATCTGCCATGGAATCCAAACAGGTTGGAACAGCGTGAAGGGAGAGTGGATAGATTTGGTCAGCAATCGCCTGTAATTGAGGTTGTAAGACTTCATGGTTCCAATAACCCTGTAGATGGTGTAGTGTTGGATGTACTTTATAAGAAGGCTGATGAGATAAGAAAATCCATTGGAATAACAGTACCTATTCCTGAAGATAGCCCATCGGTTATGAATGCCGTAATGCAAGCTGTTCTTATACGTAATATTGGTATTCAGCAGGCTGCTGCACAGCAACTCTCACTTTTCGAAACAGACGAGTATAATGCTGAGATAAAAATTCTGGTAGAAAGAGAAAAAGTGTCTCGGACTATATTTGCTCAAAATGCAATAAAAGCCGCAGAAATCGAAGAAGACCTGAAGGAGGTTGATGAAGCAATTGGTAATGTTTTGGCCGTAGAGTCTTTTGTTGTTGAGTCATTGAGGTTTTTAGGTGTACAAGTAGATAGGAGAAACGAAGGATTCAGGATTGTCACTGTAAACATCCCACAGCGTCTCCGGGAATTGCTTACTGATAAAAATGAAATATTGGTCTCTTTCAAATCTCCCACTCCTGCTGGTTACAGGTACTTGGGCCGTAACCACCCTTTCACAGAACAACTTTCACAGACCATAATTGACAATTCTTTGAAGAACACTGGAAAGTGTGCTGCCAGAGCGGCTGTGATCAAAACCCCGGATGTAAAAAGGAAAACTGTTTTGTTTCAACTCCGTGTCAGAAATGTAATTGCCGAAGAGAAGAATAAAAATGAGATTGTTGCTGAAGAAATGTGGTTATGGGGATACCAGGGAGATGTTTCCTCACGGGCTTTTATGCTTAAACCTGAAGCAATGAACCTGTTTCTTTCTGCAAAGGCCGGGGGTAATTTAGAATTACCAGAGCAGAAATACTGGCTTAATGATGAACTAGAATGGGTACTTGATGAAAAAGTGTTCCGAAGTTATACTGACGAAGTTGCACTTGCACGAGCTACTCATCTGGTTGAAGCACACACTAGGTTTAAAAAGCTGATTGCAAGTTCAAAGTATAAAGTTGTTGAGCCGGTTCTGCCGGTCGATGTAATGGGAATCTATATTCTATTACCACAAGTTTGAATCTAAAGTCATTTAATAAATGAAATATACATGTATTAATATTCAGGGTAACCTGATTTCAGAAGATATCCTTAAAAAGGTTGAGGAAGGAACAGCAACCGGTCAGCAAGCCAGGGACTTTGGTCTTGAATCAGGTGGACAATTAAGAGGTGAAATAGAGTATGCATGGAGCAAGATAAAACTTGAATGGAAACATTTCAATGAGCGCATTCAACCTCTTCCTGCAACTGATCCTTATGGTACTACTCTTGCCCGCCGTTGGATGACCAATTTTTTTACCACTTTAAGTTTTAATCTTACGCAGAAAAGGTCATCTCTTCAGGGTGATAATAATCAATTTTACAACATCAGCCATACAGTTGACACTCTTGAGGAATTGCCAATTCATATTGTGGGTTTTAATGAACCCTCTTCCCCTGAAAGAAATACACTCGACATCAAGACCAGTGGCGGTACTTCCCGCTTTTCTCCGCATGGTACAATGCAGGAGTATCTCAATGTGACGGAACATCTTTATGGCATGGTTTCAAACGGTCTGAGCCTTCGATTGATGAGGGACAGCGGCCGGCTTATTAAACTGGTGTATATTGAGTTTGACCTTCGCAGGATGCTTGAGGAAGATAAGTATAGTGAATTTACTCTTCTTTTCCGTCTGATACATTCAACAAGGTTTCCAAAAACCAAACAGGAAGCAGAACAGTGCCCTCTTGAAAAATATTACCAGGAGAGTATTGAAGCAGGAAACAGAATCCGTGATGGATTGAGCAGGGCAGTCGAAGAATCGCTGGTTTCATTGGGAAACGGTTTGCTGCAGCATGAGAAGAATAGTGAACTAAGAAAAAAGCTTCAGGATAAAAGCCTGACGCCAAAAGAGTTCTACAGGCAACTGTTAAGACTTATATACAGATTGCTTTTCCTTATGGTCACTGAAGAGAGAGATCTGATATACGATCCTGAAAATCAGTCCGATGTAATTTCCAGGAAGAGAAAAATATATTTTGAATTCTATAGTATCTCCCGGATCAGAAGATTGACCCGGTTACGATATCTTTATGAATCTCAGTATGATGACCTCTGGCAAGGCTTAATGACTACTCTTCATCTTTTTGAAGAAGATGGTGGTGGTATAAAGCTTGGCATTCAACCACTAGCCGGTGACCTTTTCAACCCATCATCAATAAAAGACCTTTCCGGAAGTCTGGTGAATAATGATTTGCTGCTTCAGTCAATACGTAATCTTACCGAATTTGAAGACGAAAACAGAAATCTGGTTTCAATAAATTATCGTGCTCTTGATGTTGAAGAGTTAGGATCTGTTTATGAGGGATTGCTCGAACTCCATCCGGTTATTGAAAATATTGAAGCAGCCAATCCTAATCAGATTAATTTTCTTTTTCACGAAGGAACTGAAAGAAAAACGACAGGATCATATTATACCAGGCCTGATCTTGTAAATGAATTGATTAAGTCAGCCCTTATTCCTGTTATAAAGGAACGGCTTAAAAAGAATGCAGGAAATAAGGAAGCACAGGAAGAGGCACTTCTTAAGATAAAGGTCTGTGATCCGGCAGCTGGAAGCGGTCATATGATTCTTGCTGCTGCAAGAACAATAGCGTGGGAACTGGCATGTATCCGGAGTGGCGAAAGCAATCCTGCACCATCTGTTTACCGAGTCTGTCTGAGGGAAGTCATCCAGCACTGTGTGTATGCTGTTGATATGAATCCCGATGCTGTTGAATTGTGCAAATTATCCCTTTGGCTTGAGAGCCATAACAGCGGCAAACCGATAAGTTTCCTAGATCATAAGATCAGATGTGGTAACTCCCTTGTTGGTGTGACCGATCTCTCAGTCCTGAAAAAAGGTATACCCGATAATGCATTCAATCCTGTTACCGGCGACGACAGGGATATCTGCAGGGAGCTTAAGAGAGCAAATGCATCATTCAGGAAAACGGGGCAGTATGACCTGTTTGACAGTGTGCAGGCTGACCAGGAAGTGAGAAACCTCTCAGCAGACTACAAGGACCTTGAGAAGATCAGGCAGGATGACCTTGAGACGGTAAAACAAGTACAAAAAAGGTTTGAACATTTCCGGAAAGATAATCGCTGGCTGAATGACTGGACAGCATGTAATATATGGACTTCCGCTTTTTTCTACACATATAACCAGGAAACAAAACAATCAGCACCATCCACCGAACGCCTTCAGATCTTTATTCAGAGGCCGGCTGCCGGCTATGGACCCACAATCGGTAAAGCAAATGCCCTTTCAATGGAAAACCGTTTTTTCCACTGGCCGCTTGAGTTCCCGGATGTTTTTGCACAGGGAGGATTTGATGTGATGCTTGGTAATCCTCCATGGGAAATTATTGAATTAAAGGAACAGGAATTTTTTGCTACCCGTGATAATGAAATTGCCAGTGCTGAGAATAAAGCAGCAAGGACAAGGTTAATTTCTGCCCTTGAGAATGCAAATCCAGAAGTATATAAGGAATACTTATATCTAAGCCATTTTTATGATGCTGAAAGAAAATTTCTACAAGAAAGTGGTAGAAATAATCTGACTGCATTTGGAAGGATTAATATGTACTCCGTTTTTGCAGAAAATTATTCATTACTGATTAATTCTAAAGGACAAGCTGGATTTATAGTCCCTACGGGTATTGCGACTGATGATAGTAATAAAACCTTCTTTGGATCATTGATTGATCACAATCGATTAATAAGTTTGTTCGATTTTGAAAACCGGGAAGCAATCTTCCCGGGTGTACACAGAAGTTATAAATTTTCCTTACTAACATTGGCTGGAAAGAATATTGGTCAATCTAAATCTCAATTCGGATTCTTCCTCACAAGAGTTGAAAACCTACAGGATAAAATGAGAGTTTTCAATCTTAGCAGGGAAGATTTTCTTAGGCTTAATCCGAATACCAGAACATGTCCGGTTTTCAGAACTAGTATTGATGCTGAACTTACAACCAAAATCTACAAGAATGTCCCTGTCTTAATTAACGAAACAACTGGCATAAATCCATGGGGTGCTTCATTTAAACAAGGTCTGTTCAATATGTCTTCTGATTCCCATCTTTTTAAAACTAAGAATCAGTTAAAACTTGAAGGCTTTACCTTATGGGGAAATAAAATGAGACGGGATTTGGAGATTTGGCTCCCACTTTACGAATCAAAAATGATATGGCATTATGATCACAGATTCGGTTCTTATGCTGGTGTTGAGAATCGTACATCAACTCATACACCAACTCCCACACTAGAACAATATCAAGATCCAAATTTTCAGATATTGCCCTGGTATTGGGTTGAAGAAAAAAATGTTACTGATCAATTGGTTAAGAGAGATAATGATGGAAAGATTTTATGGGAATGGAAAAACAAATGGGTCCTAGGCTTTAGAGATATTACCAATTCTACAAACGAGAGGACAGCGATAATCTCAGTAGAGCCACTTAATGCAGTTGGCAACAATAATCCCTTACTATTTCATGAATTCGGTGCACTTGGCTCACTATTATTAGTAGCGAATTTTTCATCCATCGTATTTGATTTCCCCACTCGTTTTAAAATTGCTGGCACTCATATGAACTTCTTTTATGTAAATGAATTACCAATTTTAACATATGATTTTTATCCAAAAGAATGGGAAGGAGAGATTAAAAAGAAATCTTTTGAGTTGATTTATTCTGCATGGGACATAAAATCTTTTGCTGATGATATTTGGAAAGAAGCTGATGAAGAATTGAGATTATTGTTAAGAACACAATGGGAAGAAAATAAAGCTAAAACAGGTGGACATAAATGGGCTCCACCAGAATGGTGTGAAATTGATAAAGATGGTTGTCCGATGCCCCCATTCAAATGGGATGAGGATCGCCGGGCAGTTCTCAAAGCTGAACTCGATGCCATTTATGCCAGACTTTATGGTCTTACAACCGATGAACTTCGCTATATTCTCGATCCCCAGGATGTTTATGGTCCGGATTTCCCCGGAGAAACATTCCGCGTTCTGAAAGAAAAAGAGATCCGCAACTACGGAGAATACCGGACAAAGAGGCTGGTGTTGGAGGCGTGGGAGAGGATGAATAAACAAGAAAGCCTGCCTGTTTAACGTTTGAATTAATACAATCAATTCTTCTAAAGAACGACTTAACAAATATTATTATCATGTATACTTTTAAAGAACAACAGGGAGTCTTTCATATTTATTCGAATAATCAACCAGTACTTACTCCGGGAGGTCAAGAAGTAGTGACCGAATTTAAGGATTTGGCTAAACGGCTGGTAAAGGATCTTGAGAAATATGGGAATGATCCCTCCAATTCACTTTCAATTGTTGCTTTTCACTATCCCTACCTGGATTTTCATAAAATTAATCTGGATTCATTCTCTTTCGATAGCGTGGCTTTGGGACTTGAACCAGAGTGGGAATGGACCTTCGATTGTCCTACAGCAGAGCCTGAGGGAATGATGAGATGGATTAGTCTTTTTGGCATTCGTAGTGAAATTTATGACAAAGCTAAAACATGGGTCTATTCATTATCCCCAATGCAACTCAGTGCGGTAACAGTATTAGGTAGAACATTACAGAGTATAAATATTCCGTATTTAATTGTAAACGTGCTTGATAAAAACACTATCAATGCATATGCTAAAGAAATCTGGGATATTGAATCTGAATCCTTTGCTTTCAATAATGTTATCGAGCTCAGGAAAGTATTTCAGAACTACTACTTTTATTATAATCTTGATAATAAGAAAGATGCAATAAGATAACAAAATTGGAATCTGGCCATACTTCAAATTATTGCGATCCTTTGAATACTTTTTGAATACTTACTTAATATGATAATCCAGGATACTTTTGAGAAACTTACTGGCACCTTAGAATAGACCCTGATAAAATTAATATGAGAATAACCTTAACTTTTTGATATTGACATTAACGGAAATCTTAGATAAAGAGTCTATTGATATTAAACTGCTTCAGAAGGGCTTGAGGCACCTCGGATTAGTTTTGGCCGGATTTGATAAAATTCAGGATGAACAAATCCCAGGATTAATCGAACTTTTTAAAATTGTATTGACTATTGATCCTGTCAGAACTCCAAGGGTCAAAAAGATGGAGTTGAGATCTAAAATTACAAAACTGATTAACTCCACCCCTCTCAATTATACCAAAGGTATTTCAGAAACAATTGAAGAGAAAAGGCAGCCTCGTTCTGTTGAACAGAACGGTAAGACTAAGTCCTTTTCGGATTTTAAAGATAGTACAATTAAGGACCGTTCGATCACAAAGCATGGTAAGGTGAAGTTCTTCGATTCTACGAAAGGTTTCGGTTACCTGAATAGTTTCGATGATAAAAGAGACTGTTTCATGCATATTTCAAAGATGCTGACTTCCTCCGTCATTGAGGATGATATTGTGATCTTTGAGACCGTAAACTCCAGAAAAAAGCCGGGGGAATTAGATGCGGTGAAGATATCAAGCAACATCCCTGTCTTTATTTATAATCAGGCATTATCCTCAAAGTCATTTTTACTTGTTTTATTAGAAAATCATATTACCAAATCAATACAATTAACGGGAATCCAATCAACCGGATTTTCAGTTGTCAGGGTAAGACAGAATGGCGCCTCCTGGAAAGTAATAGCAACCACTGAAGAAAAGCCGTCAAAAAAAGATACTATTTGCTTTGGCAAGAAGATTCTGGCAAATCTTATGTTAAGACTAGGGGAATATTTTGAAGCGATTAAATATCTGAACGATGTCTTAAAGGAAGAACTCCCATCTGGTTTTACCAGGGAGGTATATTTTGAAAGTGCTGCTTTGTTAGAAAGAAAATCAATTCCTGAGATTTATCAGCTTCTGACAACTCTGATAGAGGCTGATTACTTTGAGCAATTAATCGAAAAGCATAAATCATCATTAAACAAATTAAGTTTTGTCCTGTGGATGCAGGGCAAGATTGAAAAACTTCCAGAGGCTAAAAATCGTGAGGAGGAAAATATCTGGCTATCTGAAATAATCCCATCACTTGACTTTAAGACCTTACTCCAGGTTTTATTAAGATTAGTTGATGAATCAGGAGTAACGAAACAAATCCGGGCATCTTATAAATTTCTTCTGGACTCAGGTTGTCAGGCAAAAAACCTTGAGGATTTTGAATCATTATCAAGCTTTCTTAAAATATTCATTAATAAGCTTCCAGAAATAGAGGTAACAGAAAGCAGCTTTAAGTTTGAGTACAACGAATTCTACGTTACACTGTTTCAGAGAGGTATCCTGAGAAGTATTTCAAATGATCGCATAAAAAAGCATATCGAATCATTCAATAGTAATGATGAGAAAGCAACATTTATTGAGGCAATGCCTTCATCTGAAATACTTAACTACTATTCCTTTTTTCCTGAACTCAAGGACCATTCTGAGAAATATATTGCCGGAATACTGGGGGCCGAATTTTCCAAATTCAATTTTGTCTGTTTTGACCTTGAATCAGACGGTAACAACATTATCGAATACGCCTGGAAGACCAATACAGAAACAAAAAGCCAGAAAGATTTTGAGAAAGCCGAAGAGGGAATTTCAGAACTGATCGGTCTGATTAACTCTGGGTGCCTGGTTGTCGGACAAAACATTAAAGAATACGATTTGCCAATACTCCAACATTTTGGGGCCTCTCACTCTTCAGACAATGTATGGGATACTCTTGAAATTGAGATGATTTTGAATCCAAGTCGATTTAGTTATGGCTTGAAAACCAAACATACGGCCGCCGCTGACACAGATCTTACTTTGCAATTGTTTATCAACCAGGTTTCAAGAATAATTGTTTCCGAAAGTGAATGGGACCAATTTGTTGACTTATTACCTGTCAGATCTAATGAGATTTTTAATACCCTTAAAAGTAATTCTCATTGGGACTCTCTGAATAAAAGATATTTTGAAGATAAGTCAAATGAATTCTTCAGACCAAATCCATCATATCAGAATATTTCGGAATCAAGTCTTCAGAAACTGACGGAAAACCTTAAGTACGATGGAAAGAAGGCATTGATTGCACCTGAAATAATCTGGAGCACCTTGGCTCATCGCTTCAATTTAAGCTTCTACTCTGATAATAAAGACTTTGCGTATGTATTATCAGAACAGAAGATAGAATTAGTACTTGAAGGAGAAAAGACATTAAAAGCCATTCTGCTACGGTTTATACAAAATGCTTCTTTAATGGGTATTAAACCATTCTTTCAGCATCTTCCAATTGCTATAAGATTAAAGCTGAGGGATGAAAGAGCGGCCTCAGTTTGTGATTACAACAATCAGTACTTTGAATCTGACGCAACACCTGTTTGCATTAGACCAACAGACATTGGTTTTCTTAAAGATCTTATATCTAATGATAAAAAGATAAGAATCATTGTAATCGGAAATGAATTATATGATCTGACCAGTAAAATGCAGCTGGGCCAGGATTTAGATTTCGCTACGATTTTCGATAGATTAAAAAATGAACCAATATGGCTGCAATTATCAGGAGGGAAGAGTTTTATATGCATCGAAAGACGTCAATGCGAGTTGTTAGGAATACATGATTTTCCTGAATACACAAAAAATATATGGCTTGAAAAAGTTGGTAAGGGGAAATTCAGGATTTGGTGCAATATTAATCTGGAATCTGCTATAAATGATCTGCCTGCAGAGGAAGTAAAATACATTGATTGGATTGAAGAGTCAATAATTAAAAACAGATCATATCTTGTCAGACCTGACATAAAAAAATCTGCATATATCGCAGAACAAAAGAGGGTTAATCCGGAATCACTTTATAGGAAAATATATTGGATTTATCAATTTAAGTTGATAAAAGGAATTGAAAATTCGGTCAATCCTAAAGTCTTGATAGTTAACGATGAACTTGAGATTGACAGATTAACTTCCTATGCCAGGAGAATAGGATACTTTATCCCTGATACCAATGCATCATTAGCCAGACAGTTAGAAATATTGCATGAAAATTCATCGAGCCATAAATTGTTAATCACAACATTTCAGACCCTTGATAAGGTAATCAATTATAATTATGCTGGTGCTCTTGACTATGTCTGGGATAGTTTCCTGTTGCAGGAGAAGATGCAGATGATGAAAGGGTCCATTGAACAGAAAATAGAAGCAGATGAAGCACAAAGTGAGGATAATTTTAATGCTAACCTGGAAAGATCACAAAAAGACTTTGATTTATTCTCCCTTATTAAACTTCATAAACCTCTTATAGACTATTATTATAAAATCCTTATTGATAATAATCATGATTCAAACTTATACCTCTGTGACTCAAGATTGTCAGATTTTTACGGAATTGAAAAAAGTTTGAGTCTTTACTCGAAGAATGTAAGGCTCTGGAGTAAAGAAAGTGAATATGAGGCTGACAGGAAAATTGCAGCAGAATTCTTTCCACACTCGCCGGAAAATGCTGATACGGATTTTAATATAGAGGAAGCCAAAGAAATCCTTCGTAATATTTTTCTAACACCAGATGAGGGTGGTTTGCCTTTCGAATGGTATTCTTACCAGCATCCATGTTTAAATGAAATATTGCCAGCAAACAAAGATCTGTTAATCTCTCTTCCAACGGGAGCAGGAAAGTCTGTTCTCTTTCAGGGTCCTGCACTTTTCCGTTCTGCTTTCTCATGTAAACTTTCAATAATCATCAGTCCTTTGAGAGCATTAATGCAGGATCAAGTAGATGCTTTATGGAGCAAAGGATTCTACAGTAACGTTGAATTCTTAAGCAGCGATAAATCCCATGTTGAAATAAGGGATATATACAGGAGAATTGCAGGTGGTGAAATAGCTTTATTATATATAACCCCTGAGAGATTCAGATCACGTTCTTTTGAGAACAGCCTGCTTTCCAGATTAGACGCAGACAATGGATTAGAGTTTGTCGTTTTTGATGAAGCTCATTGCATTTCGCAATGGGGTCAGGAATTCCGACCCGACTATCTTAATGCCGGGAAGAAAGTGGCAGGTTATTCGAAAATATATCAATTAAGAAAACTTCTTTTCTCAGCTACCATATCCGAACAGGTTTTTGAGGAGATTAGTCTTCTCATACCTGGTGTGGTTACCGTTGAGGGTGCTGAGAAGAGCTATAATCCTGTACGAGACCATATTAAAATGGATTTCAAACATAATGTGGTTGAGGATGAGCGATTAAATGAAATAGCCAATTATCTCAATGCCGGCAGGTTTAATCCATCTTTAAGTCGGGCTATAGTATTTGTTAAGAGCAGAAAAAAAGTTGAGGAATGTGCGCTCATAATGTCTGATAACTTAAAAGAGGTATTTGGTGAAGATTGTACCTTTTCAGAAAGAGTTGGCGCATTCCATGCCGGGATGGATGCTGAAGACCGGAAAGAAACTTATGAAAAATTCAAGAATGGTGAAATAGTATTATTGTTTTCAACTAAAGCTTTTGGGATGGGAATGGATATTCCAAATATCCATTTTGTGACGCATTATTCTCCACCCAGTACATTTGAAGATTTTCTACAAGAGGTAGGAAGGGCCGGCAGGAATGAGAAACAGAGGATAGAAGCAGGCTTCAATAGTTCAGCGAATCCGATAAGGACATTGTGTTTAACTACCAGTAATGATTTTGCCCGTTTAAAAGATCAGCTTCATCAGACAAGAATATCCTGGCAAGAAATAAAGGATATAAAAGTAATTCTGGAAGAGTATATTTCCAGGTTTAAACCCTTAATCCCAGATGAAGATATTCCTGTAGCTGTCCCGTTCAATCTCTATTCAAGTGAGAAAGGTTCAGTAGATGATGATTTGGATAACAAGTTCAGACTTTCATTACATTGGCTGGAGCGGCTCGAAAGAATAAAATTAGGTTATTTTACGATAACCCATCTGGAATTTCAAGCCGACCTCTTGAAGACCTTAGGCAATAAGCTTAATAACTGTCCTGATAAGGACATAGAGTTAGTTTGCAGGGCAATACTGAATCAAACGGTAAATGCCAGCAATAATAATGAGGTTGTACAGATTTCCATAGCATCATTAAGGAATATATCAAAATTAAGTCTGGAAAACTTGTTTTCTTCTTTGATTAAAGCTCATAATGAGGGTTATATCAGATTATTACAGGATGTTCTTATTGAACCGACAAAGATCAGAAGTGATGAAACAAGTTATTTCAGTAAATCACACTATTCAGATAATAAATACCCGGCACTTCGAGTGATTTTTTCTTTCGCTGGTAAAATTATGAATTCTATCCAGGCTAACAGCTCAAAGTTCTTTGATGGAGATGAACTGGATGAGATGTTAAAAGAATCAATAGACGAGGTTATAGATTATGCCAAACTTCCCTGGAGCAAGAAGGATAAGGAGGAAGCACAAGAAAAAGAGAAGATCACCTATATTAAGGATATAAATAAAAAACGTAGTAAACATGCATTCACAGTAATCAGGCTTTTAGGTAAAACAAAACATGAAACAATAAAGTGCTCCCTTCTTTCAGACCACTGATTAACAAATATAAGTTTTCTTATTATGATGATGTAATCCAGTGTTATATAACCGGTAATAACTCGCAGAGTTATTCTGGTTATTAACACATTTTCTTTTTTGGTTACTTTTTTCTTTTGTTAACATCTCCGATTTCTGTTAATATCATGCCACTGACTTGTACAAGCTTGCCGGGATCTTTCGACCAATACCCTGATGGCATAGCCGGTTGTTGTAGTAGTCAAAATACCCCTTCAGTCCCTGGTATAACTCAAGACCGTCAGAAGGCACCCTGATGTAAACGTAATCGTACTTGACAGATCTCCACAGTCTTTCTATAAAGATGTTATCAATAGCCCGACCCTTGCCATCCATGCTGATCTTAATCTTTTCACTCTCCAGGTACTCAATCCAGTCATGACAGGTAAACTGACTTCCCTGATCCGAGTTGATGATCTCCGGCTTCCCATGCCTGGCAATAGCCTCTTTTGTGACATTAAGGCTGCAGCTGGCATCAAGAGTGTTGGATATGCCCCAGCCAACAACATAACGGCTATAAACGTCTATTATCGCTGTCAGATAGAGAAAGCCCCTGGGCATAGGAATGTATGTAATGTCAATTGCCCACACCTGGTTCGGACGGATTATTTTCAGATCCCTCAGAAGATAGGGTCTGATATACTTCGCCTGACCAAGCCGGCTCAGGTTCTTCTTTGGGTAAATTGCCATCAATCCCATTAACCTCAGTAATCGACGGACCCTCTTATGGTTGGCAAGTATACCAAGGGTAAGAAGAAAATCACGCATCCGTTCTACTCCTTCTGAAGGATGCTCAAGATAATGCTCATCCATCAGTCTCATAAGCTTCAGATTATCCTCGCTTTCTCCCAGGGGCTTGTAATAAAAACTGCCCCGGCTTACACTTACCAGGTTACACTGGCAGCGGATGCTCAATGGCTCTTCACGGTTAACCATACCACGACGCTCGGCTAAAGACCCAGTTTCTTCAAGTTTTTTTTTAAAAACTCACGCTCCATCTCCAGTTGACCTATCTTGGCATACAGCTTCTCAAGATCAGCATCCTCTTTCTTATCATGACCCGGTTTGTCAAAAAGCTCCGGCGCACGGTCCAAAAACTCCTTCTTCCAGCGTGTTATTATGTTAGGATGGATACCATACTTCTGGGATAGCTCGCTTAATGACTCCCGCTCCTGTAATGCTTCAATGGCTACTTTTGCCTTAAAGGCTGATGAATGTTTTTGTCTTTTCGATTTCATAATGCACTGGTTTAAAGTTATCAAATTTAACCTTAACCAGTGGTCTCAGGTTAGGGGAGTATTATAGAGTGCTTTGTAATCTACGATATTGCTTACATAAATGTAAAACCTCAGATGGTGTGAAATCGTATTGTTTTTGGATATGAAGGCTCTTTATAATAGTATAAATTATATCACCAGACAAATCCACATCTTTATACCTTCTCTCTTCGCAATATTCTTTTGGATTATAAATATTATCAAGTTTCTTAATGATTGGGATTATTTCTTTTACCTTCTTTCCTTTTAAAAGATTGTAAGAAGAGATTAAGGTATCAACTCCTTTTGTGTTTGTTTTAATAGCAACATCTCTAACCATTTCGATAGATAGCTTAACTCTGGATTTAATATATCTGATGTCTTCAGGGATTTTCCCGCTAAAAGCGTTAATAACAATTTTTAGCAAAGCCGAAATTCTTTCATTGTTTAACATCAAATCATAATTCCAGAAGTACTTTCCTTTTATCAGTAAATCATCTGAGATAGGATAATATTCGGATAGGTAATCAAACAGAGCAAATCGAAGAACAGTGTTTTGCGGAAATAGTCTTTCAAGTGATATTTCTTGTTTTATCATGGGTGTAAAATTAAAAAGATTAACCCTCATTCGGTTTTTCACCAAAAATGTGTCATTATATTATACTTGCGGGTAGCCATTTTCCTCAATAGACCTTTTGTAATATTAGCAATTAAGATTGTAGAAAGTGGGTTCATAAAGCAATTTTCTTATTGAGAGGACTTCTTAAATTATGAAATGGATATGTGATGGATAAGACTAAGTTATGGAACTATCTCTAAGTCCACACACCAACAGACCTTTCGATAAACAAATGCGGGTAAGTAAGTAACCTACTAATTTGTTATATTTAAAGGTTTGGAAATGAATAGTCAGAACTACAATTAATTAAATTCCAACAAGTAAATTTTACTGCATATGGTACTGGATATCATCAAGAAACAAATCGAAAATTATAAATTACTGATTACTTCCAGCACCTATGGAGAACTTTACAAATGGGTGGCATTAAAGACTTTTCATGATAACTGGGACATCAATGCTGATGATTTCAAAACAGTTTATGATAAAAGTTTCAACAGCAAGGATAGCAATAATTTATGGGCAAATCCTCATTGGTTTCCAAAAGCTGTGATGCTTCGTTTTATTGACTACAAAAAAGAAGTGGTTCGGCAAATGTTTCAAGACCTTTTTAATGAGCCTGAAGAAATTGATAAGCGCATTGAACGATTTGTTTACCATTGCGATATTCTACTCAAGGAGATATATGATTTCGACAAGAGCATGAAAAATCACTTTCATGACGGTCAAAGGATGGTGACGGTTTATTTGGCTTTTCGTTATCCAGATAAATATGCTATTTACAAATACACAGAATTCAAAACTTTCATGGAACTGGTCAAAGCAAAAAGCATTCCTTCAACGGGTGAATATGATAGGTTCTTCAAAGTTGTCCGTACGCTTAATAACATTTTGAAGAGTGATGATGAATTAGTGAAACTACATCAGTCCATTTTGACTGATGAATGCTACAAGGAAAATACATTGATGTTGGCACAGGATTTTATTTTCACAACAGCACGGCGGTTCATGGTGAACTAAGGTAATAGGCGGCACGTCTTTCCTTAAAGCACGAGGAATTGCAGCGAGACATATTTATTCCACACCAGTGCCGCCTCTTTTATTTATAATGATTTTCTTAATTTTATAAGTGTATTTCAATGAGGTCGTTCTATAAACCTTTTAAATCATGTATACAGAACTTTTAATGTTCGTTGAAAAAATTAAAAAAGGAGAGATTGACCTATATAACGAATTTGGTCTCCAATTTGAACTTGCCATATATCTCAGGGGATTGGATAGATTTAATGGTTTTAAAATCGAACTTGAAAGACCTATTGGTTTTTTTGGCATACAAAAAACAAATTCAATACCTAAAAAGGAGATAGACCTGTGTGCTTATAATCCGAGAACAAAGGAAAGATATAGTGTAGAAATCAAATTTTCGAATAACGGACAAGTTCCGTTACAAATGTTCAAGTTTTGTGAAGACATATGCTTCTTGGAACATCTAAAACAGAATAATTTTAAGAAATGCTATTCACTTGTTGTAGTTGGTACAGATGGTTTTTTCCAGAAAAAGGTAAAAGTAGACGGTATCTACAAGTACTTTCGAGGGGATACTACAATTCATGGTACTATTATTTGCCCAACTGGTATAGAAAAGGGGAAAGAAATATTTATTTCAGGTTCTTATAAACCCATCTGGAATAGATTAACAGATACAGCCTATTACTACTTATTGGCAATTTGACAATATTATATTGAAAATAATGGAAAGTAGTCAGGGGAAACCGAGTATCCATAAAAGTTCAAGGCATAGCAAGATAACTGGAGATTTTGCTGAGAATTTAATCTTGTATTGGTTATCCAAATACGGATTTGAATGCGCAAAAGTAGACCACACTGGAATAGATTTATTAGCGAGAAATCCAGTTAATGATGAACTGATGGGAATTTCAGTTGTAATAGTCAGTACTTGATCTGACAGTAGGGGTATTTTCAGTAACCATTTACCGCTTCAGCAAAGTTAGCTTCCTCTTCGATTCCTGCAAGGCTGGTATGAACGGATGATAAATCATCCGGCCTTGCTGTAATCTCATCGGA